>CEUS01250178.1_pt1 | contig 130033 bp, 114 predicted proteins | sample 427031 | NCBI WGS metagenome assembly CEUS01 (sample SAMEA2622837, study PRJEB7988) | marine metagenome | biome: marine biome (ENVO:00000447); feature: marine epipelagic mixed layer (ENVO:xxxxxxxxx); material: "saline water (ENVO:00002010), including plankton (ENVO:xxxxxxxx)" | depth 140 m
CGCCGCCGCTATGGCCAGCTCTTTTGGCTTCGAGGTTGTGGGAAGGGAAATCAGGCGTATAGACAATTTCTGTTGGTTCAGCCTTCCTTTTTTCCCAAGGCTCACGGTAAACTCTTAGGCGGTCCTTGTCGCCATGGCGCACATTTTCCATTAAACCCTTGTTTCCGTGGATACGTACGTAGAGCCCGTGACCTCTTAGTCCGCCGTGGAGTGATTTCATCACTGCACCGTTATTCATCCGGCAGATGATGATGGAACAAGTATCGCCCCTAGTCATTGCCAGGTTTTGGCTGGGATCACCGAAATCAAAGGGGACACAGAAACCGTTGACCTTCACTGGGCGGGTGTTGGTGATTACCATTACGGGGGCAATAGAATGGGTGCAGTAGTAAGTTGCCGGAATCCAGTTTCGCCAGTGATTCGATCCACAGCTTCGAGCAAGTTTAACCTCTGGAGGATCGGGGTGAATGTACTCGCCCTCGCCATATTGGAACTCGCCAATTGTTCCTTTCTGATAGAGGCGGTGCATTTCCTGATTGTAAGCAAAGTAGGGGCAGTTTTCAGCGAACATGTAAATGCGGTTACTCTTCTCCACCGCGCGTGCCAGCGCCACTCCTTCGGCTAATGTGTGGCAAGCTGCTGTTTCGCTCATAACGTGTTTTCCCGCCATTAGAGCTTTGATTGCAAAGGGTGCATGTTGGTGGAAGTAATTCGCTAGGATCACGGCGTCGAATTCGTGTTCAAGAAATCGATTGAAGTCAGTGTATGTTTCAACTCCGAGGCGTTTCCCCGCTGAAACCAGACGTTCTTCCCAAAGGTCGCATAGCGCTACAACCTCGAGGCCCTTTATCGTCGAGGCACATATACCCATTCCGCGGCTCACACCGACTATCCCTAAGCGGATCTTCTTTCGATTTCTTCTTTTCAAACTTATCTTTCGGTTCTTTCCTTCAATATAGATATTACCTAAAGTAATATGAATAGAGATACAATTGATTTTAAAGAGCTTGAAGCGTACCTTGATTCATTAGCAGAATGAATGTGGGTTCTATTTATTATCTTATCTGCGAAGGACTAACGGTGTAGTTGTCCCCGCTCTGGGGGGTGCGCTGATATAGTTATATTAGAGGATAAATAGAATAAAGTCTGAGTTTACTTTAAATGATCCAGTCACAATAATCTAATGGATAATAGAACAAAGATGGTTGAATTAGAAACGCGGCGGTTGGGTCGAACGGAGATGAAGCCGAAAGCACTGGGACTGGGTTGTGCATTTCTTGGATCTCCGCAACGCGTTGACGAAGATGGAGCGATTGAAGCTGTCCGGTATGCAATTGACCAAGGTGTAAATTTTCTAGATACATCGAGTGGCTACGGTGCAGGGGAAAGCGAACGCCGAGTGGGGTTAGCTTTGGAAGACGGCTACCGAAAAAAAATTTATCTGCAGACAAAAGCGGGGACCCATCCTGAGCGGCAAAATGATTATTCAGCCGATGGGATTCGCTGGAGTGTGGAAAATAGCCTGAAACGATTACGGGTGAATTTTATCGATTCCGTTCTCATCCATGATCCGAGAGAGGATGATAATCCCCTAGCTCCTGGTGCGGCCTTTGACGCCTTGTTGCAATTGAAGGCGGAAGGGATTATCGGGCATATGGGGATAGGGGTTCGATCGCACGAATGGCACCGCAAGGCAATTGAGACCGGTCATTGCGATATTGTTCTTACGTTTCTCGACTATACTTTGATCAACCAATCCGCAGCAGATACGGTAATCCCTCTTGCACTCAAAAATGATGTTGGCGTTATCCTTGCGAGTGTACAGGGGATGGGGTTGTTGGCGGGACCAGAGCCAGACATAAAGATTGAAGAACGGCGTCCTCCTGGACAAGTTCAGTTAGCTCACGACATTTGGAAGTGGTGTCAAGAGAGGGATGTGAATATTCGTCAACTCGCCTTAGGATTCTGCCTGGCTGCACCCCTGAATGGGAATGGAATGGTACTGGCAGGTCCGGCAAACAAGCTAGAGGTTCAGGAGGTATTAGAGGCAGCAACAATACCATTGCCGAGAGAAGTATGGCAGGAGTTTGAGGATCGGTTTGGGGTTGGAGTAAAGATGTAAAATTTCGATCAACAAGAGGGCCTCGGTTTTGCTGGATAAGTTGATAAACAGAGAGCGGAGGATGCAGGGATAATAGTTTATAACTGACTCTGTGAATAGGATTCCTTGCCTTCTTCTCTGTTGCGAGCGAATTTTGAAGACGAGATCTCATCGTTGGCGAATGGAATAAACTTTTTTTGTAATTGGAGTCGAAAAAATACGGTAGGGTCTCATGTTTCGACAAGGACAATAGATTAGCCATTTCCCATGAAAATTACAAATATCAAGACCTTCCTTGTTGACGGGTATCTGCTTGTTCGCGTTTACACAGATTCTGGTATCGTTGGTAATGGCGAAGCCGGACTTTGGGCCTACCATCGAACGGTAAAGACTGCCATAGAAGAGATCGCAGAGTACTATATTGGCAAGGATCCACTACAGATTGAATTCCACGCTCAAGTTGTCACACGGAATACACACTTTCGGGGTTCTGCTCTTAATGCAGCATACAGTGCTATCGATATTGCTCTTTGGGATATCCTCGGAAAGTCCGTTAATTTGCCTGTGTATCAACTGCTAGGAGGAAAGTGTCGTGAGCGGGTTCGTGTATTCGCTAACGTCATTGGAGACTCGATAGAAGAACTATGCGAATCTGCACGAACTTCTGTAGAACAAGGGTATATGGTCCTGAGACTAACACCTTTCTCAACCAACTTCGAACAACAGGAATCAACCAAAGTCATCGCGAGTGCGGTCGAATTAGTAGCAGGAGTGAGGGATGCAATTGGAATGGAGATTGACTTAGGTCTGGAGATTCATCGGAACCTCCAGCCTGATCAGGCTATTACGCTGGCCTCCGAACTAAAACCATTCCGATTGAAATTTTACGAAGATCCTTTGCCGCCGGAGAGCACAGGAGCCCTCGAGTATATTTCCCGGCATATAGATATTCCTATGGCAGTAGGTGAGCGTAGCTACGATCTTTTCCAATTTCGGGAACTGCTTGAAAGGAAAATTGTCGCTTTCATCCGCCCGGATCTATCGCTTGCAGGAGGCTTTACTCAGGTTAAGAAGATAGCAGCCATAGCTGAGGCCGATTTTGTCCAAATTTTTCCTCATCTAATGGGAAGTCCAGTCAATACAGCGGCCTTCACCCATCTTGCTGTAGCAATTCCAAATTACTACGTGATGGAGTCTAATCGGCACAGTGTAAAACAGAGTGCAGTTGTTGATCAACCATTTGTAATCGAAGAGGGCTACCGGCGCGTTGAAGATCGACCAGGTATCGGTGTGGAGATTGATGAGAAGGCACTTGAATCTCTGGCTTTCCAACCTCGTCAGATATCCGGAAATTTCCATTCCGATGGGTCGGTAGCCCATTAAAGTTATCGCTTCACTAATTGGAGCATTTTGGTGTTAAGAGTCCGGAATCAAATTGTACCAAATGAAATACAATTTGTTTGCTAGTTCTCTAGGGGTAATTGGTTCTACTGGAATTAGAGGAACGATTTGGATTAGAGAATAGAGCAAGCCCCTTGTATGTGCGTAATAAAGAAATAGCAGTAGGAATATTAGGTGATTTTAAATTTCACGTTCCAGATCAGCAAAGTACATATCCCCCACATACTCGAATGGTTTGGCCGGTAAGGTAATCGGATAAATCGGTCACGAGAAATTCAATCACTTTTGCGCAATCTTCTGGATCTCCAAGACGGCCGAGAGCGATTTTTGACTCGAGGTCTCGTCGAGTTTCACCTTGGCTGCGTCCTCCGGCAATAGCGCGTGAACTGAGAATGAATCCAGGCGCTATCGCATTAACGTTTATTCCGTAAGGACCAAGTTCATTGGCGAGGCATCTTGTATAGTGAATCACCGCTGCTTTGGATGTCGCATAGGATTGACCATTGCTACCGATGATTCCAGCTTGGCTGGCCACGTTCACTATCTTTCCCGAACGCTGGCGTTTCATAATTTCTGCCGAGGCTTCGCAACAATGCACGGTCCCGTGGAAATTCAAATCGTGCATTGGTTTGAATTCTTTCGGTCCGAATAAGGCACCTCCTGCGTTATTAACTAGAATATCGAGTTTGCCCAATGACTCCTCGACCTTACGAAACATCAATTTTACCTGTGAACAGTCCGTTACATCGCACTCAAGCCCTATGCCTCTCACTCCGATTGCTTCGATTTCCTGGGGCACGCTTGCCGCAGTTATTTCCTCGTCATACTCTTCGTGAGACCGGATGTTGATATCATTTACGGCTACATCAGCTCCGAGTCTTGCTAGATGAAGGGCGTAGGCTCTCCCAAGCCCGCGTGCAGCGCCTGTTACCAATGCTACTTTTCCATCTAACTTCCCCATAATTACTAATGTTTCCTGAAGGTGGATCCACAAACCGATAGAATCAATAATGTTATAGTTAAATAGATTCTAGCGATCTTCAAGGTGGTACGTCAGGAAAATCTGTGTTTAGGGAGGAGTCTCTAAACTTTCTTGTTCCAATCAGCGAATAATCGTAAAATCTCTACAGTTTATATAGTTCTTTTAAGTTTTATATCTCAATGAATTTAGTCTGAATTATCTTATGGCTGAAACCAGTAAAATCGTTATACTAGGTGGTGGAGTAGTTGGGTGCTCGATTGCTTACTACTTGAGTCGTGAAGGTGTTAAATCGACCATAATTGAACGAGAAGGAATAGGGAGCCAGGCATCAGGATATTCCGTTGGTGGGCTTAATCCTCTCGAGGGTTCTCACATTCCGGGACAGCTAGCACCTTTAGCGATTGAGAGCTATCGGATGCATGCAGATTTGTGGGAATGGCTAAAAGAAGAGACGAGGATCTGTTTTCAGGGAAGAGTGACGGAAATGGTAACACTTGCCTTTTCCGAGGCAGAAATTCCGGGTTTGTTCAAATCCTTGGAATACTTCGAGAATGCGAGTTCGGATGGATTCTCTGGTTGCTGGATGGATGCCAAGGAACTGTTGAATCTCGAACCTCGGTTATCTTCAAAACTGATCGGGGGTGCATTGCTGCGTGGTAATCGGGCACTCGACAGCTTCGAATTTACCAGGGCTTTGGCCGATGCTGCAGGTAAACGGGGGGTGGCCTTTAGGCATGGACTTGTTGAAACTTTCAAGACAGACGGTAATCGAGTATATAGAGTCATTCTTGGGGATGGAGAGATAGATTGTGAGCAAGTGGTCCTAGCTGCCGGTCCGTGGTCAGGTCAGCTCGTTCGTTGTCTGAATTTAGACTTGCCGGTCGAACCGCTCAAGGGCGAACTGTTGCGAATGAAGCTTCCTGGTCTTCGGTTGCCGTGCGACTTCATTGGAGATGGATTCTCGATCTATGCCAAGCCCGATGGCCTTGTTTGGTGCGGAACTACCGAAGAATGGCAAGGTTTTGATCGCAAGCCGAGTGATTCAGCACGTGCTTCTATATTGAAGGGAGCGATGCGAATATTACCAGATATTGCCAAAGCCGAACTGATAAAACACACTGCGTGTCTTCGCCCAATGACTACTGATGCGATGCCTGTGATCGGACGTGCGCCTGGGTGGGATAATGTTTTTCTAGCCACAGGTGCTGGTAGAAAGGGAATTTTACTAAGTACAGGAATGGGTAAATCCATTACTGATTTGCTGACAGCAAGGACAACCGAGATATCAATTGAACATTGCTCTCCTGAGCGATATGGATAACGAAAGAGTGCTGTATGAATTCGAGTCTGGGCAAGAATGGCTTGAGTTCCCAACCACCGAGTTGTTTCCTGCTTAAATCTTATGATAATCAGCGATCTAAAAACTTACGTTGTACAGTTAAAGGATGCTAGCCGATATACAGTTACTTGGACCTATTTAAGGATTGAGACAGATACGGGTATAGTGGGATGGGGTGAAGCGGGTGCTTCTGTCCAGAACACAGCGCTCGTTTGTCGTACCGGACTGGAGCAGTTGCGGCCAATATTAATTGGTGAAAATCCTTCCGACATTGAACGTATTTGGCACAAGATCTATCGGACCTATACCTATTTCGGCTCGAAGGGTTTTGGAACGGCAATTGCATCTGCGGTCGATCTTGCGCTTTGGGATATTAAAGGAAAGGAAGTCGGAAAACCGGTCTTCGATCTAATTGGTGGGCGATTTAGAAACCGAATACTACTTTACAATAATACCTGGTTCTTGGGTGCTAAAACACCTGAAGAATTTGCCGACTATGCTAAACGGAATGTAATTGATCAGGGTTACACTGCCTGTAAGATTGATCCTTTCTTGGAGATGCGGCCTTATCATCGTATGTACCAGAGCGGTCAGATTTCTGAGTCCGGAGAGCAGGAAGGCTACGACATTGTTGCCTCTGTAAGGGAAGCAGTGGGACCGAAGCACGAAATTTTGATCGACGCCCATGGGCACTACAATGTGCCTACAGCGATCAGGTTGGCAAATAACCTACATGAGCAGTCAAACATAACTTGGTTCGAAGAACCGGTCCCACCAGAATCCTACGACGCTTTGGCGAGCGTCAGGCAACAAACCGTTCCTCCAATTTGCATTGGTGAAAGGTTACGAACCCGATGGGATTTCCTTCCCGTTTTGCAGAATAGTCTTACCGACTATATCATGCCAGATACTCTTTGGACGGGAGGTATAACCGAAATTCGAAAAATTGCACAATTAGCCGAAATCTACAACATCCCAATTTCACCACATTGCGTTCCCCTCGGTCCCCATGAGATAATTGCAGCGGCTCACGTGTGCTCGACGGTCCCAAACTTTTACCGACTTGAAAGTGGATTTTCTGCCATCCCTGTTTATCAGAAAATGTTGACCGAGCCGCTATTGTATGAAGACGGTCACTTGATTCTTAACGGAAAGCCGGGACTTGGATACGATCTTCGAGAGGATTGGCTAGAAGAAAACAAATTTATAACCAACGAGTAATTCAAATGTCTGAGAATAAACTAAACCCTGATCAGATCGCCCATTTCGAAACATTTGGTTTTTTACATTTTCCCAACTGTTTTCCAAGTGAGGAATTTAAATCTATATTGAAGGTGGCTGAAGAGCTGTGGACAAGGAAAGTGGGACATAAGCCTAATATTGAAGAGGATATCCATCTGGATTCTTTTCTCGAAAGTGACCCGAGGCTAATGCGACTTATCCATGACGATCGGATTTATGAACCTGTCCATGGATTACTAGGAGATGGCTTCATTTGGTCTGGATCCGAAGGTAATCATGGATTCCCGAAAGACAATACTTCTCACCACTGGCACGCGGACCGCGCGGGTGAGAAAGAGCTAGGCTATATTCGGATCAAGATCATGCTCTACACAGAGCCGATGCGAAAAGAGCAGGGTGCTCTGCGGGTGATTCCTGGCTCTCACCGATTACCCTTGCATCGCGACCTGATGTCCTTTCAACGCCGTCACAGTGAAAAGAACCCCTCCTTTTACGGAATGTCCGGTGATCAGGTGCCCTGCTATGCTATCGAGAGCGAACCCGGAGATATGTTGATATTTAACCACAGCCTTTTTCATGGTGTCTACGGGAAACAAGGCCTCCGTCGTTATATAGCTTTAAAATTTGCCGCTTGCCCAACCTGTGACGCCAACTTCGCTTCGCTTCAGTACTGGTCTCCATATGCTTTTGAGCCGAACGAGGTCTTGATCCAAAGTGAACAGCCCCGTATCCGGAATATGGTTGAGGGGCTTAAAGAAATGGGGATACGGGGCCGACGAGTGGTCGGGAATCACTATCAAGGCGACTGGAGAACAAGTTGAATTTTAATTCGTAGTTAAGTTGATGAGTGATTTTTCTCAGTCTCAGACACAATAAACTAAGAGTAAACATAATCTATGTGCCAGTTCAATTAGGGTTGACCATGACTGACCTTGAACTCTTTGAATTCGACCGAACAGGGTATCTCAAAATACCTGAACTCCTTTCCAGAGATGAGGTGTCCTGTCTGCGTGGAGCTGTCGATGCCCTCATCTCTGATGCGGAGAAAAATTTAGATCTGCAACCTAGGGTAACGGCTCCCTCTGGTGCAGAATACCACCGTAACAACATTCTAGGTTACCATGTCTCCGGCAGTCTGGGGAATCGCGGCAGTCTCTTGGTTGAGGATTTCTTTAATGTCGATCCAACTTTCGATTGTTTGGTGAATCACAATACCACAATGAGTTACATTGAAGCAATTGTACAAGATCGACCGGCGATTAACAATTCTGAACTTAGGGTGCGATATCCGGGTAATGCCACAGGCGCCCACATGGGTGGGCCTGGTTCTTCCAAGCACCGTTTTCGTTTCATCGACAATCGAGTGGAATGCATGATGGTGAGAATGGTTTATTTCCTCCACGATGTTTCGGCGAAACAAGGAGCTTTTTGCGTTGTTCCGGGAACTCATAAATCGAATTTTCGCCCTCCTTACCTGGTTGATCGATTACTTCCGGAGGATGAGCCTGGTATGTTAGCTCTTCCCGCAAAAATGGGAGATGGAATTCTCTTTACTGAAAATCTTCGACATGGAGGTGTAACGAATTACTCTACTCAGGTCCGAAAGACGCTTCACATTGGGTTTGGTCCCTTCTGGCTCAAGTCACAAAATATAGCGACAATGGATAGCTCCCCATATATTTTGAACCGTACTTTGGAGCGATATGACAATAAGCAGAAGCAGCTCTTTAACACCTTCCCAGTGCCAAAATGATCTTACTTCGAAATTGAGAATGCTTGATGGACCCTAGGTCTGCGGAGATTTTTAAGGGGTATATAGGAAATACAAATTGCTTCTTTCGCATTCAACACGAAGTTTCTAGTAGGATTGTCCGAATTTTATAGTTCAAAGACCCGTATGTGAAGTGATGTATCTATTTGAGTGAAGGATGATTAAACTTGGGTGTAATGCAATGCTGCTGGTTCCGGATGACCAGAGAATTGGTGACAATGAAAATCCACTTAATTGGGTGGATATCGAAACTCTGATCGATTTCATCGCAGGACTGAGGCTGGATTTTACCGATCTACAGCTTTTTAGAGGATTTCGCTCTCAAGGGATGGACTATTTCCAAAGGATCAAGCAGAAGTGTCTGAATGAAGGTCTCCCGATAGGGTTCCTTGGGGTTGGCAGTGGATTTGTGGGTGCGAAAGTCCTTTCTAATGGCAAGAGCATTGCTGTTTCGCTAAGTGATGCCGAACACCGAAGCCGTATGGAGGAAGCCAAGCGTGCCGTTGATCTTGCTGCTTTCATGAGTGCGCCATTGATCCGGGTATTCGCTGGGAGAATACCTGAGGAGTCGGAGAATCAAAGAGACCTTTGGGAAGGGGTCGTGCGCAGTTTTCAAGAACTAGCTGATTACGCAGCGGGGAAGGGAATATTTGTGGGGCTTCATAATCATCCTCCGGCAACTGCGCCGGTGGGGGAGGATATTATCCGTCTCATAGAGGATAGCAATCGTGATAATATCACTTTTATTCTTGATACCGGCCAATGGTGGGGGTCTCCGGGAGCGTTATCCGAAGGAACGATGGACGAAGACATTAACTTCTATCAATTTATGAAGGAAACAGCTCCGTATGCTACCTATGTCCGCGCGAAGATCTACAAAATAGATAGCGGTAGAGAGGAATGGATCGATTATGAACGGGTGATGGCGATTCTTCGGGATGTGAACTTTAATGGCAATATGTCGATTGTCTACGAGGGAAGAAAAAACCGGTGTAGCGATCTGGAGGGTATAGGGTTGGCGGTTGCATATCTGCGTGAACTCTTGGACTAATTTTTCGCTATAGGCTTGCCTGATTTATTCTAGTAGGATCAGTCTAAGATTAGATCTCCATAGAAGGTGAGACCATCAAATCGGCTTCTGCTCTTCTGTAATAAAATTAATTTCCTACATCCTATTGTTGTTAGTTTTATTTTAAATCCTATGGCTTGAAATAAATACATTAGAGCGTTGGGATCCCTCAACTTTTTGTAAATAGAGTTCCAGATTGAGTCTCGGGATTTTAGCGGTAATGGAGTATTGGATAAGCGCTAGGATACTGATGGGCTCCAACATATCCGAGATTTTCCCTTGGAAGGAAACCCCCGTCACAGACTCCAGAGCTATGAAATTACCTTCGAACAGCTTTGTATGACACCTCTACTGGTTACGATGGTGTTTGCGTCCAGGGTGCGAAGGCCTCGATGTCTGTGGCCACGTCTATGATGGCTGGTTTTTGAGATGCGAGAGCTTGCTCGAGTGCATTCTGGATATCACTCGATCGCTCTACCCTTATACCGAAGCAGCCTATAACTGAAGCGAAGCGAGAGAAGTCTACGTCGTTGTAGACCCACATTTCCGTTGGATTTCCATCAGGAAAATTCCTGTATGCAACATCGACTCCAGGCCTGTCCTGATTCAGGGAACGGTTGTTATTAATCACAGTGACCGTGTTGATCCCACATCGGGTGGCTGTTTCAAGCTCAGCCATGTGGTACCAAAATCCACCATCTCCTGTAAAGCAGACTACAGGTCGATCGGGCTGAGCACATTTAGCACCTAGGCTAGCGGGGAAGGCCCAGCCCAGAGATCCAGCACAACGCATGTAGTCTTGGGTCTCTTGGGTCAGATCTACCATGGTACCCGTCCAACTTCCCGAGTGCCCAGTGTCGGCGACCAGGAGGGCATCGGATGGAAGAAATTGTGAGAGTTCGCGACATAGTCTTTCAGGGCGGATGGGGTTGGCATCAGACTCCAATTTTGGTTTGTATTCCAGATGCCATTCTTTCACCCATTGACGCACACGCTGTGCCCATTCAGGGTCTTTTCTCTTTGATCTAAGTGATTCCGAGAGCTTGATGATTGTTTTCCTGGCATCGCCCAAGATTGATAATTTTGTAGAGCAATTGCGTCCCAATTCAGCAGGATTCAGGTCAATCTGAATTACGTCTGTTCCGGGTAAAGGGACTGTCCAATTATCGGTAACTTGGTCGCCCATTTGACTTCCCACATACACAACTAAATCAGCTTCTTGGACCACCTTGTTGGCACACCATCTTGAATAGGTACCAACTACCCCAACGGCGAGAGGGTGATTATCAGGAATGGAGCCTTTGCCGTTCAGCGAAACAGCTACTGGAGCCGAAAGTTTCTCAGCCAGATCAAGGATGGCCGATCCTGCTCGGGAGGCGACTGCCCCCCCGCCAGCTACAAAAACAGGAAACTTGGAGCGTTCGAGCAGTTTAGCAGCTTCTTTTACCATTTCTTTGTCTGGTTCCAATCGATACGGAGGGTATGATTGAAATTCTGCTTCCCCAAAGATTTCCAAGGTGGCCTCGGCGGCCCCAACTACTTCCCCTTGAATACCCGGAAGTTCTAAATGTACCGGTCCTGGGGTGCCGGTGGTGGATTCACGAAAAGCCTGACGCAATTCATGAGGAAATTGTTCGAGGGTATCAACAAAGGCATTATACTTTGTCACTGGTTCGAAAAGAGGCCAATGGTCAATTTCTTGGTAGGCGTGACGGTAGCGGAAAGAGGTTCGTTGCCGACCCGTGATGGCAATGACAGGCGAGTGAGCAAGATAAGCGTCCTGAAGTCCTGATGCCAGATTAGCTGCGCCCACGGATTGACACATAGCAATGCCGGGACGCCGGGATGCCCTTGCGTACCCATCCGCCATGTAAGCAGCTCCCTTTTCCGAATGGCAAAGAACGCGTTTAATTCCTCCGACTCGCTCTATTTCCATCAATCCGGCCTTAAGAATCGCCGGCATCCAGAAGATGGTACCAACATTATAAGCTTTAAGCATTTCAGCAAAGAATCTATAGCCGGTCATTCGAGGCATTACACCGAATCCTTTTGAGTTGATGGGTAGTATGAGATCACAGCACCTTAGCCAATCCAGTAGGCAACCTTTTCGGTACTTGTCGAGAATCTTATGGAGTATTAATTTAGCTGCGATACGAGCCGTGTGATCCAAATCTCGATTTGATTAATCAATCTTTCAGAATAAAATATGTCCAGTTTAGTAAATTATGATCAGTAATTAGGGACCTTAAAGCCTGAGTTTTAATTACTGTTCACCAAAGAGGGCACTTGTTAGCTGAAGGTGAATTGTCGATATGCTTCCCTCCGATCGAGAAATTTGTGCACAAAGCACGCTCATCTTCGAAACACTGCACCTGGGTCAACAACACACTTATCGGCTCCGAATTGGACACCTTCCTCAAGCATTGTTGTAACTTGATTCGTCTTGAGAAACAAGAGAGGATCCTTTCGGTATTCCTCGATTCCCAGCCGTACTGCTGTTTTAGCTTTGAACAGGCGTGAAATGGCATTACCGATTGGTGTAATCCTGACGAGCCCTAGCTCTTCCATCCTCTTTCCCAGTCTGTTAAAATCGTTTCCAGGGAAACCAGGATTTGGTACAAATGCCGCGGTAGGAAGAGGTTGCTCAGCAGCATTAGATTTACGAAGTACTCCTTTACTTTGGACCCAATGGCGATAGGGCACTTGAACCATCTGCTCAATTAGATGGAAAATAGTACAGGTAGTGTAAGAGAGCCCGAGCATCAGGATATAGAAATCAAGGTCACACAATTTCCAAAAAGGACCATCCGCCGCCCAGGCTGAGGGTCCATGAACGCGAGTCAGCTCATCGGCCTTAGGTCCGATAGCCGCGACCGAGTGGAAGAGATGGGTGCTGCGGCGCGCTTCTTGAAGAGTTCGCACTTTTTCCGATATTTGTCCCATACCAGAAGGATCATTATCCAAGTCTAGAGTACAGACTTTAGGCCGAAAAGTGAAAGATGGTACCGCGAGTGTCCCATCCTTGGTAAGGACACCTAGAAGAGCACGAACAACAGTTGCGGCTCCTCCCTCAACTAATCCAATGCTGCTAAGTGAACTGTGGACAAAGACTGCATCCCCCTGTTTTAGGCCTAACTTCTCAAAAGCAGCAATAAGTTGATTTTGGTTCACCGGATGCCCTTTATTTCAATTGAAGTAAGGAATGTTCCAAAGGTCAATCCAATCGTTCTTAGCTTTTGTGAGTCGCTAGGTTTGATTTATGGACAATAGTTAAAACATACAGCGATTTTTGCTTAAATTGAGGTGGCATTTCCAGTGACACATACGGTGAGATTATCAGTAATTTTCTCCATTCGTCTGAATATGCCGAACGATGATGACCCTTGTATTCGATCATTGCCTTGGTAGCGATTTTTAGTTCAGTATTCCCAATTTCATTAGAAAGGCTAATTTGATGATACTTTCAGAAATGACTTCTCCAGAAATCGATGCCTTGCCGAGGGATATTGTTGTCCTGGTTCCTATCGCGTCGTGTGAGCAGCATAGCACCCACCTGCCTGTGTTTACCGATAGTATGATCGGAGGTGAGGTGGCGCGTCGAGTACATGAGTGCGCACCCAATGACGTCCTGGTGCTCCCAGTTCAATGGCTTGGGTACTCACAACACCATATCCGATATCCCGGTACGGTGAGCGCCATTTCTGAGACCCATCTGCTTTTAATGATGGATATTGTTGCTTCTATGGTTGGGCACGGGTTCAAGAAAATTTTCATCCAAAACTCCCATGGAGGAAATAGTGCAGGAATCTCGGTGCTCCTACAGCGTCTGATGGAGCGATATCAGGATGGGGATGTCGAATTTTACACTCGCTGGGCTTGGGCCTCGATGGATAAGCTCAACGCCATCAGAGATTTGGGTAACGCAGGCTCTGGCCATGCTGGTGAGACGGAAACGTCAATGATTCTAGCCATGCGACCAGATCTTGTAAGGACGGAAAATTTTGATGCCGATGGTGAAAAAACTGGTATGCAGGTGCCTGGAGTTTCCTCCTATCACCGATTTGATCAACGTACTCGACATGGCGGAGTGGGGGATCCGCAGCCCGCCACTCCAGAGAAGGGGGAGGCAATGTTGAAAGCCTCAGCTGAGGAGATTGCGGCTGCTGTCCTAAAGATCAGAAAGCTTCGGCCCTTTGATTCGATATGAAGCCTGTAAAGGTCTTCTAGCTAGAAATTCAAGCTATTTACTGAAGTTTTCCGAGACTTGGATCTTCACGAAAACAGAGCTTAGGCCAGCTATCGAAGTTTCGATTCTGATTTGTCTGGTCTAAACCCCAACACCCAATTTCTGGACTGATCGGTGAAGAATTTTCAACTCAAGCGGTCCTTTTACCCTGATTAAGGAACGTAGCGGAAAGATTTCAACCGAGTGGATCAGAAGTTTATAATCGGATTATTTGTTTAACAGGAGTATTTGGCCGATCTCTCTGAGTCATCTTGCGGATAAGTTCTTTTTGTGGGTTTTTGACGGCTTGTTTCCACTTTGCCTGCCACTCCGACGAATCTTTCAGTTCTGAAGACGGATTTGAGCGACTGCGGGCAATAAAATCAGGGTACCATGGGCGACCGCTAGGAGAACCTGTTATTTGATATCTTAGATCGAGACTCCATCGTATCTCCTCGGCCCCGTTTGGGCCTGAACCATGCGGAGTGAGTTTGTGAAGAAAGAGAACGTCTCCTTTAGTCATAGGAAGACTCAAAGATTTACGTGCCGGCATATTCTCTTCGCTGATTCCGAATCCTTCACTCCATAGGACCTTTTCGGTTCGATGAACTTCAGGAATTATCTCAAGACACCCGTTTCTCTCATCCGTGTCGACAAGCGGGATCCAAACCGTCAGGATAAAACAATCATCCGCCTCTTCTGTATGGACTTGAGCGTCTTGATGCCAGGGAGCAGTATAAGAAGAAGCTCCGTCCCAGAGACTTGACGGCAGTTTACACCGGACATGTTGAATCGGAGAACAAGTGATTTCTGGACCAAGGATTCCTTCAACGAGGTCGAGCAGATTATCGTTCCTTAAAAACTCAAAAGTCGATTTACCTATGACTTTGTTGATATCCATCAACTGGTCGGCATCTCGGTAAGTTGCTTCATCGTCTGCACAGAGTCGGGCCAGTCGGGTTTCGAACCCTTCAGCCTCATGGCAACATTCGATCTTTCCCTTTTTTTTGAGGTCCCTTGCAAGATCGTCGACTACACGATTGTACTCATTGATCACGGGTTGAAGATCAGCATCGGAAACCCCGTTCTCAATCAACAAGTAACCGTCTCTATAAAATGACTCAACTTGGTTTGCAGAAAGCATAATCTAAATCGAGTTTAGATAGTACTTCTCTTGCCATCAGTTGTCAATATCTAGACTAGAGGGTAAAGGTCTGAATCTCTTAAAAAATCGTGAATCAAACTCAACCGAACCAATTTCATCGTACTGGGAAAACTCAGATTGTCTTATAATCTGGGAGGTTGACCGAATTGAAAGTAGGAGTATTATAATGGATTTGAGTCTTCCGAGAAGGTTGGCTGGGCCGCCAGAGGCGGACTACGAGTTGAAATAGGGCACAGAAAAGAGGGAATAGTATGAGGGGATCGAGGTTGCCGTATCGTTACGATCATTACACCTGGCCAGAAATTAGGGATATCGTACAGGAGCAGAGGGTGGTGGTTTTGCCGGTTGGATCCACGGAAGATCACGGACATCATTTACCGTTGGATGTGGATCATTTTGTAGTGGGAGAAATCTGTGAATCTGCAGCAAAGCTGATTCCGGATGAGGTCTTATTATTACCAACGATTCCGTATGGTTTTGAGGATCATCACATGGATTTCCCTGGTACGATAACAGTAAGTGACGAGCACCTTCTTCATTTCGTTGTTGATATTACAAAGAGTGTCGCCCATCACGGGTTCCGTAAGATTCTAATCGTGAATGGCCATGGATCGAATGCGCCAATTTTGGAACTAGCAGCTCGCCGTACTGTAATCGAGACTGATGCTCACTGCGGATCGTTAATGGGTGGCGCTGGGGTTAATACGGATGAAATTGCAGAATCCGAGCTTTCGTCGCACGCTGAAGAGATCGAGACCTCAACCTACCTCTACCTAAATGAAGATGCAGTGCAGATAAGTAAGGCGACCAGAGAGATCAAAGCTCCTGTTTCGCGCTACTACTGGCGGGGTTCCTTGAGAGGGAAAGGTGCATCACCCTTACGGATGATGGATATTTGGTCTCGTATTTCTGAATCTGGTGTTATCGGCGATGCTACACTCGGAACCGTTGAAAAGGGAGAGCGATTTTTCACTGCGGCAGCACGCGAACTATCAGAGCTCATTAAGGAGTTTAGAACCATTCCGATTGAGCCTAGAGTAGATCACCACTAATCTAGAGAATTATTGGTATTCTTTGCGCAGAGGTTCAGATTGAAGCCATACGATGTTGTCCATAATTTCTTTCTGACGATCTTGCATGGCGACCTCGATGATAGCTGGACGGTTGGTATCGAGAGCTTCTTTTAGAATTCCCCTGAAGTCTTCGATTTTTTCCACTCGTTTAGCCCATGCTCCGAAAGAGAGGGCAAAGTCCACAAAATTGGGATTCACTAGGTTGGTATCAATGGTCCTTCCCTCGAATCCTTTTTCCTGGGAACGCTTGATAGCGCTGAGTGCTCCATCGTTTACAATGACAGTTACAACAGCAATGCCGTAAGTAATTGCTGTCGCCAGTTCGGGTGAACCCATCAAGAATCCTCCATCGCCGCTGAAACACACAACGGGGAGGTCGGGGCGGGCAATCTTTGCACCTAGGGCAGCGGGAAATGCATGTCCCAAGGCGACTCCAATGTTGGGATAGATAAAGGTCTTAGGATCGTAGACTGGATATTCGGCAAAGGTTGAGTAACCGATTCCATGAACGTCCACCGATATAATACCCTCACGGGGAAGGAGTTCACGGATTTCCGATAAAAGTGGAAGAGCTGGTTGGGCCGAATGCGCGGCATTTATTCTTTTTAATTCTTTGTTCCAAGAGTTTTCTTTAGCTGGCATCTGTTCGATCAGTGCCTGAAGAGTGGCTTTAAGATTCCCAACAACAGCAATGTCACAAGGGTATTCTCTTCCTATTTCTTGATGGTCCTCATCAATTTGGATTAGTGGCCGCGGATACTCTTGACTCCAGTTCCGCGTGTCGATCGATGTAAACCGGGTCCCAACGGCAAGTGTACAATCAGCTGCTTGTATTGCTTCTTGAGCCGGGTAGCCGTATATGATTTGGAGGGCGAGGGGGTGATCTTCGGGCAAGACACCTTTACCGCAACGCGTTACCGCGACCGGAGCATTAATTTTTTCTGCCAGCCTCTGCAATTCGTTGCGCGCATCTGATCGGTGTACTGCAGACCCTGCTAATAGAATTGGATACTTTGCTTCTTCAAGGGTTCTTGCTGCTCTCCCGATTTCCTCTAGATCAGCTTGCGAGGTGAATTTTCGATAAATGGGTGGCGGAATTTCGACCTCGCATTCTCCGGTTACTACTTCCATGGGGAATTCGAGCATCGTGGGTCCTGGGCGGCCTGACTGCATTGCGGAGAAGGCCTTCTCAACAACGCATGGAATATCTTGAACTGTTCTGGCGATGGCACAGTACTTTGTTATCGGTTCGAAGAATCGCATTTGATCGAGGCCGTGGAACATTTTGTTCGGGTCACGTGAGTAGAATTGTGAATCGCTTTGTCCTGTGATCAGGAGGACGGGCGAACAGTCGGTACTTGCTTCCAAAATACCGGTTGACGCATTGCTTGCTCCGGGCCCTGGAACGGTTAGGGCGACACCGACTTTCCCGGTAGCTCGTGCGTATCCATCGGCCATCTGTGTGGCAGCATATTCGTGGCGGACTAGGTAGTGGTCGATAACACCTGATCCACGGCGGAGGAGAGAGTCGTAAATCTGAAGATTTTGAGTGCCGGGCATGCCGAAAATAGCACTCACGCCCTGTGCCTTTAAACATTCAATCAGTATGTCTCCACCTTTCACTCAGTTACTCAAATAGGCGTTGAGTCTCCTCGGATAGCGCCGGAAGGTGCAAACACAAAAGGATAATATGAACTGATTGCCACTCGTTCTCGGTAGATTTCGATCAGAGTGGTGCAATAAAACACCCTTCGATTCCCTATCTCGTAGCATCCAACAGATCTAATTTTGTATTCCGTTTAGAGATGTTTATCAAAACCGACGTTTCCCTTATTGAGTTCTGGAGGAGATCCGGGATAAGAGATCGACTGATTCTTGACCTTTTGTAATGGTATGATTACCATACTTGTAATGGATATACGTTGTCTCGATTACCAACTGTCGGATGTAGAAGCTGAGCGGTTTTTAAAGGATGGTTTCCTTATGATCGATAACGTGCTGGAGGAGGACCACGTTGGCAAGCTGGTCGATGTGGCAGATCGGCTTTTTAAGGAAGAGCGGGAGCGTCTTCGGATTGGGCCTGGAGATCGTATTAATTTACTGGATTTCATTGGGAAGGATGATTCCTTTCTCGGGCTCCTCGACTACTACAAAACTTTCCCTAAGGTGTGGGGTTTACTAAATTGGCACATTCAACTCTACCATAGTCACATGACCTATACTCCGGTAGAACCCGAAGGTCGGTCGCTTGAGAATGACGGGCTTGGGCTTGGCTGGCATCAGGATTCAGACCGAATCAATAGTGATCTCGCGACGAATCCTCGTCCCATGATTTCCGTCAAAGTTGCTTTTTTCCTCACGGATACTTCAATGCCTGGCCGAGGCAATTTCTATGTAATTCCGGGGAGCCAATACACGAATGACTTTCCTGGGAGGCATCGAAACGAGGTAGTTGAGGGAGCAGTTCCGGTTCTTGCTCCCGCTGGATCGGCTGTTATTTTTGACCGACGTCTTTGGCACTCGGGAAGTTCAAATTACTGGACCCAACCAAGGCAGGTTCTTTTTTTTGGTTATTCTTTTCGATGGCTCCGCCCCCGGGATGACATGACAGTAGATCACTACCTCGAAAGTTGTGATCCTATTCGTCAGCAGCTTCTCGGGGTAAGTCGCTCGGGAGGCCATGGATATACTTCACCCACACCTGAGGATGTACCGTTGAAGGATTGGCTCGAAGAGCACGCTGGTCTCAAAGGAGTGGATTGATCTAAAAACTTTAAGTTTTTTGTTTGCTTGGCATAACGTGCTCCTTCTCTGAAGCCTTCTAGCTAGCGCCTCGCATGGGGATTAAGTAACAGGCTATTGTATTTCTATAATATGCAGAGTGATGGAAACACGGTTAAGAGGTATAGCAATACCGTAATCCTCCTTGTCTATCAGGAAATATCATTTTCATATGGCATTTTTTGAGACAACAGCCGTTATGATCAGGTGCTCAATCCAATCATCCGAATCATTGATCAATTGGTGCATAGTCTTAGGTGGGAGGTGAACGGCATCGCCTTCGCAAACCGGGTGGATTTCACCATCGATTTTCATTTTACCCTTGCCGGATGTGAAGTAATAGATCTGCTCACTTTCCTCGTGGTCATGATAGTCGCCTTTCATTTTGCTTTGCATTCGGTGGAGGGTAAGGCCTTTGGTCCCGAGTAATGGTGCTTCCTCAGGGGATCTATCTTTTGCTCCCTTGCCGGCAAATATTGGCCAAACTATGGCGGTTTCATGACCTACGTAAGGGATTGTTTCTTTCCAGTTTCGTATGACCATCTGTAATCCTTTTGTTTGTTGCCGAGTTGTGCTTAGGCACAAAAATTCTATGCCGTTAGGCAATGCTCGGCTCCAATGGGAGTCAAGACGGTAGTCCTTACAGTCTAGAGAATGTCAGTCTATGATGGCAGAATTTGACTTCGGAGGACGACATCGGTTCTTTTTTGTCTCAATTATTGATTTTATTTTAATCTGTTACGAATTGGTTCATATATGAAGGTACATCGACGACAGATCCCCCGTTACGAGCGGATTCCCAACCAGCCAGCAAGGGGGCAAGGGTCTTGAGTCCGTCATGGAAATCGTTCAGAAGATAGGAAGTGTCACCGGTCTGGATAGCATTCACAAAAATGCGGTCTAGTTCCCGCCATGGTTGAAATTCCGTTGCTTGAAAAACCTGATCGCCATTCATTTCGATGCCGCTATAACCTTGATGGACTGCGAGGTAACCTCCTTCGTAATAGAATAGGAAGTATGGTTCGTTTTGAGGGCTTTTTTCGGAGGTTTGGACAAAAGTCATAGTCATCGTGGCATCATTGGAAAGGGCGAAGTTATAGGATGCCGATAGGGGAACGTGGTAACGGGCGGGGGAGCAAAAGAAGGCCTGAGCAGTAACGATTTCCAAACCGCTAACAAATCGGCAGTAATCAATTGCATGAGGCCCCCATCCGAGAAAATCAGCGTGATTCTCAATGATTCTGTCCCAACCTGGCGTGTCAATATTTGGTTGCTTAGAGGGTAACCCGGCAAAGCTTTGAAAGCGGATATGCACGATGTTTTTATCCTTGAGCAATCGTTTTGCTTCCTGCCAGAGTGGACGATAACGCTCCCGAAAGCATACGGTACCGAGGGCACCTGATTGCTGTAATGCTTCGTCAATCTCTATAGCATCTTTCATGTCAAGGGTTTGGGGCTTATCGCAGAAAAGATGGACTCCTTTTTTAGCAGCTGTGATTTCCACATCGGGTCGTTCGCCTGCGGCGACTAATGACCAAAGGGCATCGATCGATTCGGATTTAAGCATCTTTAGTCCGTCCGTGTAGTAGCTCGGAATACCGAAGTCAGTTGCTACCTTTTGGGCCTGTTTTTTGTTGATGTCGCATATGGCTACGATTTCGACATCACCGAAGGAGTTAAGGTTAGGAAGGTGCTGATTTACACAGTGACCACCTGCGCCATAAATACCGATTTGCAATTTGTCCATGTTAGATGTCATCGTCGGGTAAAAGAATGATTAAGGTATGTAAAAGATTGGACTAGGAAGTCATTAACGAGATAGTTTAAACCCGGTTCTTTGAATTGGATTACTTCAGGGAGTCAAAGAATTAAAGGTACCTTCAAGTCTAGAGGCCATGATGAAAGTAGCAGTATGGGGAAGAAACCTTGAAGACTTTTATCTTCGTTCGGTTAGCCAGTTGGGTGCTGATGCCATCGATGAATTACCTATTCCAAATGAGCCAGGGACGGGCTATTTTGATCTCAAATCGGTTCTTAATATCAAGAAAAAGATTCATTCCTATGGGATGGAAGTTAACCGTGTAAGTCTGCCTTATCTTTCGGAAAATTACATGGGAAACGGTGATGGAGCAGAAGAGGAACTAGAGAATTGTAGTCAATGCTTAAGAGTGCTTGGTGAGGCTGGGATGTCGTTGGCCAGGGTTGGATTTGCCAAGGACACTTACCCATGGATGCGAAGATATTACGAAGCGAAACATCGGGGAGGATACTTTTTTCGTGGCGAGTCTCTAAGCAACAACTTAATGGCGCCCTCTCCTGCCGATCAGGATTTATGGTGGCAGCGTGTGTGTCATGCATACGATAAGCTAGTACCGATTGCGGAGGATTTTGGTGTGCGTCTGATGATGCATCCCTCAGACCCCCCAAGTCCAGGAGCGCCCTTTGGAGGTCTTGGTTTTCACCGACTAATCGACGCCTTTCCTAATAGATGCGTGGGATACCTCTACTGCTGTGGCACCCGCGCTGAAGCGGGTGGCCAGTCTCTTGTTCTCGACGAGATAAATAATTATGGGAGAAAGGGTCGTATTTTCATGGTCCATTTTCGCAACGTAAGAGGTAGCTTGGCGACCGCGGGAGCATTCGAGGAAGTCATGCTTGATGATGGTGATATGAATATGTTTGAAGTGCTCCAAGAGTTACAGCGAGTCGGATTCGAGGGATATCTTCAGCCGGACCATTGCCCTCCCGTAGGGGATGATCTTGAAGATGCCATTCGAGGTGTCGGTTATGCTGTTGGTTATATCAAGGGGCTCCTTGCCGTATTGGCCTCTGGATAGCCACGGAATTTGCTACTCGAAGGAATCGAATGAAAAGGTCTAAAAGACGGGAAGCGATAATTGATTCCCATGCATATTGTTTTCAGCCGGGTGATGATCGCGCAGGATTTGCCACGTTGGAAGAGCATCTGGCATGGATACAGACCTCTCAAGGTCAGCATCATCAGCCGGCTTGGCGAGTTCGAGACCGGGCTCCGGTTCCTTCAGAAGGTTTAGGAAAAGAAACACCCTTGGACTGGTCGAAGTTACCCGACGTTAATTTCCGTGTTGATCGTGATCGAGGTCGCGTCACGTGGACGATAGAAGGAGAAGATATTACAAAACAGTTCTATCCCCCCAACCTTCGTAACCTCGAATTCACGCCGCACAGTCTGATTGCAGAAATGGATTATTCAGGTGTCGATTTAGCACTCTTACATAGTAATCCGATGCTTGGCCGGGACAGCGTTTTCCTTAGTGAGTGTGTAGCACAGTATCCCGATAGACTTCGGGCAATGGCGCCGGTGGATGAATGGCGGATCCTGTCCGACACAGATTCTGTGATTGAGCAGATTCGTAAAGCGATTTCTGAGGAGGGTTTGCATGCGGTCAAATTTAATGCTGGTTTGGTTTACAGCGTTTCGTTGGAACCATGGAGTGATGGCGGGTATCGACCTTTTTGGGAAGCAGTAACAGAGCTTGGGGTTCCTGTTTTTTTTACCTTGGGAGCTGGACCGGGAACTGCTAGAGCAGCAACGAATGGGTCCAAACATATCGATGGTTATCTTAAGGAACAGCGAATCTTGATAGATTGGATGAATCGGTACCCAGGAACCGTATGCAGCATGACGCACGGGTTTCCTTGGAGGATATTTCTGCGTGGGAATAAAATTCAACTTCCGGACGAGATTTGGGATCCCTTTACCAATCCCCAGTTGAGCCTGGAAGTTTGTTTTCCAGTTCGAATTGGTGATTTCTTTGACTTCCCATATCGGGAAGTCTGGTCTACTTTGGAGTTGATGGTCGACAAAATTGGGGCGGATCGGCTGCTTTGGGGCACTGATATGCCTTTCCAAAATCGTTTTTGCACCTACCGGCAGTCACGAGATTGGATAGAGAAATATTGCTCATTCTTGGGCCTAGAAGATCGATCGAACATTTTGGGAGGGACATGTGCCCGTATACTTGCATTATGATTAACTTTGCTCGTTCAAGTTTCACCTGGAAAAGTCACCCTCAGGAGCCTGATCTCCATTATAAATGGATGGGAGGATTTGTTGGAGAGAAAGGAGACGCATACCATGTTCGTTTTGCTTTAGAGGCCTCCTGTGTCGTGAAAGAAGAGAAATCGGGAACGGTTTCCGAGTTTTTTCTTGGTGCGCCATGTCGAAGCGAGTACACGATCGCTCATCGTAACCTCTTCCAAATCCCGAGTGGCGAATGGCGAATGGCATTCAGCCATCGGAACGTTCTGGCCATAGCCTCTCGTCCTAGTCTGGAATCAGAGCCTGCAGAGGTTGGAAGTCTCAAGGAGAGATTTGATGATTTCCGGATTGATATTCGTAAGTATGATCGGGTGAAGGAATTAAAAAATGCCGCTGAGGTCGCAAAGGCGACGCTGAATAATGATATTCTCAGTGTTCGTTCTAGTTACTTGGAAAGAGGGTTCATGGTGTCTGTTGAGTATCCGGTAAACGTAATGAATCTCAATGTGGATGGGGCTCAATTTCAGGTTTGTACGGGTCCCGTATTGCTGCCGGACCTAAAGACATGGAATGGTCTCGAAGTAGAGAGAGTTTTCGTTGCCCATGTAGCTATTAGTGACTTTGGATTTGCCGAATTCATATTGAGAAGGGAGATAGAAGCAGCTCCCGAAGAGAGGAATTGGCTAGATCAGCCGCGAGGTAGAGATCGCTTTGAACTGATTAATTTAGATAACCTTCCGGAAGGTTACCCGCCTCCTCGACCCAAGCCTCTAGTCTATAATGAGACATGGGATCGGGTCTCCGAAAACACAATTTTAATGGCTGAAGAATGAAAAGGAGGGCGCTAATGCTAGCGTAGCTTCCGGATTAGGAAGGTAGTAGTTCACCGAAAGTTGACCGGTGATCTAGTGAAGGAGATGGAAAGGAAGAAAGTTTTGATCACTGGGGCTGCTGGGATTGTAGGCGGTATTTTACGTTCGCATTGGGGTGAACATTACACACTAAGGTTGGCAGATATTCGGCCAGTTGAGGATTTAGGTGAGCATGAGACTTTCATGTACACTGATATTACCGATTACGGACAATTGTTCACTGCTGCTCAGGATATGGACACGGTGGTTCACCTAGCAGCTTACCCCGGTGATGGTGCGAAATTTTACGACACTCTTCTGGATTTGAATATTCTAGGCACTTATAATGCATTCGAAGCCTCAAATAAAGCGGGATGTAGTCGCATAGTTTTTACCAGCAGCATTGATGCGGTTGATGGATATGCTGATAAGTCTGATGTGGATTGGGACTGGCCGGTTTATCCCACTAATATTTACGGAGCGACTAAGTGTTGGGGTGAGGCGCTTGCCAGAGTTTACTCCTATCGGAATAGCTTCTCTTGTATCTGCCTGCGCCTAACCAATCCTGGATTCAATCAAAAGGGGGGATGGGATCCTAATGCCAGTATGAGTGGTAGTAGCAAGCGGGATTGTGCTCAGGTTTTCCAGCGCTGTGTGGATGTCGAAGGTATCGACTTTGCTATTGTCAATGGAATCTCCGACCACCACCGACCGCGATTAGCTCTTGATTATACTAGGAAATTGCTTGAGTACTCCCCAGACGATGGGACAAAATTTCCGAAAGATTGATTTAGATAGGAATTGTAACTATTTTAAGCTTTAGGGAATTTCGGAGAAATTTTCCCGGTTGAGAGTGAAAAACTCTTCCCTCAGTAGTATTGATTTCACCTACGAGACGAAGTCGAAACAGGAATTAATCATACTAATTAAGTCTCGAATTAAGGCATTTGAGAAAAGAGGTCTGCTTGATTATCGATAAAATTTTCACTGAATGCAAAACTAGTTCCTGAATAGGTGTCTTTGCCTGTGCTTGAATCTCCATCCCGAATGAAGGGATCAAGAGTGAACATACAAGTTTGGCGCTCGATTAACCTCACCCCCTCATTGAGCAGCTGGAACTAATGATGCGCTGGAACTCTGAATAGAAACTATCTTATTGGATACGCCGTGCTCAGAAAAATGAATAACAGAGTGACATTAAGTTCTGGAGAGGATCTGACCATTCGAATGATAGAGCCACCGCTAAGGGCTTATACTGATAAAGTAGGTTGTTGGCTAGAAGTGAGGGACGACCTATTAAGCGGGAATTTAACTCCTTGGTTGTTCACTCCATATTTTGTCGGGGAAATTGATGGTAAGCTTGTGGGCTCGATGAGCTATTATGTCCATACTGAGAAGCGCAGTATAGGAGTGGTTGAATTTGTTCAGACAGGAGAGAGTCATCGAGGCAAGGGTATCGCAAATGCGCTGATGCACCGATTGATCAAACGTTTTAGAAAGGATGGAGGGCAGGCACTCTATTTATGCACCAACAATCCGATTGCTGGCCATCTTTACGAAAGACATGGATTCAGTTACCACGTAGGGGACGGCATGCGGTACTTGGCGCCGGATTTCCTACAGTTCGACGAGACCTATTGGCGTAATTGTGGCGAAGCTGTTGTAAGAAATGCGACTTGGGGTGACTTGCCGGCGCTCTCCGCACTTTACAATCATCCGGAACCTAATTGGTTGATCAAGGATTATCTGACAAGTTCGTTTTCGGAAACCCGGTATGAAAGTCATTTTGTAAAGGTGATGCGACGAATCGAAAATGGGCGAGGTTCCTTCTCAGTGCTGGAAAACCCGAAGGGAAATGTTGTTGGTGCGGCAGCCATTGAACGAAAGGACACATTTGTAGAGCAACATGTCGGAACATTGGGATTTCGAATCACTCCCGAGTACGAGTCCCAGCTGGGGGAGCTTCTCTTGGATGTAGAGGATCGGGCCCGATCTATTTCGATTCGGACGCTTCAGATTCCCATGGCCTCCTGTGACCATCATCAGTGTGAATTAGTCAGGGCAGCTGGTTTTGAGGAGGAGGTGCGACTCAAAGATCGGCTTAGGCTGGAAGAAGGATATGTAGATTTGTTGGTTTTCGGCAAAACGACCACAGATACAGTTAAGCCCTTTCGGGAAGTTGACAGTTATTACGGGACGAGAAAGAAGTGGCAGGCTAAACGGGCCAGAAGTCTGTCGCTCTGAGGTATCGAACCCCATCCTTAGTCAGGGTGGGTCTCTCCCCACGGCATTGGGTAGGTACGATCTGAGCCCGGTCGTCCAAATTCAGGACTGCTCGAATTAAAGGCAGTGTTGATACGTTCAGGAAATCCTGCCTCGTAAGTTGAGCGCATCATTTCCGAAGTGAGGATAGTATCTAACCGGTGAAAGATATTGGAGAATTTAGGATCGATCGCCCGATTTAGTTGTTCGCCTGGATCCTCCATAAGATCGAATAAATGGGAGCCTTTAGGGTATTTGCATAGCTTCCATCTTCCATCAAAAAGCATCCAACGATCTTTGAGGATGCCAAAGACATGTTTGCGCGCTTCTTCGTTAGACTGTCCCAAGCCAGGCATTGGGCGTGAATCCATATAGGAAGGAACCTTAATTCCAGCGAGCGAGAGGATTGTTGCGGTTGTGTCGGTCAGCGTCACCAATTCTTCAGATATTTTAGCCTCATTAAAGCGAGGATGAGAGACCAACATCGGCACATGACAGGCTGCTTCATAGTAAGAACCTTTTCCAATTAGGCCATGATCACCGAGGTAATCACCATGGTCGGAAGAGAAGATTATGATGGTGTTTTCCAGGATACCTTTTCTCCTTAGAGAATCAAGGATCCTACCAACTTCGAGGTCAATCTGGGCAACCAAGCCAGTATAGCAGGCGCGTTGCATCAGAAAAGTATCGCGCGTCGGAGAAATTTCATTTCGTACAGCGTACCAGGACTTGCGTTTTGAATTAGGGCCTACCGGCTTTGGGACATGCATTACAGAGGTGTCTTTGGCTTCCGCAGGATGAGGTTCGGGCATGTCTCCGGGATCAAAGGTTGCGTATTCCAAAGCAGGATCGTATGGCGAGTGTGGCCCGGGAAATCCAACCATCATAGCAAACGGCGCTTCCCCATCGTACTCTGAAATCCACTTTGCCGTATTTTTCCCCACAAAATGATCGACGTTATATTCCCAAGGGTGGGGACTGATACATGCCATATGGTTTTTATGGTATTCGGGTACTTTTATGAAGTCCCGTTTGCTATAGCCAGCCTTGTGAAGAATGTGAAAGTAATCGTCCTCGATGAATCCCCACAGTTTATCTTCGGCGATAATCCTGTGTTGGAATCCGAAGTGCTTTTCCCAGGGGTAGAAGTGCATCTTGCCTATTCCTACAGTATAGTAGCCAGCTTCGCTAAGCAATTCAGGCCAAGTTTGAAGACCACATATCCGGTAGTCCGGGCGAATAAACTGTTCGTTATTGAGAACTCCAGTTTTAATCGCATTCATGCCGGTTAGGAGGGAAGCGCGAGCAGCAACACAGACAGGGTGCTCGGAGTAGGCATTTCGGAAAAGGATTCCGCGGCTTCCTAGACTATCTATATTCGGAGTATGAATGAAAGAGGCTCCGTAGCAGCTGAGGAAATCATGCCTCAACTGGTCGGGCATAATAAAAATGACGTTGGGACGCTCTTCAGATTTTTTTTTCATTAACAGATCTTATGGATGCCAAAGCCCGATGGAATCCTAATGGGGAATTCCAAGCTGATGCATTCGATCATGAATTGCTTTGCGTGCTTCTAGGAATGGCCGTTCAAGGTAGGCGGAATGATCCTCTTCACCGTGATGATGGGTAACATTGTTTTCGAGATGCTGTCGGCTATTTTGGCGCATGTAATGGAGCGTTCCTTCTACCAAAGTTAGCATATACTGGGCAGTATCCTGGTCGAACATCCACCATTCTTCACCACAGGCTATGTATACTGGCGAGGTATGAGCCATAATGCCGCGACCCCATCCATCGTAGTGGGGCACGCTTTCAAAGTAACCGGGACCGCTACATCGAGCCGCGATCCAGGAGTGACTTTTGACCTCAATTTTATCTCGAAGATGCAGCTTCCGAGTTCCTTCTGACTCTTCGACTGAAGCTACTACTCTACCTTCTTGGACAATTTCAAGGGTGTGTATCGGAACCACCGATTCGGCTTTAGCTTCAACCTCGATGGTGCCACCATTTCCGGGTAGATTAATGGTATCACCGATTTCACAGCCTTCTACCGTGAGACGAATGAGTGGGCCACCACTGTGGAAGGTACGGCCCGATGTCATCGCACGGCACCAGTTATCGTAGGTGAAGGGTTGATCCTTTGGGATCTGGACATAGGTTCTATAGATTCCCACAGGAACGTCACTGCTCATTTTGTCTGTGCCGCCGACGAGAGGAAGTTTGTATCCACAATTGAGGTAGCGATAGTACTCACCATGCGTATATTTACCGTGACGCAACATTTCTACGGCATCGGCTCGACCAGTTGCAATTAGTGTTGCCGGTTCTCCATTTGGGCTCGGGAGGTGAGGGATGACAACATTCCCCCCTTGGGCGTGGCACTGATCGGCCCAGTCCGACATTGTTACCTCAAGAGTTCCACCCATTTCGGCCTCACCCGGTCCGTCTGAGCACCAGGGCATAACCGGTTCCTTGAGTCCCATAAGAATAAGATGTCCCAGGAAGTGCTGGCGATTTTCCTGAGATACGTAGACAATATGAGATCCGTCTTTGGTGGCCATTTCTCCTCCGGTAAATTCTTCCGTGTTGGTGAAGAGCCCGCCCCACTGAGATTGAAGTAGGTTTACGACATTGAGGTCTTCTCCTTGGGCCTCGGTTAGGCTGCCCTGAGCAGAAAGGAAGTGAACATGAGAATCGCCGCTGTACCAGCCCTCCTTATTCATATTGCACCAGCGTTTGAGCCTTAGTTCGAGATTCCTTTGTCCCGGCTTTATTTCGACTTGAGTGCGAAGGGGTTCATATTCAAATCCTCGGGCAACATCGACCGTAACATTCCCACAAGGTAGCCAGCCTTGGCAGGTCCCATCAACGTATGCATAAGTGATTTGGCCCATACGGACATCGCCACCAACGTCAGAATGCCATGTTCCCAAGTTGGTATTAACATGGGCGTGGTGCCCGTGGGGTGCGTAAGGGATACCCTCGGGTGAGCGAAAATGAATGCGGCAGGGAATAGGTTGTCCTGTATTGTCATCGACTACGGTTGTGTGGACCCAGTTTTTCCCTCGCTCAATCACTTGAAGTTCAAGTCTTTCAGAGGCTTTTATCTCCCTTTTTTCGCGCAAGTCACCCCAGTTTGCTTCCCCCAGGATTTCATCGTTTTGCTTTACACTGATTGTTGCCGAAGGATTAGCCGCGATTTCTGCGTAAGAAGGGCTGCTGCCCGGGTTCTGTTTCTCACCCCATCCTTTGCGTCCCTTAAGGAAGGATTCAGTCGAATCACTTGGAAGGGGATAGGGATAGGTATTAATGCCACGGTCGACTTGGACCTCCAAATTGAATGGTCGGTTTGCATCTTCTTTTCGAGGAAGATTGATGATTACTTCCCGGGTTGCTTCGCGGCAAAAGGGGTTTTCGTCAATGCTACTGACGGTAATGCCGCCAATTATAAAGGCTGGGCCTATTGGAACAATTTCAAGTTTCTCTAGTGTTTGCTCAGGATGAGGATTTTCCCAAGCCCAGAGGACAAAGTGTAACGATCGACCTCCTGCGACTTCAGTTTGTCGACGACCTGCTTCAGACCAGTCGCCAGCCCATCGCGGTAAAAGCTTATCTGCAGTGTCTGAGACAGCAATGAAAGGAGAGGATCCAGGTATCGAGATGGAAGATGGTATAGTCGAGATTTCAAACCGATCACGTGTTTGTGTTTCTTCTACCTCGCCCGTTTTAAAGTGGAAACGAAACTTCGCGATGGGCTCTCCTACTGGCCCGTTATCGGGTATTTTTGATTCCAACAGTCGTTGGGCGATGATTAGCCAAGTTGCCTTGGCTTCAATAGGGAGCTCTACTCTTTTTTCGCCCTTCTCTTTTCCAAATGCAATAATACAGCGGTTAGGGTCGTCTCCTAATTTAAAAGGGAGTCCGCGAAACAACTGTTGTCCAAGGGGGATCTCGGAGCTGAGGAAATTAACTCCTGCATTGTAAAGTGGATCGAGATCTAATGGATAATAATCGTTCATTCTAAACCATTTTTCCTGTTGGATTTTGGATTACCAGTTTGTGTAAGATCCGTCAGTGCGTTTAAGATGTGGCGCCTCCCACATCTTAAATTTCTGTTGTTTCGCCAATTCCTCGTTGAATTCTACGCCAAGCCCGGGAGTATCTGGAACCAGAATCCGGTCACCCTCTGTTTTAACCTGAAGGGGAAACATGTCCTCATCGAGAAAGCCACCTTTTTCTGTGGGTGTGACTCGATGCTCAAGCCAAGCGAAATTAGGTACCGCTGCCGCCAAATGCACGCTGGCCGCAGTGCATATCGGGCCCAAAGGATTGTGTGGCATCAAATCAATATAGTGGGTTTCTGCGGCTGCTGCAACTTTCATGGCTTCGGTGAATCCTCCTACGTTACAGATGTCCAGGCGAGCAAAGTTTGTGATACCGCGCTCGAGGTAGGGCATAAACTGCCATTTGCTGGAGAATTCTTCACCGATTGCGAAGGGTATGTCGGTCATTTTTCGGAGAGATTCGTAGGCCTCGGGTGTTTCATCTCGAATTGGTTCCTCGAGGAAGTCGAGGGTCCCTGAAGGCATGCGTTGGCAAAAAGAGGCTGCTTCAGCTATCGATAGTCGGTGATGATATTCAACACCCAGAATGGGTTCAGATCCCACCTTTTCACGTAATGCTGTCATTCGATCAGCGGTAAGCGGAATTGATTCTCTGGGATCAAAGATTTTAGTCTCTTCTCCTCTCGGACTTGCCTGCATTACTCTTATCACATTCCATCCCTTTTCAAGTAGTAGGTCCACGTTGTCTGTCAGCTCTTCAAGGCTCGACATTCCACAGGTGGCGAAGCAAGGCACATTGTCGCGCTGTTTTCCCCCAAGAAGCTGGTAAACCGGGACCTCAAGGGATTTTGCAAGGATATCGTGTAGTGCAATATCGATGGCAGAAATAGCTGCGGTAAGAACTCGGCCTCCTTCAAAGTATTGGCCTCTATACATCTCTTGCCATAGAGCACCGATGTTTCTTGGATCGCGTCCGATCAGAAAGTTTCGATAGTGGCTAATAGCCCCCATCACTGCCTGTTCGCGACCGGATAGTCCGGATTCCCCAAGACCAAATATGTCCTCGTCCGTTTCGATTTTGATGATGAGTTGATTGCGTTGTCCCACCCATACGGGATAAGGGATTACATTGGTTATTTTCATTCTATTTATTTTCTTTTACGTTGTCGGTTTCAGGCAAGGTGTAAATTCAAATGAAGATCAGAAAAGTCTACTGTTGGTGGAAGATCTGGATTAATCCTACAGTTCGTTCGATAGGGTGAAGCAGGCATTTCCCAGAGAGTTCTATAAGGCGAATAGGGCTGGGCATCAGGAGTCCAACCCTATGACCACGGGAGACTCGGTAGCGCAAAGATGGAGGGACTACTAAATTGGAAACTCCGTAATGAATTCGGGAGAATTCGGTTTCCCTAGGTTTGTCTTCCGGGTTAATTTGCCTTCCCGTTGACTGGTTGAACCTATGTCGACGATTTCATTCGACATAGGTTAAGGCAGAATAGGATAACCTACATTGAGGTGCCTGCCCGATCCAAAGCTTCTTCTTCGCTTTTCGAAAGTGGGTTTTCAAGAGCTTTAAAAGCTTGGTCAACCTGGTGTGTGTTGCGAGCCCCTATGAGGACGGTGGTGACATCGTTTTGAGCAAAGACCCAAGCTAGTGCTAAATCGATCATGGATCGATTGCTTAATTCCGATAAATTTCGTAGGTCATCAAGCACCGCAAACCCATGGTCATGAAAGTAGGGTTCGTCGTGGCCGGGAACCACTTCGAAACGAGTGCCGGGAGGAATGATCCTATCACGGCCGTATTTACCTGTAAGAAAACCGGCGCCGATGGGACTATAGCCAAGAACGCCCAACGATTCTCTCCGGCAGACAGGGAAGATGTCCTTTTCAACATCTCGGTGGTTAACTAGATTAAACTGTGGCTGAATAGATACGAACGGTTCCCATCTTCTCTCCCGCTGAAGCTCAAGCGCCATTTGGAGTTGGCTGCCGGTAGTGTTGCTAATTCCAATATATCTTACGGTTCCACGACGAACTTGATCGTCGAGTGCCTCAAGAGTTTCCTCAACTGGATGCTCTGTGTGTTTCTTACCCCATCCTTTGTTAGGCCAATGATGCAGTTGAAAAAGATCGATCCTATCGGTTTGAAGACAATGCAGACTCTTTTCGATAGATGTATTAACAGCAGCTGCGCTCATATCGCCGTTCATCTTGGAGGCAAGAATCAAGGAGTCTCGATTCCCTCGATTAATGAACCACTCTCCGAGTAGCTTTTCCGAGATCCGGTCGTTACCGTAGGCGGCAGCGGTATCAAGAAGGTTGATTCCTCCCTCGAAGGCTCGGTCCAGAACGTCAAACGAAGTGGAAGGATCTATTTCTCGTCCAAAGGTGACGCAGCCCATTCCGATGGTGCTGACTTTTAGGGCGCTAGTGCCTAATTTTTCATATTCCATATAGAACTATCTCATTTTATTTAGAGGGAAGATCAGGGGGTTAGGTGGAAATTGCCAGGATTAAGAGCCTACATGAGAAACTAAAATAGTAACGAAGTAACCTCTGGACCAAGAGTTGAAGTATTCTTTCAGTTGTAGACTAAATTGCCTCAGTCAGATACTTAGGGGAGTGCACAACAGTCCTCGATCGATTCGGATAGATTCCTCGATCTCCTTACAAATATACTGAGAGTCACGCTGAAAACTCTGAAATAGACTTTGCTAATCGTTAACTAATGAAACGGTGGTGGAGACACCTATAAGTAAACCGCGATTATCCAGAACAAAAGAGTATAGCCCGCTCGATGTTATATCATTTCTCATTTACCGCCTGGAGCAGTGCATGAATGTAGCCGTAGGTGAAAGCGAAACCTACCTGATGAGGCTCGGGTCCGGATATTTTTGGCACATGATCAGGCATGATCATGTACTCATAACCAACTTCCTTGTAGACGCGAAGTGCTTTAAGCATAGCTACATCTCCTTCGTCTGGAAAAACCTCCACAAAGTTGTTTAGCCCGCCCTTAATGTTACGGAAATGGACGTTGAAAATCTTCTTCCGTTCGCCGAAATAGCGGATGACATCAAAAATCTCTTCCGAAGGGTTTGCGAGAGCTTCCGACATACAACCCTGACAAAAATTTAGTCCATTATAAGGGCTATCGTAGAGTTCGATGAATTTCTTGAATCCATTCGGCATGCCCAATACACGTTCCACCCCTCGGTAAGAAGTATCGTATCCAATACCGGGATCGGAAGGGTGACACGCCATTTGGATTTTGTATTCTTCCGCCACCGGGATGATCTCATGGAGCCAATGACTGATTCTTTCCCACATTTCGTCAGAGTCGGCTGCACCTCCTTCGAATTCACCCTTTGTTTGATCGAGTTTGTCGTATTGAAATGTAGAAAGAGTAGCACCTCCACGTCCCGTGGATGAAGGAGTTCGCATGTGGCCGAGAATAGTGATGTTATAGTTTAGCCCACGCAGGCCGGCCTCCGAAGCCATGCGAACAATCTCTTTCATACGATCAATTTGTCGGTCCCGTTCCTCGCTTGGCCCCAAAAATATGGCTCCCGCTTCATTTTGGAATGCATTATTCGATCCTAAGGGGATATGGATCATCTCTAGATTGATGCCATGTTTGTCGAATCTGTCGCGCAGGCTTTTGAGAGTATCTGTGGTCCACTCCATCCAAGATTCTTTGGGTGTCTGGTCGACATGTTCGACACCGAGTTGTGCCAGAACCTGGATATCCGTGTCGTCGCGGCAATTAAATTGTGTGCCGATATACATCGTTAGTCCTTTCCTGTGTTGTTGCCGGCGGATCAGTATCCGCCGGTGTCATAGGATTGACGGTTCTGCTTTGGAAGCTGTCAAGCCAATCCACTATTTTTTAAACATGTGTATGAAGATAAGAGTCAAAGAAGCGAACTGGTTGGGTTCTCCCAATCTAAAAGTACGGGAATTTAAAGTTATGCGTTCAGGGGCTATGATTGACTTACTTTTTACCGTTTACTCGAAGGCTATTAAGCACTCGAGGTTGTTGGTGACATTGCGGTTAGTCTAAAAATTGTGAAATTCTATTGCTATTGGCAAAACTCAGTCCCAAGGATATCTGATCTAAACATCCCTTTCAAAACATAAGCAAAGAGACCAATGAGTAGAATCCAGAACGTTAATAGCAACGATATCGCCGACGCGATCCGGTTAGGATGTCGGACCATGCAGAATGTATTTAACGCGGACGATAATAATGTACCATTTTTTCGCTCTCTTGTAGAACCGGAAGTATTATTGGCATTCAGCTCTGAACACAGTGAATCTCATGTCCCAGGTAGGCATCTCAATGGTCTATTAGAAGCAGAAGATGTTGTCGGACTGAGGATTAATGAGGAGGCTATTGAGAATCATCGACGGGCAGCTATTTGGTCTTATAGTGGACCCCTAGCACTTCCTTTGAACCGAGAGGAAATAGGGGGGCCTCTGGTCAACTTCAGACCGCATAACCTTAGAGAAGGATTTCATGCCCTTTACGCGCTTGCGAGGTTTCGTGACGATGAAGAAGCCCGTAAAATTGCTGAGCGGAGTATCAACTTGATCTTTGAACTCTGGAATCCGTCTGGGGGATGGAATAAAGAGCGTATTAGCGACTTTGGTGTGAACCTTCGGGGTGACGACTATATCAGCGGCGAGGCAAGAATGCTTGGGCCGCTGGTTAAATACTACCGGGCAACCGGCTATGGGAGAGCTCTTGAACTGGCTCTGGTTCTCAAAGATAAAGCTGTCAGCGAGTATTATCTCGAGGATGGTTCTTTTGATCCAGAGCGGTTTGTGACTGGCCACGTCCATTCCATCACTTGCGTCTTGTCTTCTCTCGCTCAGCTTGCGGACTTACTTGACGATGTATCCCTCATGGCGCGAGTGAAGGCTTTTTACCAAAAGGGGCTCTGGCAGATGCGCGATGAGATTGGATGGACTCCTGAATCGATAAATCAGAGAGACAGCGATCACGGAGAGGCTAACAATACTGGCGATGTTCTAGAGACGGCTCTTATTTTAGGTCGGTCTGGTTATTCCGATTGTTACCAGGACGCTGAGCGGATTATCCGTTGCCATCTCCTTCCTTCCCAACTTAGAGATGTTTCTTTTATTAGCGATCCGCCGAATCCACATGGAGTAGATGGATTATATGATGTGGCTAATCGCCATCTCGGTGCTTTCGGTTTTCCCGCTCCTTATGGGCATAAGTCGATTGGAAAAGGGCGTACCAAGATTTCCTTTAATATGGATATAGTCGGAGGTGCGATCGGATCTCTTTGTGCAGCTTATCGGGAGGTAGCTCGGTCTGAGACAACCGGTCAATGGGTGAATCTACTATTCGACCACGAGACTAGCGAGGTTAAAATAGAGTCTCCCTATGTGCACAGTCACTTACGGATAGAACCGAAAGAATCTAAACCATTGTTTGTAAGGATCCCTGGTTGGACCAATCAACAAGAGATCTGGATCGAAGGAAATGATAGAGGGCCTCTTTGGACTAATGGTTATTTCTTCTTTCCGAATGCTTCAGCTGGACAGAGAATCGAAATTCATTTTCCGCTGAAGGAGTCTAATATGGTTCTCAACGAGCAGCTGCATGTTCAGCCGATCAGGGTAAAGCTGAAGGGAGATGCTATTGCAGCGATGGAGAACTTTGGTGCGGATCTGACTTATTTCGAAATGTATCCATGAACGTAAGTTTTGCGATGTGTCCATTTCTAAGCGAATGCATTAATGCCCCAATCGATCAATCTCGAACCATCCTTTCCTGTTCCTCTTATGACTTCCCTCAAGGTCCTTGCCTTCCCTGAAATCTGAAGATTTTTGTGTTACCATTAAGCTTCTTATCGTTCGTCCGATTTACGGCGAAATCATTATAAAAAGCTTCAGATATCCATGTTATCGAGTACAGTCCATTTCCTTTATAATTAAACGTAAACTTGAAACCATTCCGTTGTCCTGCTTAAATTGCCGCTATGCCAATTTTTACCAATGAACAGCTTATTCGTATCGCCACTGATATCTTTGTGGGTGCAGGAACGTCACGTAAAAATGCACGCATTGTGGCGGAACTCCTGGCGGATGCTAATTGTACCGGCCACGATTCTCACGGGATAATTCGTATTCCTCAGTATCTTGATTCGGTTGAGAAGGGACATCTCGTCACCAATGCAGAAGTAGAGGTAATCCAGGATAATCCTCTAACCTCTATCGTGGATGGGAACTGGGGGTTTGGTCAAGTGGCTATGACCCACGCGGTAGAAATTGGGCTTGAAAAGGCTCGCAGCAACGGTCTGTCCGCAGTCGCAGTCCGACATTCAAATCACATCGGACGTCTAGGAAGTTACGTCCACCACCTCGCCTGCGAGGGCATGATTGGACTTCTCTTTGTAAACGCTGTTGGTATTCCATCATTTCGAATGGCTCCTTGGGGCGGGACTGAACCCCGTCTTTCAACCGATCCCATTGCGTTCGGGATTCCTCGATCCTCAGGTGAACCCATTGTGATGGACATGACCTCGACAGTCGTAGCAGAGGGTAAAGTGCGTGTAAAACGCAACCGAAATGAGACAACTCCAGAAGGTTGGCTTCTCGATTCTATGGGCCGACCAACCAATGATCCCAATAAGCTTTATGAAGATCCACCTGGTAGCATTCTACCGCTTGGTGGGACTACCGCTGGCCACAAAGGATATGGACTAAACATTGTTATCGAGCTCTTAGCAGGGATACTCAGTGGAACGGGGGCAGTTGGTAGCAATGTGGACCAGATCAGCAATGGTGTTCTCCTGGTTACTCTCGATATAGCTCAGTTTCTCTCCTTGGAGGACTATTACCGACAAGCCGATAAATTTATCGAGCACGTAAAGTCCTCCCCGCCGGCGGAAGGGTTTGAAGAGATCTTGCTTCCTGGCGATATCGAGATTAAAGTTAAGGGAAAGTTGCAGGATGAAGGAATTTTCGTTGAAGATGACACCTGGAATCAGATTTTGGAATGGGGTGGAAAATTCAATGTGGATGTCAGGGCGAGTGCGGCGTTGTAAGGGCTTGAATTTAAGTCTTGGGTGACGGGCCGAGTGAACCTCGATACTAATCCGTAATTTTAGAAACGCTAGCAAGCCCGTCGGGTTTACGATTTATTTTGGATCTCGGATTCCCAGAGAGGCCAATCGGTTTCTTGAAGGCGTTCCCAGAGTGAATCAAATTCCTGGCTCCCGTCGTCCTCCCTTTCTTCTAGTCTGATTCCGGGCGCGAATGGATCATCGATACCAAGTTTCATCAAGTTTTCTGCTTGCTGAAGATTGCGATACAAATGTTGGTATGCACCGGGTAGAGTTATGACTGAGAAATGCCGGGGCCACTCCGGCTCAGGTGCATTGCGATAGCGTTCAACGGCATCCTCATCCAGTTCGACTCCAAGCCCCGGACCTTTGGGTACCTTCATGAAACCTCGCTGAATTGTGTGGGGAGTGACGATCATATCATCTTCGTAGCTATGACTCGCAGTGACGCCAGGAAGGGTGGCTGTGTGCATGACGGCGCCGAGTTGACAAACGAAAGCGGTTGTTATGCCAGTGCCTACATATTGCAGTAGGATAGGGGTGTTAGCAGCAGCAAAAGTCCATGATGCAGCGAGTGCATTACGGATGTTTTCGTGGCTACAAAGGGCTCCGTCAAAGTCGCCAGAACGGAGACCTAACCACGCTCCTGCAGGTTGGCGCACAGGGCCGTCGAGCACGGTGCCCACGCCGTGGAGATAGAAAGGGATACGAATTTTCTGGTGGAGGCGCTTCCAACCTTCTACATCATGGGCAAATATGGGTTCTTCGATGCCTTTGACGATGGGTATTTTTTCCAATTTCTGGAGGATTGATAGGCCCTGTTCAACATTTATCAAGGCACCATTGAAATCGAATTCTACGCGAAAGTCAGGGGGAGCGGCCTCTTGCATGGCCTCTGCCTGTTCTACGACATCGTAGAAGGCGCGCGCTTTGCACTTGAGACCTCGATAGCCATGATCAGCTGCAATTTGGACCTCGGCAGCTGATTCCTCGGGAGACATACACGGCATCCACCACCCCATGCTAACCCACTCTCGACGTTGCTGGCCTAGAAGTTTCCATGTCGGGAGAGCAAGGTGCTTCCCCATAAGGTCATAACAGGCCATATCGAGATTAAATCGACCAGTATTCATGACGTGGTCGAAAGGATTCGTGCCGATGTAGGAATCGATTAATTCCTGTTCGAAAGGGGGCCCAACATTTTCGCCAAGACCAATCAACCCAGTGTCGGTGTGGAACTTATATATCGTGAGCCTCTCATCCATTCCAAAGTGGTGAAATTGCTTTCGGATACGGGTTTCGTAGGGTATGCGGAGGGGAATGGATTCAATTTCTGTAATTTTCATTTGGCTGTATTGAACAGTATAGATGGAATAAAATAATGAAAATGATAGCAACGAGAGATTAGATCAAATCACCTGGAAAGTTGGTCTATCGCTTCCCATTGTCCGGAGTCCTTCGACATTTCTGCAGCTAGTCCGACGGGGTGGAGTTGGGCGACAGTCTGCGCGTCTGTTACAGTGGGTTGTTCGCTTATTATAGAGTCTAGGAAGGCAGAGATACATTCGTACATTCCCGGCCAGTGGAGGCTCGTAAAATATAGCAGCTCCAGATTTCAAAGCGGTTATTAAAGTTTCCCCATGAGCCGAATCTAGAACAGCGATCATTATTGCATCAAGAGGCGGACCTTCTAAACCAGCTTGGTTACTGTTGAAGACTATAACTTCGGGCCCGAGTTCTTCTGTAATGCATTGCTGTGTGGTTACACTCGGCGCTGCAGCGGAAACGATCTGGGCGCGGCCATCACACTGCAGTGCAGGTACGTAGGCAGTGTGAGTCCATCCGCCGTATCCAATTAGACCAATGCGTATTCTATCCATATTATTAATATAGCCGTAGGAGCACGTTAGCCACAAGAGAGAACCGATGTTCCATCCTCTTGGACAGATTAACATTTATCGTGCTTTAACATGTTTACCTATCGATATCCATCTTGGGTCTAGAGGGGCATGTTGGAAAACGCTGGATGGTCTAGTAAAGTTGCGGAAGTGTTGTTGGTTACAACATTACAAAATTGATTCCCCATAAGATACTCTTCAATCATCTAAATTTCGAATTGCGGTTGAGTTTTTTAATAGTTGGAAGTAGAAGGGATTATTCGATGAAATTAGGATTTAAAGGAAATTCAGATCCGACGGTATTGGCTTTTGCCAGACAATTGGGAGCTACAGATTTTATCAGCACCTTTCGTGAATTTGATTCAGAGAGGGGCTACTATAATTTTCACGATTTGTGCCAGACTAAGGCAAGAATTGAAGATGCCGGACTTAAATGGGCAATCTTAGAAGGAGTTCCGGCGGAGTGGTGCGACAAGATCAAATTGGGTCTACCTGGGAGAGATGAACAGATTGAGAATTGGTGTAGAACACTCCGTTCTATGGGAGCGGCAGGAATTCTTGGACTGGGCTATCCCTTTTCTTTGCGTTGTGTCGGAGGTAATTACGGATTGCGTACTTCAAAGTCTGAGCTAGGTCGGGCTGGTGCTATTGTTACTAGTTTTGACTACGAAAAGATAAAGGGAGCTCACCAAGACTACTGGGATCCTCCGGTATCGGATTGTTTAGAGCTTTCGGATGAGGAAATGTGGGATAATTTCTCTTATTTTCTTAAGGCGGTAATGCCTGTCGCTGAAGAGGCCGGTGTTCGAATGGGTCTTCATCCTGACGATCCACCGATTTCCCCAATTGGAGGGATTTCACGAATCTTCCGCACTCATGATGCATTGAAACAAGCTACAGAAACTGTTCCTAGCGATTGTAATTGCCTAGGGTTTTGTCAGGGTACTATTTCTGAAATGCCGGGGAATGTCCTCGATGCCATCCAGTATTTCGGATCGAGAAACAAAATCCTGTACGTCCATTATCGCTTCGTATCTGGAACTGTTCCAAAGTTCTCAGAGACTTTCATTGACCAGGGGAATGTCGATCCCATGGAGTCGATGCGAGCTTATGAGAAGGTTGGATTCGATGGCGTAATGATTGAAGATCACGTACCCGAACTCGCCATTGATCATGAATCAGAAAAATACACGTCTCGAGCCTATGCTTTGGGTTACATGAAGGCACTTATGGACAATGTAAATGGGCATACCGAGGCAGGCTAGGTTTGGAGAAAGGGCGGGATACTAAGAGTGAAAGTATATGAAACCGTTGTGGAGGATTCTGGGTCTAAAGCCATAGCAAGTTCAGCAGAACTTGATCTTTGTATTTGCTGTGTTAACGAGATGGTTATGGAATTTTCAAAAACTTGCTCCGAAAATGAGGTTTATATTGGATACTATCCGATATAATTAAGTCCTTTTCTGTGAGGTATAATCGGAAAAATTAATAAGGCTCTACCAATTCGTATATGACCCATCATCCCGCCATAAAGCAGCGCCCGGTCTGGAGTCTTTATGGAGCTGATCGGTAATTGCTTCTTCATTGAATTCAATACCCAAACCCGGACCTTCTGGGACGAGGAGATACCCGTTTTCAAAAGGTACTTGCTTAGGAAATACATCAGTTAAGCTCGACATTGGAGGTCTTGGAAGCTCCTGTACCCCAACCAGAGAGGAAGCCAGACAGAGGTGAAGACAAGCGGCGGTGGAAACAGGTCCCAAGGGATTATGAGGTGCCAAGTGAATATAGTGTGTTTCACACCATCCGGCGATTTTTTTAGCTTCGGTTAATCCACCAGCAATACAGAGATCGACTCGACAGTAATCCATTAGGTCTTCCTCGATGACCTGTTGAAATTTCCACTTGCTGTCGAATTGTTCACCGATTGCGATAGGGACTGAGGTATGCTGCCGGATCATTCGTAGACTCTGGGTGCTCTCACTGCGGATCGGGTCTTCAATGAAAAAGGGTCGATAGGACTCTACGCCATTGGCTAGTGCGATGGCGGAAGCAGGGTCCAGTCGAGTATGGACATCGAAACAGATTTCAATCTCATCTCCTACTTCTTCGCGTACTGCTTTTACCTGCTCAATGCCGAATCTTACTGCCCGTGAGGGTTCTAATAGGTTTTTTCCTTTGGGATCAGATAGACCCCAGCGGACAAACCTCCATCCTTCTTTCTTCCTCTCCTTACACTCGGCTACCAGACTGTCGACACTTCCTTTAGCGACGTGTGGATAGCAAACCACCTTATCACGAGTTCTTCCTCCAAGTAATTCATAGACTGGTACCCCAAGTGCTTTTCCCTTTATGTCCCAGAGAGCAATATCTACTGCGCTCACAGCCGCCGACTGAACCACGCCGCCTGGGAAAAACCCACCGCGGAACATAACCTGCCAGAGGTGCTCGATACAAAACGGATTTTGTCCTATGACCTCCGGTGAAAAAGAGCGAATTACCTCGGCGATTGCGGTGCCTCTTCGCCTGACTCCGGCTTCTCCCAGGCCGTAGATCCCCTCGTCGGTTTCTACCTTTACAAAAAAATTGCCTGTGGACTGAGTGATGAAAGGCTTAATTGCTGTAATCTTCATAATCGGATACTTAATTCTTTTGTGTTTTAGATTTTGCCCAAATATCCCACATCTTAGACATGTTCCTTGTTTTGCCTCTCAGAGGCTCATCCGCTACTTGTATTAATCCTGGATGAAATCGTAGTTCAAGAAGGAAAATTCTGGCAAATGTTGTTTCTGGTGTTGCAGGAAAATTTTCTGGACTATGCGCTTGAATTCGCATCAACCGAAAGAAGGACTCAGATCGACATGCTTTCAAATATTATAATTAAGGTGACGAGGGCGACTAATCCCAATAGAGTTCAGTTTTCCACAAGAAACCACCTATAAATTTCATCGAAAATGTTGAACCTGTGCCTATCTGGAAAAAACGGATTCAACAACCATGGCTCCAAGAGGGATTCGAAATAGTCGGCGTCAGCCACCCTCATGGGCTTGCAACCAGTCTTCAAAGGAATAGGATTTTAACTAAACAAAGATGACTTCTAAAATGATTACTGCAATAATCGATCTTCCGACTGTATCAGATCTCGTCAAGTTCTGGAACGAGTACACGCCGTTTAAGACATGTGGTATGAAACTTTAAAATCGAAACCCCAACTGGAACCTAATTTTCTATGAATGATTTAGTCCCATTCCTCTTTCTTGGCACCGGTGCTGGCAATGCAAATTTCGGCACTTTAGCTGCAAAAGGTTGTGCTCATAAGGATGTCCGAAGATTCACTGGAAACCTTCTGGATCAGGATATTCTGATCGATTTCAATCACCATACCGTGGAAGCCCTTAAGACCTTTGGAGTTAATGCTTCAGAAATTCGATATCTCCTAATTTCCCACGGGCATGGCGATCACTTCCAGCCGATAGAGATTCTTAAGTATGCAGAATCGTTACCCCATCCCTTAGAAGTTTATGGGAATAGCATGATCAGAGCTTCACTTGAATTCTGTAGCGAAAACGAGTTTGACATCACTTCTAATAGGTGGGTTGAAAAGCGCTCTCCATTCAACTTAAAGATTCACGTTATCGAGCCAGGGATGTCGATAAGAATGGGATCGACGCAGCTAACTGTTGTGCAGGGGAATCACTTCATGGACACACCCCATGGCATAATGCAGCATCCTTCACTTAATTTCGTCATACAGAAAGGAAGCAAAACTATATTTTACGGGCTCGATTCATCCTACATGTTTCCCGCCACCAAGGAGGTTCTGTCAGATTTTCAATTCGATCTTGCCATCTTTGATGCAACCTTTGGATCTTTGGAGATTGATCCGCTAACCTCAGGACATCAGAATTGGAAGATGCTTGACGAGACGATTGATGAATTGCGAAGGGTGGGTGCAGTAAACGATAAAACTGTCTTGGTTGCTGATCATATTAGTTGTGTAAACTTGGAACCCTACGATGAAATCTCTGAAGACTTGTCTGCCAAAGGTATCACTCTTGCCTATGATGGATTAACTTGTCAGTTTTAGACTGATTAAGTGAAACCCATTCGAAGCTAACCATCGGAAATAATTGAAATGGAGATCTGTCGCATCCCTCAATTGAGACAGAGGGTGCTTTACAATTCCGGTTTCAATTCGTGATCGTAAGATGTTTAACGGTGCCACTTGGTTATAAGATTCTAAATAGAGGCATTAGCTGATGCCTCGGAGTGAAGGAAGGCTATCGGATAAGGTTGCCATCGTAACGGGTGCGGCTCGAGGTATGGGGGCAGAGACCGCAAAGACCTTTTATAAGGAGGGAGGTAATGTGGTCCTTTGCGACCTTCAGAAAGATCAGATTGAGCGGAAAGCAAAGGAATTGGATCCTAATGGTGCTCGATCTTTAGGTCTTCGGATTGATGTCACCAACCCCGAGGAAGTAAAGGCCCTCGTATCGACAACTGTTGATCGATTTGGCAAGATCGACATATTAGTTAATAATGCTGGGATGTTACTCTGGACCCCGGTTGATGAGATCTCGATCTCTGAGTGGGATAGGGTCCTGGACGTCAATCTTAAAGGCACCTTTCTATGCAGTCGAGCGGTTCTTCCGAGTATGAAAGCAGTTGGACATGGGCGAATTATCAATATGTCTTCGACCGCCGGACGTAGTGTTAGTACACTGGGAGGGGCTCACTACACAACAGCGAAGGCAGGGGTTCTTGGGTTAACGCGTGCTTTAGCCAAGGAGATGGCGCCGTTTGGTATCACCGCCAATGCAGTGTGTCCCGGCCTTATCGATACGGAAATGGCACGCGAAAATGCTTCGCCCGAGATCCTCCGTGGCTACGAGGAGAACTTTCCTATAGCCCGAATGGGAAAGCCTCAGGAAGTGGCTCAGCTTATACTTTTCCTAGCTTCCGCCGCTTCTTATATTACGGGTGCTGCGTTCGACATCAATGGCGGCGATCTAATGATCTAGAAATTGATTGGTCTGAGAATTAATCTAATCACAAGCCAAATGTATTATTTTGAGCATGGTGACGCATCCAATGGTCAACAAGGACAAGTGCGGTCATGGCTTCGACGATGGGTACTGCTCGAGGAACAACGCAAGGATCATGGCGGCCACGGCCAATGAGTTCAGTCTCTTCCCCTTCTATGGTGACAGTTTCTTGTCTTTGAAGGATTGTTGCGGTCGGCTTAAAGGCAACACGGAAAAAGATCTCTTCGCCATTGGAAATCCCACCCTGAATCCCGCCGGAATTATTCGATTTGGTCCGGATTTTTCCCTGGATTTTATGAAAAAGGTCATTGTGGTCGGCTCCTGTTAGTCCGGTGCCAGAGAATCCGCTACCGATTTCGAAACCTTTGGTGGCTGGAAGAGAAAGCATAGCTTTTGCAAGGTCAGCTTCTAGGCGATCGAAAACTGGCTCGCCAAGCCCCACAGGTACATTTCGGACCCGACAACGGATAATTCCTCCAACTGAATTACCCTTTTTCCGTATCGCCTTAATTCGTTTAATCATCTTCTCAGCAGTTTCGGGATGGGGACAGCGAACAGGCGTTCGATCAACTTCTGCAACCGAGGGAAAAGAATCCATTAGCGGGGCCTCTATGGAGTGGACCTTATCAATATAGGCGATTATTTCGACATTGCCGCATACCTTCAGAATTTTTTTTGCTATGGCTCCTGCAGCAACACGACCAATGGTTTCGCGGGCAGAGGAACGTCCACCGCCTTCGTGATTACGGATTCCGTATTTTTGTTGATAAGTAAAATCGGCATGGGAAGGACGGTATTTGGTTTGCATCTCATCATAGGCTTCCGGTCTAGCGTCGGTGTTGCCTACGTTCATAGCGATCGGGGTGCCGAGGGTTTTCCCCTTGTAGATACCAGAGAGGATTTCAACTGTGTCAGACTCTCTTCGTGTGGTTGTTATATCACTTTGACCGGGCCGTCGTCGGTCAAGTTCTTTCTGGATCTCTTTCTCGGTGAGGGAGAGACCTGGTGGGCAGCCGTCCACGACGACACCGATGCTGCCGCCGTGGCTTTCTCCCCAAGTCGAGATAATGAAGAGTTTGCCGAAAGTATTGGCCATTATTTAGAGTTTAATTGCTGCTAGGCTTGTCAGCAAAATTAGGGATTAGGGTAGAACAAAGGACTTCAATTACTGAGGAATTTCAATGATTAGTGGAAAATTAAGTGATGTGGCTCTAGGAAGGGATTGAGGCGAAACCTTTAGAGAGGAGAACAACTATAACACAAAAAGATGGAGCAGATAGAAAACTCCCACATTCTATGGTTTATAGGTTTTGAGGTTCGGGGAAAGAGAAAAAGGTTCTTAGACTATAGAAGCATAATATCTGGCCGGAAAGTTTAAGATGCGTCAGGAAATGTGTCAAAAAATCTATAAATAGATTAAATGGAGGGATTGTTTCCAATGTATAGTTTGAGTATTAAGATTTTTGAGTCTTTGGGCCGAGGACAAGATTCGTTCTTGCGAACGAGTGCTTGATATTGTACTAGGCGGAAAAAGGAACACTATATTGTAGACTGATGCGTTTTGCTTTCATATTTCTTTTGTTTGCTCTTTCGGCGGGTTTTACCGGCTGCCTTTCCTTCAAAAAAAAGCTTCCGGATGTGTATATTGATCCGGTAGTTAGAATGGAAACTGAGCTCAATCAGTTCTTTGGGGAATTGGACAAAGCAGCAAAAACAATGCGATACGGGCAAAAAAGCATGTTGCTAATCAAATGAACGGTATCGTCAGAATCGGAATTTTAGGGGCCTTGTTTAGCTTGTTTGCGGTCTCTCTCTCGGGTAATGAGGGGGATGCCATCATGCGGAGAATGCGCGATCGGTCGATGAAGGTCGAAGAACTAAAACTAACTGGCTTAGTTGGAGAGGATAATCGAGGTTATCTTCAGGTGAGATCGCCGTTGAGCAATGTCCAGCAAGGCGTCATAGAGAATGAGAATGTGGACCGTAGAAAGATCTATTTCATCATTGGAATTAAGTCGGATTTGAAGGTCGATCAGGTTGGGTCTCATCGGGCTTCGCAGATTGCGGTCCGGTCGGTTGACGGTATTTGGCTGCAAAGGCAAGATGGTACTTGGTATCAAAAAGGGATCCAGGAGCCTATAGTTTCAGAAATAAAGGGAAGGAAAAAGCGGCGAAGTAAGTTGAAAGAGTAAAATTCCGATCGTCGAATTTCCGGCTTAAGAGTTCCTCGGAGCAGCACTGAAAAGACCTAGTTTAAAGCCCGTGGTTCCTGTTTCTACCAAACAGCTAAAAAAGGTGGCCAAATTGTACTGAGGATCACGGTGATACGTGTAGATAAAAATTATTAAACTGTGGAATTTTGAACTCTTTACCACACTAACATCAGAAACCCGTGGATAGGGACGAATCCCACAACTATCAATGAAAATCCTGGTAACAGGTGGAGCTGGCTACATCGGCAGCCACTGCGTACGCCAGCTTGAGCGGAGTGGGTACGAGCCAGTTGTATTAGATAGTCTCGTTTTTGGCCACAGAGAGGCAGTGCCTGACGGGGTTCCATTTTATGATTGCGATTTACGTGACGGGAAGATGCTAGGGGATGTTATAGAAAAAGAGGCAATCGAAGCTGTGATACATTTTGCTGGGTTTGCCTACGTGGGAGAGTCGGTTAATGATCCGATGAAGTACTACCTGAACAATGTAGCGAATACGCTTCAGCTTCTGAAGGCCATGCTGGATCGCAAGGTTGGAAAATTCGTTTTTTCTTCTTCCTGCACCATATTCGGAGATCCAGTAAGGGTTCCTATTTCTGAGGATGACCCCAAGGTGCCAGTTAATCCTTATGGTCAGACGAAGTTGGATATCGAAAATGCTCTTAAAACTTTGGCTCAAGCAAAGGGCTTGAGCTCAGCTTCGTTTCGTTATTTCAATGCCTCTGGTGCGTCTGATGAAGGATCTGTTGGCGAAGATCACGATCCGGAAACCCATCTTATACCTCTAGCTATACAGGCGGTCTTAGGGTTGGGCGGGGAGCTTGAGATCTATGGCACTGATTATGACACACCGGATGGAACATGTTTACGGGACTATGTTCATGTTGATGATTTGGCGCGGGCTCATATCATTGCTCTTGAGAGATTGGAGGAACGGGGAACCCTGCTTCAATACAATTTAGGAACGGGGAACCCCTACTCGGTTCGAGAAGTTATCGAGTCTGTGGGTCGGGTATCGGGAAAGGCCGTCCCGATACGGGAGAGGGCGAGACGGCCAGGAGATGTACCGGTAATATATGCGGATCCCTCCAGAGCTAAAGATGAACTTGGCTGGAAGCCTCGATTCGACAACTTGGATTCTATTGTAGAAACGGCCTGGAGGTGGCACCGAAATCACCCGAAGGGATATTGTTCCTGACCTTATTACTTTGATTCCCTCTTTGAGACAATCTATTTAAGCAACATGAAACTTGGCTACAGCAATTATGCTATGAAAGGCCTTGATATCTTCGAGGCACTCCCCCGACTGAAGGATATTGGTTACGATGCGATAGAAATTGCGGTTCGACGTGGCTGGCAGACTTCGGCTGACAATCTTGATGCGGCGTCTCGACGGCGGTTGGTTAAGGTTTTCCAATCGTGTGATTTCCCACCACCTTCCTTGATGGATGGATTGGATACTTGCATTTCGGGAGTGCTTTGGGATGAGACATTGAACCGCTTTAAATCAAGTTGCGCTTTGGCTCGTGATCTTAACTTTGGCGACCAACCATCGGTTCTGACTACTACTTTGGGAGGTTGTCTATCTCCCTGGGAAGAGGTGCGCGAGGAAGTCAGGGAGGGCCTTTTACGATTGGCCGATGTAGCAGAGGAGTACCGTGTCATCGTGGCTATCGAACCTCACTACGGGCATGAATTCGATACTCCAGAAAAAGCGGTATGGATGATGGAAAAGACTCAACATGAAGGGTTGAAACTCAATTTTGACGTCAGTCATTTTACTCCTCAAGGGTTTGATTTAAATCATTGTGTCAGCCTTTGTACTCCCTATTCAGTCCACGCTCACATCAAGGACGGAATAGTTGAGAATGGGAAAATCCGCTATCTCCTACCTGGAGAAGGAGATATTGACCTAATCGAATATGTTTCAGCGGTTAGAAGTACAGGTTTCCAGGCGCCTTTAACGGTTGAAGTGAGCGGTATGATCTGGATGCTCCCGGATTACGACCCTTGGAAAACGGCTAAGTATTGCTATAAGTTGTTGGATGAAGCACTGCGCGAAGCCGGAATAAGAGCCTGAGAGAGTTGCCTGTTCCGAGATTCGAATAATATTCGGGAAGTGAGATTCCTCCTGCGTTATACAAGTCTTGTGAGTCGATTCGAGTGTTTCCTCGCACAGGGGGAAACGTAAGAAGCTCATTAAAAAGTTGACCGCTAAGTTCTGTCCTAAATACATTGCTTAGAATGGAGAAAATACCTCTGTGTTTAGTTGGTTGCGGCGGAATGGGGCATAGGCACGTATTAGGCTACAAGGAATTAGACGAGAGTGGAATAGGGAATCTTGAGCTGGTGGGAGTCTGTGATCTTCGGGAAGAGAATGCTAATTTCTGTGCCCGTGAAGTTGAGCGACTTTTTGGGACAAAGCCACTTGTATTCACTGATCCGGAAAGGGTTTATGCTCATCCTGACATCAGGGCTGTGGACGTAGTTACTGAACCAGCCTATCACCACTCTATTGCGGTACCGGCTTTAAGGGCTGGGAAACATGTCCAAGTAGAAAAGCCTTTGGGACTGACCATTCGTTCAAGTAGGGCTATTATCGATGCGGCAGAAGAAAGTGGGTGTGTGCTCTCGACTGAGGAGAACTATCGACGTGATCCGGTGAACAGGTTGGTGCGTGGGATCCTCGAGCAGGGAATTATCGGCGATCCACATCTGATGATCCAGAAGAGTATCGGAGGTAAAGCGAATTACGCAATAACTCCTTGGAGGCACCTCAAGAACCAGGGGACGATTGCATTTGATGCCGGCGTGCATTACGCGGACCTTTTCCAGTATTTCTTAGGTGATTATGCTCAAATTTTTGGGAGTGGGTTAATTGTAGAAACTACTCGTCACCGCCCGAAAAATTTTACCCACGAACTTGAGTCCTATAGGGAACGACATAAAACATTTCCGGAATCAATCAAGGCGACGGGTGAAGATTCGATTGTGGCGCTCTATAAAATGGAATCTGGGGCGATGGTTCAATTTTCCATGATATCAGGGGGAAAAGGTAAGGGTGGTTTCGAGCGATTCATTCATGGACCCATGGGTTCGCTCGTTCTTCCCGGAGATCGCAGTGGCGGACAGGTGATTCTGCAAAGAGGAAGTGAAGAGATGCGTGGTAAAGAAATCCTAAAGTTACTTTCTAACTTCGGACTCAATGAGATAACAGAGAGGCTGTTTGGTGAGAAAACTGTTGAGTATGATCTACCTTTTACGGCAACAGATGCCAAAACTTTGGCCATCGAATTCCATGATTTCGGTGAGGCTATTATGAAGAGGGAATCTCCTGAAGTTGATGGTGCTATCGGAATATCTGCTGTTGCTGGGATTCTCGGTGTCTTTGAATCAGCCGCGCTGAACCGGTCACTAAGCTTGGGAGAAGTTCTATCGGGCGAGGCTAGTGTTTATCAGGCGGAACTCAATGCCGAGATGGGGTTTGTCTAGTTTTACTCAGGATCTATTGATACTGTCTCTATGTTTCTATCTATTGTCAGGGCTCATTCCTTGTTAGTGTAAGATTCGTCGTTTGGTGATGGATATTTGGGACCGTCATACAGCTGTCATTCTATGTGAGAAGAGTTTAGCTCTTTGTCTTGTGCAACTAATGCGACTTGACATCTTGAGTAGCAGGCTCTTTCCTCTGCCGTCTTCGGTTGGTCCGGGTGCCTTACGCCCAGTGAGATTACTGAGAATACTGGAATAGAAAGATGTCGGTTAAGTTACGTATGCAACGTAGGGGGGCGAGGCACGCCGCCCACTATCGAATTGTGGCGGCGGATTCTCGGTCGCCCCGAGATGGACGGTATATCGAGCTTTTGGGGGTTTATAATCCGAGAGGGAAGGAACCGGAGGATGAGTTGCGCCTCAACTTGGTTCGAGTGGAACACTGGTTGAGTGTGGGGGCACTTCCTTCCGATTCGGTATGTTCGATGATTAAGCGAGCGCGGAGACAGCCGAATGAACCCTTGGAAGAGCTGGAGGAGGAGACAGGGAGAGTCGATTCAAATTCCTCAGAAGGGAAGAAAGCAATTGAGGAGACCTTGGCAGAGGAAACAACGGAAGCTATCGCTGAGGATCCAGTTTCAGTAGAGAAAGACGGAGAAAATTCGGGAGATGTGGTGTCGGATTCTGTAGCAAAATCTACCGAAGAAGTGGTTGCAGAGACAGTTGACGAAGCTTTTGTAGAGAGCGAAAAAAGTGATAATCAAGAGGAGGATGAGGAGAAATCCGTTTCCTGATCTAGCAAACCTCGTTTTTGAAACCATGGGTTTGAGGATAGATGGACACGAAGTTGACCATAGATCTTCTTACTCTCTTTCCAGGTATGGTTTCCGGATTTCTGAGCGAGAGCATGGTGGGTCGTGCTGTGGGGAAAGGTCTACTTGATCTTCGTATTCATAATCTCCGAGATTGGGCTCTCGACAAGTACAAAGAAATGGACGATCGGCCTTTTGGCGGGGGAGCCGGTATGGTTCTAAAGCCTGAACCGCTTTTTGCTGCGATTGAACTAGTCTCCTCTCCGCAATGTTGTGTAGTCTATATGGCTCCGGATGGAGAGCCTCTTTCTTCCGGGTTGGCTATGGATTTAGCTTCAAATTCTCACCTTGTCGTGGTGAGTGGCCACTATGAAGGTATTGATCAAAGAGTAAGAGACTGTTTAGTTGATCGTGAAATCAGTATTGGAGATTACGTATTGACCAACGGGACTTTGGCGGCAGGAGTTCTAATTGACTGCGTTGCTCGTCATGTGCCGGGGTTTTTGGGAGAGGAAAAGTCCTTGACCCAAGATAGCTTTGTCGAAAACTTACTGTCTTTTCCGCAGTATACGCGACCGGCGAAGTTCAGAGGATTAGATGTTCCGGAGGTGCTACTTTCGGGAGATCATAAAGCGATTGCGACTTGGCGTAGAAAGGAAAGAGAAAGAAAAACACGCGAACGGCGACCGGATTTGCTCCCGGGATGAGATAGGCATGTCGGAGCGAATGGTTCGACCCATATTTGTAAGCCATGAATTCGATTATAAGAGAAATAACAGAGGAGCATCTGCAGTCTAACCGTGAGGATTTTAAGGTGGGAGACGGGGTGCGAGTCCACACCAAGGTCCGCGAAGGAGGAAAGGAGAGAGTCCAAATATTTGCCGGCATCGTGATTTGTCGTCGAGGTTCGGGGGTAAATGCGACCTTCACCGTGCGGCGTATATCTCATGGGGAAGGTGTTGAGCGCGTTTTTCCCACTCATTCTCCCAACATCCTCAAGATCGAAGTGGACCGCGAAAGTGTGGTCAAGAGAGCGAGGATGTACTTTATTCGGAAGCGAGTAGGTAGGCAGGCGGTTAAGGTCGACGAGAAGCGTAAAGCGACTAGTTAAAACTCTTTAGAAGATGGTCCTCAAAAACTGCCTCGATTTGCTAGTTTAGGGCCCTATCTTTATCTAGAGCCTTTTGGTTGGGTAAGATTAAGATTTCGACTGAATCGAAATCCAAGTCAGTTTTCGGCTTTTTGTTTGCATGAAAAATAGGGCTGGTTAGCCTGTTCCTCATGGTATTGGATAGGACAAAATATGGTGCGAGACTGAGGGGATTCTTGGAAATTTCTGACCTTCCGGAATTGAGATCTGGGAAATCCTTGGGCGTTCCCCCAAAGGAGCTTTCTGAGTTAAGTTTGAATGATATTTTCAACGGCATCGCTGTAGACGACGAAGAGATGGCACTTTGTTGCCTTTCCGGAGTTCAACTCCTTCACGCGGAATTAGATTCTTCACATCGGATTTGTCAATCGGTCAAAACCACCACTGGTAGTTATTGGCACGGAATTGTTCATCGAAGGGAAGGTGACTTTGAAAATTCTAAATACTGGTTCCAAAAAGTCGGGGAGCATCCAATTCATGCAGATCTCGCTAGAGTTGCGAAGAGAGTAGCGGAAAAGGAAAGTGGTGATTTACGATTCTCATTTTTGTGTAATCAGAAAATGTGGGATTCGGCAGCATTTGTTGATTTATGTGAAGATGTGACGGAGAACTGTGACCAAGGCAATGATTCTTGTTGCATGATTCAGATGATGGAATGGGAGTTATTGTTTGAGTATTCGTATGGGAAAGCTATTGGAAATGATTGAAGAATAACTTCTATGTCGTTTTCCTCTATTCGACGAATTTGAGCCTCCTTAAACGTCTAGCATCATGAGTAGGAACGGAAATCAAAGAGGCTGCTGTGCCCCGTCTACGTCGGAGAAGCCGATCGGAGTTGTCTCCAATGTTGATTGTGGATTTAGCGGATCACAAAGTAGTAAAATTGGGAAGGATCTTGCGGAGGACATCGCATACGCCAACTCGGGATCGGTCGAAGGGATGGTTCGACTTGAAGAGGGTAGTTTCTTGATGGGGACGGAAGATGATGATTCCTGGATGGAAGATGGTGAAGGCCCGGTCCGTGAGGTTTCCCTAGGCGGATTTTATCTGGATTCTAAAGCGGTAACGAATGCACAATTCGTGGAATTTTCCGATGAGACGGGGTACCTAACTGAAGCGGAATGTTTTGGATGGTCGTACGTATTTGCTACCATGCTTCCAAGATCCAAACAGCGAAAGCTGAAGAGCTCTCATACGGTAATGGGATTGCAGTGGTGGTATGCGGTGAATGGTTGTACTTGGAGAAAGCCGGAAGGGTCGGGTTCAAATATAAAGCGGAGGATGGATCATCCGGTTATCCATGTCTCTTGGAATGATGCTATCGCCTTCTGTCATTGGGCGGGTAAGCGTCTACCAACAGAAGCTGAGTGGGAGTATGCTGCTCGAGGAGGATTAGTGAGCAAGCGCTATCCATGGGGCGATGAATTGACGCCGCGTGGTAAACATCGGTGTAATATCTGGCAGGGGTCCTTTCCAGGGGAGAACACAGGCAGAGACGGATTTAAAGGGACGGCCCCAGTGAACGCATATACTGCAAATGGATACGGATTATTTAATATGTCGGGGAATGTTTGGGAATGGTGCTCCGACTGGTTTAGTCCTTATTGGCATTTAAGGGGGACTACAAAAAATCCTCGGGGCCCGGACCTGGGTGACCGGAAAGTAATGAAGGGGGGATCTTATCTATGCCATCTCAGTTACTGTAACCGTTATCGTGTAGCAGCACGAACTTCAAACACACCCGATAGTTCAACTGGAAATTGCGGCTTCCGATGTGCGCGGGACCTATAGTAATAACGGGAAGGAAGCCAACTAAATTCTAGGAGATGATCGACCACGGAGAGGCAGAATATCAAAACCAAACATTTCTCAGAAGCCACCTGGCGGAGAGATCTTTTCGGGCTCTGGCGCGTAGACCTGGTCGTTCTATTGTAATTGATAGGACGGTGGAGCGGCGAGTTTTTACAGCGGGAAAGTTGCTGGCCGTTTCAATGATGCTGTCAAAGTTTTGGAGGCAGACGATCCCGGGAAAACGGGTGGGAATTATTCTTCCACCTGGCGTTGGTGCATTCGTCGCCAACCTCGCTGTTGTGTTTTCTGGAAAAGTGCCAGTCAACTTGAATTTCACAGCTGGGCGTTCCTCAATTGAGTCTAGTATTAACAGATCAGATATTGAGACAATTATAACGGCTGATGCGGTTAAGGAAAAGGTCCAGGATGTTCCATGGGTGGAAGACACGCGAGACTTATCCCGAGAGATTAGTAAATTGAGCAAGCTATCGATTTTTAGTTGGCTGATCTTGGTTTGGATCTTTCCAGTTGGGTTGATATTAAAGCTTTTCTCAATTCCTTCTGAAGGCGATAGAGAGGAGGCAGCCCTCCTGTTCAGTAGCGGAAGTACGGGAGAACCAAAGGGAGTTATTCTCACGCATCGTAACATCCTTTCTAACTGCCAACAGATATCCGATTGTGGGCTTTTAGGGAAGAATGAAACGGTTATGGCCTGTCTCCCGATGTTTCATAGTTTTGGGTTTACGGTTACCCTATGGTGCCCGATCCTGTACGATTTCAGAGTGGCAACGGTCCCTTCACCACTCGAGACCCGAAGGATTGTCCAGGTTGTTAAAGAAGAGAAGGTTAGTATAATCGTCGGTGCTCCTACCTTTTTCCGTCCTTATTTCAGGCAGGCCAAACCCGATGATTTAAAAAGTCTAAATATCGTTATCGCTGGTGCAGAGAAAACCCCCGCCGGTTTTAAGGAGAGGTGGGAGGAGCAATTTGGGTCAACATATCTTGAAGGATACGGCCTGACGGAGACATCACCTGTTGTGAGTACGAATTTATTGGAGAGTTTTGTACCGGAATATCTTCCGAAAGGAGGTCCGGTTAGTCGCACAGGTTCTGTGGGACGACTTTTTCCGGGAATGGCGGCAAAAATTGTAGATATAGAGAGTGGGAAAGAGATGTTGGCCAATGAAGTTGGAATTCTCGAATTGCGGGGACCGAATATATTCCAGGGTTATCTTGGCGATGCGGATAAGACTAGGAAGACAATCCGCAACGGATGGCTTACTACTGGTGATCTAGCTCGGATTGATGATGACGGGTTTATTTTTATCGAAGGGAGGATACGAAGGTTCTCAAAAATCGGGGGTGAAGCTGTTCCCCATGGAACCATTGAAGAGTATATTGCAGAGGCGTTCGGTATTTCTGACAGCGAATGTCCATCCATTGCCGTTACTGGAATAACGGATGAGAAAAAAGGTGAGGCACTTGTACTTCTTACGACTGAAGATATTTCCGTGGGTGAGGTTCGAGAAAAGCTGACCTCGGCAGGTCTCCCAAACCTTTGGATTCCTAGAAAAATTAAAAAAGTATCTGAAATTCCTTGCCTGGCATCAGGGAAGTTGGACCTCGGAGCAATTGAGAAGATTGCGGCTGAGAGCTGATTCAAGTATGGTAGAAGGCGCTAGAGCGTGATAATGCCCGAGACGAGAAGTAGAAGAAGTTGAAATAGTCCGACCACAAAGCCGAGGACACCGCCGAGGAGCTCGATGGTGCTGAATTCTTTATTTGCAACTTGATGAACAACTCTTTCGAGCTGATCTAGGTCGAAAGAATTTATTTGGGATTCTACATAGGAGCTAATATCCAATTTCTGTTCGGCTTCTTCGGCGAGTTTAGATCGGATGGTCGGCGCCATTTTAGCAGCTTCAACAGATACAACGTTGCGAAGAGTTTCGAGCTTGGTTTCATCGATGAAACTTCCGAGGAGAGGGATTTTTTTCACAAAACCGACAATGCCCTCGTCAATTAATTGGGCTGCCAGGTCTTGGAGATATGGCGCAAGGTCAACCCGCTCGATATTCTCGCGAATAATGTGTTTACCCAAGAGTTCTCTTTCCACAATTTCCCCGGTTTTGGCGGCGATTTCAGACTGACGCTTTGGGACCAGTCCCTGCCAGTCCCAGCCAAAAATTCGGACTGGCCGCATGGGGCGAAAGAGCATCTTTATTGCGACTTTGTTAGTTAACCACCCGATAAGGGCAGTGAAAAAGGGAATCGAAATTAGAAACCAGTACTCCATTTTACATTCAGATAGTGATTTTTAGCCTATCCGGCAATGACAGATTTTCAATCTAGATTTGAGGGTATTAAAAAGTCGAAACGGCATAAATTTGCTTATATATTTTCTTCCCAAATTTTTCAGGATGGACCATTGGTACAAACCCCGGGGAAGTGAGTACTGTCAAGGGGATCAAAAGATTGCTAATAAGTGATGATTCAGACTCTTTCACAGATTGCCATATCGGAACTTGAACGCCAATTTTACCTGACTAAGATTCTATCGAGTTTAAAATTTAATCGGAGGGAAAATAATTTCCAATCATTGATTTGGTCTGGATTAGAGCAGTTTCATTCTGGTGGTAAAAATTTTGGAAAGTTAATAACGCTTACAACTAGGATATCACAGGGAATGTTGATAAAGCTGCGGGTTAAATGAGAGCGACTTTCGGATTATCAAAAAGAAATTTCACTAAGGTTTGGTTTTACAATGAGTAAACTCTATACTCGTAGGGGAGATAAAAAAATGACTTCCAATCTAGACGGGAGTCGGATGCGCAAAGACTCGGATTTAATTGAGATAATAGGCATTTTGGACGAATTAAATTCTTCGTTGGGCATGGTCCGATCAATTTCTGAAATCGATTCCATATCCAGGGTTATTGAAAAAGTACAAAGTTGTCTTTTTGCGTTGGGTGTTCAGCTGTTTTCTCAGGGAGCGGCGAGGGTGGAAGATGAAGGCCCTTCCGATATTGATGTAGGGTGGGTGGAAGATCAGGTTGATGGGTTTGGTGCTGGATTACCTAAATTGAAAAATTTCGTACTTCCCGGTGGTTCTGAGCTCGCCGCTAGGTTACATGTTTCGCGTTCTATTGCGAGGCGTTTAGAAAGAAGTGTAATAGGGTTGAGTGAGAATAATGGGGTGGAAGAATCGGTTCTCGCCTATCTGAATCGTCTTTCGGACCTACTTTTTATGTTGGCACTCTTTGCTAATCATGAAGTCGGGATTTCTGAGATCCCGTGGAAAAAGGGAAAGAGAAGACGAAGAATGCCCCGTAAACGGTAAACAGCCGTTGCTGTTAGAGGGTAATCTCAGCTTATGGCTATTTGCTAGGTGTTCCAGGTTTAGTTATCGATCTACTTGGATTGTGGGTGCTTTTACTTCCTCGAATCCTTGGAGTAATTGAGGCTAACAGGGTTATTTGAGTAAATTCTAACAATCATCAAGACAAAGACTTTAGAACATGATAGATTCGCGCTTCACTGCGGTGAAAGGGGCACAGGTTCAGCATTTCAGATTGTTCGCAACTGTTTAAGGTAGATTTCGCGAATTTTTAAGAGATCTGAGTCGTAGGTTTGGTTTAGGAAATCTGGAAATGTCCAATCGAGGGGTTTATATCTTCGATTATGATAATAGGCGATAAGGTCGGCGTAGATGCCTTGTCCGAGATGGATTTTGTGGCCAGCCGGTTTGAAGCTAGCGAGGATTACTTTGCCGTGATCAAGATAACCGATGTCAAGGTTTACTCGGCGGTTTGGGGAACTGCTTTGTTCTTCGAACAAATTACAATTGATCTTTGACTCGACGATCGCTTCTGGTGGAGCAAGTTCCCTAAAAGAAATCATACGCCTTTTGAGGTTAGATCCCATTTCTGCATGGTAGTAATCGGTGTGAGCGAAAAGGTGATCTTCCCCAGAGTAATCGATGGAGCCAAATGCCCTTCTAAGGTTTTCTAGTGCATCATCTAATGCTTTCCTCTCGGACCAAAGGAGAGCAAGGATCCGTTTTACTCGGATGGCTAATTGAGCTTTCGCCATTGCGGAAACTAATTAGAGCCGAGGAACAGTTAGGCCACCATCAATTGTGAAGGTCTGGCCGCTGGAGTAGGAGAAGTCGCCCCGTGCAAGTGCGGCGATTGCTTTACCGACATCGTCGGGTTTGCCCCAACGCGGTTGGATGCAGAGCCCTTCCTTGATGAGTTCATCGTATTTCGAAGTAACCTCGGCGGCTGAAGTCATATCGGTTTTTGTAACTCCCGGCCGTACGTCGTAGACCGAGATCCCATGCTCTCCAAGACGGGAAGCGAAAAGAATAGTAACCATACTCAATCCGGACTTGGCGATACAGTACTCTGCCCGGTTAATTGAGGCTATAGTAGCGGAAATTGAAGAAATATTAATGACACAGCCGGAAAACTTACTGTCGCTCCTGCCCTGATCAACCATCCAATTTGCGGCTAACTGGGCCAGAAAGAAGGTACCCTTGAGATTTGTTCCAATCACATAGTCAAAACTTTCTTCGGTCATTTCGAGGATATCCCGACGGTCCTTTGGGGCAACTCCAGCATTGTTAACCAGGACGTTAAGCCGGCCGTAGTGGGATCTTATCTTATCTATTATTTGGGTCCTGTCGTCGGATGAAGAGATATCGCCTTGACAGTATATTGCATCAACCCCGTGTTCCTTCAGTTGAGAAATCGTATCGAGTACCTGGTCCTCGTTTCGGATACCGTTTAGGGCGAGATCGTGCCCCGCTTTGGCAAGGTGCTCTGCGCAAGCGAACCCGATACCACGGGTGCCGCCGGTTACAAGAGCAACGGGGCGGTTTATTGGGTTGTTTGTCATAGATTGATATAAGTTAGGTATTCTAGGCAAAATTAAAACCGGAAGGGCTAGAAGGAGAAAGAAGAAGATACGAGTATTTCTATTCTGAAGGTCTCATTTCTGAAGAAGGAGATACTGGCTGAGGTTAGGAGCTGGTTTGTAATTCCTCGACATCAACCCATTTTCTTTTTTCCCAACTCTCGATTCCCTTTTCAGCGAGTTGGACACCTTTAGCTCCTTCAAGTAGGGTCCAAGGGAATGGGTCATCGTTAGCGACATGTTTTAGGAAGAGCTCCCACTGGAGCTTAAAGGCATTATCATAAGTTTCTTGTTCGGGAACTAATGACCAAGTATTAAGGAAATCAATGGGCTGATCGAGGTCTGGATTCCAGGTTGGTTTAGGAGTGTTTCCATAATGCTGTATTCTACATTCCCGCAAACCAGCAACTGCAGAGCCATGTGTTCCATCGACATGAATAGTAAGAAGATCATCGCGACGAACTCGAGTATTCCAAGAAGAGTTGAAGTGCGCGATTATATCACCTTCTAATTCGAAAGTGGCATAGGCGGCATCGTCAGCAGTGCAATTGTAGATGTTCCCTTCCTCATCAATTCGTTCCGGGATATGCGTTGCGCCGCGACAGCTAACGGCTTTCACCTTCCCAAATAGGTTATCCAGCACATATCTCCAGTGGCAGAGCATATCCATAATGATACCTCCATCATCCTCTTTTCGATAATTCCAAGAGGGTCTTTGGGAAGGTATAGTGTGTCCTTCGAAAACCCAGTATCCGAATTCGCCTCGGATGGAAAAAACTCGCCCAAAAAAATTGATAGCTAAAAGATGTTTTAGCTTCAGGATACCTGGGAGCCACAATTTATCCTGAACAACCCCGTTTTTCAAACCTGAATTTTCACATAGATTGAAGAGTTCAAGTGCAGTTTTAGAATCTGTTGCAGTTGGTTTTTCACAGTAAATATGTTTCCCTGAGGCAACCGCCTTTCTGACTCCTTCAGCACGGCGTCCCGTTGTTTGAGCATCGAAGTAGATTTGGTAATCCGGATTGGAGAGTACTTCTTCGAGATTCGTTGACAGTTTTTTAATCCCAGTGAGCTTCCCTAGGTAATCGAGTTTAGCTGGGTTTCGGCCGACAAGTATAGGATCGGGTAAGATGACTTCGTTCCGACCGATTGGAAGACCGCCGTCCTTAATTATGGCAACAATAGACCGGATAAGATGCTGATTAGTCCCCATACGGCCCGTCACACCGTTCATGATGATTCCGATTTTTCGCGATTTCATCTAGGATGATTTTGAGTATACAGTTTTTGAGATGCTTAGCCTATTAGATTACATTTATATAAGTCACGCTGACTAATATAAGGAAATCAGGAACTTTTTGCTCTGACTCCGCCATAGAATGTGTAGTAAGGCTCATTCTGGATGATTCGGTGCACATAGAGAGCGACTTCACGGGCGTGATAGTCCCCCCACATGCTTGATTCCCCGTTAGGGGTCTTACCGTCCTCTGGTATATGGTCCCATCCGTTAGGGTGATGGTAGATGGAGTGAAGGATGAGTCCTTGATGCTTAGGAGCCGTACTCAGATAGGGTTCGTCAAAAAGGGTTTTGAGAATCGTAAGGCCAGCTTGCCAGTAATGTAAACCTTCTTGCTGACTACCTTTATGATGGAGATAGCGGCCGAGGCGAAGGAGACCTTGAGAACCAATTGCAGCAGCGGAACTATCAACGGGTTCAAATTCGTTATAGGGATCAGCAGTACGTTCTAAGTAATCACCCAAGTACTGTAACTTTGGGGCTCCGGAATCCCAGAAAGGTATTCCGCATATAGGGGTATTGCCAATATACCAGTCACATGTCGCTTGGGCAGCTTTGAGCATTAAGGATTCGAATTCATCGCGACTGCCAAATTCTTCCAGTTCGGAATCACCGATTGTTTGTAGAAACTCTAGTTGTTCAGAAAAACCGCACATGGCCCATGCGAGACCACGCGTCCAGGTTGTAAAACCGGAGTACCCTTGCTGGGCATTCGGACACCGATAGTTGCCATCCCTAGTATTGAATACGCTTTCATGGGCTGTGCGCCCATACTCGTCGTACCGGTCCCTCCCTTCACCATAATAGATTGAGTATTGGGCGGTTGCTCTAGTATGTAAAAGAGCCCTTTTCAGAAGGTTTACCGGCTGATCATTTTCTGTCATCAAGATGTGACCTAGAGCATGGCTCACCGCAAGGATACGACAGGAACGGATGGTATCAACAAAGAGAGAGTGGGGTCCATTGAAGGAATGAATAAACCCTCCTCCCGGTATAGGAGTCCAGCGCGCTGCCTGAATCGCACCAGATATTTTAAGAGCTAATTCGTAAAAGTTTTGCTCCCAATCATTGCTCGGTATTTTACCTTCTTTGAGGAGACGCAGTAAGTTCCCGTAAGTGCTGATATTATTGAAGCCATGGTCGTGGACGCCTATGTGGCTCACATGAGACGCCATTTTTTCCAAAGTGTTACGACGCCCGATGTCCAAGAATTCCTGTTTCCCGGTGGCATCGAATTGTAGAATCGCCGACCCGTATTGGAATCCTTGAGTCCACTCTGTCCAACCACGAGTTGTGTAATTGCCTCGAACAGTGTAAACTGGTGATCCTTTGGATGGGTTATAGCTTTCTTCGATAAGGTTGATTTTTTCCGAGGAGATTTTCCACAGTCGATCAACTTTAGGTTTAAGTTCCTGTATTGTCAGTGTGGTATCTATTTTCATTTTCTCAATCAAACACCTCGGGATTGACAGAGTGGCGAGGGTGCTGCCCATCCAATACTGCTGCCATATCTTCTGCCATCTGAATAAAAACCTTGAGCATGGATCGTTTGGTCATGGCCAGTGAATGCGGGGCAGTGAGGCAGTTCTCTCTATTGAATATAGAGTGGGTCGTATCGGGAGGCTCTGGAGAGAATACATCGAGGCCAACTCCCGCCAAAATACCTGTTTCGAGAGCTTCATCGAGAATGTCTAGGCTCTCGATGAGAGGACCTCGGGCGAGGTTAATAAGGAAGGATCCTTTTTTTACAAGCTTTAGGTTATTCCGATTTATAAGGCCCTTCGTTTTATCTGTTAGTACGGCATGTAGACAGATGAAATCCGCTTGATTAAGGAGACTCTCGAGGCTGGTTAGCTCCACTTCAAATGATTTAGCGGTTTCCTTTGAGACATAGGGATCATGAGCAATAATTCTCATATTAAATGGAGCAGCTAGTTGGGAGACAATTCTTCCAATTTGGCCAAACCCAACGATCCCAAGGGTCGACTCTTCCATATCGAGGGTCGAAAAATTGTTACGGCTGGCCCAGTTTCCCGACTTGAGCTGACGATCCCAGTATACGATGCGTTTGCAATGAGCGAGAACAAGTGCCATTGAGGCTTCGGCAACGACCCTAGCATTTGCTCCAGGAGTGAAGACTACAGGGACCTTGCGTTCGGTGGCCGCCCCGATATCGATATTGTCATAGCCGACCCCGGTTCGTCCAATCACTTTTAAATGAGAAGCGGCTTCGATGATCGGTCGCGTTATTGCCCCGTCTCCTCGCACGATGAGTGCGACGGCATCAGTCACCATTTCAACTAGGGATTGTTCTTTAGTCGTTTTTGATAGGATGAATTCACCGTAAGGTTCAAGGATCTTCACGGCGGATTCGTCAATGGGACCAATACTGACAATTTTGGATTTCATGGATTCGATTGATATAGCAGGGCTGTGATGTCGTCGGTTGGGGATAATTGTAATAATGATCTAGTAGCGGTCGAATATTAAACTACCGCAAACGAGCTGCGATCTCTAACTCAGGAAGAGATTGAAGCTTAATCTCGATATAATCTTGCCCAGGCCCTGTCGAGAGTTCGTTTGGCATTAGCGATCACGACATCGGGATCGTCGTCCTCCATCGGTTTGACCTCAAATGAAACGATGGGTGGGTTTTCCTTGTTGAGGAATTCGATGTCGAGCAAGATCTTGAGAAATTTTGTAAGCTCCTCCACACCGTTTTCACCTCCTGGAAAGGCGAACCAGGGATGGTGGTCGCCGTACCTAGGAGAGGAGGTGTCGGAGAGAAGACAGTTCCCGATATCTGCCGCAGCTAGATGAGATTGAACAGGGAGGATTGCCTCCTCATTAGTTTCACCGATTATTGGAATATGGCTAAGATCGACGACTAATCCGAAGTTCTCAAAGTCTTTACATACTTCTTCAGAGTATCTTTTTGCTAGAGCCGCTGGACCGATGAGTGACTTTTTGTCAACCTCGTGGTCAAAAACCTCAAGGAGAATTTTTAGTTCCCCTTTTGATTTGGCGTAGTTGCAGAGTTCCCGAGTTGAGTCGATTAGCTTCGTAAGCGACTGATCGATTTCTTCGGACGTGTATTCTCGACTAAGAAACACGAAACTTTCGGCTCCAATCTCGTAGGCCTCATCGATACCTTTCTTTAATTCGTCGACCGCGTTTTGGCGCCGTTTTTCGTCAAGATCGTTTGGGTTCAGACTTTGTGAGAGAAGAGATGGGTGGGCTCCGTAGACGACACGCATCTGTGCCAATTGAAGCATTCTGCAAGCCTGTTTGCGAATTTCTGGGTCTTTGATCCAGCTCACTGCGACGGCACTGAAATAGGGATCAACTGCAATTTTCTTAAGGGTCTCTAGGATGGGTCCGTCACCCCCCATGGTCTCAGGAAAAGCCATGAAGTGAATTAGACCAACATCCATATAGCTTCGCATAGGTTCGTTCATAGCTTGTGTTGTTTCAGTCATTTGGGGCCGTGCCAAGGATGAAAAGAAGAATAAGGTGATTCTGGTAGCGAGAACTGGGACTAATATATAGAGAACGTCTAATCAGGAGATAGTCTTGTATTGGTACCTGCAATATTTTATTGTCCATTAACCTGCCGTGTATCTATTCGTTTATCCGAAACAACGAATGTAAGAACAGTCTTAAATACGACACCATAAAAACTGTGTATTGAATAAAGTTGGGAGAAGATAATTTTCATGGTCCCTCTAATTTCCTCTTATTAAGAACAGCTACAATTAGTTTTTATACCGATGGAAGATATTACTTTCGGCGAGATTTCAGATCGACTGCATTGTGCAAGCATTCCGGAGATTGATGAGGTTGTCGGGATACTAAATGGAGGTCTTGTGCCGGCAGCTCTTCTTGCCCACCAACTGTGTAAACCACTTTCATTCCTGGCTATCCGTTTTCGTGATGCAGACAATAAACCTCTTTATGGATATCCTCGTCTGATGGGGAAGCCAGATTTGTTACCAAAGAAAAAAAAAGTTCTCTTGGTAGATGATGTGGCTGTGACTGGGAAGACATTCCAAAAAGCCGTTGAACATTTGCAGGACTGTCGAATTGTCACCTTGGTCCTTAAAGGAAAGGCCGATGTTGTAATCTTTCCTGAAGTGGAGGATTGCGTGGGATGGCCTTGGCGAAGGACGAATTTTGATTTGTAAGTATAGGACCGTTGATGATTGGAACAAATCAAGGAGGGAAGAGGAAGACCGTGAATCCTAATTCAAGTAAGGGATTGTCTGGGGGCCTTCGGGAAGAATGGCGATGGGGGAATCTCGGCCGATTTCGTTAAGTTCATCCTCGAGGGCCGATTTAAGATCGGAGATGGGGGTCAGAAAGGTTTTCTGAACATCTTTTGGCGACAACTCACTGTAAATACTAACCCTACCTTTTTCGAGAATCTGTGCAAGCATTTGGACCTGCCATTGGTCATAAATGTGACTACCGGGAATTCGGAGCTTATCCATGATCTCCACAATGGAATCGTTTTCGAAGAGAAGCTTCTTAAAATTTCCGTGTTCAGGTATGCCATCGTTGCAGCGAGTTGCAATTAAAACCAGTCCTCCAGGTTGGAGTATCTCGGCGCCAGCTGACATGCCCTTTACAGATTGGTAAAGGTTTAAATCGAGAGGTGCTCCGCTGTTTGTTGTAACGACGATAGGATAGGATGTCTTGCATGCGATCATCGCCGTATTTTTGACGTAGCGGCATCCTGCTAAGTGGGCTGCGATGGGATCGCCACAAAAGAAGCGAGTGATCCCCTGTTTTCGGTTGAGCGTTACATTGATACAGAAATCAACAGGAACGAGAGAGCCATTGGTTTGGATGGTTGCTTGAGTGGGATTTCCTTCGATCACTCCCCACGTACTTTTGGGATTGGCGATGTTTTCGAATCCGTGGTAGTGCATAATTGCCTCAATACCTGCCACTCCTGGGAAGACTGCCTTATAGCCACCAGAGAAGCCAGCCATAAAGTGGGGCTCTATAAAGCCGAGGATAATGCGTCGATCCGCCTCTATGTACTCCCGATTCAGGTGGACTGGGTAACCGAAGGGTGAGTCTCCAGCAAATGCAAGAGTTGAAGCATCATGGCTGTCATGATTAATTATTTCATAATTTTTCAAGACGTTTTCACCTACCAATCCTTTTAATTCGTCAAGAGAATTAGTTCTGTGTGATCCGGTGCCTACAATGATTTTGAATCTCTCATGGTGTACGTGAGAAAGTTCAGAAAAAAGCCAGGGAAGAAGCCGTTTACTGGGAAGAGCCCTTGTGATATCAGCAATTACGACTGCAACTTTTTCGTCAGACGAAATGAGTTCACTAAGGGGCCGTGACGAGATTGGATTCCGAACTGCTTCTTGGAAGGCGCTGGTTTCGTCTTTAAGTGTTTCAACGAAGACCGGATTGATTACTGTGGTATTGAGGCCATCAAGCTCCAGGTCTAAACCAGTTTCACCGTACTGTAAGCGTACCATCGTATAGGATTTTCCTAGGCCGATTTTTTAAGTCCTTTTAGCTGGAAACCCATGGTGTGGTATCCGAGATTATTGGTGCTCCTTCCAATTAGGTCTTAAATTTGTTGAAAGCTGATACGAGTTCCCGCATGCCGCTACCGACTAACGCGCTGTCTGAGCCGATGGCGATAAACTTGAATCCGAGCTCGATCGTTGGTTCGATTTGTTCGATGGATTGGAGGAGGATACCTGCTGATTTTCCGTGTTTATTAGCCGCTGCGATAACTTTTCGATATGCTTCCTGTTGGTCGGGGTGCTGGAAATCTCCTGGATGGCCTAGGCTTACGCTGAGATCCATCGGGCCGATGAAAAGAACGTCTACTCCGTCTACTGAAGCTATTTGTTCGATCTCCTCTAGTGCCTCGGTACGTTCGATTTGAATCACGGTAAGTAGTAGTTCGTGATTACGCTCGAAGTAATCGTCAAAGTTGTAGCTATATCCGGTTGCCCGAGGTGACTTGGCTACGCCGCGAATCCCCAATGGAGGATAGCGCATTGCAGCGACAGCTTGCTTGGCTTCTTCCGCGTTTTGAATCCAGGGGATCATGATTCCGGAAGCTCCCAGATCGAGGGTTTTTTTGAAACTCGCTGTTTCATTGAAAGCTATGCGAACAACCGGAGAGGCGGGAGTTGTGGAAGCGGCTTGAAGTAGATGAAGCAGGCTGTCTTGACCCGAAGGTCCGTGCTCAAGATCAATGAGAATCCAATCGAAGCCACTATCGCCCGACATCTCAACGGTTACGCTGGAGCCAAGATTGAGAAAAGTTCCAGTGAGCAGCTCCCCATTGAGAACGCGCTTACGAATACTATTGACGGTTACACTCATAGGGCAACGGATAGTGCTTAATTTTTGCCATCAGGCAATACTGTTCCATTAATTAGACAGCTTTTTAGAATTTTTTAGGAAATAGTTTGGTGTAGCCTGTAGGACAAGGTTAACCTTCTGCGCGAAGGTTCGATGAGGGAAGCCTTCGGTCTTTTAAGTTTTATTGGAGATGAAGAAAGGAAAAATAGCCCTTGTCGTCTTAGCTGCCGGGCTGGGGACCCGGTACAGGGGTCTCAAACAGTTAGAAGCAGTCGGGCCTTCAGGTGAGACAATTCTCGACTATTCCGTTTTTGATGCAATGGAAGGTGGATTTGGGCGGATTGTGTTTATCTTGCGCAGAGAAATTGAGCAAGAATTTCGGCTCAGAGTAGGTAGTCGCCTTGAGAAAAAGATCGAGGTGACATATGCGATTCAAGAACTTGATGGTTTTACTCAAGGATTCCAGATTTCCGAAAACCGGAAAAGGCCCTGGGGGACGGGCCATGCGCTCCTTAGTGTTTCCAATCTTGTAGGTGAACCTTTCGGCGTCATCAATGCGGATGACTTTTATGGTCAGTCAAGCTTTCGTATATTGCACGATTTTCTGCTCGCGAAGAATTCTCGTATAAAAAACGAATTCGATAAAAAATATGGGTTAGTCGGGTTTAGATTGAAAAACACACTCTCATTACATGGACCCGTGTCACGCGGAATCTGTCAATGCAACGACAAAGGAATTCTCGAAAAAATCCAAGAATTGAAACGAATAAAATCAACTGAAAACGGGATTTTGAACACGGAAGTAAAGAAAGGTCGGAGATTGTCGGGCCTTGAGATTGTATCCCTCAATATGTGGGGTTTTGCTCCTTCAATCTTCCTTCACTTACGAGATGGATTCGAGAAATTTCTTGATTCGCGAGGAGGTGAGAGGGATGCGGAGTATTACCTTCCGGAATGTGTGGGGAATGCGATAGAAGCGGGAAAAGCTAAAGTAAGAATCCTTGAAACAAGCGAATCTTGGAGGGGCATTACTTACCGAGAAGATCGAGTTCAAGTAGTGGAGCATATTCGGGAACTAACTGAGGGAGGGGTGTATCCAAAGAGACTTTGGGATGGTTGAAAATTAAAGATCTAAGCTTTCATGTAGTTTAGATTTTGTCTGGTCTCCAAATGCCGAATTGAATTCGACTCATTCTGGGAATGTATTACGGATAAACATGGTACATGGAAAGATTCTGCAGACTTGATGGTAAGGTCCGCGTGTGAGGATTTTAATTACAGGAGGAGGAGGATTCATCGGTCGACACCTTGCCCAACGCTATTCAGGTAAAGCTGGGGTGACAATACTCGACAACGGAAGTTCTGGATCCTTGCTTAATCTTAAAAGATTACCCTGTACTATTATTGAGGGATCCGTCTTGGATAAAAAACTTGTTAGTCAAGCCGTGGAGGGTGTCGATTGTGTCTTTCATCTTGCTGCGTTTGTTAGTGCAGCTGGTTCGTTTAAGAATCCTCGCGATTGTTTGAATTTGAACATTATGGGGCTTCGGAATGTACTGGAAGAGTCCTCGAAGGCAGGAGTTGGGAAATTGATTTTTGCTAGTTCCGCCGCTGTCTATGGGGAAAATCCAGAATCTCCGAAAAGGGAGTCGATGATGCCTTCTCCAGGCAGCCCCTATGCATTAACAAAAGTGATTGGAGAAGAGCTTTGCAAATTTTTTTATAAGGAGAAAAAAATGGGAACGGCTTGCTTTAGATTGTTCAACGTTTTTGGTCCAGGTCAAAATCCCAAAGGACATTATGCTGCAGTTATCCCTAGATTTGTAACTAAGGCGCTTAAAGGTGAGTCACTTCAGATTTATGGCGATGGCCGGCAAATGCGCGATTTCATTTATGTCTTGGACGTTGTAGAGGCGCTGGTCCTAGGTGCTGCCTGTGATGCTATGACTGGTGTCTTCAATGTGGGTTGTGGTTATGCCATTTCAATAAACTCACTGGCCAAGAGAATTCTGAAACTGACCGGGAGCTCAGCCGGTCTGATTTACGGGAAGAGCAGATCTGGAGAGGTTGGGCATTCTGTTGCTTCTATTGCCAAATTACTTCGTTCTGGATGGCAACCTACAATTTCACTTAATGAGGGACTCGAATTGTTCATAAATAATAACAAAAGTGGTCGACAGGAGGATACATAACTCATCGATTAGGAGACTTAATTTGATTCTCTAACTTATGAATTCCGTCAGGAGTATTCATTGGGGTGGGCTGTTCTGCGGAGATAAGGTCGACGGTACCTTTTGTATTTAGTCCAATAAAAAATTGCCTGGTTTATGGAGGTGTTATGCGCAAAGAGAAGGGAATGCCAACTAGGCATGAGTCGACAAAAGAATTGGTCAATTCTAAAAGTGCTATACCCATTGGGGATAAGAAGATTGCAGCTGGAATATGTGGTATTTTGCTGGGGGCACTCGGGGTTCACAAATTTATCATAGGCTGTACAGGTGCGGGAATGACTATGCTATTGCTCTCGATCTTTGGGGCGATTTTTTTCGGCTGGGGCCCCTTAATCATGGGGATTATTGGAATGGTTGAGGGGATCATCTACCTAACTAGGAGTAACGATGATTTCTCTTCAGCTTATATTCAAAATCAGAGAAATTGGTTCTAGTCTGTTTTTTAAAAATACTGTGACCTTCGATCTAAGGTTCGGGTTAAAGGAGAATATGAGAACACTGGGTTTCTGTTTTTTCACCTTGGTCCTCTACTTGTGCGGGAACATGTCTACTAGGGCAGCCAACTCAATTGGGCCGTACCGAGAGCTTTCACGCGATTTGGAGGTTGTGGAGGATGTTTTTGCGAATCGAGGACGCATTTACATGGTTTTGAGTGATGAATCTAGAGAGAAGGAGATGATTGTAAAAATCTCGGATGCGAGGAATTCCCAGTTTCTGAAATGGCCCGAGGGGAAAGAAGATCGTATAGTTTCAGGAGAGAGGGAAACAACTTCAGTGGTAAAGGATGCTGGTTGGATTGAAACCAAGGCTCCTTTCATTGAATATTGGATGGAAGATAAGCTTGTATTGCACCTCATGCGAGTGAGAGATGTGTCTACTCGTCCTTTTCCTTTGCAGGGATTGGCAGTTTTGGTGGATTTGACGTCAGGGCAAAGGTCAAGGACAAACCTTTCTAACGAAGGGAAAATAAAGGAGACGGTAGGAGAGCAATTGGAACCGGATGTTCAAAGTAAAAATGGAATTGCTAAAACGGTTGAAATTGAGAACGAACCACCACGTTTCGGACCATATTGCGCCCTTGTGATGGATCGGACAGTTATTAGAGATGTCAAGGTCGACGAGGATATGAATACTTGTATAAAACTAGATCCGAAGTTCCGGAAAGATGAAATCCGCGTTAAAATTTCTAATTTTAATAAGGCAGGTTATCGGGAGTGGGATTACAAAGGTTTCGAACTTGTTTCCCCTGCAGAAGCCGGAAGGCCTCAGGGAGCATGGACAGACTGGATTAAGGTGGATGCAAAGTTCGTGGAATACTGGATGGAGAGTAGCCTCATATTACATCTTATGCGTACCGATCTTTGAGAAAGAATCAGTTTTTTGTTTGGTCTCAATCAGAGGGCGTTTGAGGGTTAAGCAAAAGACATCTTTTATATTGGTGGTTGTGAGAATAGGTCTTTCTGTTGCCGAAAATCCGAGGACAAAGTTCGACAGACTCCAGAGAGCCTATACCATTTTTTTATGAGGTGTAAGAAATGTATGGCCTAAAGGTGAAACCAGTTAAAAGAAAAAGATTTCTTCGATTTCGATCTGTAGGTCTAAGTGTTGTTTGGCTTTTGTTTCCTCTAGTTAATGTAGCAAAGGAATTACCGCCGTACAAGTCTGCAATCTTAATGGAGGCGGAGACAGGCAGTGTACTTTTCGAGTACAACTCATATCTTCCGAGATCTCCTGCAAGTACTATAAAACTTCTTTTAATGTTGGTGGTAATGGAGGAGATCGAGGACCTAAAAGTTAATCTCGACGAGCCTGTTACAGTCTCGCAAGAGGCTAGCCGAATTGGCGGTTCGCAGGTCTACCTTAAGGAGGGAGAAGTGTTTCGCTTAGGTGAGTTGATGGAGGCGATTGCGATATCGTCGGCGAATGATGCTTGCGTAGCGGTTGCAGAATATATCTCGGGAACAGCAGAAGAATTTGTGGAGCTGATGAATCAGAGGTCTAAGAGGTTGGGTCTTTTCAACTCGGTCTGCGTAAACGTGCATGGACTCGATGACACACCGCTCGATAATGGGAATGTTACAACTGCCTACGATCTTGCTGTTGTCTCAAAGAATCTACTTTACCACTCGAAGGTTATTGAATGGGCAGTGCAGAGGGAGAGACCTTTTCGCAGGGGCCAATTTAGGCTCTTTAATACCAATAAACTTCTGGGGCAGTATCGGGGCTTGAACGGTCTAAAGACGGGATATACGAACCGTGCCGGCTTCTGTCTAGTTGGCACGGCCGAGCGAAAGGATATGAGCTTGATCTCAGTCGTCCTAGGCGCACCCGACGAAGAGACTCGGTATATTGAGACAAGGAAGTTGTTGGATCACGGGTTCCAAAATTTTGTCAAGATGCGAATTTTACGCTCTGGACAGAATGCAGGAATCGTCGAGCTAAGGGAAGGGAGTCAATCACATGTGCAGGCCTTGGTGCAGGACGAATATATTGCTGTGTTGCGGAAGGGCGATGATTCTCGAATGAGGCGTCAACTCGAATACCGGGAGAATATTGTAGCGCCCGTAAGGAAAGGGGAGGTGATTGGAAGCCTTTCCGTCTATATTGGAGAACGATCGGTTTTTAAAACAGATCTGGTTGCGGCCGAGGAAGTTTCAAGGTTGAGATGGTGGGACCGACTCAAATTATGGCTTCCTTAGGGAGAGTCCTGGCCATTTCAAATTGAGATGATAATGGGTTCCTTTAAGGATCATCCCTAGATGATCTCAAGTTGCTTAGGATAGAAGCTGCTATGAAGTTCAAGATGGTTCCGAAGTTGTTAGTAATTCAGGATCGTTTTCGGAGCATCTTCTTTAGAACTGGAACGGTTGTTTTAACTGGACTCAGTGCCGTGATTCTAGTCATTGCACTCACTGAGTGGAAACTATCTGCAACTGTACTGCCAGATTTTTCAAGTATTGGAGACGTCAGTGCGAAGAAAAGAGCGTTCTTGGACTTTCTATTGCCGATTGTCGAGCGAGAGAATTTGAGGATTCTCAATAATCGCTTTGGGGTGAAGGAAATAGCAGTCCGGTTTTCTGAAGGGAAACCTATTTCAAACGGAAAAATAAAATGGCTTAAACGGCTCGCTAAGAAGTACGGAATTTCAGTTCCGGAAAAATTCTCGATGGATTTTTCGTGCGGTTGCTAACTAGAGTCGATATCATTCCCCCTTCATTAACGCTTGCTCAGGCGGCGAACGAATCGGGCTCGGGAGTCTCTCGGTTTGCAGTGATAGGGAACAATCTTTTTGGCTTCTGGTGCCATGCTCCGGGGTGTGGAATCATCTCTGATAACAGGGATGTAGGGGCTACCCACGAAGTAAAAAAGTACAAGGATGTTCCTGCCTGTGTGAAATGATTACTTGCGTAACTTGAATAAGAATCGTGCATATTGAGAGCTTCGATCTATAAGACTGCTGGAGAGAAAAAGTGGCAGGATTCCTTCCGGCCACCTACTTGCCTCGGGATTGTTTCGGTACTCCTCAAGAGGGCAGGCCTATGTCAAGGAGATCCAGTCTTTGATCCGGGCCAACGGTTTAGCTGAATACGACATCTAAAGTTTTGTATGCCTCAAATTCCCGTTAATCATGATGTTCAATATTGGAGCATTAGGGAAGGAACGAGTCCCTAGGTTCCCCAGCCCTTATGCCTATTTAAAACCAATACTGTGTGATTGGACAGTTGCTTCGGACTGTGTCAGTAAATATGATTTAAAGCAAAAGAGCTCAAGTTGAGTGAAGAAGAAATTCAACCAGGCCTCTTTAATACCTGTATCTTCTCTCTCATCCATGACATAGAGCATTGAGGTGCTTAGTGAAGTGAGTTTCAAGGACCTCTTGGTAAAGATCGGGATTGGATTGAAGGATTTCGATGATTGCTTCCTTAAAAGGTTGGCCGCTCATTGACTCACCCATGGTGAGGACTGAACCAAATGTAACATGCAGCATCTGGCGGCCAACGTCCTGATTAAGATAGATATTTTCAATGTCTCCGATTTGCTCGTGGCCCAGATTTCTGATATCGTCTTCAGTGGTAGAAATATGGTAGTCAGCGACGTCAATAGGGAACCGGCCGGCCGAATAGCAGGCGATTTCCAAAAAGAGGTCCTGATTCATTCTGCATACCACACGGAGGGCTTCGAGGTAGCTGGTGCCAGCTGTTTTGATATGAAGAAGATCACCACATACTCGTCCTATAATTGGATAGATCGCAAATTTGTCGGAGCCACTGTATACGCTTAGCTTATAGGGACCAAACGATTTCGCGATTCCGACATGTTTCGCAAGCGTCGACTCAAAGAGTTTCATGTTTCCGCGGAAATCAATACCTTTCTCAAATTCCCCGGTGAAATGTGGTGCCAGACTAACAATCTTAACGGCTCTTCTTTCCAATTCTAAAGCGATAAAGAGATGCTCTAGGGCTGAAGTAGGAGACTCACTTTCGTCTATCGAAACTTCGATTTCATAGTCTTTGCTGCCCATGGCTTTAGCGACGTGACCCGCCATTGATTCAAAATGGGCAATAGCACGCCCATATTTTACGGCAGCTCTGTAGAGGGATTCAGTATCGAAGGTCAGAGTTCCGGTTCCTTCGACTATCACGGGTTTCCCTAGGTACAGCGAGTCGAGCTGCTCTCCTCCGTAGATCCCATTTAATACTTGAGAGGAGATCTCATCTTTAAGGTCAAATTCGGTCATTTCGTCAGCCGCATTGTTGATGTATAACGAGGAATCGATAGTGAAGCATGTGTACCCAGCTGATGCGGCTAGGAAAACGTCCTCGCGGGTCTTCAAGTGATCAGCTTCGGCTCCCCAAGGCTTGGAGTATTTCGCTTTGTTTAGGGCTTCCTGAGCTGCCTTAATTACCTCTAAGGGAGTCCGGTTTGTTCTATTAAGATCACGGACAGACTGTTGCGCAAAGACCGGTGCGAAGTCGGATTTCTCACTCGAAGCGATATGTCCAGGCCCAGCTAGACCAATGTGATCCCCGTAACCAAACGATTTCCTTAGACCGAGGACGGAGGGTTTGGATGCTATCATAGCGTTCAGAATTCAGCCATTCAAGCAAGAATGCTAATTGGCTCATTTGCAAAGATAAAAATGTTACGGGTGGATTGCTCTTGAAGAGTCGAAGAAGGAGACCCACTCTTAGCCTGACATGTCGGATGAGCAGTAAACGGATACTTTTAACCACCACGTCTTTTCAAGATACACCAGGACCCCATCACGATCTGTTGAATAAAACGGGCTTCGATCTGGATCAGGCCAGAGGTCCCCTAGATGAAGGGTCGATGCTTGGGATGGTAGGCGAGATTGATGGAATAATTTGTGGAGACGACGCGATCACGCGAAATGTAATAGAGAAGGCGTTGCCAAGATTAAAGGTTATCAGCAAATACGGCATTGGAGTCGACAAGATCGATGTTAATGCTGCAACTGACTTCGGTCTTCCGGTCCTGTACACACCAGGTGTCAATCATACTACCGTAGCGGAGCATACATTTATGCTGCTCCTAGCTTTGGAGAAAAACTTGATTCAGGAGGTTGAGTTTACGCGAGCAGGTGAGTGGAAGCGCATCACAGGACACGAGATTATGGGAAAGACGATTGGGATTGTTGGGCTTGGGCGAATTGGGAAGGAGGTAGCGCTGCGTGCAAAGGCATTTGGAATGAAATCGATTGGTTATGGGACCTATTGGGACAAGGAATTCGCAGCTGAATATGAGGTGAAGAAGGCTGCTTCTTTGGAGGAGTTGTTCACGGGAGCCGATGTGATTACTCTCCATACGAAACTGACAGAGAAGACCCGTGGAATAGTGAATCGAGAAAGTATTAGAATTATGAAGGACGGGGTTTTAATTATTAACTGCTCGAGAGGTAAATTGGTTGAGACTGAGGATGTTGTGGCGGGTCTAGAAAGTGGAAAGATTGGTGGATATGGAACCGATGTGCTTGACCAAGAACCGCCTCCGGTAGACCATCCTCTTTTACGGACGAGGAATTGTATTGTCACACCCCATATTGGGTCGAGGACATACGAAAGTGTTGAGCGTCAAGCCATGATGGCGACCCGTAACCTAATAATGGTTCTAAATGGAGAAAAGCCTCTAGCACAGGTTAACTCGGTTCCGATAGAAGGGGTGTGAAATGGTGTTTAGTGGAAGTATAAATCTGTTTTAATGGCTTTAATTGTATGGAGAGATTTTACGTAGTACCCGAGAGGAAGCACAATAAGTTAGTAGAATCAGCTTATTTGAATCGGGGATATTCTTCCGAAGAAGCAGGGCATGCGGTTACGTTGGCGGCTGAGGCAGCACGGCACGGGATAAGAACACACAATGCGCTTAAGGGACTGGAGCTCGATCGAAAGCTTGGGAGCGGTTCCAAGGGATGCATTCCGGGAGCGAAGATAGAAAAATTGCCTTGTGCTTTTGAGGCCTGTGAGATTTGGAATTCAAACCGAAAATTGGGGCAGGCGGTTGCTGCAGAAGCAATGGACAGGTGCATGCGATTAGCGGACCGATATGGTATTGGAATGGTAAATGTCGACAATACGTTTCACTACCTTTGGGGTGGCGGTCATGTAATGAGAGTGGCAAAGGCTGGCTACATCGGTTACACGAATTGTACGGCATCATACGCAGAGGTGGTCCCATTCCAGGGAAAGGCGGCCACGATTGGGACGAATCCGCATAGCTGGGGGTTACCTACAACCAATGCGATTGGATATCCAATTGTGATTGATTGGGCGACATCGGTAATTGCTTCGGGGCGTGTTGAAGTCTCGAGGAGGGAAGGCCAAACTCTTCCCTCTGAAGCGGCGGTGGACAAAGACGGGAATGTTACACAAGATCCGAATGAGGTGGTTAGTCTGATGCCTTTTGGTGCCCACAAAGGATACGGATTGGGTCTGCTAAATGAGCTTTTAGCGTCTCTAATTGGAGGATATCTTCCAACCATTCGTAATCGATGGAGCGAGGTTGGGGAAAAACAAACCTGTAATTTCCACTTTCAGGTGATTCATCCTCAAGCCCTGAGCTCAGGAGCATTTGCAGGAGGACGAACACAATCAGAAAATGTTCGAATGGTGATAAAAGATGTGCTGGGCCATGGGAATGAGCATTGCCTGTTGCCTGGACAGATTGAGGCTATGGCAGCAGCTCGAAGTGCGACTAATGGTGGTTTGCTTTTTAGTGAAGCAGAGATTGAGGCTTTTGCCGAGATCGCGGAGAGTTGTGGAATGGAAAGGTGGCATGTTGGAGAATTTAAGAGGGCGGAATAGAATTGTCCGAAGATGAATTTTAAAAACACTTAACCGAAACAATGCTAAGGAATCAAAGAGAGGGGACGGATAGATGCAAAGAGTACAAGGACAAAAAGTAATTGGAGTAAAATAATTTAAGGGATTCCATGAGTTTTTGGACAATAAGAGTGTGTCTTCCACTCGAAAGAGTTCTGGAAGGGAGTTTTCACTCTTGGGACAGATTGTTTTTATGGAAAAACGGAAACCGTATTTAGGAGGGATAAGAGATGGCGAAACTGGAAATACGACCGCCTGGAAGTTGTCGGTATGATTTGATCTCTCTAGGTGAGGTGATGTTACGCCTCGACCCAGGAGATGAAAGAGTTAGAACGACGCGTTCTTTTAAAGTTTGGGAAGGTGGCGGGGAGTACAATGTCGCACGGGGCCTTAGGCGCTGTTTCGGGCTGCGTACCGGTGTCATAACAGCGTTTGCGGAAAATGAAGTGGGACGGTTGATAGAAGACTTCATTTTTCAGGGTGGTGTTGATACCACTCACATTAAGTGGGTTCCGTATGATGGGGTGGGAAGGCGAGTCCGGAATGGGCTTAACTTTACCGAGAGAGGTTTCGGACTGAGAGGAGCCGTCGGTGTATCCGATAGGGGGCATTCGGCGACAGCTCAACTGAAGCCAGGTGACTTTGATTGGGACCAGATTTTCGGGGAAGAGGGTGTCCGTTGGTTTCACACCGGGGGGATCTTTGCAGCCCTATCTGATACGACCCCTGAGATCCTGGAAGAGGCAGTGACGGCCGCTCAGCGGCATGGGACGATTGTCTCCTATGACCTGAACTATCGCCCCTCGCTTTGGGAAGATGTGGGAGGATATGAGAAGGCCCAGGAGGTGAATCGTCGAATAGCGAAAAATGTCGACGTTATGTTAGGAAACGAGGAGGATTTCACCGCCTGTCTTGGATTCAATGTTGAAGGGCTAGATGAGACTATTTCTTCGATCGAAGTAGATAGTTTTAAAAACATGATTAGAACGGCTGTGACCGAATTTCCTAACTTCAAAGTCACAGCTACAACACTACGGACTGTGAAGAGCGCAACCGTCAATGATTGGGGCGCGATCTGCTGGGCGGATGGCGAGTTTTACGAAGCGATCTATCGTGAGGGATTGGAAATAATGGATCGGGTAGGAGGCGGCGATAGTTTTGCCTCTGGGCTAATTTACGGATTCCTGTCCCAATATGATCCCCAGGAGGCGGTAGAATATGGTGCTGCACATGGAGCTCTTGCCATGACGACACCAGGTGACACTTCAATGGCTAGTTTAGCCGAAGTAGAAAAATTGGTAGGCGGCGGCGGCGCGCGGGTAGTGCGCTAGGTGATGTCCATTCAAAGGATGGAGGAGAGAGGAGGTTCCGAATTCTTGCGCGTTTGGACCGCATAAATCACTGCTCCTTGATGGCGATATATGGAAAGGGAACCAATGCAGAAAAATAGTGGAATGCACTATGTTCCGGAAGGAAAGACGGAAAGGGTAGTTGACGAAGGAGAATTCATATTCGCCTCGGCCTTTCTCGATCACGGACATATCAAAGGCCAGACAAAAGGACTGATTGGTGCTGGGGGGACATTGAAGTATGTCTACGATAAAGTCCCGGATAGAGCAGCAGAGTTTTCTAAGGATTTTCCCAATGTTGAAATCGTTGACTCGTTTGAGAGGATTCTTGACGACGAATCTATAGATTTAGTAGCGGCGGCAGCGGTTCCCAACAAAAGAGGCCCCATCGGATTGGAGGTAATGGATGCCGGGAAAGACTATTTCACCGACAAGGCGCCTTTCACGAGCCTGGAACAGCTGGAGTCGGCTCGCTTGAAAGTTAATGAAACAGGTTGCAAGTATCTCGTCTACTACGGTGAGCGCCTACACAATGAGAGCGCGTGGAAAGCAGGCGAATTGATCAAGGAAGGTGCTGTAGGAAGGGTCCTTCAAGTAATCAATATAGCACCGCATCGACTAGCAGCATCAACCCGTCCGGAATGGTTTTTCGTTAAGGAAAAATACGGGGGTATTTTGATCGACATAGGTTCTCATCAGTTCGAGCAATTTCTCGATTATTCCGGAGCTAACGATGCTGAAATTAAGTTTGCAAGAGTGGCAAATTTCGGGAATCCGGAATATCCGGAATTAGAGGATTTTGGAGAAGCATCGCTGATAATGGATACTGGTACTTCCTGCTATTGCCGAGTCGATTGGTTTACTCCAAACGGACTAAACGCATGGGGCGATGGTCGAACCTTCGTCCTAGGAACGGAAGGTACAATTGAGGTACGGAAATATCTCGATGTGGGGAGAGATTCCTCAGGTGATATTATCTTCCTAACGGACGGTGTCTCTGAAAAGGAGATCAGATGTTCCGGTCAGATAGGATTTCCAGCCTTTGGGATGCTAATCCTGGATGTGCTTAATCGGACAGAGACTTTTATGACACAACATCATGCTTTCAAAGCGGCAGAGTTGAGCCTTCGGGCTCAGGAAATGGCAATTAGTTGAAGGTTTTAGTGAGAATCAAGGTTAATGCTAAAACAGTTGTTAGTAGAGAAAAAAGTAGTTTCACCTAACCCAAGTGAACCCAGAATCTAAATGAAGATGAATTCAGCATTCCCAGAGATATCTAAAATTCAATACGAGGGACCAGATTCCAAGAATCCACTGGCATTTAAACACTATGACAGTACCGAGGAAGTCGAAGGTAGGTCAATGGCGGATCATCTCCGGTTTGCAGTGGCTTACTGGCATACCATGCGTAATCTGCTGACAGATCCTTTTGGGGCAGGCACGGCACTTATGCCCTGGGATGATGGAACCGGGTCTATTGAGAATGCTCAGAATCGGGTTCGGGTGTTTTTCGAGTTCTTAGAGAAGTTGGGCGCTGACTTCTTCTGTTTCCACGACCGGGATATCGCTCCGGAGGGAAGGTCTCTAAAAGAAACAAACGCAAATCTAGATTCTGTCGTCGATATTATCGAAGAAGAGCAGGAAAGTAAGGGAAAAAAACTCCTTTGGGGTACGGCCAACCTTTTCACCCATCCCCGTTATGTGCACGGTGCTGCTACCAGCTGTAATGCTAATGTGTTCGCCTACGCGTCAGCCCAGGTTAAAAAGGCAATCGAAGTAACCCATCGTTTGCGCGGTGATGGTTACGTCTTTTGGGGTGGTCGAGAAGGATACAGCACTCTTCTCAACACCGATCTAAAACGGGAACTTGACCATCTGGCTTGCTTCCTCCACATGGCGGTGGAATACAAGCAGGAGATTGGTTTTCAAGGTCAGTTTTATATTGAGCCAAAACCGTGTGAGCCGACTAAGCATCAGTACGATTCTGATGCCGCGGCTTGCCTGAATTTTCTTCGGGAATACGATCTAATAGAGCATCTTAAACTTAATATTGAGACTAATCACGCCACCTTGGCGGGTCATACTGTTGAGCATGAGTTAGAGGTTTGTGCCGCAGCTAATGCGCTTGGATCGATCGATGCGAATACTGGAGATACGCTTCTCGGATGGGACACTGATCAGTTCCCCACAGACATCTATATGACGACTAGAATTATGCTAATTGTGATGCGGATGGGCGGATTTGTGGCCGGAGGGTTAAACTTCGATGCAAAACGCCGTAGGGAATCATTTGAGACGGCTGATTTATTCCATGCTCACATAGGAGGAATGGATGCTTTCGCACGAGGTCTTAAAATTGCTTCTTCAATTCGCACAGATGGGCGACTAGCTGAGTTTGTCAAGGAACGATACGGGTCATGGGATAAAGGAATCGGAGAGCGGATTGAAGAAGGGAAAGTAAGCTTAGGCGAACTAGAGAGCTATGCATTGGAAAGAGATGAGCCATTGAATATTTCTGGGCACCAGGAGATGCTGGAGAATTTGATCAACGAATTCATCTAGGCTGATAATGATGGTAATTAGGAGATCCAGGAAGGTGAGGTGTTAGATTCCGTACTCGGGAGGTCAATGATTCAGATTAAATGGTTATATGAGATGGCGATTGTGCTCATACTTACAAATTTCATTTTTCTAGATAATCTCTCCGAATAGTTTTATGGCATACATGATTGGCATTGATGTGGGTACGTCGTCGACTAAGGCGGTTCTGATTGACGAATTGGGCGATGTTCTGGCCACAGCTACGGCTAAATATGGGTTTGTTACCCCTAAACCGCTTTGGGTAGAGAGTGATCCGGAAGATTGGTGGGTTGCAACGGTGAAGGTAATTCGAATGGTCCTGGAGGAATCTGGAATAAGGACAGCAAATATTTCTGCTCTTGGGCTGACTGGCCAAATGCATGGATTGGTTATGCTGGGTCCAATGGGAGAGGTGCTGAGGCCTTGCATCATGTGGAATGATCAAAGGACAAGTGATCAGTGTGTTACTCTGACAAAGAGGGTTGGTGAGTCTAGGGTCATTAAGCTGACAGGAAACCCGATCTTACCGGGTTTCACTGCTCCCAAAGTTCTGTGGGTTGAAGAGAACGAACCTGAGGTCTTCGCCAAGACGACTAAGGTGGTTTTACCAAAAGACTACATCCGGTATAAACTATCCGGTGAATTCTATAGCGATGTTTCAGACGCATCTGGGACGTCTTTCCTCGACGTCGCAGGACGGTGTTGGTCCGAAGAGATGATTTCGGCGGCGAAGATTCCTAGAAAGTGGTTGCCGGAAGTTACAGAATCTCCCGTTGCGTCGACTAAGGTTAGCGATGCTGCGGCTGGAATAACCGGCTTACCAGAAGGGCTGCCGATCGTAGCAGGTGCCGGAGATCAGGCAGCTCAGGCGGTTGGTTGTGGGATTGTTAGGAGCGGGGTAGTTTCGGCGACATTGGGTACTTCGGGAGTCGTTTTCGCACATTCAGACAAGTATCGGGTGGAGCCTGAGGGCCGGCTCCATTCTTTTTGTCACGCAGTTCCGGGGAAGTGGCATCTGATGGGGGTTATGTTGTCAGCTGCAGGTAGTTTTCAGTGGTATCGTAATGCCTTTGGAGGGGAGGAAATAAAGAGGGAAAAAGAGACCGGGGAAAATTCCTATAATTTGTTAACACTAGAAGCGGCTAAAATTGAAGCAGGATCGGAAGGGCTTATTTTCCTACCCTATTTGACTGGCGAGAGGACCCCGCATCCTGATCCAAATGCAAAAGGTGTTTTCTTCGGATTAACCTTGAGGCATACTAAAGCACATTTTACTAGGTCAGTTCTGGAAGGGGTTACCTTTGGTCTCAAGGATTCTGTCGAGCTTATGAGAGGGCTAGGGATTGAGATGAAGGAAGTAGTGGCTTCAGGAGGTGGTGCTAGAAGTTCCCTCTGGAAGCAGATACTTGCTGATGTATTTGAAAGTCGGATTGTGATTGTGAATGCTACTGAAGGTGCGGCATACGGTGCTGCTCTCCTTGCTGGTGTTGGCGGTGGACTATTTTCATCGGTGGAGGACGCATGTAATGAAGTTATTAGAGAAACAGAGGAAACGGTACCCAGTCACAATTTGATGAAATACCTTGAGGTCTATCCTCGATACCGCGCCTTATACCCTCTTTTAAAATCGGAGTTCAGGCACTAGCTAGCGAATCGCATATTTTATGGTTTCTAGGTTTGTACCCTTTTAGGCAATAGAGTGTCCGATTTATCGGTTTATAAATCCAAATAATTAGCGGGCAGAACTTGCGGATCACTCTCAATTATGGTTTAGTTTTTCCGTATCTTTCGCCTGGGTGGTGGAATTGGCAGACACGCTAGATTTAGGATCTAGTGCCGAAAGGCGTGCGGGTTCGAGTCCCGCCCCGGGCAATACCTTTTCGATAGTGATCAACTTATCGGCGGTTACTAGCGAAAAGGTATTGTTGGGCTACGCCAGCATATTTCCCAAAGTATTGTCGTCCAAAAAGCGCAGCCTCTTTGGGTGAACGAAGATTGGATTTATAGAGATTAGCGATAGTTTTAAGAATCCAGGTATCGACAGGGAAGGACTCCAATTTTCCAGCTCCAAAGAGAAGAACACAGTCTGCAATTTTCTCCCCAACACCTGGAAGTTGACGAAGAAGCTTCCGGCCTTCGTCGTAAGGAAGGATCTCGATTCTCTTTAGGTATTTTGGATTTTCTCTAAGGAAACACGCGGTCTCATGAATAAACCGTGCTCTGTAACCAGCTTTACAGTATCGAAGTTCTCTTTCGGGAACTTGTCCGAGTTCTTTCCAGGTCGGCAAGGCGTAGAAATTTCCTACAATATTAGTTCCTAAACGACGGGCTAGAAGTTCACATATTTGCTTGATCTGAATAATTCTCTTGTTCGAGGAGCAGAGAAAGGTGAGGAGAGTTTCACTAAATGGTTGGCGGATAACTCTCAGACCCTTCCAATCCTTCAACGCTTTGGAGAGTGCTGGATCCCTTTGATATGGTAGATTACTGATAAGGCCATCAAAGTCGATTTGAGCAGCGAAGTAACTGGGAATAGCAAGCGACACTTTCTTGGAAAGTGATTCGGGGCAGGACCACTCTAGATGATTTGAGTAATCCAGGCGAATTCTCGCCACATTCTGAGCCCATAGCCCGATCCATTGTCCGTCCTTCTCTTCATGCCAGCGAAAGGCCTGGCCGCCATCGAGGGTCTCGGCCAATGAGACATGAGTGAATTGGACTGCTGGATGTAGTCTTTTCCACTTTGTCCATCGAGGCCAAATAGAAGACTGAGGATCGATCATAGAAATAAACAAAATACAAATTCCGCAAATTCTGGTTTACATGACAAATGTGGACTTGGTCCAGAAGGTTTCCTCCGCGGTATCAAAGGTCCTTGTCTAAGATAATCAGACAGAGCTTTATTTGTGGACTATTAGCTTTCTTTTAGCCTTACCCCGTTCTCGAAAAGTGCCTGATCTGTTCTGCTGGTGGTCAGACTCCAAAAAATTCCTTCAAAGCGTCAAATCCACCTTGAAAGACAGCACCACTGATTAGCTTAACCAAACCCGCCTCATCACTGGGTGGACAGTTAAATTCGGCTGTCCACTCAGCGTAAGTTTGATTACCGTCGGTAATCGGAAGAAACCGCATGGTAGCAGCGTAGTTTTCGACTTTCATTTGGGACTCCAGGATAGAATAGGTGCAGAGGTTTTCAATGTCGTTTAGAGCTAAAAGCTTCTCTCGAATTCTGCTTCCATCCTTAAGGGTGAAATTCCGAATGCAGCCTATTTTATCACTGGGCTCGTTGTTTTCAATGTGGCTCTCTTCGACCTCGGGATGCCAGGATGGTAGAGCGTTAAAATCACGGGTTTTTTCCCAGATTTTCTTGATGGGAACATTGATTACGGAGCTAACGAAGATTTTTGCCATTCTTACCCTCTGTTTGTTTCTGGTTAATTCCCGATGGCTGACAATTTCTTTGAATTGTGGCCTTAAGATAGTCGACCATAAAGATGCTTTACGTCCAGTGAATTTCAGCTCGTTCTTAGAAATTCTTACCAGAAAGATTTGAATTCCGTGTGGTTTTATGAGCTACCTTTTTATACTATAAATTCGCTGAAAATTTAAGGAGCTACACCAATTATCATCAAGGATGGCGGTTAGCAATTACTCAGGGCCGTTTGAGAGTTGGTCTTAACTAGAACTCTGAGCGACAGGAGGCTTAATCGATAAGTGGGTTTATTCTAAGGCGATCTTAAGAGGTATATTGAATCACTCCATCCTTTTGGAGAAGACGGAGTACCTGCTTTATAGATAGAAGCAGTTGTTTAGGAAAACTTTTCCTTAAATTGCGATAAAAAGCGCTGCCTTCTTTCGAGAACTACTAGGAGGGCAAATAATGGGTAAAGTTTCGATGTATTAAGATGGTCATCTATTAGGCTGTCTTGTATTGCCTCTTAAGTACTCGGAACTTAATAGAGGTTTGTAGGAATAGGAGGAGAAAGCGATGCTTGGAGCCACACTAAATATAAATCAGTATTTGAAGCGCTTGGAAAGGGAACTGGGAAGGGTAGATCAAGCGGCATTAGAAAAATGGGCAGATTTGGTTTATCAAGCTTGGGAGAAGGGGCGCTTTGTTTTCATCATGGGCAATGGAGGATCTGCAACTACTGCTAGCCACATGAGCGAAGATTTAGGAAAGAGTATCCTGCGAAAAGATGACTTGGGCGATGAATCTAAGTGTCGATTGAGAGTCATTAGTCTGACCGACAATGTTGGATGGATCACGGCGGTTGGTAACGATCTGTCCTACGATCAGATATTTGTTCAGCAGTTGATGAATTATGGGTCAGAAGGAGATTTAGTTGTTGCGATTAGTGGGTCTGGTAACAGCCCGAATATCCTCAATGCAGTCAACTGGGCGAATCAACATGATCTGATCACGTTTGGTTTGACCGGTTACTCCGGTGGGAAACTGAAGGCTGCACAACGACACGGGTTGCATGTTGAACTAGATGACATGGGAATGGTTGAAAGTGTTCATTTGTGCCTTTTTCATTGGGTGCTGAGTGATATTTATGCCCGCATTAATCAGAAAGGGAGATATCGGGAGGTGAATTGTGAACAATAAGATGAGAAAGGTGAGATGAGGAACGAAGGTTCGTCTTTAAATTCTGTAGGGAAAGTTTACAAAGGAGATTACTAAAGATGGCTAAAACAATACGTTATAAGGACGATGGAAAAATTGAGCTGTTTGAAAAGGTGGTACCCGATCCTGGACCAGGGGAAGTTCAGGTCCAGGGAGGTGCTTGCGGAATCTGTTCATGGGACATTGCAACTGCGAAATATGGTAGGCAGTTCAAGCCCATGGCTCCACCCGGGCACGAAGGTGTCGGGTATGTTGTGAAAGTAGGGTCTGAGATCAGGAATCTCAGGGAAGGAGACCGGGTTGCTGGTGGTGGGTTTTCGACGAAACGCAATCTCTTGGAAAGTCGAGTTCGTAAGATTCCCCAGTCAGACTTACCTGATGAGTACTGGATCGTGGAACCTGTTTCATGCATCGTAACTGGAATCGATCATTGCAGAATCAAGCCGGGCGATCGGATTGCTTTAATTGGGTGTGGATTTATGGGGCAACTATTGCTCCAGGTGTTGATTCGTAGTCCACTTGACTCTCTTGTTGCAATTGACGTTATCAGAAGTCGTTTGGACTTGGCAGAGGATATTGGTGTGGCCGAGGTTTACGAGGCAGATCAAGTTGATCCTGTAGAATTACATGACAGGGGATTCGATGTCGTGATTGATACATCTGGGAGCCAGGATGGCCTTAGTCTTGCCACTGATATCGTGAGACCGGGTGGCCTGATCAATCTGTTTGGTTGGATCAAAGGAAAGAAGGCAAACTTTGATCCAACCAAATGGCATCTGGGCGGATTCACAGTAGTTAATTCATCTCCGACAGCCAAAACGAGGGAGACTTTCGGACCTGCTATCCGCCTAATTCAAAAGGGGATTATTAGGTTGAAGCCTCTCGTTACTCACACATCCACGCTGGACGATTACCCCGTCCTTATGGAAAAGATTGTTAGTGGAGATAAGAGCTATGTCAAAGGGGTTGTCCTTCTGTCCTAGGAATCGGTTGGGAAGAATAATCGATTCGGGAGAGGAGAATCTGTCTCGGTTCCGGAAGCAGCTAGTCTAGGAAGCTAATCTACCTTTTGCCAACTTAATCTACCAGGAGATACAAGATAACAAGTTCCTAGGGCCTATAACGCCATTTTTGGGGATAAAAGTGTTGGGTATTGTATGCGTTATAAGTTCTCGATCCGTTTAGTAGCGATTTCGTTATTCATTGAGTCTTCAAGAACCGTCACTGAACCCTACAGTGATGCCATGATTCTCGGGATGAATATCCAATAAGGTTCATTAGTACCAATTAGATATGCCAAATCATTTCAATTGTTCATGATGAACCGGTTGCGTGAGATTGATGTACTTCTCTCTCGTTTGAAAAGATGGGTTTCGGTAGATCGACGTGCGCAAGGCTTACGATTTTTGCTATTGAGAAATGCGGAAAGTTTTGAAATGCGATTCTACTCAAAACTGTGAAGAAAATCAGCCGAACGTTTGGCAGCTTCTGAAGGAGGTATGGTGCCGTCAAAAGAGTGATGGAGAGTGATCCAGCCTTCGTAGTTCACCGCTTTGAGACCATTGAACACCTGCTCAAACTGGATTCCATCTCCAGAATCAAGGGGGTAAAGTCGGGAATCTACGATTCCCCTCGTCCAGGTATGCATAGGCATAGGCCCATTTTTTTCGGGTATATGATTTTGAAGGTAGATATTAAAAAGGTAAGGGGAAAAAGCTTCAAGAGTCTTGGGCCCGTAGTCTTCACCACAGAGGGCGAGGTTGGCGGGTTCGTAGATAATTCCAAAATTTGGCCGACCTATCTTACGCAAGACTTCGAGTGATCCCTCTACAGTTTCAAATATGCTCCGGGTGTGGGATTGGTGAGCGAGCCGGATGTTCCGGTCTGATGCCTCGTCGGCGGCGGAAGCGGCGAAAGGGATATCGTCGTGGGATTTCATGCACACCCGGATCAAGTCTGTTTCTAGCGCATCGGCAAGGTCTAGATAGGGAGTGATATTCTGGAGGCAATCGGGGCCTTTCTGGTTATTTTCAGGGACTGGGAAATCCCCGGTTGTCATTGAAATTTCAAGTCCATTGTGATCGATAATTTCACGGACTTCACGAATATGTTTAGGTGGATCATCGACCCCGACAACAGAGGCCCTCATGCATAGGGCGTTATATCCAGATAGCTTAGCTATGGCTGCCAATTCTTTTATCGGGATCGTTACTCTGCGCTTTTCATTGAAGTGTTCGGCTACACGGACAGATAGGGATAATTTCATTTTTAATGGAAAAGAGATTTTGAGAATTCTATTCCTTAGGCGATAGGTTGCTCGATGGTTTCTTGATCCGAGTATTCTGCGGTGAAATAAAGGGCTCCAGAGAGGATGTGTTTTTTACCCCGTTGTGACTTTTGGCTAATAAGCTAAGTCATTTTGGACGGTGATTCAGAAATTCTTCCATGCGGTTAATTCAGATTTATCCCGTTGGGTTCCTGCCAGTAGGTATTCATTAAATTCATAGCTCTGAGCTACTTCCATACATTATCGATAGCAAATCCATGCGGTGCGCCGTTTAGTCCAGAGTGTGCCTGGTCGAGAACTGTGCAGATAGTCTAAGGATCACATTTTTTAATAAGGTAGAGTATAATTATAGAATTATTAATCCAAAAACCACAGCGGGTCTTGTACTCGAACAGCAATACCTTAATTATCGATAACTGGGACGATATTGTCGAGTTCTAGTTGCATTCTTGCTTCTTTCTGCATGTATCCTATCGTATGGTCGAGTTCGACACAGATCCGTATGGGTATTTCGACTTCGACATTGGAAGCGATCGTTCTTTCCTCGATTGGTCCTGCCAGAGCGGTAATCTTTATTCTTTCCTGGCGCAGGACTGAGTTCGGAGGATTGCGATTTTCCCTTCGGTTACTTTTTCATTGATGCCTAGAATTCTTCTTTCAGAATCTCAAAATGGACGTTCTCTTCCACACAACTAACCCTTTTAAGGGTGTTATTGTCGAGAGGGATAGACTGCCTCCCGATCCAGCTACCTTTGAGAGACAACTGTCACATTCTATCGAGGTTTGGAAAGCCGATGGGCTTTTGACCGTTTGGTTGGAGGTGTCGATTGGTTTTTCTGATCTGATCCCTATCGGGGTAAAAGCTGGATTCGAGTTCCATCACGCGGGCAGCGATTATGTAATGATGACGTTCCGGTTGGTGAAAGACACCTTCATCCCCGTCTACGCTACCCACTACATTGGTGCAGGGGGCGTAGTCGTTAATCAAAAAGACGAATTGCTTGTAGTTTGCGAGCGCTATCGGCGTGACAATAAACCCTCATACAAACTTCCCGGGGGTTCTCTCCAGTCTGGAGAGCATTTGCAAGACTGTGTGATTCGCGAAGTTAAGGAGGAGACAGGAATAGAGACTATCTTTGATGCACTTGTTTGTTTCAGACATTGGCACGGATACAGGTTTTCGAAATCCGACATCTATTTTGTTTGTCGCTTGAGGCCGAAGAGTCAGGACATAACTATCCAACAAGAAGAGATCGAAGAGTGCCTCTGGATGCCGATTTTGAAGTATCTTGAGTCAGAGTACGTTCATGCCTTTAATAAAAGCATTGTACGGGCGGCTTTGGAGAGTCCAGGACTTGTCCCAGTAGAGATGGAAGGTTATCCAGATCGAAAGGAACGCGAATTTTTCATGCCAGGGAGTCTGTCTCTCGGCTCTGGAACTTCTTCATCCCACAACCTCTAAAAGATTTCCAGCTGTAGGGGATTCTGAAGACAGTTGTAGTTTCTGTTGCGCTGTCATGGAGAATCAAACTTTTGATGCTGCAGTAACTCCCTTAAGAATCTTGAATAACTATTCTTTGGTAAGGTTAATGTTGTAACTGACCTATTTAGGGGTATCGGGATGCATTCCCGATAGGTTTATCGCAAGGGGTAGCACGGTTGTTGATAAGGTTTAAATGGATCAAGTGAGAAGTCGAAAGATGGAAGTTTAAGACGATCCCTAAATAAATGTACACCAAAGGGACTTCAGATCAGTTTATCAAATTGATCTCGAATCCTGATTTTGTCGTCCTCGTCGCCAAATCCGAGATTGTACCATCCCTTGTAGTCACGTTTGTTTAATTCAAGAAACAGCGATTTAAAATCGATGTTGCCTTCTCCAGGGACTAGATGGACTTCGTAGTCCCCAGTGTTATCGTTGACCCTGACTTGGCCTATGTTATTGGTGCCAAAGGCATTAAGAAAGCCTATCCAGCCTTCCGGTACTAGGTGTCCATGGGCTACGTTAAAGGCCCATTTGAAGTAAGGTGAATCGATCTCGTCGAGGAACCATCGGGTCTCTTCAACGTTATGGGGAATGTAGTGAATCTCGGCTAGATCCGGCTCCTTGTTATGGTTTTCAAAGTACACCATAATTTCGGTCTGAGCAGCCATTTCGACCAAGCGTTTTATGCGATCCACGGCAGCTTGCTTTCGCAGATTAGTATCTCCGAAATGGTAGCCACCGTGGCCGACAATCCAACCGCAACCGATTTTCCTAGCCAGCCGGATATTTGCCCAAAGATATTCATCTACCGCCTCTGACATTATCGGGACGTATTCCGCATTATTGATAGCGGATATTGGATGGATACCCACCTGTATCTTTGTTTTTTCCAGCAGATTTCGGATTTTCGTAGTCCGAACTTTATCGAACGAGACTAGTTCGTTAGGCGGATTGTCGGCGTTAAAATCGACATAACTAAATCCGTTGGATGCTCCCCACATAATTGATTGTTCAATGGGGATATCCTTGGGAGCGTCGAAGCCAAATCTATCTGACATATCCAATCATCAGTGTTCACTGTTTATATTGTAGGAAGGAAACTCCAATACCAAATTGATCTTCATTGATAGAAGTTGCTCACACATGCATCCAATACTCGTTGGGTGCGTAAGGCACTATCGCCAGTTGACTCACACTTCCCTTTGCCGTGGAGTTCAGCTATGATCGCTTCTTGGAGGGGTTGACAGACGTGTTTAGGAAATGGGGCAGAGACAAACTTCTGCTCACCGTTTCCCAAGACTATCTTAATGTCATTGTCTCCGTAAACTTGAATTTCGATCTTTCCTAAGGTTCCGGTGAAAGTTAGGTAGTCATCATTTCGGCCAGAGTTAAAATTAAAAGTAGCGGTTCCCAGAACGTTGTTTTCAAAGCGGAAGCAAGTAACCGTTACGTCTTCAGCATCATAGGTGTTGCCGGAGTTTATCGAGTAGCCTACAATTTCGCATATTGGCCCAACAAGGTAGTCTAGGATATCGAATCCGTGAGAACCGAGATCAAAAGACTTTCCGGCTCCAGCAATGATAGGGTTGTAACGCCATTCACGCGATTCTTCGTCCTTTGCTAACGTGGAATAGTTTACGAATTCAATAGACGTCAGTTTTCCGATAGTCCCATTGTTTAAGAAATAGCGAAGTTTATGATAACGAGGCAGTGCCCTCCGGTAAAAAGCTACCCAAAGAGACAAATCCTTTTCCTTGAATGCGTTAACCATTTGCTCTCCTTCCTCTGCGTTCATTGCCATTGGTTTTTCAACCAGGCAGGGTTTCCCTGCTTTGGCGGTTGCAAGGGCGTATTTAAGATGGGTTGAAGGCGGTGTAGCTACATAAACAACGTCGACTTCTTTATCTTCAATTAGAGCCTGGGCATCATCGTACCACCTAGGAACGCCGTGACGTTCAGCGTAATCTTTGGCTGCTGCTGCATTCCGGCGCATCACTGCTACCAGTCGCGATCGGTCGGCTTTATAAAGACCGGGACCACTCTTCTTTTCAGTTACATCACCGCAACCGATGATTCCCCAGCGTATCGTTTTCATTTCCTGAACTTACACTGTAAATTTCAATTTTCCATCACTTCCTGGAAGCGTCCGCCGATTTAAGGTTCCTTAACCCTAATAATGTAATTCCAAATTAGGTTCTCTACAGCCATAAATATTGGTTCTTCAGTTCCCACTGGTTGAATTGCTTGTCGGGAGGTAGGAAATAGTCAAGATCTGCAGTGTTAAATGGTTTAAACTAACTTATTTTCTAGAATAAAACTCACTAAGTGTCCTTTCCTCATTCCTTGAAGAGCTTTTGTGAAGCTGGAAAATAATGCCAACCAGATGCCCGAGAATGTAAGGTATTCAAAATATTCTAATTGATAAAAATATGCATCAAAATGAGTCGGCATCATTCTCCGCCTCGGAGCTCGGTTGGGTTCTCCATTTCCAACTGCGATTTACTGTCCGCAGCTTGGCTTCGATTTGCTTCCTCAGCACCTTGTCAATTTTTCCTCCACTTTCAATAGCAGCAGAGGGGAATCTTTATGACGGAGGAGAGATCTATGAGAGCCACTGCATGCGTTGCCATGGAGTGAATTTAGGAGGAGGATATGCTAAGAGTCTTGTCGACGGAATTTGGCAGTTCGGAAAAAATTCATGGAACATCCGACAAAGTATCCGATTCGGCATTACTGATCTAGGAATGCCGCCTTTCGAGAATATCCTCTCGAGAGAAGAGATCGGAGCAGTCGTTGATTTTCTAAGAGCAAAGGAGGAAGCAGCTGGTGTAGAAAGACCTCATCCACATCCCACTCTTTACACACAAAATTACAAACTGAAAGTCGAAATTCTAACGGAAGAACTCGAGATTCCTTGGAGTGTGGATTTTATTGATTCTGAAAGACTTATCGTAACAGAAAAGCCGGGCACACTCAGGATTTTTCACGGAGCCAAATTGCTGCCTGATGCTGTCGCTGGGACTCCTGCTGTTCTCTACTGGGGTCAGGGTGGCTTAATGGACGTTGCGGTAGATCCTGAATACAGTGAAAATGGGTGGATTTATTTATCCTACACTCACCAGTTGCGTGATATACAAATGGATCAGACAAGTCCGCTTTCTATGACAAGAATTGTTCGTGGTAGACTACATCAGAACGTTTGGAAAGATGAAGAGGTTCTCTATGAGGCTCCGCATGACAGTTACACTACTGGAAGGGTTCATTATGGGAGTCGGATTGTATTTGATCCAGAAGGTCACTTGTATTTTTCTGTCGGTGACCGCGGCGAACCCGAACAGGCGCAGGAGCTTGATCGGCCAAACGGCAAGGTTCACAGGATTCAAAGAGATGGTGGAATTCCTTTAGACAATCCTTTCGTTCACCTTAAAGGAGCACTGCCCTCTATCTACTCTTACGGACATCGTAATCCTCAGGGACTGGCGATTCATCCGGAAACGGGTAGAGTTTGGAATACTGAACACGGCCCCTTAGGTGGGGATGAATTGAATGTCATTTGCCCGGGCTGCAATTACGGATGGCCGGATATCAGTTATGGGAGAAATTATGACGGTACAATAATAACGGAAAACACCTCCAGACCTGAAATGGAACAGCCGGTTATTTATTGGAGTCCGTCAATTGCAGTTTGCGGCCTCGATTTTTATCGTGGTGATCTTTTCCCCAAGTGGAATGGTAAGTTACTTGCGGGGGCCCTGAAGTATGAGGAGATCCAGTTGCTTACTATTGAAAATGATCGTGTGATGCACCGGGAAGTTATATTTAAAAACCTAGGGCGCGTACGCGATGTGGCAATAGGCCCTGATGGAGCAATCTATGTAGTGCTTAATGGCCCGGATGTGCTCCTAAGATTGACTCCTGACACTCCTATTCCAGAGGGTCACTTCCCAGACTAAGCTGATGGTAATAGATCCATGTCTGAACCATTCGCACTTTTTTGCTGTGTACTCACATGACAATGGAAAGCAATAGTCTCAATCAACTTCCATTTCGCTTGCTTGAAGGATCGCTTTATGAACAGCGAGATCATGGGTGGAATCCCAACGGAGCTTTTTTTCGTTTCGGATGACTTTTGCAAAATCGATAAATTCTCCATCATAGCGGCCGTCCTGCAAAGTTAGATCGACTCTTTGGTATCCTTCGCTGAATCTACTGAACTTCTTATCGAGAGATAGCTTTATACTCGGCGGTTCCAGGGGATCTATAATCACTGCTCCTTTCTCACCGATAACCTCAAATTTCCTCCGTTTGTGCGGGTCGATATGGTTACTTCGAATCGTCGCAACAGCTGTTGGGTAACGGAACACAGCAAGCTGGTTGTCCGCTAGGTTGTCTTTCTCAGGATGAGAGCGAAAGGTAAAAGCTTCCACGCCCTCTGGTGGACCAAGAATTGTGACCAATGGATCAATTATGTGGCAACCGAGTTCAAACATGCCACCTCCAGGGAAGCGCGCGATTGTGAGGCGCAGCAAATCGTTGGCAGATTTCCCAATCATACCATTCACCTCTGTGATGGATCCCAGCCATCCATTTGTAATTGCATCAAATAAAAATTCAAAGCCCGGATTGTAACGAAACATATAACCCATTTGGATGGTTAGCCCGGCCTGGTCAGCGGTTTCGTGTAATTGCTGCAAGGCGCTCATGGATGTGCCGGCTGGTTTGTCGATATGGACATGAAATCCGGACTCGATACATCGTTGAGCGGTTGGGACGAGTTCAGACACTTCTGTCTCCACGACAACGGCTCTAAGTCCTTCGGTACTGAAGAGCTGGGTTTCGGTCAGCCAGGTTGCTCCTTCGTAACCGTTTGATTCCATTTCGGTTCGCCGTTTCTCATCCGGCTCAACAACACCTACAACTTCAAAAAGATCGGGGAATTTCAACATTGTATCGTACTTCCCCTTGGCATGGGCGTGCTTTGTCCCAATCTGAGCAATACGTATCATTTTATCACTCACGCAGACCATCAAGAATTTTCGCACATAGACTCATACTCTCTACTGCCGCATCGAGGTTTGCAGCTGGATATCCAATTGGTCGGCCGGATTTGACGCAGTCAAGAAAGAATCTATCTTGATCATTGGTGCTTTTCTGACTGTTCGATCCATCTAGCTCTTTTTGGGTTCCGTCGCAATAAACAACACCTTGTTTAACGCCCTCGAGATAGGCGGATATTCCACATCCGTGTACTTCATAACGTTCGAGCCGTGCATCGGTGGTATAGTTGGCAATGATAGATGCTACGCATTCGTTTTCGAAGACCACAAGTGCAGCATGTACGTCTTTGTAGATTGAAGTAGCCCTGCGAACAAAACTGTGCACTTCCGCTACTTTTGATTGCGCCAGGAAGGTCATCGTGTCGATGGCATGGATGGGAGTTTCCAATAGAAGGTTATCCATCAACTCTTCGCCGAAGACCTCTGAATCCAAGGTTCGCTGAATGCTTTTGTGAAACTCTCCTACCAGTTGCGTAACTGGACCTCTTTCGGCTATCAGTGCCTTTGCCTCCACAATGAGTGGATTAAATCTACGATTCCATCCTACCATTCCTTTAGCTCCTGTGCGGATGCTGATATCTCTGAGTTCAACACACTCAGGAACACTCAGTCCAGGTGGTTTTTCCAGGAGGGTATCGATTCCCTCCTCGAGGCAGAGCTTTGCAACTGAAGCATTTAGGTGGGCAGGGGTAGCAACTACGATCGCATCGAGTTCTTCCTTGGAAAGTAGATCTTCGATGGCGGCGTATCCTTTTTCAATCTGGTGGCTGCGACACGCCGCTTCTCGGGCCCGATCAACCGGATCACATATCGCCACAATGTCGACATCGTCGAAAGATTCCAAAGCTCTTATATGCCCCTCGCCACGAGCCCCACATCCTATCACAGCTGTACGAAGGTTTTTCATTGATATGCTGGTTCCATTTCTTCTATCCTTCTTATCGTAGCCTTCCGCCCAAATTGAAGATGACTTCCATGCAGTCAAGATGAATTCCTTGGACTAATTGTGTCATGAAAGCTGTCTTTTCAGAATTGCTGTTTCGAGAACGTAATTTGGGTGCTGGAGGTTTCCAGGTACTAACAGTGACCGCTGGCTCTAGTCTTCCTTTGAAATCATGGTTGTACACTTGATAAATCTAACTTTGGGAACAATTGTTGCCCTTCTCCCAATAGCAAATCCCTTTAGTACAGCGGCTTTATTCCTCAGTATTACTGAGGGCGATTCTAGAGAAAAGAGGAGACGCCAAGCATTTAAGGGATGTGTATACATGTTTTTTATTTTGGTGTCGTTTCTATTGGCCGGTCGACTAATCATGGAGTTTTTTGGCATCTCGATTTCCGGTTTACGTATAGCAGGTGGGCTGATGGTAGCTCGTATAGGTCTCGTTATGCTCAAACCTAAGGAGGACGAAGTTAAGACCGAAGAAGTCGAATCTGAGGCGCTTGAAAAGGATGATATATCATTTACGCCACTGGCAATGCCCAGTATGAGTGGGCCGGGTGCCATTGCTGTGACGATCGGGCTAACCACTCAAACAAAATATCTTTTGGACTTCGTTGCTATTGTCATGGGCATATTTATCGTGACCGTTGTTTGTTGGCTTGTGCTTCGTGCTTCGACTAGAGTGGTTGGTTTTCTCGGTGTCACTGGGATGAATGCGCTCTGTCGGATCATGGGGTTTTTGCTTTTGTGTGTTGGTATCCAATTTATCGTGAATGGAATAACGGGGGCTGTTACTGATCCCCAATTTATAGAAATGCTAGTGGAGGTTTTCCAATCTGTAAAATGAGCTCCGAGTGTTATACAGGTTAGGAGCGATGTCAGTTTCCATTATTCAGTACAATATCAAATTGGCTCTAAGCAAATGGAACCGATCTTGGTGTGCTTTTCCCAGGGGGAATTAGGTTGGAGCGGCTTATTTTACAACTGCCAAGCGAATAATCAGATACCCAATTCCGGTAAGGGTAATCGAGCCAATAACGTGAATAAATATACCCACCCCCATCCATAGGTATCTGCCAGATGAGAATATTTGATGCATTTCAACGGAAAAGGCAGAAAACGTTGTGAGGGAACCGAGGAACCCAGTAAGAAAAAAGATCTTGTACTCTTGTGGGACGTTCGGGTACTGATCCAAGTAGGAGTAGGCCATCCCAATTAGAAGGCCACCAACGAGGTTTGCCAACAGGGTTCCAACAGGAATTCTTGCCCAAACGTGATTAAGGGATACCGCTAGAGACCATCTGAGGGTTGCGCCAATCGAAGCTCCAAGGGCGATTGTGGCTATGTTAGTAACTAAGGTCATAATGGCTGATTTAAAAGGTATCAATTGAATGGTGAAAAGGAGCAAGCTAGAGAAGATCTTAAGTCATTCAAATGCTTGTTTTGTAATTCCTAATTGTCATGATCAAAATTGATTTGAGGTATGGAAGAGCTTTGGGGTGGAGTTTTCTATTGGTAGAAGTTAACCGGCGTTCGTTTTAGCGGACTTAATAGGAAATGAAAATTCACTTGGATTAGAGATTGGTTTGTGTTCCGGCTATTCTGAGTTTTCTTCGCTTCCGGACCCTAAGGGACTCTTCCAGCGACTGTATACTATTTAATCACGGACTGGATTATTTAATGAGATGGATTTATCATCTTTGATCTTAAGTAGGGTTTTTGCTTGATGGTGCCTGATGATGATCGGGTTAGGTAGTTGGAAACCTAGAATGTTTTGGTTTAATCTGATTGATTCGAAGGTAATGGTGAAAAGGATAAAAGAAGATGAAAATCACTAAATTCGAGGTCACACCGCTTATCCAACGCGGCCTTCTTCTGGCTGTTCATACTGACAAAGGGTTTATTGGCTATGGATCCCCTATGAACTATGAACATGGGCGGACCATAGAACGGGCAATTCTTGATATGTCGGAATATCTGATTGGCCGGGACCCTCGGCAGATTGAGGACCATTGGCAAACTCTATTTCGCTCGAGCTATAGTCGACAGATGCCGATTCTGCTCGGGGCTCTGAGCGGCATCGAAATGGCTTGTTTGGATATCCTCGGGAAATCTCTAGATACGCCGATTTGGAGGCTGTTGGGGGGATCTTGTCGAGACCGTATACGAGTGTATAGCGGATTAGGTGATAGTATGACTCCTGAGAGTGCGGCTGCAAGCGCGCGTAAGGCTGTAGAGGAGGGGTTTACAGCGATCAAGGCGACCCCTTTTCGGAAGGCAGTCCGCCTGATTGAAAACCCAGCAGGAATTGACATCATTGTGGCATTTGTTTCCGCCATCAGAGAGGCGGTGGGACCCGAAGTGGATATTGGACTCGACTTTCACCGAGGCACGACTCCGGCAATGGCGAAAATCGTGATCAAGGAATTAGAACCCTTAAGGCCTTTATTTATCGAGGAGCCCACCAAGATGATACCTGGCTGTGTTGATGCGCTCAAGGAGGTGGCACTCTCTACTCATATTCCAATTGCGACTGGTGAACGTAGCACATCTAGGTGGGGTTTCTACGAGATTTGTCATAAGCGAGCGGCAGCTATCCTGCAACCCGATATACGTGCTTGTGGAGGTATCCTTGAAATGAAGAAAATTTCTAACTTAGCGGAAATCCATGAGATACTGATAGCTCCTCATTCAGCGGCAGATCCAGTTGGAATTATTGCGTCTATTCACGCCATGGCGGGCACGCCTAATTTCCTTATTCATGAATTTGGAGGTGGGACTGGCGAAGGATTTCTCAAGGAACCTCTTGGCTTTGAAGATGGGTTTGTGGATCTACCAGATGGGCCTGGTTTGGGGATCGAGATCGATGAAGAGGGACTAAAAGAGAACACATTCCTAGGTGATTGGGGCCAGCGAGTAATGCGTCGGCATCCTGAGGACGGAACGTTCTCTGACTTTTGAAAGCATCAACATAAAGTCCCGGCGCATGCGAAAATTCTACTCGTAGATATTCTCCATTTGCCAGACGTCTAGAGATCTCAGTTTGCAATCCTGTCCTCGAGAATGTATGGATACGCCCAGACTATCCTCCCGTTCCGGGTAGACGCGGGCTGAAATGCACTGTCTGTTGTTGACGAATACTTCGACGACGCTTCGATCGACGAAGACGCGCAGCTGTAGAATCTCGTCATCCCCAAATTGTAATTGTGCTGTTTCGGGAGTGCGGGAGTTTACGTCGGAGGCAGTCGAAGAATAGGATGTATCGAGCGAAATGACGCTAGCAACCGTGCCAGTTTTTTGAACCTGATCCCGGTACCCTCGATTTTTAAAAAAAGAGATTCGTGTATACTCTTCACGATCTAGGGAGCGTAGGACGTTAAGTTCAACCATGGGCGCCTGCATTGGGTCGATCTCGGCAATTAGTTCGATGGTGTTTCCGCTGACGCCTTCAAGAAGTGTTTCTTGATTAGCAGGAATTATCATGGAATCGAAATGTAAATGGTCTCTGCGGAGTGACTCTATGTCTCCAGCCGGTTCAATCGATATTTGGTCTTTACCTGTAAGGCTTAACCGACGGGGTAGAGTCATGATTTGGTTCCAACCCAAGGTAGGTTTTCCTGGATTCATATTGAAAATGACGATTATATCCTCTCCGTCTGGAGTTGCAGAAGGGGCATGTACGCCACTTGGCCCGTAGGGGCCAAAGTTGAATTTTGCACCGTGGGTAACCACAAATTTATCTCTTTTTTTGTCATAGTCTCCGAGGAGATATTGTCCTCCGCTCATATGACTGAAAAACAAGAGCATATGTTTGTTTCCAATAGGCCAGAAATAGGGACAGGCGCCATCGTCACCGATTAGAGAATATTGATCATTTTCGACGAAAGGGTGAAGGTATTCCCAATGTTTTAGATCATTGGACTTTAGAAGAAAATTTGCCCTAATCGGTTTGCCTGCTGGGCCTTCTGGTTTAGTTCCAGCTGATAGGGAAAAATAGGTCCCGTCCTTTTTCCAGATACATGGGTCGAAGATACGAGGAGGCCAATTAACCCCTTCAGGCATTTCAAGAGGGATGACAGCTTTGTTTCCGATCTTCTCCCAATTAAGGAGGAGTGGATCGCTTGAAACTGCCACCATGTTCCCGGCAGCAACTCCGTGATAATGGGCGATGACGCGTTGGTCTTCGACGAGGGTGGCACCGGAAAAACATTTGTCTTCAGGATTAGGATAAATACAATATGGTAAGTCTCTCCAGTGAATTAAGTCGTTGCTGACGGCGTGACCCCAATGTTGGCGGGTATCTTCTGGGGGATAGGCTTGGTAGAAAAGATGCCAACGATCTTGCCAGTAACAAAGACCGTTAGGGTCATTAAGCATGGCCTCTGGGTTGACGTAGTGATAGATGGGACGAAGGACGTCGTCGGCGTAAGATTTTCGTGATTCGATAAGGCGTTTCATCAGCGGGTTGGTTGTGAGTGCCGCCTCCTGCTCTTCAAGGGTTGTAGGGAACGTGTAGAATGGTACTTTCGATTTGTATATCATTTTGATTTTTCCAGTTAGATATTTAACCAATGACTGCAGATTTTTTCTTGGGGATCAAAATATTGAGGGGATTGTTTATTGTCGAGATTGCAAGCTTGGATGCTAGCTTCAAAAAGGAGCCTCTGATTCGCAGCTCCTTTGGAAGGGTTAGGCGTAGCCCTTGAATGTTTGAAGGTTAAAGGGCATTGACGCTGAATTTATTGCCGCATAGAAGGACTTCCACTTATAAGGAGGAGGAAGATGGGTCATGTTTGCAAGGAAGATGGAGACAGAGTTCCCTGGGTTGTCTATGAGGGTCATAAAGGGCCGGGGAATGGGCGACACATTGTCTTTGTCAGTGGCGATGAAGAATATCGGTCCGAGGAAGCTTTGCCCATGCTTGCGAAAATCCTGGCTGTGCACCATGGTTTCAAATGCACGGTTCTTTTCGCAATTGATCCTGATTCTGGTCGAATCGACCCAGGGTGCTTATCGAATATTCCGGGACTGCATCATCTTGAGAGAGCGGACCTAATGGTCCTTTTTATCCGTTTTCGAGAACTCCCCGATGCGGACATGAAGCGAATTATCGACCACGCTGAGGCGGGGAAACCGGTAGTTGGACTAAGGACTGCGACTCACGGTTTCAGTTATGAGCTAAATCCTAAAAGTCTGTATGCTAAGTACAGCTACAATAATAAGGAATTTGAAGGAGGTTACGGTCGGCAAGTATTGGGCGAGACTTGGGTTAACCACCACGGGCATCATGGTTTCGAGAGCTGCCGTGGAATCATCGATGACGAAAACCTATTTGACCCCATACTTAAGGGTGTTTCTGATATTTGGTGTCCGACGGATGTATATGGCATCACAACCCTCACCGACGAACCAAAGGTCCTGGTTCGTGGCCAGGTTCTAGTTGGTATGAACCCTGAAGATGAGCCGAAACTGGAAACGTCGACCATGCCGATTGCCTGGACGAAAACCTACACGGGAGAGCACGGGATTCCAGCTCGTGTTTTTTGTACTACGATGGGTGCTGCGGTGGATCTTAAGAACGAGGGCATCCGTCGTCTGATAGTCAACGCTTGTTATTGGTGTGGGAAATTAGAAGATCTAATCCCAGAAAAAAATGTGGTTGAGATTGTGGGTGACTACAACCCAACCTACTTCGGATTTGGAAAGTACAGGAAGGGCTTGATGCCTTCTGACTTTGCATTATGAAAATAGCAGCTATTATCGGTGAAAGGGAAGCTGAGCTTGTGGAGATGCCAGACCCTGTTCCGGTCGGTGAATTCGTGCTTATAAAGATACACAGAGTTCCGATGTGTACAGAGTACAAGGGCTACCTGAAAGGGAATAAAAATGACAACTTGGGCCATGAAGCTGTAGGTGAGGTTGTTGATATGGCTCAGCCAGGAAATGTTGCGATTGGCGATCGCGTGGTGTTGCAGTGCGGTAGTGGATGTGGCCAATGTGCCCTATGTTATTCCGGAGAACACATCCATTGCCTGAATTGGAGTTGGCCGGGAATCCAAAATCCTAGGTTTGCTCAATATGCCCTGCAGAAGGACTGGCTCTGCTCAAAAATTCCTGACGATATAAGCTACGATCACGCAGGTTTGGCACTCTGCGGATTGGGTCCGAGCTTGGGAGCCATGAATCAGATAGGTGTAGAGGCAACGGACATTGTTCTTATTACTGGATTAGGTCCGGTTGGTTTAGGAGGGGTGATCAATGCTAGCCATCGGGGAGCCCGTGTAATTGCGGTCGAAAGTTTGCCCTACCGAGCGAATCTTGGAAAAGAGCTCGGTGCCGAAGAGGTTTTCGATCCGAGTGACTTAGACATACTTAAGAAAATCAAGGAGTTGACTGGGGGAGAAGGGGTAGATAAGGCGCTAGATTTCTCAGGTGCCGCTCAAGCACAGCGGCTCATGCTGGATGCCACAAAAAGAAGAGGAGAAGTGGCTTTTGTCGGGGAAGGTGGTGAGGTTCCTCTTGTTGTGAGTTCAGACATGATCCGAAAAGGATTGGTGTTGCGAGGGAACTGGCACTACAACATTTCGGACTTCCCGCAACTCGTCCGTGTTATTCAGACTTCGAAAGGGAAGTTGGACCGTCTCATTACCCACCATTTTCCTATGAGCGAAGTGAGAGATGCTTTTGAATTACAAAGCACGGGAGAGTGTGGGAAGGTCTTGTTGGATCCCTGGGCTTGATCGGGTTCCCCCCATTACACGTTAAGAAGTTTCGTCCTTTCAAACCGGATGAGCCGGTGCAAGAAATCATAACGTCAGAGCATGGAATTTTGTCATCGTATAAGTCTGGGAAATCCCCAGAGCCATTCGTCGGTACGGTAAAAGCAAAATCTTCACCTCTCCCATTCCCTAAGTGTTTGGATCAGATCGGTTATTAATAAGGCGACTTTAATGCAGAATAGGGCTTTAAATGTATGTCTGGTCAGGCGAAATCCATTACATAAAACATTTGAAAATGGAGCCAGCTGTCGGACTTGAACCGACAACCTACGCATTACAAATGCGTTGCTCTACCAATTGAGCTAAGCTGGCTAAATTACCCCCCCTGGGACTCGAACCCAGAACCCACGGATTAAGAGTCCGTTGCTCTACCAATTGAGCTAGAGAGGCAGGATGACAAATTTTAGGCCCGATCAATGAAATGGTAATGATCGTATGAGGCTATAGGCCAAGATACCCCATAAGAATGATATGCTGGGCTTAGTCAATCATTCCGGTAGCTTATTCCAGGTAAAATGGGTTCAGAAAAAATCCCAGATAATTAGGATATTCCGTAGGCTTTCCGTTCGATGGTATTTAGATCTGATTGGCCTGTTTCGTGGCTGTTCGGTTGGCCGAAGAAGGACCTTAGGAAAGGTAAAACGATAGGGGCCATTCGACTATATCTGGATAGATCCTGTTCCCATCATAAAGCAGTCCATAGATGACCGTAAATGAGCTTAATATGAAGAGAAATATCTCCCCGGTTCACAGAAGTATGAATTTTATTCTTTATTATCGGTATTAATTTTGGATAATTTAATCAGTTACGGGTTCTCGGACTCTTTTGGAGAAACTTTTGAACCAAGAACCAAGAACCAAGAACCAAGAAGCAAGGGAAGCGGGTTGTTTTCCGAGAGAGCGATTGTAAGATGCGACCTAAATTAAATCCTAATGAAAACAAGTAGTTCACAATGGAAGGATAAGCTCCAGAACAAGTTGCCTGAGCAACTTGATCGCGAAATCAATATCTTTGAAACAGAGATTGATCTAAGGAAACAGGGGAAGATCGAAGAGAAGCTTTTTGCAGAAACTCGGTTGCGTCGTGGTGCCTACGGGCAGCGCTACGATAATGGTCGCCGTCATGATGGAATGAAGACCCAGGCTTTAGCCTACCAAGAGAAGGAGTCCAAGGGTCCCAATACGGTTTGGGATGCTCCAGGGATGCTTCGGATCAAAATCCCCTACGGGGGTATGTCCCCGGAAAAGTTGGAGTTGATGGCGGATGTGGCGGAAGAGTATTCCTTAGGTCTCGCCCATGTCACTACTCGGCAGGACTTTCAGCTTCACTATATTCAGATCGAAGATACGCCTTCATTGATGCGCCGGCTAGCTTCAGTTGGAATAACAACAAGGGAGGCTTGCGGGAATTCGGTGCGCAATGTGACAGCTTGCCCCTATACTGGGGTCTGTTGTGACGAAGCCTTTGATGTGACTCCTTACGCCCAAGCTCTTTCCCGTTTCCTGTTGGGCCATCCTGACGCCCAGGATTTTGGGCGCAAATTTAAGCCTGCTTTTAGCGGATGTAAGGAACAGGCATGTGGTTTGGTTATGATGCATGATTTGGGCTGCATTGCAGTGACACGGGAAGTTGACGGAAAAACAAAGCGCGGCTTCGAGTTTTATGTAGGGGGAGGACTGGGCGCTGTTCCCCACCAGGCCAAGCTGCTAGACGATTTTCTTCCTCCAGAAGAACTGATGCCTATGGCACAGGCTATCGCTAGGGTCTACGCCCGGCTGGGGGAAAAAAAGAATCGAAATCGTGCCCGCATCAAGTTCCTTATCAAAGATATCGGGGTTGAAGAGTTCAAACGGCTGGTTCAGGAAGAACGGGAAAAGTTACCTTATGACGAACGTTGGACCTCTTATATCGAGGAGGAGATGAAGAACCAGGAAGAGCCGAAACGGTCCGGAGGCGAGGAAATTGAAAGTAACGGTAGTGATGAATTCCGACGTTGGTTGAAAACGAATGTCCGGCCTCAACGACAGGCTGGGTATGTCACTGTGACCGTGGCCCTTCCATTGGGAGACATTACCTCTCTCCAACTTCGTGATTTGGCCGATATTGTGAGGCGTTTTACTCGCGGCACAATTCGAACAACTGTAGAGCAAAACGCGGTGCTGCGGTGGATAAGTAAGACAGATCTAAACGAACTGTACAACGCACTTGTAGAGGCTAATTTGGGTGAGTCCGGGGCTTGCAACCTTTATGATGTAACTGCTTGCCCGGGAACGGATACCTGCAAGTTGGGTATTTCCTCATCGCGAGGGTTGGCTGCTGAATTGCGTAATCGTCTCGAGCATAAATACTACAATATGGATGAGGCAATTCAGAGTCTTCATATCAAGATCAGCGGTTGTTTCAACAGCTGTGGGCAACATCATGTTGCGGACCTCGGATTTTATGGTGTGAGTCGAAGCAACAAGGGGTTCAAAGTTCCAGGATTCCAAGTTGTTTTGGGTGGGCAGTGGGAAGAGAATGCTGGATCCTTCGGGCTTCCTATCATGGCTATCCCCTCTAAGAACGTTCCTGAAGTGGTAGACCGTATTACGAATCGCTATGTAATGGAGCGAGAAAAGGGTGAAAAATTCAAAACTTTTATTGATCGTATTGGTAAGGTTGAGGTGAAAAAAATGCTACAGGATCTGGCAAATGTGCCGGATCACGAGGTGGACTCGTCTAAGTACGCAGATTGGGGCGATCCGAGAGAATACAGTTTGCTGGACCGTTCCGAAGGTGAGTGTGCTGGTGAGGTCGTACCGCTAGTAGAGTTTGGCCTGGCAGCTGCAGAAAGAGGGGTATTCGAAGCACAAATCGCACTTGAGGAGGGCAATGCTCAGGGCGCTGCCAAGAATGCCTACAGAGCTATGATTGATGCTGCTAAGGCCCTGATTAAAACTGAGTTTCTTGATGTTTCGGATAATGACGAACAGGTAGTATCGGAATTTCGGCGCCGTTTCTTCGATACTCAGAAGTTCTTTGATCCCTATGCAGGAGGAAAATTTGCTCAGTATCTATTCGATGCTCACGGTAGAAATGGCCGGACCTATGATGTTGAAGCCGCTCATCACATGATCGAGGAAGCCCAACTTTTTGTGGAGGCAGCACACAGTTGTTACCATAGGATGCGGACGGATGAGTCAGTAGCAGGAGCGGTGAAAGGCTAATCGGAGGATCCAGATGGAGTTTCAACATTTTACTGTCAAAGTCTTTATGGAATCCCCGTTGGGAGAGGTCAATCTTGAGACTTACATCCAGATTTTTCATCGTTGGATACAAGATTCCCTCCTTGATGAAATTCTGATCGATGTTGCCGATTATCGGCATCTTACAGAAGGACCTGGGGTGGTCTTGGTGGCCCACGAGGCAGACTACAGCATGGATGGAAACGGTGGACGATTAGGCTTACTTTATCGGTGTAAGGTCGGACAGCAGGGAAGCAATCAGGATCGTTTGAAGAAAGCGACGGTTTCAGCACTGGCTGCCTGTGATTTGCTGGAGAAGGAATCCTCGTTTGCTGGTGAGCTAAAATTCAATCGCCGGGAGCTGGAAATCTCTGTCAACGATCGGGCCTTAGCGCCTAATACTGAGAAGACATTTTCTGTTTTGAAGCCTGAACTTGAGGAATTCTTAGGCAAGCTTTGTGGTGAAGGCCAATTTTCGGTTTCTTACCAGCAAGGTGATCCGCGTGGGCTCTTTCGGGTTAGGGTGGACTCAAAGAAAAATTTCTTGGCAGAATCGGTTTAGTTGTCCTTTTTAAATCCCTCAGCGTAAATATTTTCTGCCCTTCATTACGGATCAAATCATCGCTTATGATTGGCCGTGGTATTGAAGTCTCTACGAGTAAAAAAGGGTAAGGTTCCGGAGATCTTTTTAGGTTTGTTGTAGGATTAAGCCTTACGAATACAAAACCTGTCCGGTTTCTGTAGATCCACTGGAAAGGATGGTAATTTTTTCTGCGATTATTCCTTAGCGGTTGTGTCTGGGAGACAGAAATCTTTCTCTGTTTGTCTGTACAAATCAGGATTGAAAATTATATATTTCTCGGTACAAGAAAGTCGGAGAGGTGATTAAAAATACTATAGGAATATTGCATCCTGGGGAGATGGGTTCATCCATTGCAGTGGCGATTCAGCAAAATGGCCAAAGGGTTCTTTGGGCCTCCGAAGGAAGAAGCGAGGATAGCCACATGAGAGCCGAAAAGGCCAATCTTGAGGATGCTGGAAATCTTCCCACACTGGTAATAGAATCGGGTTTGATTCTTAGCGTTTGTCCTCCCGAATTCTCACCGCAAACCGGGGCGAATGTGTCCGAATCCGGATTTAAGGGCATCTATGTTGATGCTAATGCAATAAGCCCAGCGCGCAGCCGTGAATTGGGTGTTTTAATGGAGAAGATAGGGGTGAGTTATGTTGACGGCAGCATCGTAGGGAGTTCGGATTTCAGCAAGGGATCTTCCTACCTTTATCTATCTGGGCCTAAAGCACCTTTGGTTTCTGAAATTTTTGAAGGGAGCGATCTCCACGTAGTGGTGCTGGATGGGCCTTTGGGCGCAGCGTCGGCTCTAAAGATGTGCTATGCTGCATGGACAAAGGGGAGTGCGGCCCTTCTCAGCGGTATCCTTTCATTGGCGAAGGATGAGAGTGTGCTCGATGAGCTTTGGGAACAGTGGAAAGTATCGCAAAAAGGGCTCTATACAGGGGCCGAACAGAGAGTTTTGGAAGGTACTGCTAAGGCGTGGCGATTTGCAGGTGAAATGGAAGAGATCGCCAACGCTTTTTTAGGATCCTCTCTTCCTGATGGATTTCATCGGGCTGCCGCCGAAATATATCGGAGACAGTCTGGCTTTAAAGATGCCTCTGAACTACCGCCCCTTGATGAGGTTATTCGTACTGTGTTGGGTTCGAAGAGTTGATTAAGCGGTTTCGCTGTGGAGTTTGCGAATAAGACGGGCAAGCGAAACATTATTACTGGAAAGGGTCGTCCCGATGCTGACAACGTCACCCACAATCAGGGTGGCAGGGGGAGGGATATCCTTGGCACGTTCTGCTATGGTGGCAAGGGTCCCGGTGCGTACTTTCTCATTTTCGGTAGTTGCACTTCCAATGACCGCAGCTGGAGTGGAAGGGGATCGACCGTGGTTAATTAGAGATGAGACGATCTTTTTAAGCCGATGCGCTCCCATTAAGAAGACAGCGGTCTGGACGCCAGCAGCTATATCCCAGTCAACGTCACCGGTAGAATCTTGTGCGTGATGGCCAGAGAAAACTGAGAAAGAGGAGGCAATTCCCCGATGAGTGAGGGGAATTCCAGCATTTCCCGGAGCAGCGTAGGAGGCGCTTATACCTGGTATGATTTGGAATGGTATATCTTCCGAAAGGAGGGTGAGAGCCTCTTCACCACCCCGTCCAAAGACGAATGGGTCGCCTCCTTTGAGGCGGACCACGGTTTTGCCAATGCGAGCGTAGGAGACCATCAAACTTTCGATACGCTCCTGCTCGTTAAATGGCGTTTGCCGGCTTATCTTGCCCACATAGATATGTTCGGCGTCTGGGGCATGCTGCAAAAGAGTTGGATCAATCAACCGATCATAGAGTACAACATCGGCCTTTTCTAGGGCGCAGACACCCTTAAGGGTAATCAATTCTGGATCTCCAGGTCCGGCTCCTACTATGTAAACTTTGCCTTTCACCTAGATTAGATTCTACTAAAATTTCGTCTTACTTGGTGCATCGGGCGATTTATGATTACGGTATTTACTAAGATGGGAATCAAACTGTTGGCTAGCTTTGAATTTGTTAGTAGTCAATACTTTGGGAAAATTAGAATCAAGGAGCTCTCTCCAAAATTGGACGCGTTTTTGGAAGGAGGTGATTGAATTCTGAACTATATTTCGTCGTGAGCCAATGAAGTCTACTAGGTTTCCTATTCCATCGGTCAGAATTTCTTTTTTAATGCGATTTCGGATACGTTGTGCCATAGCTGGGCTTTTCCCTTCCGTTGACACCGCGACCTGGATTGGTCCAGATTTTGCTACGGCCGGGTAAATAAAATTGCAGCGGGGTGCGTCATCGTGGACGTTAACGAGTTTGTTCAAAGAATTTAGAAGGTCGAAGATTTCCTGATTCTCTTGTTGATCTTCGAGGGTCGAAACGACAAGGAAGGCATCATTTGCATCGGTAGCTTCAAAACCTTTTCGAATCCAAAGAACTTTTGATTCCATAGCCAATGATTGAATACGGGAGTTAGCTTCAGGAGCAACGACTATGATTTCAGCTCCGGTGTTTAGCAGCGATTCTATTTTACTAAATGCCGTGTCTCCTCCCCCAATGACGATACACTGCTTGCCTTCCAGGTTTAGGTAGATAGGGAAATGTCTCTTTTCGGTCACTTTTGTCAGCGCGGATTTAATCTGCGCTGACAAAAGTATAAAATCCCAAAGGCACTCTTGGCCGACGGGGTTGGTTATGGGTTTTAGGGAGTGGTTTCTATAGTTTTAACTCCTGCATTATCCTGCTAAACAATCTCTTTAATCGACGACGCCAGGCAGAGTGACTTCGATTCTAGGATTTGAGTCAATATTATTGGGTTATTGTTGCTGAGAATTGAATATTCGAAATTCACTATTCATGCCGTCTTTAACCTTATCCATTATGGTTTATTTAGCTTTGTCTCTAAAAAGTATCCTTTCTCAACGAACTTCTGAAATTCAAAAATCCCCTTTACTAACTCATTTATTCATGCTTCCGTGATCGGGGAACTTTTCTTAATTTCCTGATCGAATGAAGATGGGTCTAAGAGTGAAATGATTATAGGATCGTTGGTCAGGGAGGACAGATCGAGGGAGCTAATTCTACTTGCCTAGTAAGTTCGGCAATGAACCTCATTGCGATCTATCATCCAGATCTTGTATGACATTGCTCAATACGATTTTGGTTTCTAGCCTGAAGGCTTTTAGGATCTTCGGGGCGTAGCTCAGCTTGGCAGAGCGCTGCGTTCGGGACGCAGAGGTCGCTGGTTCAAATCCAGTCGCCCCCGACATTAATAGCTAGTAAACTCCAAGATAAAGAGTGAATTGGATAGGAAAACCCGGAAGAAAGAGAGCCCTCCTTGGCGAGAAGTTAATCTATAAGCTTGAGGTCAAATGGCCAGGTTCATGTGGCTGTATAATATGTAATGAAATAGACAAAATCCTGTGCTTTCATCTCCCGATGATTAGGAATGCTGAACGCTAGATCTTGATCCAAAATAGAGGTAACTTTAGCTATTTAAATCGCTTATAGTTAGTGCTTTCTTGTTTTACGAATATCTCTTGACAATTCAATTCTAACGGACACGATACGGACGGCATTCGGAGTGGCCTCATTGATGAAATGGGGCCTGGCAACCTGGCAGGACAGGCCAAGGTGCTTCCCCCGAAAGGGTGATGCGGTTTCTGGGAAGGGACAAAGAAGCTGTCTACTGGGCAATACCCTCAGACCCGATGCTGGGGGTTGGTGTTGTGAATCCCAGTGAGTTCTGAGTGCGACAGACTGTCCTTTGGAGAAAAGGGGATATGAATAGAGATCTACGTGCTAGACTTAAAGAGGCAAAGCCTTTGGTTTACGATGGGGGTTTTGGGTCGCAATTATTCGCTAGGGGAATTGAGCTTACCAATAGTACATTAGCCAATGATCTTCACCCGAATACGGTTGAGGACATCCATGGCGATTACATCAGAGCAGGAGCTGATGCCATTGGAACAAACACATTCGTTGCTTCTGAACTCCATCTGAAGATGGCAGGAAAGGAAGTGAAGGATGTTAACCAATTAGTGAAAAGAGCAGTGGCACATGCTAAGACGGCTGTCGAGAACAGTGGTAGGGAGGTATTCATTGCAGGTTCGGTAGGTCCTTCACCCGGTGCGATCGAAGCTGATGTGGGTTGTAATGAATTCGGAATACCCGATGATGATGTCCGGTCTGCGCATGAGCGGGTCATAAATGCGCTAGCCGAGGAGGGAGTTGATTTTTTGAATATTGAAACGATGTTCTCAGCGACAGAGGCGGTCATGATTGTCGATATCGCCCGCCACACGGGGCTTCCACTTGCGGTGAATCTAACCTATAAGTACACTGGGAATCGTGCAAAGGATGGATTCATCTATCGCACAGATTGGGGCCATTCAGCGGAAGATCTTGTGAAGATTCTAGCGGGAGAAAACAATCTGGATACGGGTAACCTGCTTGAATTCATTCAAATTTTGGGCTTGAATTGCGGTGCTGAATCAAGGCGAAAAGAACATACGGGCATGCCTTATGCGGTCAATGGCATACGGCAATTACACGAGGCTATAGAAGGACAAGGGGTGAAAGGGAAACGGCTGATGGCATATCCGAATGCCGGACTTCCCTACCTTGATGAGGAACAGCGCACCTGTTATTCGCAAACGCCAGAGGAAATGGCTACCAACATCGGAGAACTCATAAATGCCGGTGCTTCTGTTATTGGAGGATGCTGTGGCACTGGGCCAGATCACATCCGGGCTTTCCGTGAGGCAGTTGATTCCTTCGAAGGACGGGTACACCACACTTAATGTTTGAAACATGACAACTTGGTTGGGATGGCCCGTGTTTAGCTTTAATTGGTTTTATTCCCTCTGAGTTAGAAAAGAATGCTGGATTGATAATACTAAAGCTGGGCTTGCACCAAGAATCGGGCACGTCCATCTTATAAAGACACGGTTTCCTGCTCGATGCCCGTTTCCTATGGATTTCTGGCTAGAAGTTTGGTGCGAGATTTTGAGAGTATAGTGCATGCGCGTTTCGATTGTCATACCATTGCACAATGAAGCTGACAATGTTGCTCAACTCGTGAGCGAGATTGCGACGCTTTCCCTGAAGAGCCAGTTTGAAATTATCTTAGTGAACGACGCAAGTTTCGATGAGACAGCCCTAGTTCTTTCTGAGATGAAGTTGAAAATTCCCCATCTGAAGGTTATATCGCACAGTAAGAAATATGGTCAAAGCGCAGCAATTGCAACCGGAGTTAGGTATTCCCAAGGCGAATTAATTGCAACGCTGGATGGAGACGGCCAGAATGATCCAGCGGATATTCCAAAGTTGATTTCAGTTCTTGAAAACAACCAGGAATTTTCGATGGTAGCAGGTTATCGAAGAGAACGCCATGATTCATGGTGGAAAATTTCTTCCTCTAAAATAGCTAATTTGGTTCGAGGTTTTATTTTGAGGGACAATACTCCGGATGCCGGTTGCGGGTTGAAAGTTTTCTACAAGACTACGTTTCTGGCGCTCCCTTTTTTCGACCATATGCACCGCTTTTTGCCAGCCCTAGTACAGATGCAAGGGGGGAAAGTTACTTCTGTGGAAGTGAGTCATCGAACAAGGGCACACGGCCGATCGAACTATGGAACATGGGACAGGCTTTGGGTAGGAATTATTGATCTGATGGGTGTAAGATGGCTTAGATTGCGATCCAGGAAAATTTTAATTGAGGAGGACTTCGATGAATGAAACCAACATTTTTTGGCTTTGTGTCGGCCTTATGGGCCAGGGATTTTTCACGATGCGGTTTCTTATTCAGTGGATCGTCACCGAGAAGAAACGAGAGAGTGTTATTCCCACTTTTTTTTGGTACTGCAGTATTCTTGGCTCCGTCTTTCTACTATCTTATGCGATATCGAGACAGGATCCTGTTTTTATTCTGGGCCAGTCATTTGGATCTATAGTCTATATTCGAAATCTCTATTTCATATATCGAAAAGATACGAGTGGATGAGGATTAAGGGAAATTATAGGACCTATAGTTAAGGTGCTTTCGATTTCTACAAGAATAGGGATTAGGGAAATAGGGATCTCCTACCTTATCGTATTGATAGTGGGAGCGGTGTACGTTTTTACGGTACCTTATCTAGTGATCGACGAGACGCGTTATCTCACGGTGGCCTGGGAGATGCATTTGAATCATTCTTTTTTGGTGCCAACGCTGAATAACGAATTCTACTCTCATAAGCCTCCTTTGTTTTTTTGGTTGATAAACCTGAATTGGTTTATGCTTGGGATAAATGAGAAAACATTACGTTTCATCCCCTTGCTCTTCAGTCTATTTAATTTGCTGATGACTTACCGAATAGGGTTGAAGCTATGGGGGGATGTAAGGACTGCTGCATTTTCAACATTAATCCTGTCGTCAATGTTTGTCTACCTCCTTTGGTCTCCCTTGATTATGTTTGATATTCTTCTCACCTTCTGGGTTCTTCTGGGAGTCTATGGGTTTTTGGTAGGAGCCGAAGATAAGAAACAGAGAGTATCTTGGTTACTAGTCGGGTTATCAATTGCGGGAGGATTATTGACGAAAGGGCCCGTAATACTCGTACATGTCCTTCCTCTGGGCATCATGTACTTTATTTGGGTTTCCAAAGAAAAGGCGCTTGGCTGGAGGTGGTACTTGGGGCTTGGCTTAGCCGTGTTAATAGGGGTTGGTACGGCCATGATTTGGGTAGTTCCAGCAACAATTGCTGGTGGTGAAGAATATGAAAAGGCCATCTTATGGAGCCAGACAGCAGATCGAATGGTTTCCTCCATGGCTCACCAAAGGCCTATCTGGTGGTATATTCCCATGCTGCCAGTATTGATTTTTCCGTGGATTTTAGTCGGGCATCCGTGGATTGTGAAATCCGATATTAAACTGAAGTGGAATTATCGGTTTCTGGCCGTTTGGATCGGATTTTCAATCGGCCTCTTTTCTCTAATCAGTGGGAAACAATTATACTATTTGGTCCCAACTCTTCCAGCTTTCAGCCTCTTAATAGGAAGAGGAATCTCCCGACTACCTAGGGAGTTGCGCGGCTTTTGGACCTTTCACAGGCGGATTGGAGCAATTTACGTTGGCTTGGGTTGTACTCTGAGCGTACTGGCTGGCAGTGTTTGGATCCAGGAAAAGATGATTCCTAGTAGTTTGGTCGCAACTTTGGGGATTGGACTAATTGTTTTGGGATCCGTCTTATTCATCTTCAGGAGCAAAACGGTGGATGGGAGTATAAGAGGTATCGCAATATTCTCCGTGATCGTATTTATCGTATTTTTGGTCGCGGTGCATCCCTTATTTGCAAGCCGTTATGATGTACGAAATGTCGCACGAATTTTGAAGGAGAAACAAGAAGCTGGATACGCAATAGTTAATTCCCTTAAATATTTTGGACAATTCCACTTCCTGGGGAGATTAGAGAAACCTTTAGTTGTCATTACGGATATAGAAAGTATCGGTAAATACATAAATAATAATGAAAAGGTCCTCATAATCAGTTATGAAGAAAGAGATAAAAATTTTGATCAAATAAATGTGTTGTACAATCAGCTTTATAGGGGAGGGAGACTCATCATTTGGAATGAAAAGGGAGTTCAAGATTTTATCGAAGGTCGATTGAGGTGACCAATTTTTGGATAACTAATTGTTGGTTGTCTTATTCATCTTTGCTTCAAGGCCGGACCCGGGATCTTGTTCCATTCTGTTTCTGAGTCCAATATAGAGCCGGTGTAAATTGGGTCAAAGGGTTGAAGAATTTTTCGAGCTTCTGTCGACCAGCCTTTCCTTAATTTTTTACGGGCTAGAAATGACCGAATTGAATCCGGTAGTTCGTGAAAAAGAGGGAGGTACCATAGTGTGATTACTGTCCGCCGTTGGTTTGTGTTATTTGGGTGGGCACTATGAAGGATTCTTGAGTCTCCGATAACCACGTCTCCAGCCTGGACGCAGACATTGACTTCACCTTCAGCTTTTTGGAAAGCCGGATGATCCGGGTTCGCGACTTTTATTAGTTTGGTAGTATGTGCCTCAGGAGTCGCTTCATGGAGTGGGTGATGTTTAAGGTGGCTACCGGGAATTAGCCTTAAGCATCCGTTTTCTGGCCTAGTGTTTACTAGATAGTACATTAAGAAAACCTGCTGTGGAAACTTCTTGTAACTGACAGGTTCGTTCCATCCCCACCAGTCTTGGTGCCAAAAAAGGGGTGGACTGTAGGGGGGCTTACTGATCACGAAGCCAGTGGAAAAAACAGGCCTATTAAATCCCATAGACCTGATTGCTTCGATTGCTTTGGGCCATACTACGAGTTCCGCAAAGAGTGAATCTTTATGGACAGGAATAAGACTTCCTGTAGATTTCTGGGTTTTAAAATGCTCATTGTCTTCGAGTGCTAGTAACCGGTTGGCTGCTTCATCAAGACGTCTGAGCATTGCATCATCCAGGATATTTTTGAAAATGCAGAAACCATCTTCGATGAGTTTGGAGAGTTGATTCTCTGATACGGAGGAATTCATTAGGGAAAAATATAGGAACGAATTTAAAAAAGTTTCAATCATACCCTTTTTTTAGACTAAAATCCCATAGGATTCAGAGGGTGAAAGAGGCTTTACGCTCTCATGTTTTACGACCTAGTTTGGATGGAGTTATGTTTTTATTTCAGAATTTTATGAGTTATTAGAATGTGAAAAGAATAAATGTTTGGGAAAATGCAAAGTTTGGCAAAGAAGGTTTTGTGCTTCACCCTCAATGCAGTTATTGGTTACATGGCCGATATTTCTGAAGGGATCGAAGAGACGGTTGTAAAGTTTGGCTAAATTGACTTCTATAAAGCTTACGACGAAGGTTGGGATGCATCTGTAATCTGCTGTCTAAAAATGGGTTTACGTAAGAAACTTTTTATTTTCGATCTAGGTAACGTATTCATAAGGACAACCTATAATAAACCTTTCGAGGTTTGGGGATGTTACTCAGGAGTGTCAGCAGCTGAACTATTGGAGAGATTTCACTTTGATGAGGCATTTCAACAGTATGAACGGGGGGAAATCAGCAGTTCTCAATACTTTGGGCATTTCAGAAATCTGATGAGGCTTGGTATTAATGAGGCCCAGATTGTAGAAGGATGGAATGCGATTTTTGACGGGATCCATGAGAGTGTGGTGGAGTCAATTAATCGGATTAAGAAACTCAGCAGTGTGGTAGCTTTGAGTAATACTAACAGAGCGCATGTGGATAGTGCTGTGTCGCTCTATAGCGAGAATTTCAAGCTCTTTGATGAACTTTACTTCTCGTGCGAAATCGGGATGCGAAAGCCGGAAGAAAGAATTTATCGGTTTGTTTTAGAAAAATCTGGGATGGACCTGAATGAGGTCATCTTTTTCGATGATGACCTGAGGAATGTTATTGGAGCTAGAGAAATTGGAATTGAGTCTGTACATGTGGTTGATGGAACGACGGTGAAGAGTTGGGTTCAAAACTACCTAGACCGGGTGTCTAGCTTTTCGTGGTGTTAATCGTTCACTCCAGCCTTCTCGAGCAGCTAGTAGACTGGGATCTTATGGATTATCTATCTCCTTTAGGATTTTTCAGCACATCTTTTTCTTCGAAGAAAAAATCGTCGTCCTGGAAGAGCATTTCATCATCGATAAGGTCTTCTATAGGGGGTGAGCCATCGAATATGTCGAATTTTCGGGAGTCAAGATAGGCTTCACGGACAAAAATGTATCGGTCCAAGGCTGTATCATCGATTTTTTTAATCGAGCCTGTTACTTGAGCCCGCGTGTTTAAAGTCCCTGTGATTCCTCGAGAAATACGAGAAGAACCTTTTTGCCAGTAGTTGAATGGGTTGGTGTATTTCCCGATGAAGCGGTTGGGTAGGTCTCTTAAAGTAGAGGGCCCTACAAGAGGTATGACCAGATATGGCCCCTCTGCGAGTCCCCATATTGCGAGGGTTTGGCCCAAATCTTCTTTGTGTTTCTTCAATCCTCCATGAGAGGCGACATCAATTAGGCCACCAACTCCAGCAGTAGAATTGAGGAAAAAGCGAACAAAACTGTGGATGGCCTGTTTTCTTTTCCCCTGAAGTATACAGTTGGCGATTGTGTTGGGTTCGCCGAGATTGTAGAAAAAGTTCCGAATGCTGTTCCGAATTGGGGTAGGGAGGGTTTTCTCATAGGCTTTGGCAACTGGTTTAAGTAAAGCAGTATCCAGTTTGTGATTTAAGTTGTGGATGGGCCGGTTGAAGTTCTCAAAAGGATCCGGATTCCCATTTATGGTCGCGGTTGTGGTGCAACCGGAGAGCAGTAATGGTAGGAGAACTAGTAACCTAGAAGTAAAGCCGAAAAGGGGCTCTAGTTTTCTCTCGACTACAGAATCGTTGTATTCCGAGGAGTGCAAGTATCGTCGTGGACCAGTGATATGTAACATTGATGCTACTACATATGAAGAAATTATCTGCGTTCTCGATGATTAGGTGCTGATAAGAGGAGCAGCCACTCCTGTGTGTGAATCGCGAATTTTGGTAGAGTCTAGGGCGGCGTAGACTAAAAAGTTGTGCTGTTAGTAGGTGCTAAAATTAAGGTAAAGTTTTTTCTCCTTCGGAGCGTTGTCTGATTTTTTCCACATTCTCTTGGAGTTTAATCAACAGGGCGGGAAAGCCGTTTTTTTCTATTATGCTAGTAAATTCTGCTCTCTTCATTGCTAGATCACTGATGCCCTTAACAATTACATTTATGATCTTCCAGTTGTCCTCAAATTGCCTCAGAATATAGTTGAATCTGACTGTGTCGCCACCATCAAGACAGAGGTCAGTAACGATTAGTTTTCGGCCCCGTTTGAGTTCTTTTTCCGAAACACTCTTGAAATATTCGCCTTTAGATTTCTTGAATTTTGATGCATAGTCTGAGACTACGTATTCCCCAAATCGATCAATAAACTCTCTGCGTTCTTGATGGTTGATTTCCTTCCAGTAGCGACCTATCGTTAGGCGGGCAATATAGGGGATATGGTGAGTCTGAAGGATAACTGGCCCCAGTTTTTCGTAGCGTCCTTGAAAAAGAAATTCAGGCCCTAGGTTCATTGTATCGATTAGGTTCGATTGAAGGGTATGGACGACAGTCTCGGGTCCCGCCTTAGGTTTCTCCTCTGCCGATAGGGTAACTGATAGCAGAAAGAAACTGGCCAGGACAAGTTCGGTATTTTTCTTCGAGTTTGTCGTATTCATATATTTAACGAGACAATGTTATAATTGAAAGTTTTAAGGCATATACTTGTGAGGTATCAGGGTCAGAAACATTCACTGCATTATGATACTGTAACCTGTACAGGATTTCTGGGCAGTAATTTTACGGTTTCTGACAGGAGATCGATGGGAAAGATCCCTGATAGCTTTTCGAAGCTCGATTGAAAATTTCAACTCGAACGTTGGTAAATACGACCTTTCCATTGTGATCGTTTCCCTAGCCAGTAACGGAAAGCGGAGGTCCAAGTCATTTCAGTAAAGAGTATTGCTGCAAGAGGCATAGTAAGGGACCAAAATATGGACTGCTTATAGAAACTCAAGGTGGGAAGGAAATTTAAACAGAGAAGCAAAAAAGCAGAAAGGGAAAGTGCTTGGACTACGAGAGACGGATACAGCAGGAAGACCGGGGGCAAAACGAAAAGCACCGTCATTGTAAACGAGCAGAATACAAGATTCAGGGTTGAATAGTTCAACTGTGTAAAGGCTGTCCGGGCTACCATTTCTCTAATTGATGCCAAAGAAGGATAGGGCCGGACGCTCTTAACAGAGCGAGACAGGCCAATCCAGGTGGTAAATCCGAATTCCTTTACGCGCCGCGCAAGGGCGCAGTCATCAATAAGTGAGGATCGAAGAGGAGATATTCCGCCAATCGAGTCAAAAACCACGGATTTTGCCAGGATGCATCCACCGGCCGCAGCTGCTGTCTTCGATCTTCTAGAATTTGCAAGTCGGAACGGATAGAGTATTTTAAAGAAATAAATAAAGGGTGGCATTAGAAGTTGTTCCCAAAAGTTAGAAGTGGACGGTTGGGCCATAATCGAGACGAAATCGAGATTCTCATTCTTCAGTTTCTGTTTCAGGCATTTAATAAAATCTGGGGCGAGCTGAATATCAGCGTCGAGCAAGAGTGTTAACTCTGTTGAAATGAAATCAATACCCTGTTCAAGTGCCCACAGTTTACCGATCCAACCTTCTGGCAGAGGTTTCCCTCTTATGATTACAGCGTGAGATCCTCCCTCGGTTTGTGCGATCTTAGCAGTTTCATCATCAGATCTGTCATCAACGATGACAAACCTGAGACCATCTCCTTGAGTTCGAATGGTGGAGAGGTTTTGACGGAGTTGCTCTGCTTCATTACGAGCAGGGATAAGGACCGTAATGTTCGACAAATCGATATTTTCGCTGCACGGAGAAGCGTCTAGAAAAGGTACACTCCGCCAGGGCTGCCATGGAAGAAGGAAAATTACGGTCCAGAACAGAGTAGATATGAGAATAAGACCAAAAGCGATTATCTCCATCTTTAGTCGGAACGGGCAGACAAGTTATGACTCGATTAGACTATCGAGTATTGGGGCCAGGCCTGATTGTAGGCCTAGTTTGCAGAGGTGGTCTCTTTCTTTTTGCTAAACGAAATATTTCCGTCTCCATGCCTTGATCCATTTAGAGTGGAAACATCTTGGTACCGGAATGGGACCTCGGGTGCGAAAGGACCGGTGGTCGCGGGTCCTTTCAAAAAGGTCTTTAGTGCCTTTAACGGATGGCTGAAGGTGTCATCGACAGCGGTTGCTTCGTATCCGCAATGAGCCATACAATTGGCACACTTAGGATTGTTTCCCGTTCCGTAACGATCCCAATCGGTTTCTTCCATGAGAGACCGAAAATTGGAAGCGTATCCTTCGTCGACTAGGAGATAGCAAGGCCTCTGCCAACCGAAGACATTTCTAGTTGGATTGCCCCAGGGCGTGCAATGGTAGGTTTGATTGCCGGCGAGAAAGTCGAGAAATAGGGCAGAGTGGCTGAGACGCCATTTTCTGCGATTGGGACTCTTGAAGATGTCCCGAAAAAGTTGTTTCCCAGTAGTTCTTTGAATAAAGACATCTTGGCGAGGAGCATGCTCATAACTAAACCCTGGCGAGACGGTAACTCCCTCAACACCGAGTGTCATAGCAAAATCCAGAAATTCAGCAACCTCTTTGCCACTTTCTCCCTGAAAGAGGGTACAATTGATATTGACTCGAAATCCACGTTCCACCGCGATTTCAATTGCCTCAACAGCCTGTTCGAAGACGCCTTCACGACATACAGAAGTATCGTGTCTTTCACGATTTCCGTCGAGGTGTATAGAAAACGTGAGGTAAGGCGAAGGGGTATAGTCGTCGATACGATTTTTTAGAAGAATGGCATTCGTGCAAAGATAGACGAACCGCTTCTGTGCAATAATTTTTGAGACAATTTGTGGCATTTCCTTATGGACAAGCGGTTCTCCTCCTGCGATGGAGACAATGGGTGCCCCACACTCCTCAGCCGCGTGGACACATTCACCAACTCCCAGCCTTTTATTAAGGATTTCATTGGGATAGTCGATTTTACCGCAGCCAGAACAGGCAAGGTTACACCGGAAGAGAGGTTCAAGCATAAGGACAAGGGGATATTTCTTCTCCCCTCTGATTCGTTTACCGAGGAGGTATTTAGCAACTGCAATCTGTTGCTTTAATGGAACGCCCATCGTTAAACCCTTTCCAATTTCTCCTTCTTGTGTTGAACCTCCTTATGTTTCAAGGAAGCAGGTAGAGGGAAAGTCACACCTTCTGGCTCCGCTTCCATTTCCCTAACTTTTGAAATTCCAAATGACCGAAGCTTTTCGAGCACTTCATGAACCAGAATCTCTGGTGCCGAAGCTCCGGCGGTTACGCCGACACTGCGGGAATCGAGGAACCAGGATTCTTCGAGGTCTTCCGCGTCTTGGACAAGGTATGACTTCAGCCCCCGATTTTCTCCTACTTCCCGCAATCGATTGGAATTCGAACTGTTTCGCGCTCCTACGACGATCAGTATATCGACCGAATCAGAGAGTTGTTTAACTGATTGTTGGCGGTTCTGGGTAGCGTAACAAATATCGTCTTTTCTGGGACCAACTATACTGGGAAATCGCGCCTTAAGGGCATTAATTATCTGTTTAGTATCATCAACAGACAGGGTGGTCTGAGTAACGTAGGCCATCTCGTCTGGGTTATTCACCTCGAGGGCAGCGACATCATCTACCGTTTCAATGAGATAGATGTCACCTCCAAAACTTTTATCGTAGTGTCCGAGAGTACCGTTTACCTCTACGTGGTGATGGTGTCCAATAAGTACGACTTCACGTGGTTCGCGCGCGTAGCGTGCCACTTGAAGGTGCACTTTGGTCACCAAGGGACAAGTCGCATCAATAACGTTAAGATTCCTGCCCCGCGCTTCGTTGACCTTAGCAGTGGCTACCCCGTGGGCGCTGAAGATCAAATTTGCGCCGTTGGGAATTTCATCGAGCTCATCAGTGAATATTGCTCCGCGTGAGCGGAGGTCTTCGACTACTCTCTGATTGTGAACAATCTCATGGAGAACGTAGACAGGGGGGCCGTAAATTTCGAGAGCGGTCTCAACAATCTCAATTGCGCGAACGACGCCGGCGCAGAAACCTCTAGGTTGTGCTAACAGTACTTCCATCTTTTTGGGATCTTATTTTCCTTCTTCGGTACTGGTTGTTACGTTAACGGGTTTGCCGAACGCTATTCATAAGACGGATAGCATTCAAGTTTTCATGGGTCAGATCTTGGTTTTCCCTTACGAGTGGTCAACGACTAAATTCCGGTGGGTTTTCTCGGGTTAGCACATGCTGTATACTGGAGGAATAGGGACGGATTGTAGTTCTGATATGACGGTTAATATGACTTGACAGCTAGAACCCGCGTTTATTTTCCTCCCGAAAGATCCTATTCCCAATTTTAAAGTCAGTATTTCCTATATTCAAACTGCTTCCTATGGTAGACTTTAATTGCTTTGGATCGAGAATGAAAAACTCAGCACTTAGTTCGGCCAACATTCGGGATCCAGGAGAGTTGAAGCTATTAAAGTTCACCGATTGGTCAGATACTAAGTTGCAGTCTTATCTTCTACAGGGTGTTTCCAGGACTTTTGCGCTCACAATCCCACAGCTTCCGAATGAACTCTGTTTTGTAGTTTCGAACGCGTATCTTTTGTGTCGAATTGTAGACACGATCGAGGATGAACCGGCCTTAAACGGGGAGGAGAAACGAGAATTTTGCCTCTGGTTCGTAACGGTTGTAAAAGGAGAAGAGAAACCGGGACCGTTCGCACGGAAGCTCGGCGCCCGTCTTTCTCAAAACACGATTCCTGCAGAGCATGAGCTGATTGCTTTGATGCCCCGAATTATTCATATCACAATCAATCTGAGAGAGGAGGAAAGAAGAGTTCTCGAGCGATGTGTCGAAGTGATGGCCGAAGGGATGGCGGAATTTCAAAATGTGGAGGATCCATTCGGTTTGAAGGACTTGGACGAACTCGACCGGTATTGTTATGTGGTTGCCGGGGTGGTGGGTGAATTGTTGACTCAGCTTTTTTGTATTTACTCTCCGGCGGTTGCGAAAAATCGAGAGGGCCTCATGCAAATGGCAATTTCCTTTGGTCAGGGACTTCAAATGACCAACATTTTGAAAGACATGTGGACAGACAACAGTCGGGAGGAGTGTTGGTTGCCCAGAGATTATTTTGAAAATGCAGGGCTTGAACTTAACAATTTAGATACTATCCGCGAGGAGGCCCAGTTTAGCAAAATCTTGGGGCAGTTGATTGGGATAACCCACTCCCACATACTGAACGCTTTGAGTTACGTTCTTCTAATACCTAGAAAAGAAGTGAGAGTGCGAAAGTTCTGTCTTTGGAATCTCGGCATGGCGCTTCTCACCCTTAGAAATATTAACGGCAATCGTAGTTTTAGGAGTGGGGATGAAATTAAAATCTCGAGGAATCTTGTAAGGGCGACAATTCTAGCGACCCATATTTCTGCTCGCTTCAACACCTTATTGAAACTTCTCTTTTTGCTCGTGGGGTTCCGTCTTCCGCGAGCAAAGTCATTACACCCAGTTCGATCACGAGTATGACGCCTAACATATCTGACGGTTCCCGTGAGGAAGCCCAAAACACCAGTGTGTCAAGTGGAGGAATGAATACCGAAGATGCTTTGGTGCAAGCTATAGAGAAGGGCAACAAAGCCCTACTTGAATTGCAGCATAAAGATGGTTATTGGTGTTTTGAGCTCGAAGCTGACTGTACGATCCCATCGGAGTATATCCTCATGATGCATTTCATGAACGAGGTGGATGTCGAATTGGAAAAGAAAATCGGCGTTTATCTGCGTGAGAATCAGCTCGAAGATGGAGGTTGGCCACTTTATCGAGGGGGTGAGGCTGACCTGAGCTGCACAGTAAAGGCATATTTTGCGTTGAAGCTTATTGGAGATGGAATTGATACGCCCCACATGAAAAGGGCAAAAACGGTGATTCTTTCAAAAGGAGGTGCAGCGCGTTGTAATGTCTTCACGCGGATTACGCTGGCGTTGTACGGTCAGCTTCCATGGCGTGGGGTTCCCTTAGTCCCGGTGGAGATTATGCTTCTCCCTCGCTGGTTTCCATTCCATCTTTCTAAGGTTTCCTATTGGTCCCGAACGGTAATGGTGCCATTAGCCGTCCTTTGTTCCCTCAAGGCGCGTGCTAATAATCCGCGAGAAGTTAATATTCGCGAGCTTTTTGTGAGGTCGCCGGAAAATGAGAAGAACTTCTTTCCTGTTCGGTCCTTCCTGAACCGGGTCTTTATCTTACTCGATAGGTGTGCTCACATTTTAGAACCCATCATTCCTAGAGCCGTCCGGCGCATTTCAATGAAGAGGGCAGAGGAATGGATTATTAAGCGGCTTAATGGAGAAGGAGGGTTGGGTGCAATCTTTCCTGCCATGGTGAATGCTTACGAAGCTCTCGATCATCTTGGTTATTCGCGTGAGCATCCTTATTGTGTAAGTGCTCGAAAGGCTTTACTACGACTTCTTGTAGTTGAAGAAAATAAAGCTTATTGCCAACCGTGTGTTTCACCTGTTTGGGACACGGGTTTGGCATCGCTTGCTTTGCTGGAAAGTGGATCAGAAGACAATGTTTTGGCAGTAAGTAAGGCAATGGATTGGTTATCCAATAGACAACTATTGGAAGAATTCGGTGATTGGCGAGAGTGCCGACCGACTCTGCGTGGTGGAGGATGGGCTTTCCAATTTGAGAACTCGCCCTATCCTGATCTAGACGATACCGCTGTGGTTGCGGTTGCTATGGGGCTTGTCGATCCTGAAGAGTATTACAACCAGGTCCAGAGGGCTGTAGAATGGGTTGCTGGAATGCAATCAATAAATGGGGGATTTGCAGCTTTTGATGTCGATAATAATAAGGCCTACCTTAATGAGATTCCCTTTGCCGATCATGGAGCTTTGTTGGATCCGCCATCCAGCGATGTCAGTGCCCGTTGTCTGATGATGCTGTCGAGTTGCCAAAATCCGAACGGGGAAATGCGAAGGGTTGTAAAACGTTGTCTAGATTATCTGATAAAGGAACAGGAAGAAGATGGGGCATGGTTTGGCCGATGGGGTACTAATTACATCTATGGTACATGGTCCGTTCTAATCGCTTTTGAGAGAGCCGGTGTTCATCCGGATCATCCTTCTATTCGTAGGGCGGTTGGATGGCTCAAGGAAAAGCAAAGGAAAGATGGGGGTTGGGGTGAGAGCAACGATTCCTATATGTATCCCGCCCGTCGCGGCCAGGCTCCGCGAAGCACCTCTTTTCAAACGGCCTGGGCCATTCACGGTCTCATTGCATCTGGAGAAGGTTGTTCTGACGTCGTAAAGAGAGGTGTTGATTTTCTCCTTAAACATCAAGGCCCTGATGATCTATGGTACGACACCGAATATACCTCACCCGGATTTCCGCGAGTTTTTTACCTCAAGTATCACGGCTACGATAAATACTCACCTTTATGGGCGTTGGCGAAGTATCGAAACTTCAAGAGGGAAAATCCTGAACGATCGAATCTGGATTAGATTTCCTTTCTAATTATTGCCGAGTAAATGGATTCGAAATACTTATTATGGGGATGAGGCGGTCCAGGCGGATTCCGATGAATTTAGGCATCTTTTGAGTTTCTCGATTCCCTCCCTTGCAGTTTCCTGCGGGCCTTGGTTCCAGTAGGCTTGATTGAAGAGTTCGAGGGAGAGCATGCCGCGGTAGCGAAGCTTTCTAAGATTTGCGACAATCTGACCCCAAGGAGCCCTGCCATCTCCTGGATATATGCGTTCAGCGTCAGTTATGGTGTTTCGGCTAGGAGTCGATGGATAGTCGTTGACGTGGATAAGCCCAAGTCGGTCTGGCCCAAAGTGTTCAAAACCGAAGTGATGACCACTGCCTTTGTACATGTGAAAGATGTCGGCCAGCAGTTGCACTCCTGGCCGACCACATTCTGCAGCTACAAAGAGTGCTTCGCCGGCGGTGCCTAGAGTTTTAGCAATACCCCAAAATTCAAGAAGTGGAATAACATTGTATTGCAATGCCAGATCAAAGAGCTTGGCGAAGTGATCAGCGATTGGTTCAAGATCGATCTTCCGATCATGTATGCCCGAAGGCGGAGCGGCAATAAATGGGCATTCAAGGGATTGAGCGATGCTGAGACAGCGTTCTGCTTCTTGGAATCCCTTGGTGCGACGATTGTCTTCTGGTACGGCCCACTCTGGGAAAGCGATCAGGTTTACAATCTGGATATTGCGATTGATGGCGTGCTCCCGTACCTGAGCAAGCGTCCCGCCGTCAGCTACGAATCTGTCGATTTCCTCTACCCAGGGCTCTATTCCATCGTAACCGGCCGAAGCTGCTGTGTCGATTGAATCGAGGATAGTGGAACCCTTACTTCGGATAGTGCTGGTGTTAAGACAGATTTGCAAGTGAGACATATTATAGGGGAAGTGAAGAGTGGACAGTGAAGCATTCATCCTCTTAGTTAGACCTAGTATTGTTTCCAAATCAATAAAAGGAGATAAGGATCCTATGGCTAAACGACTTGAAGGTAGAGTGGCTTTGGTGACGGGAGCGTCAAGAGGTATTGGGCGGTCTATCGCGTTCCGTTTCGCTGAGGAAGGTGCTTTAGTGGCGGTTAATTACCAGAAGAATCGGGAGATGGCTGAGGAGGTTTGTAAGGCTATCAAGGCATTGGGTGGGGAGGCGGTAGCCATCCAGGGCGATGTAGGAGACCTCGATGCAATTCCAGATTTTGTAAAAAGAGTATTGGAGCATTTTGAGGTTATCGACATATTAGTTAATAATGCAGGTATCTACCTTGAGACTTCACTATCCGACCCGAAGATGGCGGTCATGGAACGCCTTATGCAAGTGAATGTCCATGGATTGGTCCGCCTTTCGGCTGAGGTTATTCCGGGAATGATTGAGCGTCGTTATGGGAAAATCCTGAATCTGGCCTCGATCGCCGCCTTGGGAACTTCAGTTGAAGGCACTAGCGGTTACGGAACGACTAAGGCGGCGGTGAATTTAATTACTAAGCGAACTGCATTCGAAGTCGGCCGCCACAATATCAATGTTAATGCCATTGCACCTGGGCTAATCCGGACAGATATGGGGATGCCGGAAAAGGATCCGACAGAAATCAAAGCGAGAATTCAGGGCTATGGGGAAAATTCAGTGCTTGGAAGGATAGGCGAGCCGGATGAGATTGCCCATGCCGCTTTGTTTCTAGTATCCGATGAATCGGCCTTTATCACTGGGCAGGTGTTGGTGGTGGATGGGGGCCGGACGAATTTTCTTTCGCATTCAGCATAACCGCATCCAATGAACAGGGACATTTTACCTGCAATTCAAGATTAAGGAGATATAGATTTTCAGCATACAACTTTCGACCTCAGTGACTGATCAAAATTGGAAGATATGTTCATTAAAAACTTCTCGCTTGTTCCGTCTTTCAGTTAATCGGTGAAGCTGAAACTAGGATTTTAATAAGTGGGGAGTGGATGTGCATCCTACAAATAATGGAAGAGAAGCCTTCCGGCCTTGTGGTAGAAGGCAGAAGGAAAAAAGCTGACGAAGAATAGTCCCTTTGGTTTTCAAAAGTTAGGCTTGATCTTCAACTGAGATCCATTTAGAAATCTCATTGTTCACGGGGTGCTCCTGCGAAGTGAGCTGAGAATTGGTTGTAGGCAACCAGTAACCCTTGGAACCTGATCTGGGTCGTGCCGGCGTAGGGAGAACTGAGCGTGTGTGGAGTTTTTCTTCATTGGTATGGCCTACTAAAATCCATATGATGAAAGAGAGAGCTTTTCTAGGGGACCTACTAGGTTGTTTTGTTATACTTAGTTTGCTTGTGGCGAGTGATGTTCCCGTAAGCGGGGATAGTAATGCAAAAGAAAGTGACATAAAGGAGCTTCAGGAATATGTCGTTGGAGGGGTGGCTCCAGAGATTTCTGTTAATCCACTGGCTCATCCAATTAGCTCTGTCTACGGCTGGAAGCGAGATCTTCTATCCATACCTAGGGGGGTCTCTTTGATTCCTCCCGAGCTTTTGCAGGAACGATACGTAGACAGTGTGCAGGAGATCATTCCTTTCAGTCCAAGTGCACAGTCTCCATCTAGCTATGGTAACAATACAACTCCCCACATTCGGGGGGATGTAGCGGAATTCTATGTTAACGGACAGAGGCGGAGCGGTAATGAATACGGGTTCGACCCCAGTTTTAATAGCGTGGAGTCAATCAGTGTAGTGCGTGGACCTGGAACGGTGAGCTTGGGTCCTGGATTCTACAGTGGAGGTTATGTCAATTACGTTACGAAGAAGCCGAATTTGGATAAGCATGCAATTAAGGTCACAGCTAATATTGGGGCTTGGGTTCCGGGGCATCATTCCTATCTTGACACTTCTTTTCAATTCGACCGCAACCTTCCTCTAAGTCGAGGTAAACTGGGTCTTCGGATTAGTTATGAGGGGCAGGAGAACCAAACTTTTTTTCATCGAAATGGAGGAAGAGAAGATTATCAAGATTTGTATTTAGCGCTAAAATGGAGACCTACCCCCAAGTTGGAGATAGACTTTGGTGGACAATATGTTTGGCAAGGAGTTCCGCAGTTACTTGGCGTAAATCGGCCCTACGATGGACTGATACTTGAGAATCGGTATATTAAAGGGGGGTTAACCTATCCGGCTGTAAACGCGCCTGATGGGTTTTCAATTCGAACTAAGGTGGGCGGTACAACTGAATTTGATCCCCAGTACACCCTTCTTTCCTCGGGTGACTACAGCAATGCGAACATAGGGAGTGTTCAGGTAATCAGCAGGTTGTCCTTAGACAAAAGTTCTGTCCTGGTGAATCGGACTTTCGTTGAGCGAGTGAATCGAAGACGTCATCATGATTTTTCCTATACTGAATACGTTAGACAGTTGACGTTCGAAACTCGCAACGAATGGGAGAAGAAATTTGATGGGGGAGAGATTAGCCACAGTCTCCTTTTAGGATTCGGTATCCGATACGAAGATACTGAGGCCTACATGAACTATTTCAACTATTATCCCTATGGCTACGATATTTCAAGAGGCCCACCTTTTAGGGCGGAAGATATCATCGGCCTGTTCGGACAACCCGGTCCTGGAGGCAGCCTTTTTTATGGAGCCGAAGAGGGTATCCCAGAAACCTCACATTCTGAAGTATGGCATCCAGCTGTATTTTTGCAACATGAGGTCTCTTATGCCGATCGAGTCCAGATCCTCTATGGACTCCGCGGAAATTCCTACAATGCAAATGTCTCAGACCCACTGCCTCCTTCAGGAGCAGAAAGTGCCTGGAGGGACAGCGGTGTTTTCTATAGTGGAGATTACAATGTAAGCCTAACCTTCAAAGCGAGAGATGGACTGTCAATCTACACAACATTCAACCTCACTCATGCAGTTGATGGAAGCAGTGGAGGGGGAGCGATCATGCTTGGGGGAGAAGGAGTGATCGATAAAGAGGACTTTAAAAACCAATGCGAACTAATTGAAGGTGGGGTTAAATTAAGCTTATTGGAGAACAGTCTATATGTTGCTACAACTGGATTCCGGCAGGACCGATACCGTTCCGAGCTAGGGGGAGGAAAGACTGGAATAAGAGTCAGTGGATTGGAATTTGAAACCGTCTACCAGCCGGTTGAACGATTTTATTTCCTGGCCAATTTAACCTATATGTCGGGTCATTATAAAGATGCATCACCATTCGTTCTTGGTGGAGTTGACTTAAACGGACTTTATTATTCTCCTGAGGGTTTTTTTGGCGTTACTCAAAATTTTGACCCGAACTTGATTGGAGATGACGGCCAGATTATTCCGGGCAATCACACAATTTCAGGCATATCGAAATGGACCCTTAATTTAGGGACTTCTTGGAGATCAATTAAGGGTTTTGGATTTCGATTGTGGGGGAGTGTTCAATCATCCCAAAATGGAAACATGTTGCGACAATATACGATTCCAACACAGTTTGGGCTCAATGGTTCTTTGCTGTTTAAGAACCAGAGTTGGGAGGCATCCCTCAGCTTTCTGAATTTCACAGATGAACCCAACTGGTCGCACAACGGTGACGAATTTGGTAGTAACGTATTTGTAGGCCGTAATCTGCCTTTCCGGATGGAAGCACAATTCCGAATCTTCCTTTAGCCCAGAGGATGCGAGAGATTATAGGAAGCTTGCTCGCTTCCTTTTCAATACAAGAGTTTTAATTTTTGATAATGATTATTTAGTAATTCCATGTATATGGCTTTCTAAGCGAGTCTTTCGACTCGCCTAAACGAAATTTATATTTTGTCAAACAGCAGTCCAAAGTTTGGATCTGTTGCGAATTGCAAAGACCAAAAGATTTCTTTTTCTAAAGGTCCTTGGGAAGAATGTACCTACTTTAGGACGGCCCTAAGATAACAACCGAAAGGTTTATACGCAGTGAATTACGCCATCATCTTCCGGTTGCTCGGTATTATACTAACAGCCTTGTGTGTGGCGATGGCTGTTAGCCTTGGCATTGCTTTTTTCTTCGACGGTGATGTCGGGAGAGAAGGAACCGCCATTCGGGGTTTTACCATGAGTATCGTGATTTCTTCCTCTTTGGCGGTTGCTTTTCAACTAATGAGCCGGGAGGGAGAGATGAAAATGCTTCGGAAGGAGGCTATAACGGTTATTGGGTTGGGGTGGATACTCGCCAGTCTGGTTGGTGCGCTACCTTATTACTTAATCCTTCCAGATTGTTCAGTGGCGGATGCGGTTTTTGAGTCAACCTCCGGTATTACTACGACGGGCGCTTCAGTATTCAGTACCCTCGAGGGGTTTCCCCGCAGTCTTCTTTTCTGGCGTGCTATCAGTCAATGGATCGGTGGACTTGGAATTGTGGTATTTTTTGTTTCTCTTCTCTCCTTTTTGGGTGTTGGGGCCAAAATATTATTCTCAGGTGAGTCTTCTGCTAGTTCGACGGAGTTGGATTCACCAAGAGTGCGGATTGGTATATTGCATATAATGTATCTTTACTTTGGTCTCTCGGCCATCTGTGCGGTGGCCTATCGTTTCTGTGGGTTGAATTGGTTCGATGCCGTTTGCCATATGTTCACGACGGTAAGCACGGCGGGTTTTAGTACAAAGACGGCGAGTATCGGTGCTTTCGACAATGCCACTTTTGAGTGGACCGTAATCTTCTTTATGTTGTTAGGAGGGATGAGCTTTCTGGTTATGGTGCGTGTTTTGCAGGGCGATTTCCGTGTGCTGTTGAGAAACAGCGAAGTAAAGTCCCTCCTGTTAATTGTAATAATCGCAACATTGCTTGTGGCAGAGACCCTCCTCGATCAGAATAGTATGGAAGGGTTTCATACGTTAATCAGGAAGAGCGTTTTTCAGACCGTATCAATACTAACCACGACGGGATATAGTTCGGCCAACTTCGATGTCTGGTCGGAGACAACTCATGCTGTTTTGTTGGTGCTCATGTTGATTGGTGGCTGTAGTGGATCAACTGCCGGTGGACTTAAAATAGTCCGAGTTATTGCTGCTTTCCGTATCTGCCTTTTGCAGATCGAGAAGGCCTTTCGTGCTCGGCTTTTCCGCCAAATCAAGATAAGCGGTCGCACTATCGATACAGAGACAAAAGTATCGATTTCTGGTTATATTGTACTGGCAATGTCTCTCTGTTTCGCAGGTATGCTGGTCGTAGCTTACCTGGAACCAGGATTCAGTATGAAAGGGATGTTCTCGGCTGCAATTGCCTGTTTTTTCAACATTGGCCCTGGGTTTTCAGAAGTTGGTCCCGCTCAAAATTACGGTGAGTTGAAAGGACTCACTAAGTCTTTTCTCTCTCTTCTTATGATTATGGGAAGGGTCGAGCTCTTCCCAGTGTTAGTGCTATTTGTGCCCACATTATGGCGGAGGTTTTACTAAGAATCCTTAGAGGCAAATCTGGTCAGAACCTCTTTGTTGATTTTGATAACACACACGTAGCTATCTTACGAGATATGAAATTCAACAAATTTCTAATTCCAAATCGATGGATCCGGTTTTTTGTACTGGGCTCAGTAAGTTTTACTGCATACCTCGAAGGGAGTGAACTAGAAATCGATGATAAAGTTGAGATTCTCGAATCGATGGAAGTAATTGATATTACACCTACCCATAGTGTTGGTATCGATCCTAGAGATATGCCTTCATCTGTTCTACGGATTACAGAGACGGAACTAAAGTGGTCGTTGAGTTTGGGTCTAACCGATGTCATGAACCGGGCGATTGGTAGCTTTCTTGTCAATGATGCACAGGGGAACCCGATGCAGCCAAATTTTCAATTTCGAGGGTATACCTCTTCTCCGCTACTCGGATTACCTCAAGGACTTGCCGTTTTCCAGAACGGTATTCGAATGAATGAGCCCTTTGGTGACACGGTGAATTGGGACCTGATCCCTCTCGTGGGAATCAGCAGTGTCAATGTAATGGCGGG
>CEUS01062520.1_pt1 | contig 124913 bp, 111 predicted proteins | sample 427031 | NCBI WGS metagenome assembly CEUS01 (sample SAMEA2622837, study PRJEB7988) | marine metagenome | biome: marine biome (ENVO:00000447); feature: marine epipelagic mixed layer (ENVO:xxxxxxxxx); material: "saline water (ENVO:00002010), including plankton (ENVO:xxxxxxxx)" | depth 140 m
CCCCTGGTTGTAGCGATTAATAAGGTTGACCTACCAGCTGCTGAACCCAACAAGGTCAAACAAGAACTGCTTCAGCATAGCGTCAACATCGAAGAATTTGGAGGCGATGTTCTGTTTGCCGAGGTGTCTGCCAAGACTGGCCAGGGCATTGATGACTTACTTGATAAAATCCTCCTTCAATCAGAGATGCTTGAGCTAACTGCCAATCCGGAACGAGAGGCACAGGGTACTGTTATTGAGGCACAACTCGATATCGGTAAAGGACCAGTGGTCTCCGTTCTTGTTCAGCGCGGCACCCTTAAGGTCGGTGACCCCTTTATATGTGGACTCTATGATGGGCGGGTTCGTGCAATGCTGGATGAGCGGGGGCATCCCGTTGAAGAAGCAGGACCTGCTACTCCGGTGCAGATCCTAGGTGCTGGAGGTGTCCCTCAGGCTGGCGAGACGTTCCAGGTTATGGAGCCAGTAGAAGCCGCTGAGATTGCTGAAAATCGGCAGCGTCTAGATCGTGAGAAGCAGCTAAGGATCCGAGAACGTGGTGTCAAGTTAGGTGACTTTGGAGCCCTGGTAGCAAGTGGACAGGTTTCCACACTACCCCTAGTGATCAAGGGGGATGTAGATGGCTCGGTTCAGGCTTTGTCTGACGCGCTCGAGCAGCTCGGCACTAACGAAGTGCAGGTCGATATCATTCACCGCGGAGTGGGGGCTATAAACGAATCTGATGTTCTGTTAGCTCAAACGGCAGGTGGGGTCATTATCGGGTTCCGGGTTCGTCCTCAAACGGCGGCCCGTTTAGAAGCTGAAAAGAATGAAGTGGATATTCGAGTCTACGAAGTGATCTATGAAGCGGTTGATGAGGTAACGGCCGCACTCGAAGGTATGCTTGCCCCGGAGAAACGCGAAACTATAGAGGGCACGGCTGAGGTCCGAGAAGTTTTCAAGGTCAGTAAGGTTGGAACGATTGCAGGATCGTACGTTTCCGAGGGGCGTATAGACCGGAAGGGAAGAGCTCGGCTGATTAGGGATGGAATCGTCGTTTACGACGGTGATATGGGGTCACTCAAGCGGTTTAAGGATGATGTGAAGGAAGTCCGAGAGAGCTTCGAGTGCGGTATTGGTATAGCCAACTTCAATGACGTAAAGGTGGGTGACGTCATTGAGTGCTACACAGTCGAGGAGGTAGCGCGCACGCTGGCTAGTAGCGCTACCTGATCTCCTGGCAAGATGGTCATTGCTTCCCTGACCTGGGAGCTTAGGCTGCCGGGCTGCTCATCGCTGAAGCAAAAAAGGTCAGTGGTAAGGTCACTCCGGGACCGTTTGAGAACAAAGTTTAACGTATCTGTGGCTGAGACGGCCTTCCAAGACATGTGTAATCACGCAGCACTCACGATTGTGCTTGTTACCACAGATAGTGGTTTTGCCGACTCCATTCTAGAAAAAGCAGATCGTTTGGTAGAAGAGCACGCGGGTGCGGTCATCACTGCTGTCCACAGAGACGTATATTGAGTCGGACAGGTAAGAGGACAGCTCGGCTTAATGAGCAGCTGAAGCGTGAGCTGTCTCATCTCATCCGCACTCAGGTTCGCGACCCCAGGATTGGGCCTGTAACAATTACAGGTGTAGATGTAGCAGCCGATCTTGGGTCGGCTCGTGTGTATGTGCGTACCTCCAGTCTTGGAACAGAGGAGCCAACACTCGACGGGTTACAGGCGGCAGCATCCTATCTCAGGTCCACACTAGGGCGGATCCTTCGGCTCCGTCGTATTCCGGAACTACGTTTCCAGATAGATCATTCCCAAGAACATGCGCACCGGATTGAGGAACTACTATCAGAAATAGATACTCTTGGGGGCGCTGAAGAATCCGAGGATGATTCCACGTGAGCCTCCTTCCGAAAGACTTCGTTCTACAGGTCGATAAGCCAGAAGGGCCGACCTCACACGACGTGGTGAAGGCGGCCAGGAATGCTTTGGGCGTGCGTCGAGTGGGTCACACAGGTACGCTGGATCCATTTGCCTCAGGCCTTCTACTTGTCTGCGTGGGGCAGGCCACCCGATTGTCAGAGTACCTATCCTTTCTTGATAAGACTTACGAGGCGGTAGCTCAAGTCGGCAGTGCCACTGATACGCTTGATTGGCGAGGGGTGGTAGTATATGAGAATGATGCTTGGACTGATCTAGATCCGGTATCTATAGAGTCTGCACTTGGAGAATTTCACGGTGAGATCGAACAGGTGCCACCCGTGTATTCCGCAAAAAAAGTCAGTGGAGAGCGGGCTTACCAGAGAGCACGCAGAGGCGAGGATTTTTCGTTGGCACCTGCTGCAGTGACCATTCATGAACTAGAGCTCACTGAAGTTGAGCTACCCCAGGTCCGATTCCGACTGAGATGTTCGAGTGGCACATACGTACGTGCACTAGCTCGAGATTTAGGAGTAGCTTTGGGTGTTGGAGCTCATTTAAAAAGACTTCGAAGAACGGCAATTGGTGGCTTTCACGTGAAGGATGCTATTGCAGCAGATGATCTGATAGACTCAGCCATTGTTTCAGCTGGCTTGATGGATCCACTAGAAGCCCTCTCTGACATGCCTGTGTTAAATGTGGATGAGAAAACTGCAGCTCAGCTTGTGCATGGGAGGACGGTTCAGGTTGCTGGACCGGGAGTGCAAGGAACGATTGCTGTTGCGTATAAGGGCGGGCTCCTAGCAATCGGAGAGGTTTGTGATAGTACTTTCCGCCCTCGTAAGGTATTCGTGTCGTGAGCGCTAATATCAGGTGGGCTTACCCCAGGGGAATCCCAAGCGACCGAGGTACAGTTGCGACGGTCGGAACGTTTGATGGCGTTCATCTTGGCCATCAAAGTGTGTTGGAAGAGATAAATCGCCGGGCTGATGCTATAGGTCGTAGGAGTGTTCTTGTCACCTTCGATCCACACCCCCTGAGAATTGTTAAGCCAGAGCGAGCACCACCCATGTTGACAACCCCTGTCGAGAAGAAAGAGATACTTGCCGAGAGCGGGCTCGACTACGCTGTATTTTTGAGTTTTACCGAAGCTCTTTCTCAATACCAGCCACGGCGTTTCGTAGAGGAGGTCTTGATCGAGAGACTCGGGGTTGAGGAGTTGGTGATAGGGTACGACCATGGGTTTGGTCGTGATCGGTCTGGCGACCCGAATACTCTCAAGGTGATTGGGAATGAACTCGGATTCTCTGTTGACGTTGTAGCGCCGGTGAGCGTGAAGGGAGAGGCAGTTTCTTCATCTCGGATCAGGGCTGCAGTTGGAGAAGGGGATATGGGAGAAGCGAGAGCTTGTTTGGGACGAGCGTACTCGATTAGGGGGGTCGTAGTTCGGGGTGAAGGTCGGGGTCATGTTTTGGGATTCCCTACAGCTAATCTCATGGTAGCTGAACGAGAGAAGCTTATTCCCCCACAGGGAATTTATGCCGTTAAGGGAGTCCTACGGCAGGGCACGTATGCCGGTGCGCTGCATCTTGGACCGAGGCCCACATTCAAGGGGTCACCTCCGACAATTGAACTGCACCTCTTGGACTTTCAGGATGACATATATGGAGAGGAGGTCCGGGTTGATTTCATTAAGTATCTTCGAGAGGTAGAGCCATTTGATTCTGTATCAGCCCTAGTAGAACAGATGAAGGAGGATGTAGAGGCTGCACGTAAAGCCGTAGACGTCGATGCTCAAACGATCTAGCTTTCCTCGTAGAAAAAAGTCCATGTATTCTTGGACTCGCTCGCTTCCCTTGTAGCGATGGGACTCTCGCGGAGGCACGCCACCTAATGGCGATTGTAAAGGAAGAAGTTATTCAGAAGTACCAGCTCCACGATACCGATCGTGGAAGCGCGCCGGTCCAGGTTGCGATCCTCACGGCCCGCATTAATGACCTCAGGACCCACTTCGATGAGCATGGGAAGGACCATCACAGTCGTCGTGGCCTGCTTAAGATGGTTGGTCGCAGACGTCGTCTTCTCGAATATGTGAAGCGGACCGATGTCGAGCGATACCGCGAGCTGATCACTGATCTCGGTCTCCGGCACTAGTAGCTTGTGGCCCCCGTTATCGTGCGGGCCTACCAGAGTAATATTCCGTCGAAGGTGTTCGTACACCCCGGGCGGGAGACGGCCTACAAGTTGGCCGCATGATCGGGCTCACATCACCCACGGTTACCGTGTCTGTTTGTGGCTCCGGGCGGCGGTCGCTCTCTCCTCGGGATACTACGACGTTTCGGCATTCTTAATGCCAGGCCGCTAAGAAGCTGGCCGAAAATGAAGTGAGTAGAAAAGAATGATTCAGAGGTTAGAGCGTCAATTTGCTGGACGGACTCTGTCGCTTGAGGTTGGTCGTATGGCCAAGCTTGCGCACGGTTCATGCCTTGTACAATACGGAGATACTGTCGTCCTCTGTGCAGTAACAGCACAGGATAAGCCCACACATCTTCCGTTCTTTCCCTTAACAGTTGAGTACAGGGAAAAATCCTATGCGGCTGGGAAGATTCCAGGCGGTTTCTTTAAGCGTGAAGGTCGGCCAGGGGAGAAGGAAATTCTCTCTGCTAGACAGATAGACCGACCGATACGACCACTGTTTCCAGATGGTTTTATGCACGAGACCCAGATCGCGTGCTTTATCCTGTCGGCAGATCAAGAAAACGATGCCGATGTTCTTGCACTCTTGGGGGCCTCGGTCGCGCTGAACATGTCCAAGATCCCTTTCAGTACTCTTGTGGCCTCAGTAAGGGTGGCGCGGATCAAGGAAAATTGGGTTGTTAATCCGACATTCGAGCAGCTTCAGTATTCCGACGTTGACATAGTGGTTGCTGGTTCGGAAGAAGCTCTAACTATGGTTGAGGGTGCTGCGGTAGAGGTACCAGAATCGGATGTTCTAGAGGGGTTGCAGGTTGCTCAAGGTGCGATCCAAGAGCTTTGCACCCTCCAGAAGGAGTTACTCGAGGGGTATAGTGTTCCAGAAATGGACTGGAGTCCTGTTGAGCCAGATTCTGAGTTACAGAAGAAGGTGGAAGATCTGGCCTTACCGCGGGTCACAGAAGCTCTGAACCTTGGGGATAAGGAAGAACGTCACCAGGCCATGGCCACTGTCACGGAAGAGGTCGTAACTACGCTTACTGAGCAAGACGACAAGTATGCTGAGCATGCCAAAGATATAAGTGAAATCCTTCGGTCCATCGAGAAGAAGACCATGCGTCGTCAGATTCTAGACGAAGGAAAGCGCGCGGACGGGCGCGGTCTAGATGACATCAGACAGATCACATCAGAGGTAGGGGTGTTGCCCCGCACCCATGGTTCGGCACTTTTCACTCGTGGGCAGACCCAGGCACTTGCAGTTGTGACCCTAGGTACCTCGCGTGATGAGCAGCGGATTGATTCGATCGATTCACGCGAAGAAATTACGAAGTCATTCATGCTTCACTACAATTTCCCTCCGTTCTCCGTGGGGGAGGCACGTCCTTTTCGCGGCACTTCACGACGTGAAGTCGGGCATGGGAACCTCGCCGAACGAGCCGTGCAGCCGCTTCTTCCAGCTTATGATGAATTTCCGTACACGATCAGAATTGTCTCGGACATCCTAGAATCGAATGGCTCGTCATCGATGGCTACTGTGTGCGGGTCCTCTCTGGCACTCATGGATGCAGGGGTTCCGATCAAGTCCTCGGTAGCCGGGGTAGCTATGGGGCTGATCAAGGAGGGCGATGAAGTTGCAATACTTACCGATATCTTGGGGCTGGAGGATGCTCTTGGTGATATGGACTTCAAGGTCGCCGGCACGCTCGAAGGGGTGACGTCGATTCAGATGGATATCAAGATCCAGGGCCTCACCCTAGAGATTTTGACCGAGGCTCTCGAGCGTGCAAAAAAAGCACGTATCCATATCCTAGAGTCCATGAATGACGCGCTTGTTGAAGCGCGAAGCGATCTGTCTGAGTTTGCTCCGAGAATCGTGTCGATCGAGATCAATCCAGAGAAGATCGGAGAAATTATTGGACCCAAAGGCAAGACGATTCGAGCGATTCAAGAGGAGTCGGGGGCGACGATTGACATTGACGATTCCGGTGTTGTGAAGATCGCGGCGGTGTCTGGGGAGGCTGGGACTCGTGCGAAGGAGATGATCGAAGCGATAGTGGCAGACCCTGACATCGGGCGCATCTATGAAGGTCCGGTCAAAAATACTACGACCTTTGGGGCTTTCATTGAGATTATGCCGGGTACTGAAGGTTTATGTCACATTTCGGAGCTTCAGGAAAGTCGTACAGAGAGGACCGAGGACGTTCTTAAGAAAGGTGATATCACTAAGGTCAAGCTTCTCTCCATCGATGAAAAAGGTAGACTAAGGCTGTCTCGTAAGGCTGCCTTAGCTGAAGAGGAGGCTGCTTCTTAGATATCTGATGGGGGCTTCGTCAGGTGGCAAGAGCCGAGTGAGCGATGGGTCGGAGTTTATGGCCCGGACGGTTTTGGACAGTGGGGTTCAAGTTCTAACCGAGAAGATGCCTAGTGTTAGGTCAGCTGCAGTCGGCATATGGGTTCGCCAGGGTTCAGCTCATGAATCAATCGCTGATGCGGGCATCAGCCATATGCTCGAGCACATGGTCTTCAAGGGAACAGCTCGGCGCACAGCGGCGGAGATAGCGATAGCCCTCGAGGGGCTTGGTGGCTCCCTTGATGCCTACACCAGTCGTGAGCATACGAGCTTTCAAGCCCGCGTGCTGGATGAGCATGTCCCTGAAGCTATGGATGTCCTTGCCGATCTCGTCATAGGGCCTCTAATAACACAGGACGACCTAGACCTCGAACGAGAAGTGGTGCTAGAGGAAATAGCTCAGGTAGATGATACTCCGGATGACCTAGTATTTGAACTACATGCTGAGCAGCTTTGGGATGGACATCCCTATGGGCGCTCGATCTTGGGAACCCAGAGGTCTGTAGAGTGCATGACAGCAGAAAAGCTTCGTGTCCTGCAGCAAAAATCTTATAAGCCCAATAATCTTATAGTAGCTGCCGCAGGTCGTGTTGAGCACGAAAAGTTCGCAGAAAGAGTGGACAGACTTTTCGATAGCTGCGGCAGTGGGGATATAATGGATCACGTTGATCCACCACGCACTACATCCGGCGGAGTAGCCTACGAAACCCGAGAGTCTGCGCAGACTCATATCGTATTCGGGAGTGAGGTTCCGGGTCATTCACACTCCGACCGGTATCCGCTGATACTTCTGTCGTCGGCCCTAGGTTCTGGAATGAGTTCGAGGCTTTTTCAGAGGATTCGAGAGGAGTTGGCATTGTGCTACTCCGTTTACACTTACCAATCATTTTACAGCGTGTCAGGCGTTTCGGGAGTGTATCTTGGCACTCGTCCCTCAACAGCAGAAAAGGCATCTAATGCGGTCCGGGAAGAACTTTTACGAGTCGCGAGAGAAGGACTTGAAGAGGACGAAATCGAGCGGGTGAAGCAGCAGGTCAAGGGGCATGTTATGCTGTCACTCGAATCGAGCGGCGCTCGCCTGCACCGATTAGCTAGCTTTGCCCTCAACAATGAGCCCTTGACCGGTCTCACGGAGTTGTTATCAAAGATTGATGCAGTAACGGTTGACGACGTGCTCAGGGTGGCAAAAGCATATTTTGATCCAACTCGTCATCTCGAACTGAGACTTGGTCCGGAGTGTTAGTTGGACGATGATTTTATCAGTCTGCCCTAGTAAATGAGCTTAAAGGTCCTTTTTACGCGGTTGGAGTCTAATCCTGACCTACCACTTCCGGCTCGGGCAACGCCACAAGCAGCAGGCTATGATGTCCGCTCTGCCGAAGGCTCTGTCACGCTAGAGCCAGGGGAGATTCGCCTAGTGGGAACAGGTCTTGTGATGGAGTTACCCGAAGGAGTGGAGTGTCAGGTGCGGCCGCGTTCAGGCTTGGCTCTTAGGCATGGTATTACGCTTCCGAATAGCCCAGGTACAATTGATCCGGACTATCGAGGAGAGTTGAAGATTATCATGCAGAATCTCGGAGGTGAATCGGTAACCCTTGAGCGCGGATCACGTATCGCACAATTGATCTTTGCTCGTTTTGAGGAACCGGAGGTAGTTCTGAGTGAGCAAGTATCAGAGACGGACAGAGGTGATGGTGGATTCGGAAGCACTGGTGCTGAGTGATTCATCAAATGTACTAAGGAACTGGCATCCTGCAGACGGTAAACGTATGTTCATGACTCTTTCGCCCTGAATTGTCTTCGCTGACCGAATTTGTTGCCCGGACTGAGTAACTGGCTGAACTCGGGGCGTCTCGTCCCAGTCAACGATATCGCCGTGGATCTTGGCACGGCGAATACGCTCGTGTACGTGAAGGGCGAAGGAATCGTGCTAAACGAACCTTCGGTAGTAGCCGTGGACAAGGGCACTGGTCGCATCATGGGCATCGGGTTAGAGGCCAAGAGAATGCTTGGCCGCACTCCAGGTGGAATTGAAGCGATCCGGCCGCTAAAGGACGGCGTCATTGCTGATGTAGACGTTACGGAAATGATGCTGAGACACTTCTTGAAGCAGGTCACAGCTAAGCGCATTTTTCGGATTAAGCCGCGAGTAGTGGTTGGCGTGCCATCCGGGATCACAGAGTTGGAGCGGAGGGCGGTTCGATCTTCAGCAACAGCAGCTGGAGCCAAGATTGTCTACATGGTAGATGAGCCTATGGGCGCGGCGATCGGCGTAGGGCTTCCGGTTGAGACCCCCACTGGCAATATGGTTATTGATATCGGCGGTGGGACAACAGAAATCGCTGTCATTGCTCTATCTGGTATTGTTTCTAACACATCTATCCGTGTTGGTGGAGATGAGCTTGATTTGGCCATCGTCACATTTCTTAGGAAAAACTACAATCTCCTTATCGGCGAGCCGACGGCCGAGGCAATCAAAGTACAAGTCGGGTCAGCCTTCGATTTCGGTGAAGAGAGGGAGATGGACGTCAAAGGTCGTGATCTGGTTTCGGGCATACCCAAGGTGGTGACGGTGCACTCTCAGGAAGTACGGGAGTGCATCCAAGAGCCGATCCAAGCAATAGTGGAGGCAGTGAAGAGAGCCCTGGAGATTACTCCTCCCGAATTATCTTCTGACATTGTTGATCGAGGGATTGTCATGACCGGTGGGGGTGCGCTTATCCGAGGATTGGACCGTCTCCTTCAGCACGAAACTAACCTCCCAATCCATGTGGACGAGGAACCTCTCACTTGTGTGGTCCGGGGCGCCGGGCGCATCCTCGACGACCTGGACATGTACCGCACGGTGCTGGTCCCGTAGAACAGGGGTAGCGTGGTGGCGTACACGCCTGAGCCGGAAAGAATCGGACGAAATCACCAGATCAGATTCGCTTTAGCAGTTGTAGTAGTGTCTGCAGGTGTTTCCTACCTACCGGAAGCTGCCCAGCAGCGGATAGCCCTATCGGTGCAGGCCACTGTGCTGAGGCCCTTCATAGCTACTCAAGAGCTATTCGCTGATGCACGCATGCGATCTTCACAGACCGAGCTGTTGTTGAGAGACCTCGACTCTCTAACGTCAGTGACATCCACTCAGTCAGCTCTTGTAGACGAAAATCGGACACTACGTGGTCTGCTGGGCCTAGGGGAACGCATAGGCCCTTCATACCTACCTGCCTCAGTGCTGCGTCCGGGTACGGCAGGTTCTGAGAGTATGTTCTTGGTCGATGTAGGTTATGAGGATGGTGTACGCACGGGGGCTCCTGTGGTAGGCCCACATGGGCTACTCGGGCAGATTCGGGACGTTCAGCCTGGCATTGCGGTTGGAATTGACTGGACGCACCCGGACTTTCGGGCGAGTGCTATGCTTGTGGATGGGGAAGCCTTTGGGATTGTTGAAAATGTCCGGGGCGCCTTTCGGGAGCAGGATCAGCTAATGCTCAATGGGACGGCCTACAATCAACTGGTTGGGGAGGGAATGCTTGTTGTTACTAGTGGGCTAGGTGGTGTTTTTCCTAGAGGTATCCCGATAGGTAGAATTCAAGGTATTGCGGAAGAACAAGGGTCTTGGCGAAAGAGTTATTGGCTGCAGCCCAATTTCCAGCCTGGGTCGGCCACGCATGTACTCGTGGCTGTAGTCAACGCTCCTGGTGATATGGCCGACATGTGGACTGACTCGCTCGAAGCCGAAGAGGAAGATACGGGTAGGGGCCCTGAATTATGAGCCAAGGAACACCCAAGGGGTTATGGATTCTGGTCGTAATGTTGTTCCCACTCCACTTTGTCCTCCACGTGGGCTTCGGGTTAGGTGAGTCGGCTCCCGACCTGCTAACCATTGGGTTACTGCTTACCGCCAGGGAAGTCGGTATTGGGGGTGCGTCACTGGTCGGACTTTTGTTCGGGCTTGTTGAGGACTCCCTCACTGTGCTCGCGTTTGGCGCGAACAGCGTTACGATGACTGTGATTGGAGTTTTTGGAGCATTCACAAGAGACCTGTTTGTGGGTGACTCCAGGTTATTCGTGTTCTCATACTTTCTTGCAGGAAAGTGGATGCGGGATTTGTTACACTGGATGGTGATGGGCCAAGAGTTTCGTCAGCCGTTTGTTGAACAGGTACTAGTAGAAGGTGCCCCAGCAGCTCTTTACGCTGCTCTAGTGGGTATGGGCTTGGTCACTTTAATGGGTCTGGTCAGAAACCAATGAACCTTCGCATGCCCCACGAGAGAAAGCGTCGAGCACTTGGAGTGTACATTGCAATTGCCGTAGTCATGGCTGCGCTCACAGTCGCTTTTTTCCGTATTCAAGTGCTCGGTTCCAGCACCTGGGAACTTAGGGCTGAATCAAACCGGATTCGTCAGTTGCCGATCCCTACTTCTCGGGGGATAATTTATGATCGCAACGGACAGATTCTTGCCGATAACGTTCCGGGGTATGCGATCACCCTCCTTCCTGGGCCTCTGGACTCTGCCAGAGCCACTCTCGAGCGCATGTCGGATTACGTAGAAATATCCGAACCTCAGATTGAGAGGGTTGTTTCGACTATGGCGCGCTTCGGGCGCGAAGTCATCGTTGATGCTGACGCCGATTTCCAGGTTATTTCGGCGCTTGAGGAGAGAAGGGCTGAATTTCCAGGTCTGTACATCGAGATGCGACCACGTCGAAGGTATCTCGTAAGGGAAGCGGCAGCCCACGTGCTCGGGTACGTGGGTGAGATTACAGGCGAAGAGCTTAGCTTGTCGGCATTTCCTGAAGAACGCTATGAACAAGGGATGATCGTTGGAAAAGGTGGGATCGAGAAGCAGTATGAGGCACTACTCCAGGGTCGTCGAGGTCTGAAGTACGTAGAATTTGACGCTCGGGGGCGCATTGTCGGTGACTTCGCGGGTGTCAGCACCGACCCTGGAGAGGAGGGAGGGGAACTGAGGTTGAACATTGATCTTGAACTCCAGGAATGGATTCACCAGATCTTTCCCGACTCAATGGCAGGAGCGGTGGTAGCTCTCGACCCTGATGATGGGGGTGTGCTGGCTCTTTACTCAGCTCCTTCGTTCGATCCGAACGAATTTGTAGGTGGCATCGAACAAGAGCATTGGAATGCGCTCAATACTGATGAGAAAAGGCCGCTCTTCGATAGAGCAGTTCTTGGCCTCTATCCTCCTGCCTCCACATGGAAATTAGCGGCGGCTGGGATCGCTCTAGATCTGGGAGTGGTTACGCCGGACGAGCATATGTCAGTGCCCTGTAATGGGGGTTGGTTTTATGGTGACCGTTATTGGCGCTGCCACGATGCTGGGGGGCATGGTTACCAGACATTAGCAGAAGCGATTGGGAATTCTTGTGATGTATATTTCTATCAGTTGGGGCTCCGAATTGGACTCGACGACATGCTTCGTCGCGCGACGAACATTGGTTTCAGTCGCCAATGCGGAGTGGACTTGCCTCAGGAGAGCAGAGGGATCTTTCCCGCCGAGAGGGAATGGTGGAATCGAAACTTCAACTACTCTCCCTCACAAGGTGAGGTGCTAAATCTCGCAATCGGGCAAGGCCCGAACTCGCAAACTCCACTTAAGGTAGCGCAGTTCTACCTTGCCCTTGCACGAAACGGTTCCGCACCAGCTCCAACTATAGCTCGAGGGATTGATTTGGGTCAGAGCTGGAGCCTAGATCTAGAACCCGAGCACATCGAAGCCCTTAGAGAAGGGCTCCGTAAGGTGACTGCTCCAGGTGGTACAGCGCATTTTGGTACTGCTCTCGAGCATTGGGAAGTCATCGGGAAGACTGGCACTGGAGAACACGCTCTGAGTCAGGCTGAATTAGCAGAACCCCATGCGTGGTTTGCTGGGATGGCCGGCCGACCGGGTGAGGCTCCTGAGATCGTTGTGGCGGTGATAGTCGAATACGGGGCGAGTGGCTCTGCTATGGCTGCACCCATAATGGCAAAAACAGCAGACTTCTATCTCCGAAAGCGTTACGGGATTCCAATCGATTCTGTTCAGACATATCGCGAACATTTGTTAAGAGGAATTCCAACACCTTGGTATTCCGCTCGGTATGCACCGCGGACCGAAGCCCCGCAATGATCAAAGTTTTGGACCGTTGGGCTGTCGACTCCAGGTTGGTCTTCACCATCGTGGGTCTCTCGGTTTTTGGGATAGCAATGATCTACTCAGCAGGTGCGGTACATATTCCTAATCCCGTGACAGACAGCGCGTGGTTGCGGCAAAGCCTTTGGTTTGGGCTGGCGCTGGTAGCTTTTACGGTTCTTGTCCGTGTGCCACTTAGGTGGATTGAATGGGTTGCAATCCCCGCCTATGTCATCAGCATAGTTCTTCTCGGGATCACTCTCATAATTGGTACAGGAGTTGGGACAGCAGTTGGTGTAAGGAGTTGGATCGACCTTGGCTTTATCGGATTCCAGCCTTCTGAAATTGCTAAGCTTGCGACTGTTCTAGTCGTTGCAAGAGTGCTCTCCCAAAGGGAAGCGCCGCTCACATCGCTGAAGGATCTACTGGTGCCTGCCATACTAGTAGGTCTGCCCCTAGGCCTAGTCATGCTTCAGCCTGATCTGGGTACCGCCATTGCTTTTGTGGGGATTCTATTTGCGATGCTCTACTGGGCTGGCACCCCAGTGGCTCTGTTACTACTCGTTGCTAGCCCGGTCATAGGGTTGTTTCTCTCATACGATACGCGTATCTGGTCTTTCTACATCATAGCACTGATAGGCTTCCTTTATCTCTATAGGTACCGGCTGTTCCTCTTTGAATCAGTTGCCCTAGTTGTGGCCAACTTCGCATCAGCCACCATCTCAAGACCGCTCTGGAACTCACTTGCAACCTACCAGCAGAACCGCATTCTAGTCTATCTAGACCCGGAGGTGGATCCACGTGGGGCAGGTTACCAGATTATCCAGTCAAAGGTAGCTATAGGTAGTGGTGGAGTGATGGGGCAGGGTTTCACGCTGGGATCCCAGAAACGATACGATTTCCTTCCAGAGCAACATACTGATTTTATTTTTAGCGTTGTTGGCGAGGAGCTCGGATTTTTAGGTGCGGCCTTGGCAATCTCAGTTTTCACTTATGTGCTGAGCCGGATGGTTCATTTAGCAGAGAAGTCTGCGGATCCCTTTGCCGGCCTGGTTCTCCTCGGTATCTTCGGCACCTGGCTTGTCCACATATTTGTAAATATTGGCATGACCGTAGGTGTTTTGCCAATCACTGGCATCCCGCTCCCGTTCGTCAGTTATGGGGGCACTTTCCTCTTTATGTCTTGGGTTGCTGTGGCCGTGGCCGTCCGAGTCGCACATGAATGGTGACGAGTAGGTAGCCCACAGGAGATCCATGGCCTGGTTCCGTAAGGACAAGAAGCCACTCACGGCTCAGGGTAGAAGAGACGTTCCTAAGGACGTATTCGATAAGTGTCCTGGGTGCGGCGAGATTTGCTATCGTGAGCGCCTCGGCAAAAACCTAAACATTTGTCCGAACTGTAACCATCACATGAGGATTTCAGTCGAGGCCTATCTCAGCATTCTTCTTGATAAGGGGACATTCGAAGAGCTGAATGAAGATCTAAGCGCTAGCGATCCTCTTGGTTTTAGTGACCAAAAATCTTATCCCGAGCGAATCGCTAGTGCGGAGGCCAAGGGTAAGAATGAGGCTGTGGTTACAGGCACTGGGACCCTCGATGGGATCGACATCACTATAGCTGTGATGGACTTTCAGTTCATCGGAGGTTCAATGGGCTCTGTGGTAGGAGAGAAGATCTATCGGGTTGCGGACACCGCCCGAGAAGCCAAGGTCCCACTGGTGATTGTCAGTGCCTCTGGAGGTGCCCGGATGCAGGAGGGAATATACTCCCTTATGCAGATGGCTAAGACCTCAGCCGCCCTCTCCCGTCTTCACGATGAGGCAATTCCGTTCGTATCTATCTTGACGCACCCCACCACAGGTGGGGTCACGGCTTCTTACGCGATGTTGGGGGACGTTAACCTCGCAGAACCAGGCGCTTTGATTGGTTTCGCAGGGCCCAGGGTCATTGAGGAAACAATCAAACAGGAACTTCCCCAGGGTTTTCAAAGCGCTGAATTCGTGAGAGATCATGGGATGGTCGACCGGGTAGTCGATCGACGGGAGCTTAAGGACACAGTGGCTACTATCCTCCGGCACCAATACGCCGGTTGGGACACGTAGGTACGCCCCCGCTGTTTGTGCCTGTTCGTGCTGATCAGGCATTTCCTGACCCCTTATTCGACCGACTCTTCCCGCCGCTTCCAACGGCTACACATTGGTCTCTAGAGCGGACAGAAAATGCTCTAGGGGATCTTGGCGATCCTCACCGAAACTATCCGAGCATCCATGTAGGTGGAACGAACGGTAAGGGTTCGGTGAGTTCGACCATCTCTTCGGTATTAACGGAGCGTGGGTTGAAAGTGGCCTGTTACACATCCCCGCACCTGATTTCGTTCAGGGAGCGCCTCCTCATCAATGGGAGTCCCCTACCAGAAGCAACGTTACTAGAATACGCTGGACAGGTTCGTGCCTCAGTAATGAGGTTTGGTCTTACGTTTTTCGAAGCCATTACCGTGTTGGCTATGTATGCCTTTGCTAAGGAAGGCGTGCAGGTGTTAGCAGCAGAGGTTGGGCTCGGCGGCCGACTAGACGCCACAAACGTTCTTAGGCCAGAGGTGGCAGCTGTGACCAACGTGGCAAAGGATCATAGCTATTACCTCGGTGAAACGGTTCTCGAAATTGCTCGAGAAAAAGCTGGTATAATGAAGCCAGGGGTGCCTTTCGTTACAACTGAAACCAGCGAAGACTTGAAGGCATTATTTGAGCAATTGGCTGCTGAAGTTGGGGCCCCTCTAGTGTTCGTGGATCGTGAAAGGGTTTCCAGGGTCAAGGTCAATAAAAGAGCGACTTCCTTTTATACCAAAACGGCTAAATGGGGCGAACTAAAACTCGTGACTCCGCTAGTTGGCACCCACCAGGCGACTAATACATCCCTTGCCGTAGCAGTCCTAGAGGAACTCCCGAATTCTTTGATTCCAGAGGCGAACGACGTTATTAGCGGAATCTCAAAAGTGAAATATCGCGGAAGAGCCGATATTCGTGTTATCGAAGGTCTCACATGGATTTTCGATGTGGCACATAATCCAGCTGGAATGCGATCATTTACGGAGACTCTGGGGCAGATCCACTCGCCTGGCCCACTTGTCGGCTTGGTGAGTATTCTCAGTGATAAGGATTGGAAGACTATGCTTCCAATCCTTTTAACTAGACTGGATATGGTCATCCTAACCCGAGCGCCGTCGCTCTCCGACCAGGAATTTTGGGATCCTCAGTCGGCTGCTGAAGAGATTCCGGTGGACTTGCACGTCGAAGTAGAAGAAGATTTTACCCAAGCCCTGCAAAAAGCAGTTAAGCTGGCTGGTAATGGTAGCGTTATCGCGACTGGCTCTGTGCACACCGTGGGTAGCGCGATGAGGTTACTTGGACTTGATCCACTGAGTTGAACTCTCTTCAGCCCCCGCTAGATTCGGCGCCAACATGGCAACATCAGCATTCAAGAGACTTCCCGGTTTCAGAGACTTTCCGCCTGAAGACTTGGCTCTGCGTTCGCATATTGTCGAAACATGGCGCCGGGTTTCAAAGCGTTACGGCCTGTTGGAGTATGATGGCCCCCCCCTTGAATCATTGGATCTGTACGTTGAGAAGAGTGGGGGGGAGATCGTAGGTCAGTTGTATAGCTTCACTGACAAGGGAGATCGGGAGGTTGCGCTGCGGCCTGAGATGACGCCTTCACTCGCTCGAATCCTGGGTGACAGGAGCAGGGCGATGAGCAAGCCAATCCGCTGGTTTTCCGTCCCTCAGTTATTCCGCTACGAGAGACAGCAGCGGGGCAGGCTCAGGGAACACTTCCAATGGAATGTCGATATCGTTGGAGAGGAAGATGTTGCCGCGGATGCAGAGGTCCTTGCAGTGGCCATAGATGGACTTCGGGAGTTTGGGCTCACAGCTGACCACTTCCGAGCGAGAGTATCTGACCGACGTCTCCTGAGTGCTTTAATGAAGGCTTTTGGAGTTGAGGAGAACGCACTAGCGGTTGCGTTTGGTGTGATTGACAAGCTCGAACGGGTGCCCCGAGAAACTTCTTTGGAAGCGTTAGTTAAGGATGTTGGATTGGAAATATCCCGCGCTGATGCCCTACTCGAAATATTTGATGCGGTCAGCTTGGAGGGTTTGCCTGAGGACATAATCAAGAGCGGAGAAGTGAGCACGGCGCTGGCTCGGGTCCAAACTTATCTTGGTGCTCTTGAGGCCATGGGTCTTCGAGAATATGTAGAGATCGACCTTCGCATTGTAAGGGGGCTTGCATACTACACTGGGATTGTCTTTGAGCTTTTCGATACGGGACGTGACCTTAGGGCGATTTGTGGGGGCGGTCGCTACGACAGACTTCTAGAGTTAGTCGGAGGCGAGCCACTACCGGCGGTGGGATTTGGCATGGGTGATGTAGTTCTGGGAGAGCTTCTTGCCGATTCTGGCTTGATACCTGAGTTCGATCGATCGATCGACTATTTCATTGTCACGGTTTCTTCTGACGAGCGGGCTGAGGCCCTTCGTATCGCACATGCGTTGAGAGAGAACGGCAGAAGCGTGGCCTATCCACTAAGGGACCAGAGTTTAGCTAAGCAGCTGAAGGCTGCCGTGCGGGAAGGGGCTGGTCAGGTTCTGATTATCGGGCCAGACGAACTAGCCCGAGGATGTGTCACGCTCAGGGAGATGGAGTCTGGTGTGGAGCGTGAGCTTCCAGTATCGGAGCTGGAATGAAACAGCCGAGTGCTTGGGAACGTGAAGCTGCTGAGGTGGCTAGGGAAGTTATAAGGAGGGCGGCGTGGAGGCTGGATATGCTCGAGTGGGTGATTTTGGCTGTAGCCGCGGGTCTTGCTATCGCTGGCGGAGCGTTATTGGCATGGCTCGTGACGGAGCCCTCCGGCCTTAGTTTTCGCCTGGTTTGGCTGATCACTTCAATGTTGTTGTTTGTCGTGCCGGGCACCTTTGTGATCGTACAATTCAAAAAGGAAGAGCGCACGCGTCGTCGAGAATCAAAAGGAGTTCAAGAAGAAAGAAATGGCTGAAAGCAAGAAGCTGCCCGCAAGAGATGAGGACTTTGCGAACTGGTACAATGAGGTTGTCCAAAGGAGTGAGCTGGCTGACTACTCACCTGTGCGCGGAAGCATGGTTATTCGTCCTTGGGGCTACGGAATCTGGGAGAATATGCAGAGCGCCTTGGACAAGATGTTCAAGGAAACTGGCCATGAGAATGCTTACTTTCCTTTACTTATCCCTCTGAGCTTTATCGAACGAGAAAAGGAACACGTAGAGGGATTCGCACCAGAGCTTGCCGTCATTACTCAGGCAGGGGGCAAGGAGCTGGAGGAGCCGTACGTCGTCAGGCCGACCTCTGAGACAATTATTTATTCGATGTATGCGAAGTGGGTTCAGAGCTATAGAGACCTTCCGATTCTCATCAACCAATGGGCCAACGTAATGCGTTGGGAGATGCGAACCCGGCTTTTCCTTCGGACTACCGAGTTCCTGTGGCAAGAAGGACACACGGCCCACGCTACTGCGGAAGAAGCGGAAGATGAAACCCAGCTGATTTTGGACGTTTATCGGCGTTTCATGGAGGACTGGATAGGGATGCCCCCGCTCACGGGTCTTAAGTCAGAGTCAGAGAAGTTTGCGGGGGCGGTTCGCAGCTACTCATGCGAGGCACTCATGCAGGATAACAAGGCTCTTCAGGCAGGCACTTCACACTTCCTTGGGCAGAATTTCGCTAAACAGTTCGATCTAAGCTTCCAGTCTGAGGAGGGCCAAGAAGAATACGCGTGGAATACATCGTGGGGGGTATCGACTCGTTTAGTGGGGGGGTTGGTTATGAGCCACGGCGATGATAATGGAATAGTAGTCCCTCCTCGGCTGGCACCAGTGCAGGTTGTTGTGGTTCCTATTCTTACGGATGAGGATACTGAACCCGTACGGGCAAAAACCAAGGAAATTGTCGCCAAGCTTTCTGAAGCGGGTCTGCGTGTGAAGGATGATTCTAGAGAAAATCTATCCCCCGGTGCAAAGTTCTATGAGTGGGAGGGTAAGGGTGTACCCTTTAGGATTGAGATTGGCCCTAGAGACTTGGCACAGGGCCAACTTGCCTTAGCTCGCCGAGTGACTCCGGTGGGAGAGAAGCGAAAGGCTTTTTTGCCTGAAGGACAAGTCATAGCAGAGCTTCCTGCTTACTTAGAGAAATTCCAAGTCGAGCTTCTCGACACCGCACGAGCCCGGCGAGATGAGAATACAGTCCGTGGGGTTACTTCCGTTGATGAGCTCGAGGAGGCTCTCGAACACGGAGCGGGGTTTGTCTTCACTGGGTGGAGTGGTGACCCAGCGGTTGAGGAAGAGGTAAAGGAGCGCACCAAGGCGACAATTCGGGTTCTAGTCAGTGAAGAGTTCAGATCAGAGGAGTCTCCGGACAGGTGTCTTTCTGGACAGGGCGCTTCCGTGCATGAGGTAGCGTGGGCTCGAGCCTACTGATGATGGGCATTCAGGGATGAGTCACGAACATGACCGGGTACTGATCCTTGACTTCGGTTCGCAGTTCACGCAGCTGATCGCACGGAGCATCAGGGAAGAGGAGGTCTACTGTGAGATTCATCCACCCACACGGTCACTTGATTGGATTCGTGCATGGGATCCTGCCGCGGTCATTCTTTCCGGAGGACCTTCGTCCGTGTACGACGACGATGTTCCTAAAACGGATCCTGAATTACTAGAAGCTGGCTTTCCTATCTTGGGTATCTGCTATGGGATGCAGCTCATAGCTCATATTGAAGGTGGTGATGTGAAGCGGGGACACCGTGAATATGGACGGGCCGAGCTTACTGCAGTTAATGGTGACAAGCTGTTTGCTGGATTCGGATCTGGAGAACACACAACAGTCTGGTGTTCTCACGGAGACCATGTTGATGAGCCACCCGAGGGGTACGATCGGATAGCTTCTACTGCGACACTGCCGACTGCTGCATTCCGAGCGAAGGATAGGCCGATTTACGGTGTTCAGTTTCATCCTGAAGTTGCCCACACGGACCGCGGTCGAGAGATAATTTCAAATTTTCTTTTTGAGGTTGCGGGATGCCGTTCTACCTGGACAGCTGGTGCTTTTATTGAAGACACTATCGAAAAGATCCGTGAACAAGTCGGAGATAGCAGCGTAATTTGCGGGCTCTCTGGCGGAGTTGATTCATCGGTCGCAGCAATGCTTGTCCATAGGGCGATTGGAGACCGCCTAACCTGCATTTTTGTTGATCATGGTCTGCTTCGTAAGAACGAGCGGGATCAGGTCGAGACGATGTTCCGGTCACACTACGAAATGAGGCTGGTAGTTGAGAATGTAGCCGACCTCTTCTTAGAGGATCTAGCGGGTGTTGTCGACCCGGAAGCGAAGCGTAAAGCTATCGGAAAGCGGTTTATTGAAGTCTTTGATGCGGCGGCAAAGCGGGAAGGTACCGGCGCCCGGTTCCTGGTTCAGGGAACGCTCTATCCGGACGTGATTGAATCGGTATCAGTAGGTGGCCCGTCTGTGATGATCAAGTCACACCACAACGTGGGCGGTCTTCCCGATGAAGTGCCATTCGATTTAGTCGAGCCGCTCAAAGAGTTATTCAAAGATGAAGTAAGGCAGGTTGGTCGGGAGTTGGGCCTCCCTGATGATTTTGTAAAGCGTCACCCGTTTCCTGGCCCTGGGTTAGCGATCCGGATTCTTGGAGAAGTAACTAATGAGCGTTTAGCTGTGCTGCGAGAAGCCGATGCGATCTACCTGGACGAAATTCGTGCAGCTGACCTGTATGATGAGATCTGGCAGGCTTTAGCGGTTCTTTTACCTGTGCGTTCAGTCGGTGTAATGGGCGATGCTCGCACGTACGAGAATGTACTCGCCTTGCGGGCGGTAACTTCTCGCGATGGCATGACAGCAGACTGGTATCAATTTCCGAACGAGGTACTTCGTCGTATCTCGACCAGGATCATTAACGAGGTGGAAGGAGTGAACCGTGTCACGTACGACGTGAGCTCTAAGCCGCCGGCGACCATCGAATGGGAGTGATCTCGAACTACGTCATTCTCTAACGACTGCATCTGCCTCGATTTCAATGAGCATATCTGGGTGAATAAGTCGCCTGACCTCAACTAGTGTCGTTGCTGGTGGATGCAGACCAAAAAACTCTCGGTGGGCTTTGCCGTACTCCTCCCAGCGCTCAATGTCAGTCACAAAAATCCTGGTGCGGACCACGTGCTCTATCCCTGCTCCAAGGCTAGCGAGTGCTTCTTGGATAATATCGAGGCAGCGTATTGTTTGTTCGTAGCCGTCCCCAGGAGCATGCACTGCACCATCTTGAGTTACTGGGGCGGTCCCCGTTATGAATATTTGGTCATCAGCTCGGAGTGCTCTGCAATAGCCGATTTGGCTCTCCCAAGGAGCTCCGCTGAATGAGCGTTGGAACGACACTTGCATCTCCGGTGTGTCAGGAACCTACCATCGTTAAACATAAACCCTACGGAGGAGCCCAGTGCTTCGATCTCTGACCGTGGTTGCTCTCTTGGCACTGTTCACAACGCCGGTTTCCAGTCAGATCCTCTGGGACAGCCCACCTTTGATCAGCCCCGTGGTCCCTGGAGGGCTGAGTCTTTTTATGCTTAACCCATCGGGTGGAGATCTTGGGGGTTTGGCTACGGTTCGGCACTCCGCTGGGCCCGTGGGACTGGGGTACCGAGCTGCTGTTGCCCAAGAAGACACTTCTGGTGATCTAGCGTACTCGGTTGGTTTAGACGTATCTGGCTACCTTGCACGAGCGGTTGAAGGTTCAGAGATCGACGTAATCTGGTGGGGTGGGGGCGGAGTCGGGGTTGGTTCTGAGACGATTGTTACTGCTCCTCTAGGCATTATTCTGGGCTGGAGCGGGTCCGGTGGGGACGTCACACTTAGTCCTTATGTGGGAGGACACGTGGTTTTCGATATTTCCACACTAGACGGTGAGAGTGTTGGGTTTGCTGGTGTCTTAGACTTGGGACTCGATATTGTCTTATCATCAGATTGGATGGTGCGAGCAGGAGCTTCTTTAGGAGACCGGGAATCCCTTGCTTTAGGGCTTAGGATCCCAGTTGGGAGCTAGGAGAGGGAAATATCTGTCTAACGTTCGAAGTCCCCAGTAGTACGCTCCCCAAATAACCGCTCGACATCGTTCCAAACATCACGCATGAACTCGACGTCCGATCCATACACATCTGCAAAGAGCACGAGCGACTCGCTGTCGATTCCGTGGCTCGACAAGATCTGGTCTCGGGCAGAGTCCGTGATGACAAAATCTTCTGACTCTACTGCCGCGAGCCTCAGGTCGACGAAGACCGTTATAAACGTATCCCGGTCAATGACATCAGGGTTAGCAATCGGATTGGTATTCCCACCACATGCAGTATGGAAAAAGATGATTGCAGGAAGTGCTAACTTATATCGCATAGGGTGATTCTATCCCGAGTCATTTACTGAGGGTCCGTAACAGGTTGTATAGGACAGAAGCTTAAGCAGGGCGTTCGACTAGCTCGATCAGAACCCCATTGGTGCTCGAGGGACTAAGGAAAGCCACTCGATGGCCTGAGGCACCATTTCTCGGGGTTTCATCGATGAGTTCTAAGCCCCTGGCTTTAAGTTCTACAAGGTCTCCATCAAGGTCATCGGTTTGGTAGGCGACGTGATGAAGCCCCTGACCATGTCGCTGCAGAAACCTTGCAGTCCCCGAATTCATATCGAGTGGTTCGACCAATTCCAAGCGACCCACGAAGGCGACACGGACTCCTTGTTCAGATAAGGTCTCAGGAGTCGAGCAAACTTCGCCTGAGATGAGTTCAAAGAGGTGACGACTTTCTTCGATTGACTTAACGGCCACCGCGACGTGATCGAGCCGACGGCCCGTCTCCTGGGACTGAGTCATTGTCAGATGCTACATTAGGAATCACAGGGCGACAAGGAGAGCGAGGATGTCAATGAGCGAGGCAGTGATAGAGGTCACGGATGGGAACTTTGTAGAAGAGGTCGAACAGGGTGAAGGACTTCACATGATTGATTTTTGGGCGACCTGGTGCGGACCATGTCGCATGGTAGCACCAATTGTCAGTGAGCTTGCTGACGAGTATCAGGAAAAAGGTCTTCGTGTAGGCAAAGTTGATGTGGATGCCAATCCCAAGATTACCGCACAGTTCCGAGTCATGTCGATTCCGAGTATCCTGTTTTTCAAGGATGGTGAAATGGTTGACCAGGTGGTAGGGGCAGTCCCTCGGACCCATCTGGAGGAGAAAATTCTGGCGCATCTTACTTAGCCAGGCCCCTCCATTGGGCACCCTGTACTTGGTTAGCACCCCGATAGGAAATCTTGGGGACATCTCACCGCGCGCCGAGGAAACGCTTCGGAGCGTTGATCGCATCCTCACGGAGGATACGCGTAGGAGCAGGCTGTTAGCGCAGAAGGCGGGGTCCAAAGCGCCGCTCGTGTCGCTTCACGCCCACAATGAGCGGGAACGCTCAAAGCGTATCTTGTCTTGGTTATCCAATGGTGAAGATCTAGCACTATTGTCAGACGCAGGTACACCCCTTGTATCGGACCCTGGAGGAAGGACGGTCGCGGGAGCTATTGAGTCCGGCCATCGAGTAGTACCAATCCCGGGACCCAGCGCGGTTCTTTCCGCCCTTATTGCCTCAGGACTTCCTAGTGAAAGGTTTGCCTTCCTAGGCTTTCCAGAGCGAAAGGGTAATAAGAGGAAAGCTTTCTTTGAGAGAGTTGCTCTGAGTAACGAGACCGTAGTTTTATTCGAGTCACCCCGGCGCCTTGTGGTTCTTTTGGATGAACTAGCTGAAAAGTGCGGACATGATCGTCAGGGAGCTGTAGCTCGCGAACTCACAAAAGTGCATGAAGAGATTATGCGCGGTACGCTGACTGAGTTGGCTGCTCACTATCGCGAGTCTGTACCAAAGGGTGAGGTCACGCTGGTGATCGCCCCGAATGAGCAGATTCTGGATGAGGCAGCGCAAGCTGTGGAGGCGAGGGCGCTGTGCAATGATCTCTTAGATCGCGGGATGAAGCCGTCTGAGGTCGCGAAGGAAGTAGCTGAGAGCCTCGCCTTAGCGCGAAATGAAGCGTACCGTATCGTGCACGAACTTCAGCGCAGCAGGAATTCGGGATGAATCTGACCCTCCTGGTCAGCATAACTGCTTTAGCAGTTATGCCTGGGCCAGCCCCACTAGACTCGATTGGAATCGCACGCCTCCAGTATGAGGGCGGTGGGGATTGGTACGCGAATCCATCCTCGCTGCCGAATTTGTTATCGGCAATCAGGGAACGGTCAGGAATATCAGTTTCCCGCAGCGAGGTCAGTGTTAGAGCGCTTGATCCGTCTTTAAGTGATCACCCATATCTATATATGACGGGCCATGGGAATGTTGCTTTTACACCTAGTGAGCGGACTGCCCTTCGGTCGTACTTGCTTGGGGGTGGATTCCTTCATGCGGATGACAACTACGGCCTTGATGAATCTTTTCGAAGGGAGATGGCAGAAATATTTCCCGACGCTGAGTTGACTGAAATTCCACCGGACCATCCCATATTTCATGTTTTTTATGAGTTTCCAGACGGGTTGCCGAAGGTTCATGAGCATGACGGTGGCGCCCCTCAGGCCTTTGGTATTTTCTATGAGGGGCGATTGGTTGTGTTTTATTCTTTCGAGTCTGATCTCGGGGATGGCTGGGAGGACGAGAGCGTTCACGAAGACCCTCCTGAGACCCGTGAGCAGGCTTTGAGAATGGGTATAAACCTCTTCCTCTATGCCCTTGGTCAGGCTGTGACGTGAGCCCATCTTCTCGACGACTGACGGATAGGGTTTCCTGGGTCAAAGACCACCTTCGCAAGAAGGCTGCTATTGCAATAGGCCTTTGGATTTCCGCGGGAGTGGTGTGCTTCCTTATTACTGCGTGGTTGGCTGCGGGCAATGAAGGATGGCGGCAAGGTAGCGACGTACCCGCGCTGTTTGATGCTCTCATCGTCGTATGGATTGCTGCGGGAATTTTGGTTTTCAGAGTCGGAGCGAAGAGATGGTTTGGGGAGATTCCTTTATCGCGATCGATCGAGAGGGCTGCTGGCCTTAGACCAGGGATCGTCCGGGGGGCACTAGAACTCACACGGTCGGTTCCAGAAGGTGTATCTGGATCGCTTGCTATCCACGCAGTTAGAGACACAGCTTCTGACCTAGACGCCCAGAAGCCTCGGGATTTGGTTGGTGACCTTGGCAACGAGGTGGCTGCCTGGACGCGTCGAGGGCTTATCGCCGCGACTGTTTCGTGCATCACCCTTGTTTCTCTGGGTTTTTCTGCACCAAACCGCACAGCGAAAGTGTGGGCTGGGGTATCCTCCCCTATCAGCACGATGCTGGATCCCGTTCTACCTCAGCTTTTAGTAAGTCCAGGAAGTGTTGAGGTCCTACGGGGCACGGATGTTCGAATTGATATCGAAGCATTAGGAAGGCTCGGTGTTCAGGTGGCATGGCAGTCTGCAGGAGACGTCTCTCGCACACAACAACTCGAAGTGTCGGAAGGACGTGCTTCCTACGTTTTTCAAGCTGTATCTGCAGCTACAGAGTATCGGGTCCGGACGTCAGAGGGCGAAGAGACTGAGACGTATAGGATCATCCCTATCGATCCACTTTTCGTGAGTGACCTTGTGATAGGGGTGACGTATCCACCCCATACCCGCATGGCCCCGGACGAGTATCGAGGGGATGCTCCGCCTCTAAGGCTGCCAGTCGGTAGCCGCCTTACTTTCGAAGGATTGGCAAGCCGACCGTTATCAAACGTTGAACTTGTTGATTCTGCTGGTGCAACCAGTCTTCTGCTCGAAGTCGACGGACTTGCGTTCCAGGGGGTTTGGACTCCCAGGGCAAACGGTTTGTTCGACTGGCAATTCCGAGACATTTCTGGTACCGAGGCTGTGATTTATCCGGACCCAGTCGAAATCGTGATGGTCTCCGACTCCGCTCCGAATGTTGCGATTCTTCTTCCAGGCCAAGACACAGTTATGCCACTGAGCCTCCGTCAGCCACTGGTCGTTGACGGCCGTGATGACTATGGGCTCAGCCGGTTGGAATTGGTCTCTTATCGGGTTACGGCATTTGGTGAAAGGGATGAGCCAGTGGTCCAGAGTCTTGATATGGCTGGGACACGAGCTGCGCTCGCTCGTCCCATTCTTGACCTGACTACAAGGGGCTTACTACCCGGAGATACTTTGCGGTACTTCGCCCGGGTCGTGGATAACAATCCGGTCTCTCAGACTGGTGAGTCCCCAGAGTATGCTCTAAGGATGCAAGACACGGGCGAGCTTCGTAGAGAAGTCGAGGCGACCTTAGAAAGTGCTGCTGAGCGACTTGAAGAACTTATGGCTGAGGTCGCTCGCCAGGCAGAGGAAAACCTAGAACAATCTCTTTCGGATGCGAATCAGATCGAAGATGCCGCTAACCCGTCACTCGATGAGCCAGACTTTGAGGAACGAGAGGAACTCCTTAGGGCTCTGGAAGAACAGGCTCAACTGGTAGATCAAGTGGATTCGCTTTTAGTCGAGATGCAGGAGCTGGAGCAGCGGATGGTTGACGCTGGTCAGGCCGATCCCGAACTAACAGATGAACTTCAAGAGCTTCAAGATCTCCTCAGACAGCTTGGTACCGAGGAGATGAATGCTGAGCCAGGTGATTCAGAGGAAGCTATATCCCAAGACCCTGAGGAAGACCAGCAGTCCCTGGACCAACTAGCAGGGCAGCAGGATGAGTTTCGCGATCGCCTTGAGGCTGCGCTCGAGCGTTTTCAGAGAGCGGCTTTAGAACAGGACTTTCGGGCGACTACGCAGGAGGCCGAGGAATTAGCCCGGCAAGAGCGTGCTCTCGCAGATGCAATGCGGGAGGATGATCCGGAGTTACGTGCCGATCAACAAGCAGACTTGGCTGATCAGACTGCGGAACTTGATGAGCGTATGGAGAGCCTAGCACAGCGCCTGGAAGAACTCGAAGAAGAGAGTGCATCGCAGCAAGTAGAGGAGGCTCGGGAGACGATTTCGGAAGCCCGGGATCGTATGGAACAAGCCCAGGACCAAGCTAGCCAGGGAGATAGCCAAGATGCGGGAGACCAGGCGGATCAGGCCGCTGATCAGTTGGAGGAGGCCGCTTCGCAACTTGAGCAGGCTCAGGATGCCATGACACAGATGACTATGGAGCAAGCCCAGGCTGCAATGCAGCAGACCGCTGACGATGCCCTCTCACTAGCACGAAGTCAGTCTAATCTTCGGAACCGAATGGACGCCGCGAGTCAGGACGAGTTGGCTGAAATGAGGAGTGATCAAGCATCGATTCTACGAGGTGTTGAGAACCTTGCGGAGAACCTTCAGGCGGGTGTTCAGTCATCAGACGTGGACCCTGCTTTGTCAGCTCAAATTGGCCAGGCGATGGAGTCGTTGCAGCGTACTGCTGATGCCCTAGATAGCCGTAGGTCCTCCTCAGCGACGCCGGGTGCCAGAGCAGAGCAGGCTGTCGGCGATCTGAATCAGCTGGCACTAATGGCTATGGCGGGGGCGCAAGCACCGGGCCCAGTGGGCGAAGGGCAGAGTGGTCAGGATATGGTAGAGCAACTTGGGCAGCTAGCTCAGAGACAGGGCGAACTCGTTTCTCAGACGGGAGAGCTTGTTCCCATGCGTTTGGGAGAGCAGGCTGAGCGACAGCAGATGCAAGACATTTCTGATCAGCAACAGATGGTGGCCAGTGATCTGGGTCAGCTAGCAGAGCAACCCGGAGCAGACGGTACGCTAGGAGACCTGGAAGAACTATCCCGGCAGGCTGAGATTCTTGCTCAGCAGCTTGCCGAGGGCCGACTGACGTCCGAGATACTAAGAGACCAGGAACGCCTTTTTCATCGTTTGCTTGATGCAGGTAGAGCTTTGGAAAAGGAAGAGTTTTCTGAAGAGCGAGAGTCCGAGGAGCCTGGGGCCTTTGAGAGGGGGCAAGTTGTACCCTTGACTGCCCAGCAGCTTGGCGTCATGCCCTATGAGCTTCCTGACGGAGAGCAGCTTCGCCGCCTGACGCCAGCGGTGCGGCAACTGGTGCTAGAGTATTTTGAGCGACTGAATCGCGTGGGACCCGAGGGCGGTGACTCGTGAATAAAGGCTACGTGATAGTAGTTGCCTTAGGGTGTCTTCTCATGAGCGGAGTCTGCCAGGTTGAAGCTCAGGGTCGACCCCTTGATCGCAGAACTCAGCTGATTCGCGATGCCGCCCGTCTAGAATCTGAGGGTGACCTAGCAGGTGCTGAGGCAGCCCTCCGGAGACTCGTAACGTCCGACCCCACTTCACTGGGCGGTGTCTTCGCTCTGGAGCGGGTACTGAGAGCACAAGAACGTGTTCAAGAAATCTTACCTCTCTTAGATGCTTTCCTGGCACAGCAGAGTGCTTCAGAAGTGAGAGGGCTTAGGCTTCGAGTTCTTGGTGAGACGGGTGAGTACGAGGCACTGACAGAAGATGCCGAGAGTTGGATAAATGAGGATTCTCGCCGTGAAATTGTTTATCGACTGGTGGCTCGGGCATACGAACCGGCGTTTGGGACCGACAGATCTCTGGAAATATTACAGCGTGGACGGTCAGAGATTGGTGGCTCCTCTCTCGCTCTCGATATTGGGGACATACACGCAGCGGTGGGTGATCTAGATGGTGCTGTGGACGAGTGGGCTGATGCCGTTGGCCCTAACGGCTCCGAGGCGCAGACGGTTCAGGCGAGGATTGAGAATCTAGGGGCGGCGGGGCAGGGGGCTGCGCGTCGCCTTGTAGGAATTCTAGGGGGGGCGGTGGAACCCCTACGTGTAGGGGCAGCTGCCCGTATGGCTGTAGAACTCGAACTCATGCCAGAAGCACTAGAACTCACGGAACAGTACGCCGATGGCTTGAGGGGGCGGGCGAGAAGTAGCTTCCTAGAAGACATAGCTAGAATGGCAGGAGACTCAGGGTTGGCCGAGGTATCCACTTGGTCATATGGGGCACTTAGAGAAGCTGCTTCTAGCCCTGGAGAACGGCGCCAGCTTGATCAGCGAATTGCGGATATGGCGATGCAAATGGGAGATACCGCAGCAGCCCTCCAAGCCCAACGGAGGGTCGCTGAGTCTTATGATCCCAATTCTGAAGATGGTCGCCAAGCTAGGGCCCAGGTCATTCATCTAGAGGCTGGCAGTCTGGAAGCGGACCCCCTGAGGTTATCCTTTCTGGCATTCCAAGCGGATTTTCCAGAAGCTCCAGAATTAGATGGATTAGCTGCGGCAGTGTCGGCTGCCCTGCAGTCCAGGGGAGACTCTGATGGTGCTCATGCGGTTCTCCAGGGAATCTCAGGTCCGAGGAGTGCTCTTGAGAGTGCCTATATCCTTTTGGAATCTGGGGACATTGAGGGAGGTCGTAGTACGCTGCTACTCGCTGTCAGCGGTCTACCTCCGAGCGAAGCGACCCCGATTATTCAACTTGCAAGTTTACTGGGTCGGATTTCTCAGGGAAGTGTGCCTATTCTAGTGACAGCTGGTGTAAGGGCGCATCGTGGAAAGGGGGGGGAGGCAGCTGAAGGGCTTGTATCTGAAACGCAGAATTTAGCTGCATCCGACCGAGCAGCAGTTCTAGCAGAAGCAGCGCGTATGGCAACGAGAAGTGGTGACATTGATCTCTCTGTAGGCATTCGCGAACGGATCTTGATGGAGTATCCCAGTGCCCCTGAGGTGGCCGAAGCAACATTAGAGCTGGCTCGGCATTACGCGGGTTCTGGTAGAGACGATGATGAGGCTATGCGATTGCTAGAAGAGTTGATTGTCCGTGATCCTGGTTCTGCGGTAGTACCGGAAGCGCGACTCGAGTTAGAACGTTTAAGGAGTAGGGGATCATGAACGCTAATTTTTTAGGAGTGTTCCTCATCCTTTTGGCGATGCTTGCCAGTCCGGCGAGTGCGCAGTGGCTCCTCGTTCCTATGGACCGAGATCAACAGAATCATCTTCGAGCCTATGGCCTAACTTATTGGGTCTTGGAAGAAGGGGATGAGGCTGAGTGGCTCTTGAATTACCGCGGAGGCTCCTTCCTTCTCCCTGACAGTCCAGGAGTCCGGCGTGAAGCAGCACTAAGAGGGGTTAGTACGCTCCCGATGGACGCCTCAGCGGAGGCTCGGATGCGAGCTACAGTAGAGGCTTCAAATATGGAGGCAGTGCCTCTTGAGCGGGCGCCCAAGGTCGCTATCTACACTCCCCCAAATTCCGAGATTTGGGACGATGCTGTAACCATGGCACTCGAATACGCAGGGATAGGTTACGAGACCATTTGGGATCCGGAAGTCCTTGGTGAGGGTCTAGAAGAATACGAATGGATTCATCTTCATCATGAAGATTTCACAGGCCAGTACTCCAAGTTCTTTCTTACGTACGGTGCCACGTCATGGCTTCAGGACGAGGTAGCCCGCAGTGAGGATATGGCACGGCAGGTAGGTTTTCGGGACGTTCCAGCTCTGAAAAAAGGCGTTGCTGCAGCGATCAGGACCTATGTGGAGGAAGGGGGGTTTTTGTTCGCGATGTGTTCTGCTACAGAGACCCTAGAATTAGCATTGGCGGGTGCGGAGGTGGACATTGCAGCGTCGTATTCGGATGGGTCTCCTCCTGATCCACAGGCGTCTCAGAAGATGAACTGGAGTCGCACGATGGCTTTCTCAGGTGCTGAAGTTCAGACGTCAACTTCAATCAGTGCCTTCTCGGATATTGATGCTCATCAAGTAAATACACCGTGGCGCAAGGAGTTGGGTGTATACACTCTCTTCGATTTCTCTGCAAAGTTTGATCCCATTCCATCGATGCTGACCCAGAATCATGTGTCTGTGATACCGGACTTCTATGGTCTTACTACTTCATTCGCCGATGACCGCCTCAAGCCGGCAGCAGTTGTTTTGGCTCGAGAGTCCGGATGGGCGAAATATTTGCACGGCAATTTAGGTGAGGGCACCTGGACCTACTTCGGTGGCCATGATCCGGAGGACCCGGAACACCAGATCGGTGATCCTCCGACAGATCTCTCGCTTCACCCGAACTCACCAGGGTATCGGCTTATCTTGAATAACGTCCTTTTCCCAGCCGCTAAGAAGCAGACGCTAAAGACGTAAGGGAAAACCCAATGGAGTTCCCAGAAGGGTTCCCTATTCGAATACCGACAGAAGCTCTCGCTAGTCCATACCGACCTGAGGAGGAGGGCCTCCCGGAACCAATTTCTTCGGGTGTTCTGAACAATCCTGTGACACTCTCTGGAGAGGCCTCGTCGCAGATCCGAGCAGAGGTTGCCCGTGCTGGTGGCCGTAAAGTTTCTTTCCTGGCAGAGATCGACGAACAAGGAGTTGTGCGGAACCCAAGGGCTGTCGCTAGAGGGAGTTCCGAAGCTGTACTAGCAGCTGCAACAGAAGTAGGTCCAGGTGGGATAGTAGTGCACAGCCGTCCCGACGGTGTCTTCGAAGCACTCGAAACTGAGATTGAAACTGCGAACCTTCTTTATGAACAAGGCTTGGGCACGGCCACGGTAAACAACAGTGGGGAGGAGCTTGATGTTCTCAGGGAACCACCTGAAATCCAAGAAGTCAGGGGCCTCCGATCGGAGGAATTAGATGCGATTCTGGCACCAGGAGGACTATTAGCTGAACGCCAGCTCAGTTACGAGAACCGTCCCGGGCAGCGGGAGATGGTTCATGACATTGTCTCGGTCTACAACGAAGGTGGCGTCGCAATTCTCGAAGCGGGCACAGGTACGGGTAAATCTCTCGCGTACCTTCTTCCGGCAGCACGCTGGGCTCAGGAAAATAAGAAGCGGACTGTCGTTTCTACCAATACGATCAATCTACAGGAGCAATTGGCTTCTAAAGACCTACCATTAGTCAGTGAGCTGATTGGCGATTTCCGCTGGGCTTTGGTAAAAGGGAGGGGCAACTACGTCTCGATCCGAAGGGCACTATTGGCAGCAGAGTCCCAGTCCGGACTATTTGAAGAAGACCGTTCTTCAGAGATCAGAGAGATTCTGAGCTGGATTGAGGACACTCAGGATGGCTCACGATCTGACCTTCAGTTTGTCCCGTCAGATGACACGTGGGATGAGGTAAAAAGCGATGCTGATATCTGCTTGCATAGCCGTTGCCCTCACTTCCAGGAGTGCTTCTTTCAACGATCAAGACGCAGGGCAGCCTCAGCCGACCTCTTGGTGGTGAATCACCATCTATTGTTTACGGATCTAGCAGTTCGTCGGGGCACGAGGAACTACACGCAATCAGCTGTCCTGCCTGCCTATCAGCATGTCATTCTTGATGAAGCACACAACATTGAGGATGCGGCAACGTCCCATCTGGGTGTAGAGGTAACGCGCAGGGGTCTCCATCGGTCGATGGCTCGACTAGATCATCGAGGTCGGGGAATCTTAACTGCGGTGCACGATGGGGTGGAGGACGTGATGGAAGCTCCCGGGTTGCGGGAAAGGATCGAGAATCGCGTACGTCCAGTTTTGTCACGGGCACGTTCGGGTGTGGACGACCTAATTGATCGGCTAGAGCCCTTCGTGTCTGGGCGACTAGGTGCGGTCAGGCTTGGCCCTTCTGGAATCGGAGAGCCAGTCAATGATTTTGAAGTCCGGGAGGCACTAGGCCGCGCGGTCTTAGTGCTTGAAGAGTTGGTAAGGGAGATCGCTGAATTTAGAGCCCGTTTGGAGCTCGTAGACGAGTCTGCTCAGCGGTTCGAAGGACGGGTCATGGATCTCCGCTCGATCGAGCGACGTGTGTCTGCTGCTATTCAAGGGCTTAATCTTGTGCTTGCACCTGGAGAGGAGGGAGACACATACGTCCGTTGGCTTGAGAACAGAGGACAAGGTCGATACGTAAATCTCATGTTTGGAGCAGCCCCAACCGAGCTCGGTGCGATGCTCCACGAATCATTATTCACACAGGTGGATTCCTCAGTTCTTACCTCAGCTACGTTGTCGACACGAAATAGCTTCGACTTTATCCGTAGTCGACTAGGGCTCGGGACCGCAGAACTCTCTGGGGCGGATAAGAAGCTTGAAGTAATAGAACGTATCATAATGTCAGAATTCAACTTCGAGGACCAGGCACTGCTTGCTGTGCCTACAGATCTTCCTGCTGCGGAGCGAGGCGATCCAGAATTCCAAAAGGCGACTGCAGATGTAGTGGTTGAGTTAGCTGAGCTTAGTAGGGGTGGCCTGTTCGTTTTATTTACCTCTCACGCCTCTCTTAACCATGTGGCCGAGCTTTTAAGGGCTAGAGATCTCGAAGAAGATTGGCCCCTTTTCGTCCAAGGAGAGGGTGATCGTTCCCAGTTGTTAGAAAGATTTATCAACTCTGGATCAGGCGTGCTGCTCGGTACAGCCTCATTCTGGGAGGGCGTAGATGTTCCGGGTGAGCCCTTGAGAGGCCTGGTGATTCAAAAACTGCCGTTTCGCGTCCCCACTGAACCTATTACAGCGGCACGAATGGAGATGATCGAAGAGATGGGGGGTGATCCTTTTCAGCAATTTATGCTTCCGCATGCCGCCCTGAGGCTGAAACAGGGTTTTGGGCGTCTAATCCGTTCTCAGACAGATCAGGGGGTGGTAGTGATCCTCGACGATCGTTTGGTGACTAAGCGCTATGGTCGATACTTACGTGAGTCTCTTCCCCAGGTGCCTACAGTAAAGGGGGCTTGGTCGGATTTACGCCATCACTTGGCGTCTTTTTACAAGCCGGTTGAACCCGGCCCGATGGCACTTGGAACCAGAGGAGCAGCGAGGTAGATTTGTGCGGCGCCGCGTAGGCGGCTGGACAACCTCAACTCGATGAGTCCATGAAGCGGATTTTAGGGATCGGCCTTGGCATTCTCTACCTCGTTATCGCCTTTGGGGCCTACTCGCAAGCCAATGCCGGATGGGCGGACGGACATGCCGACCTGGGATTTTGGTGGACGGTAGTGGGCGCATTCCTCACGATTGCTGCTCTAGCAGCTATCATTGGCACCTGGATACATACACGACCTGCAGCGGGTCGGACTACTGCCCCCTGAATCACTGACCGTCTATGTAGGTGATTAGTCAAAAAATCGCGACGGGATTGACAGGGGAACCGGTGCCATTCGGAATCGGCAAGGGGTTTATCGTCAGCATAAACTCCCAACGATTCTGCTCTTCTGCTAACTCAGCTAACTCGTCCAGATTTGCTCGGTCAATCAGATGAACCCCAAGGTGGGTCAACGTGAAGTCGTGGAGAGCTAGTGTTGGCAGGTCGCCTTCCAGACGAGGTGTGTAGCCTGGGGACTCCCAACCTAAGATCGCTATGTCGCGCGCCTTCAACCAAGGTATGACGGTGTTGTCGAGGCCTGCAGCTTCCTCCCACGTGTCAAAGGTCCCGAGAGCGTCTTTTCGCGCCCACCTCCCCCATCTAAAGAGCATCGCATCACCGGGTCCAACTTGGACACCTGTCTCCCGTTCCCAGGCCTCAAGATCTGACACCGTTACACGATCGCCTGCACCTAGGTAGTCCACACCTTTCAGTCTAGGTATGTCGTAGAGCACGCCGCGCGTCACGATCCCGTGCCTCATTGTTAGTACCGCGTTTTTGCTCGCTCCACTCTCCATGGTGACGAACTCTTCTACGTCATACCCGTTCCACATCTTTCCATCAAAGAACCGGTGCGCAAAACCGTCGATATGTGTCGTCCCTAGTCCATGGATGCACGGGTAGGAGATCCTGTCGCTGGCTCCGCTACGACTTGCGTTAGCCATTTCCCATTCCACCGGACAAGGGTTGTCAACGCTCTCTTCTGTATCCGCGATCGATGAAAGAGATACAGTCGTCCCGGAACGTACCAGGCTAGCGGCTTGAAGGCGTTTCGCAGGTGTGATTAGGTTGAGTGTACCCATCTCGTCGTCCGGTCCCCAACGACCCCAATTCGTTAGCTCTGTTTGCCAGCGCTCATATTCGGCCTCACTCACAAAAGGTTGGTCCTGTTGGGCATCCATGGAGCCCGCAAGAATAAGTAGGGCTGCCAGAGTAACACTAGACACGTGAAAAGAAGGATGTGAGACCTGCATTGGTGCCCCCTTGGATATCGACTGGCAGACTTTCCATGGAAGAGATGGTGGACTAATCATCAGGGCAAGAAGTCCTGGAATTCCAAATCTATTCGAGGTCGAAGTTGCTGCACCTGAAGCGCTGGATCCTGCTTAGGATGTTGCCTAGCTGAAGTGGTGGCTCCACCATTCCATCCTAAGTCCTCATGAAGACTCCAGACCTTAAAGGACGTCACTATGTCTGACGCTAGACCTTCCAAGATCGTATGCATTGGCCTCAACTATGTGAAGCACGCTGCTGAGCTTGGAGCGCCTCTCCCCGAAGAACCCCTGATCTTTTTTAAGCCCCCGTCATCACTAATAGGGTCAGGAGAGCCCATCGTTATGCCAAAAGCTTCAGAGCAAGTGGATTTCGAGGGCGAGATCGGTGTCCGGATCGGAAAGCAGGCACGGAATATTTCGGCTACTAGTGCTTGGGAATACGTCGACGGACTAATGGCGCTAAACGATGTCACAGCAAGGGATCTCCAAAATAAGGATGGGCAGTGGAGTCGCGCGAAGGGGTTTGACACGTTTTGTCCTGTCGGTTCAGTGGTTCCGCTTGAACAGGTTGACTTGAGCCTGCTTTCCGTGAAGACGCGCGTTAATGGAGAAATTCGACAAGAGAGCGGTGCTGACGACATGGTGTTTGATATCCCTACTCTTATCGAATACGTAAGCCACGTGATGACGCTTGAGGCGGGAGACCTGATTGCTACTGGTACACCGCACGGTATTGGTCCTTTGCGGGAAGGTGACGAAGTAGAGATAGAGGTTGGGGGGGTGGGGTCAGTAGTTAATCCGGTGATTGCTAGCGTCTGATGCATTCTACCAGCGAGCGGTATAGGCAGTTGCCCGGTTACCCGCTCGCGGGTGTCAGCGAACTTCGCAGGCACGTGGAGGATGCTGGAATCGAGGTAATCGACCTGGGTTCTGGCGATGCTGACCTTGATCCACCCCCTTCGGTCGTTGCACGGCTCAGGGAGGTGGCGGGCGAGCGTTCTTATTCTCGCTACCCGTACCAAACTGGACTCCCGGCATTACGTGAAGCGATTACTCATTGGATGTCTCAAAGGTTTGGGGTAGATGTAGATCCTTGGAAAGAAGTCTTGCCTTTGATCGGTTCCAAGGAAGGTCTCGCTCACCTTCCTTTCGCATTTGTTGGGCCTGGTGATGTCGCGATTATCCCGGACCCCGGATACCGGGCTTATATGGGAGGTGTCACCCTTGCAGGAGGGGATCCTCACTTAGTCCATCTGAAGGCGTCGAACGAGTTCCTTATGCCTTTAGATTCGTTGCCTTCAGAGGTCTCAGCGCGCACCCGTATCGTCTATCTCAACTATCCAAACAATCCTACCACTGCCGTTGCTCCGGACGACTACTACCGAGAAGCGATTCAATTCTGCCAGGATTCTGGGGCAGTGCTCGCGCATGATCACGCGTATTCAGAAATTGCCTTCGACGGGTGCCGACCTCGGAGCGTCTTAGAGTTTGACGGGGCCGACTCCGTTGCGCTTGAGTTCCATTCTTTTTCAAAGACCTACAACATGACTGGATGGCGCCTTGGTTGGGCAGTGGGAAACCAAGAGCTAATCTCAGCACTTTCCACCGTAAAGACCTTTATGGATACTGGTCAGTACCTCGGAGTGCAGGCAGCGGGAGTTGCAGCGCTAGAAAGTTGGGAGGCCTGGGTGCCCGGTAATGTTGCAATCTTTCAATCGCGCCGGGACAGAGCAGTAGCGGCTTTCCGGCGGGAGGGTTTCAAAGTTACTTCGCCAAAAGCGACTCTCTATCTTTGGATTCCTATTCCTACCCACGAGTCGTCAGAAGAGTTTGCCCGGCGAGCACTCGAAGCGGAAGGTGTGATTGTGTTGCCAGGAGCGGGCTTCGGTAGTGGTGGCGAAGGGTATTTCAGGGTAGCTCTCACAGTCGGTGAAGGCCAACTAGAGGAAGCAGCGAAACGGCTCGGAAGACTACTGTGATCTGTTGTCTTCTTGGCGCCTGGGGAGGAGCTGGCTCTGCTAATGGGGTTAGGAAAGGAGATGAATAAGTTGGGCGGGAGGGCAACGGTCTCGGAAGAGATCGGCCATCCACGTTTGGGGTTAGGGTCTCGACCAGTGGTCGGGGGGGCATTCGCCCTTTCCGCCGCTATTCATATCATTGGAATACTTGTCTACCCGTACCTTTTTCCGAGCATTCAGCCAGACGGTGTGGTCTTTAGTTATCCTGCAGAGTCTGTGGAGACTGGTGGTATTGAGGTGCTTCGAATCGTTGAGGTCGATGTTCTGCAAGACCTCGAAAACCCTGAAGATCCAGAAGAAATTGAAACAGTCGAGGCCGAGGCAGCGGTTTCGGAACAGGATTTTCGTGATACTCCTGCCATCGAGCTTATGCGACCAGGCCTGACAGCAGCTGAGAGACTAAGGCCTAGGCTTACGGATCGTAGGCTTTGGGCCCCACTACCACCTGAATTTCGCCGCCTTACTCTAGAACAGCGTGAGGAACTGGCTATCGCAGGGCGGCTGGCAGAGTGGATTGACTCCGTTGCGGCAGAGGCCGCTGCTGAAGCGCGCTTCACTGATTGGACATTTACTGATGGCGATGGTGATCGCTGGGGTATTTCTGACGGTCAGTTACATCTCGGAAGCGTGACGCTCCCGATTCCGGAGTTTGCTGCACCCCCGGGCGCAGCCAGGGAGTACCTACTACAGTGGGACGAGATTGCCCGACAGGGCAGTGCTATCCGTATTCAAGAGTCCGTGCAGGACCGGATCGACGCGATTCGGGAGCGGCGTGACCGAGAACGAGAGCTAGAGCGTGAGCGTTCCGAAGCTGAAAACGATACAACCAGGACGTCGCGTTAGCCGGTTCCGAAGCTTAGGGTGGGAGGCCATCTTTCCAGCTAACACGCCGCTTCCCATTAGTACGGAGCCTAATTGAATTGACTGAAGAGCTTGCCCCGCGTCTCGACCCAGGTGCCATTGAGCCTGTTCGATACCGTAGATGGATGGAAGGCGGTTTCTTCCATGTTCCCGCGTCTACTGTTCTAGAGGACGGTCGGGAACCCTATGTAATTGTGATTCCTCCACCGAATGTCACTGCGGCCCTTCACATGGGCCACGGGCTCAACAACACCGTCCAGGACGTACTCATTCGCTGGCGGCGAATGCAGGGCAGAGCCGCACTTTGGGTCCCAGGTACTGACCACGCGGGAATTGCGACACAGAATGTGGTAGAGCGTTTGTTAGCAAGTCAGGGCTTCACGCGAGAAGATTTCGGTCGTGAGAAGTTTGTCGCTGCTGTTTGGGATTTCGTCGATGAAACTGGCGATCGGATCTTGGGACAGCTCAAATCCATTGGTGCTTCGTGCGATTGGGAACGGACACGTTTCACTCTGGATGATGACCTGGCGAAGGCAGTCAGAGAGGTGTTCGTCACGCTTTATGAAAAGGACTTGCTCTATCGAGGGGAGTACATAATCAACTGGTGCCCTCGCTGCCTGACTGCCTTATCAAATGAAGAAGCGGAGGGTGAGGAGACTGAAGGTAGTTTGTGGCATCTTCGATACCCTCTAAGTGGGGGTGTTGGGGAAATCGCAGAGGCTGCCGTAGAGGCTGGAGCGGATGCAATAGGTCAGTTGGAAGATGGTCGTTGGTACCTGACTGTTTCTACAACGCGACCCGAAACTATGCTCGGTGACATGGGCGTGGCTGTCAGTCCTGATGACGAGCGTTACCGCGGATTAGTGGGCTCCGAGGTCCTGCTACCGCTGACAGGACGGACCATCCCAATCGTAAGTGACGACTTCGTTGATCCAGAATTCGGATCTGGGATGGTAAAAGTGACTCCCGCTCATGATCCGAATGATTTCGATATTGCTGGGCGTGCGGGTCTCCCATCTCTCGACATCATGACTCCGGATGCTCACATCAGTGATGCGGCCCCAAACATGTTCCGCGGTATGGATCGATTTGAGGCGAGGAAGGCAGTGCTTGAATGCCTTGCATCCGAAGGCCTATTAGCTGGTGAAGAAGAGCACACCCATTCAGTGCCGCACTGTTATAGGTGCCACACGATTGTAGAGCCAAGGGTCTCGGAGCAGTGGTTCGTAAGGATGAAGCCACTGGCTGAGCCAGCACTTGCTGCTTCACGAGATGGAACGATTACGTTCACTCCTCCACATTGGCAGCGTGTTTATGAGCACTGGATGGAAAACATCCGGGATTGGTGCATATCCAGACAGCTCTGGTGGGGGCACAGGATCCCTGTGTGGTATTGCTCATGCGGGCACCAGATTGTGTCCCGTGACGACCCGACAAAGTGTTCCGAATGTGGCTCCACAGAACTCGAACAAGATCCTGATGTTCTTGATACTTGGTTCAGCTCACAGCTCTGGCCTTTTTCGGTTTTTGGGTGGCCTACTGAGACAGAAGACATGAAGGCATTCTATCCGGGCCACACCATGGTTACGGCTCCAGAGATCCTGTTCTTTTGGGTGGCCCGCATGATTATGATGGGTTACGAGTTCCAGGGCGAGCCGCCTTTTACTCAGGTATATCTGCATGGAACGGTGCGTGATATGCAGGGGCGTAAGATGTCGAAGTCCCTTGGAAATGGGATTGATCCTCTTGAGGTGGTCGACTCCTTTGGTGCCGATGCTATGCGGTATACGATAATAAGCCAATGCGGGGTTGGATCGGACATCCATCTCGATCATGAGAACATAGAACTAGCGTTCTCAAGCGGTCGCAACTTCGCCAACAAGATTTGGAATGCAGGCCGGTTTTCCTTGATGAGTCTTGGTGACGAACCAGTGAAGCCGCTAGCAGAGGTCGATGATGCTCTAGAACTCGAAGATCGGTGGATCATATCTCGAGTGCAGAAGGCAACTGCTAATGCGACTGATGGGCTAGAGCGATTCCGCTTACATGAAGTGGCGGAAGGTTTGTATCATTTCTTTTGGGGTGAGGTCTGCGATTGGTACTTAGAGTTAGTCAAATCGAGGTTGGGCTCAGATGCTGATCCAGTCAGTCGAGAGGCCGCCCGCTCTGCGCTTTTGGTTGTTATGGACAGCGCACTCAGATTGCTGCACCCGATCGTACCTTTTGTAACTACGGAGCTTTGGGCTAGGCTGCCCTGTCCAGCCGGACACGAGCGAGCTGAGGACCTAATCGTGGCTCCCTGGCCGACGCCCAATGAAGACCTCATCTCAGAGGGATCTGAGGGCCTCATGACGACCCTCCAGGAACTGGTTACTGAAGTGCGTCGCCTTAGAAAGGAGTACGGGGTGCCGGAGGGACGGCTAATTGGGATCTATGTGAGCGGTGCAACTGACAGCTTCGTGACAGCTGTAAAAGGTCAGTCGGCAGCGCTAGAGCAGTTGGCGGGCATACAAGGAATTGAAAGTGACGTCAGATCAGGTGTGGGTGCTCACGGAGTACTGTCAAATGGAGCCGAACTCTTTATGCCCCTAGAGGGCGTGATTGATCTTGATCGAGAACGGGAACGACTTAACGAAGCAATTGGACGCTTAGACGGGCTACTCGAGGGGGCGAAGAATAGGTTGGAGAACGAAGCCTTTGTTTCGAGGGCTCCGAAAGAAGTTGTTCAAAAGGAGCACGACAAAGCCGCACAGCTAGAAGAGCAGAGAGTCAAGCTTAGGATCAAGCTGGATGGATTGGAGGCCACGGGCTCTGAGTAGGGGTCGTGTTTTTGGGCCAACGGGAGCAATCCTAGCCAGTGTGAGCGTTGGCTTCACTGGTGCTTGTGCGAGTCAAGAGGCTCCCACAGGTGGTCCCCAGGACCTGCGCCCCCCTGTGATCGTTCGCACGGATCCCGATACTTTCGGCTCTCTAGAGAACCTAGGCGATCAGGTGAGTTTCCACTTTGATGAACGGATCAGCGAACGGGCAGCAGGTGGTGACCTTGAAAATGCGGTGAGTGTTTCTCCAAATACAGGAGACATACGAGTGCATCATAGCCGGAGTTCGATCCGTGTTGAGATCGAAGGTGGTTTCCGGCCGGGCCTAGTTTATCGCGTGACACTCCTTCCAGTGTTGAGCGACCTATTTGGGAACCAGCTCCGAGATCCTTTCGAGCTAGTTTTCTCGACTGGAGGGGAACCGTCTCCCACAACTCTGGCTGGTGAAGTCTGGGATCGCATCACAGGCCGTGGGATGGAGCGGGTTACGGTGCGGGCAGTGGGTGAGGACTCGTTGGTGCATCTGGCTCAAACTGACGCCAACGGAATTTTTGCCTTCCGGTATCTTCCTAGTGGAACTTTTGGTTTGACCGCTTTTGAGGACCTCGATCAGGACGGAGCTGTGGGGTCTAATGAGGCGCAGGGTTCGATAGAAACACGGATTGAAGTCCTCGATACGCTATTGGTTGATATTCCTGTTCTAACACCGGATACAACCCCGGCCATAGCCACAAGCGCAGAAGTATTGGACTCGGTAACGATATTTATCGAATTCGATGACTTCCTAGATCCTGAAGCTTCTGTGGATCAGATCGGACTCATCATCACCCAACCTGAGGGGACGCCACCAGCGATCACTCGGCTCTTTCACGAGCACGAATACCGGAACTATATCGCTCTAACGAATGACTCATTAGCTCGTCTCGATTCTCTGGATGCAGCAGAAAGAGAAGCGTCTGGGACGGACACACTTCCGTCTGATTCGCTCATTCAGGACTCCCTTATAGCTACAGTTGTAGACACGGTCGCATCTTCTCCGCTGATGATGACCAGGGAAGGACCACCAAGTCTGCCGGGAGAGGACCAGCCCTCAGTAGCTGGGCGACTGCTTCCAGGCCGAAGGGTCGTGGGACAACTTGACTCGCCGCTTGAGGCAGGACGTGAGTACCAGGCAGCTACAAGCTTCGTAGTAAATATGAGTGGGATAATGGGAGGGGGAGGAGATGTTGTTGTTCTTCTGGAGTCACCTGTGTCAGACACAGTAAATGTGGAGCCGGACTCGTCGTCGATTGCACCTGACAGCGTCGTAAGTAGATGAGAGATCCCCGCGCATCGATTCCGGCCGTCGACAGCCTGATTGGATCTGAAGCGTTCGAGGATCTTTTGTGTCAATACCCGAGGCCGAGGGTTGTTGAAACAACCCGAAAAGTAGTAGACGATCTTCGGGCTCGGCTTCAGCGAGGGGATGAGCTAGGCGACGTAAGTGAGCCATTTATGTATGCCACCATTGTCGAATTGACACTGTCTTCGGCTGAGGTGCCTTCTTTACGCAGGGTTCTAAATGCGACGGGGGTTGTCCTCCACACAAACCTTGGAAGGGCACCTCTAGCATCATGTGCACAGCAAGCGATGGCTACAGCTGCTTCTGAGTATTCCAACCTAGAATACGACTTAGGTGAGGGAGTGAGAGGCTCTCGTTATGCGCACTGCGTTTCTCTACTTACAGAACTCACAGGAGCTGAGAGTGCGTTAGTGGTTAATAACGCTGCGGGCGGGCTTGTCCTTGCAATGAATACACTTGCTAGGGGGTCAGGGGTTGCCGTATCCAGGGGCGAGCTTGTTGAGATCGGCGGTGGTTTCCGTATCCCGGAGATAATCGAGCGCTCAAGTGCCAAACTCTACGAGGTGGGAAGCACAAATCGGACACGTTCGGAGGACTATGCTGAGGTTCTAGAGACCGGTGATGTGGGAACGCTCCTCAAAGTACATAGATCAAATTTCAGGATCAGCGGTTTCACTGAAGAGGCAACGCTGCCCGAGTTGGTCGAAATCGCAGTTAAACGAAAGGCGTTTGTAGTACATGACCTCGGGTCCGGACTGATGATTCCTGCCGAGCAGGTTGGCCTGCCTGCGGAACCAAGGCCTCATGATTCCGTGGAGGCGGGCTGTGATTTAGTTGTCTTCTCAGGAGACAAGCTGCTCGGTGGGCCGCAAGCAGGTATAGTGCTCGGCCGAAAAGACCTCATTACTAAGTTGCGGGCGAATCCACTTTGCCGGGCTTTGCGCTTGGACAAGGTCACCCTTGCTGGGCTTGAGGCCACACTGAGGCTTTACCGAGATCCTGACAGGGCGCTTCGAGATATTCCCACGCTTCGGATGCTGTCGAGTGATTTTGAGGAGCTCGGCGATAGGGCGCAGGGTTTAGCGGATCAACTAACTGCACTTGAAGTTGATTGTGAGGTGGTTGAGGTTGGCGGCAGCGTTGGGGGAGGGACGTACCCAGGTGTTAGTCTTCGATCCTGGGCACTAGAACTAACCGCATCGAGCGTGGCAGATTTAGGGGTGTCGTTAAGGAACGGCGATCCTCCGGTTATTGCACGGGTCATGGACAACCGTTTAATCCTAGACGTACGGACTGTACTTCCCGGTCAGGAGAAAGATCTCATAGATAAGGTGTCTGAAGCTCTGGTAAGTCTCGTAGAGCCGTGACCCTACCCAGACCAGCAGTATTTATCGACTGAGATCGTACTATCTAGGGGGCAAGGTGACCGACGTTGCTCTCGCAATCGACCTTGGGGGACAGGAGCTGCTCATGCGCATTGGCTGAGGATCGGAGCATGAAGGGGACCGATCCCGAGCCGTACTTGGTTGGCCGACGATCTTAGAGCAGCTACTGACCTGATTTTAGAGCAAACGGCCCGTTGACCTCGAATTTCTCCCCCGGTAGCTTCCGGCCGCCAGTACTGAGAAGCTTACGTGTATACCGTGGGTACTCCACGCCTATACCTTGAGCAGAGTAGAGGAGGAGCCGGTGCCATGGTCACTATGACTCACTCGGCAACCGAAAAGGTTCAGGATTTTATCCAAGAGCATGGCGTTGATGACGACGTTGGGCTTCGCGTAGCTGTACTTCCTGGTGGGTGCTCTGGATTCCAGTACGGACTCAATATCGAAGATGCCCCCGAGGACGACGATGAGGTCTTAGAGATGAATGGGGTCAGGTTATTCGTCGACCCATTCAGCGCACAGTATCTCGACGGGGTTCAGATTGACTATGTAAGCAGCATGATGGGTCAGGGATTTACGTTTAGTAATCCCAACGCTAGTGGTGGGTGTGGATGCGGGAGTTCGTTCACCGCTTAACGCCCCACCGGGGCTGATATGGTGGTGGAGGTCCGGACTTTCACCGGTGGGGGGTTCGCGGAGAACGCATATCTAGCCGTCTGCAATACGACTGGGGTTGCTGCAGCCGTCGACCCCGGTGCTGACTCTGCCCGTTTAGCAAACACGATTCTATCTGAAGAGTTGGACTTCCAAGCAGTTTTACTCACGCACGCTCACTTCGACCATATTGAGGGTGTCAGCACGATTCGTGAGACATTCCCAGAGGTGCCGATCTGGTTACATCCGGAGGCACTTGGGATGTATCGATCTTTCCCTGATCATGCAGCCAGGTTCGGCATTGTAGCAGAATCACAGCCAGAGCCAACTGATGAACTTCTACACGGTCAACGTTTTGAGCTTGGTGAAACCGCGTTCGACGTCAGGTATGCGCCAGGTCACGCGCCAGGCCATGTCATTTTAGTTGCAGAGGACACGAGTGTTGCATTAGTAGGAGATGTTGTCTTCCAAGGGTCTATCGGCCGGACAGATCTTCCGGGTGGAGACTTTCAGATGCTTATGACATCTATCAGAAATCAGGTACTTACGCTTCCCGACCATACGGTCTTGTATCCCGGACATGGCCCTCCGACAACGGTGGAAGCTGAGCGTATTGGAAACCCCTTCTTGATATCGCAGTACGGAGGTGAATTGGCTTGAAGGTGCGTGCTGCAGTGTTCGCGTCGGGCGGCGGCAGCAACTTCCAGGCCCTTTTAGATCATCAGGAGGCGGAAGGTGCTTGGGAGATAGTCCTTCTTGTGAGCAACCGTGAAAGTGCAGGTGCTCTAGGGCGAGCTAGGGCGGTGGGCATGACAACAGAAGTCGTAAAGACCGATGGACGGGTCGCCGCAGATGTCGCTCAGGATACGCTTAGTATACTCGCCAAGTACAGTGTAGATCTTATTCTGCTAGCAGGGTACCTAAGACTGGTGCCCGAGGCAGTAGTGGCCCGCTACCCTCAGAGAATCCTCAACATACATCCTGCCTTACTTCCTGCATTTGGTGGTGCAGGAATGTACGGTATGAATGTGCACCGGGCGGTCATTGATTCAGGGAAGCTAGAAAGCGGTGCGACAGTCCATTTCGTCGACGAGGAGTACGACCGAGGATCTATTCTTGCTCAACAACGCGTGCCGGTAAACTCAGGGGATACTCCAGAAGAACTTGCTCGCCGCGTCCTTGAAGTGGAACACCGCCTCTACTCCGAAGCTGTTGATCACCTCTGTAAGGCTATCCTGGCAGAGCGAAAACCTACACTCATGACCTTACCCCAGGAGAAGCGATGAGGCGGGCGCTCCTAAGCGTGTCCGACAAGAGCGGGATTGTAGAATTTGGTACGGTGCTGATTACGCGCGGGTGGGAGTTGGTCTCGACTGGAGGGACTGCCAGAACCCTCCGAGAGGCGGGCCTCGAAGTGCTAAGCGTATCAGATGTAACTGGCCATCCAGAGATGATGGATGGGCGGGTTAAAACTCTTCATCCAGCTATCCATGCAGGGCTGCTGGCAAGGCGAGACCGTCAAGATGATTTAGAGGCGCTATCGGAGCAGGGTTATAAACCGATCGATCTTGTGGCTGTAAATCTTTATCCATTTCAGGAGACCATTAAGAGGGAAGATATTTCCCTATTAGATGCGATGGAGCAGGTGGATATCGGAGGTCCTACAATGGTCCGGGCTGCTGCTAAGAGTCATGATAGCGTGTGTGTGGTGATTGATCCTTCTGACTACAATCAAGTGCTTGAGATCCTAGATAAACCCGAGGCGGTTCCGTTTCGTCGCAAACTTGCAGCAAAAGCTTTTCGGCACGTCAGTGACTACGATGCTGCGATTGCGCGCTATCTAGGAAACGAAGACGCTCCTCCAGAGTCTATGCCTGAACACCTGACCTCCTCTCTGGTTCGGATCCAGGCCCTTCGGTATGGAGAAAATCCAGATCAGGATGCTGCTTTCTACGGTTTTGGGAGTTCTGATGGCCTTGCCGGACTCAAGCAACACCACGGTAAGGATCTCTCTTATAACAATCTACTCGACTTAGACGGTGCGCTTCTCTGTTTGGCACCTTTCGCAGAAACGCAACGCGCTGCAGTGTGCATAATTAAGCATACAACTCCGTGTGGACTGGCGGTCGACGACTCCTTAGCAAAAGCATATCAGAAGGCACTGGCAACGGACCCAGTCAGTGCATTTGGATCTGTTATCTCAGTGAGTCATCCTGTAGACCTCGAGACGGCAAAAGTGATGTCAGAATTGTTTATTGAGTGCATAGTAGCACCTGACTTTACTGCTGAGGCCATTGGTATTCTCACGCAAAAAAAGAATCTCCGATTACTCTCATACCCGGGCGAAGGTTCTGAACAATTTCTGTTGTCATATGGTGGAGGGCCGGAGGCTCGGCTACTACGGTCAGTCTATGGAGGCATGCTAGCGCAGACTCCTCCGGTAGTGCCTTGCTACGATCAGGACAATCCCGAATGGGAAGTCGTGAGTGAGCGCCAGCCTTCCGATCAGGAACAGGACGATCTTAGTTTTGCGTGGGCGGGGATCTTCGGTGTGAAGTCAAACGCTATTCTATTGGCACGGAGAGGTGCAGCACTCGGGATCGGAGCAGGTCAGATGAGTCGAGTAGATTCCTCGAAAATTGCTGTGCGTAAGGCGGAGGAAGGAGGGCATGACCTTGCTGGTGCGGTGCTTGCATCTGATGCATTTTTCCCATTCCGTGACGCTATAGACGCAGCCGCTGACGCAGGAATTCAAGCCGTAATCCAGCCCGGCGGATCAATCCGCGATGACGAAGTTCTAGCTGCAGCGAATGAGCATGGAATGGCTATGGTCTTCACCGGGCGTAGGCTGTTCCGACATTGATGCTGGTTTAGCTTCTCGTTGAAGCTAAACGCATCCTCCTGCATCTTTCATCTTCTTGATACTCATGCGCAGGAAACCCGATGGCTACAATCATGAAGAGTCTGACGAACTTGATCGCTGTTCTCTTGCTATCAGCGCTGGTGGCACCGATTCAGGCTCAGGACCAAGGGAACGCCAGAGGTCCTATAGGGCCGAGTCCCTATAACGTACTTACTGGGTGGCACACGCCCTTCGCCGGCCCTGGATTTGCATTCGGTGGTAATTCAGGTGTTTTCGCGGAGTCTCCTAACCGGATCATTATCGCTCAACGAGGTGAGACCCGCCTCCCGTCACCGATCCCTCCAGAATTCGAACAGCATGCTGGCTCGATTGATATTAATGTTCTGCGAGCAACCGACCGACGGGTTTGGCAGCATTGCCTATACACGCTGAACTCCGAGGGGCAGGTCGAGGAGCTTTGGACGCAGTGGGATTATCTTTGTGAAGGCTCTGAGGGACCTGGGCCACATCGTGTCCGCATCAGTCCCTATGACCCTGAGCAGCGTGTGTGGGTCATTAATGAAACCTTTCATCAGATTTACGTTTTTTCGAACGACGGTAGCCGGTTGCTCATGACCCTCGGAGAGAAGCTGGTACCAGGTGATGATGAAACGCACTTCGGGCGGCCGCAGGATGTCGCGTTTCTTCCAGACGGACGTATCCTCGTAGCGGATGGCTTAGACAACCACCGTGTAGTCATCCTGGATAAAGATGCCAAATACATTGGCGAGTTCGGTGGCTTTGGTGAGGGCCCAGGTCAGTTTAATGGTATCCACGCACTAGGAATTGGGCCTGAGGGACTGATTTTTGCGCTGGACAGGTCCGGTGGGCGGATCAATGTATTTCGGACAACTGATGATCCAGCAGAGGTGGAGTTTGTCGATGTTTGGGATGGGTTCACACTTCCTCTCGACATCATTGTAAACGATGACAGTATATGGATTACTGATCTTGGCCCCTTACGATTCGTGAACTTGGATTTCCAGGGTAACTATCGTTACACCTGGTTGGTTCCGCAGGAATTGCCGGACGGCTATCTGGAGGTCCACACCTTTTCGGTTGACTCTGACGGGAGTCTCTACGGTGGCGACAACCAATACGGTCGGACACAGAAGTTCGTGCCGAAGCCAGGGATAGATAGCGACCTGCTGATCGGCCCGCCGTGGGTGGCGCGCTAAGGCTCACTTAATAGGGGGCTTGGAGGGGTGGCAGAGTGGTTTAATGCACCGGTCTTGAAAACCGGCGTCCGAAAGGACTCGTGGGTTCGAATCCCACCCCCTCCGTCATAGTTAGTTTGAAGAAAAGGGGGGTGTTGGTCTGCAGGCGAGGAAAACTCTGGGTCGATCCCAACAAAAGGGCCAACGCACTCCTCAGTTGGCTTGGAGAAAATTCTGACCCGCCGCAGCTCCTTCTACTGTCGTACGGATAATTCTCCACCCTTCTCTGACGCGGCGTGCGACGTCTTCCCCAGAGTTTGCTGTGATCGCGCATGCAACATTGTGATTCAGACATGCTGCTAGGATCTGCTGGAAAGCTTCTTCAAGTTCATCGGTGCCCTGCGTTATACCAAGCGAGCGACTGAGGTCCCCTCCCGCGCCCGGAAAGAGTGCCCCCACCCCGGGTGTTGCCGCGATGGACTCGACATTCTGGAGACCTTCGACTGACTCGATCATCATTACTGCTAGAAGGTCACCGTCAGGGTTGAGCGGCCAGAGGTCAGCATGTTGCATGTATTCACCTGTATCTACGCCCCAGGCCCATGCCGCATTAGCGGGTGACACGCCTCGGATGCCCTTCGGCTCAGGGTACATGGAGTTGCGGAGCTGGGGGTACCGCATGGTGCTTACTGCGAACGCAGCCTCTTCAGGCGTATCGACGCCGTTGAAGATGATCCCGTATAGGCCTAAATCGAGTGCTTGCTTAACCACCCATTCTGAATCGAGCGGACCTGGTGCGAAACGTGCGAATAAAGTGACGTCAGGTTGAACGCTCTGTTTCTCTAGCACTCTTCGCTTATCACCCATCGCGAGTAAAAAGGTTCGCAGCGCAGGGAAATCCATCGGACTATGCTCCATGTCCACATATAGGAAATCGACCGGTGCTCGTGCGACTTCTCTCGCGTATGAAAGAGATAAATCCTGCGTACTCAGACCATACACGACCTCTCCAGCCTCAAGCGCAGCAATTACCGGATTGAGATGAGTGTCAGACTGCGCTTTTGACTGGATTGGCATGAGTACAACAGCAAACAGTGATACCGAAGCCAGGCCTATTAGGGAGTGCCGGGCTCGTGTCTTTTGGGAATAATCCATGGATTGACCTCCTATTTAGGTGCAGCGGACCCTTAGGAAGGGGCGAGAAGATATATTTGGTATGGTCCGATGGCACGAATTGCATTCTAACCTCAACCCCCTTCCGAACCAGGTAGCTATCTATGAGCTTGAATTCGATCTTGCCTCGGCTACCGTTCGGTTACCGTATTTCTAAACCAGTGCCCTAAGGGTCTTCCCATTAGATGATGATTCCTTGCACCCGAGTAACCGCATACAGACTGTTCGTGAGTCTGATGCTTGTCGTTGTAATGATGACTCTGGGTACATCAGTTCTGAGCGCGCAACAGTCTGGGTTAGAACAGACTTCTCAACTACGTGTTGATGGGCCTCCCGCTCCAACACCTCCTCAGGTAATAACTCGTGATGCCACGGGAATGGAGGCCACCGTTCGAGCAGTTAGGGTAGAGTCTCCAATACGGATCGACGGTGTGCTTGATGAGGTTCTGTACCGAGACACTCCGTCGATTAGTGGGTTCGTTCAGAGCGTGCCGATTGAAGGAGCCCCCGCGACAGAGCAAACAGAGGCTTGGATCTCGTTCGATGAGGGAAACATCTACGTCTCAGCTCGGGTTTGGGACTCGGCACCAGAGAGCGAGTGGGTCGCAAACGAAATGCGGAGGGATACTAATCAACTTCGTCAAAATGACACATTCGGGGTCATGTTCGACACGTTCTATGACCGGCGAAACGGCGTCATGTTCTACACAAATCCCCTCGGGGCACTCGCGGAGTTTCAGATCACTAATGAGGGTAACCCAAACTCAGACTGGAACCCGGTATGGGATGTGAGGACCGGTCGGTTCGAAGGCGGCTGGACGGTAGAGATGGAGATCCCATTCAAGTCCCTCCGCTATAGGCCAGGATCACAACAGGTATGGGGCCTCCAGTTACGGCGCGCGATCCGCCGGAAGAATGAGTGGAGTTACCTAACGCTCATTCCGATATCTGCTTCTGGTGGTGGCCCAGGGGGTGCGTTTCGGGTATCTAGGTCCGGTACATTAGTTGGCCTGGAAGCTCCTCCCGCGAGCCGGGTTGTAGAGTTCAAGCCTTATGGAATTAGTGGCGTAGAGACGAATCTGAATGCTAGTCCCGTAATCCGCGAAGACTTTCAAGCTGATGGGGGTCTCGACCTAAAGTTTGGGATTACTGATAACCTTACAGCCGACTTCACCTACAACACGGATTTCGCGCAGGTCGAAGTAGATGAACGGCAAGTAAACCTTACACGGTTCAGCTTGTTCTTCCCTGAAAAGCGGGAATTCTTTCTTGAAGGGAGAGGGATATTTGGGTTTGCTTCTGCCGGTTTTGGAGGTGGGGGTGGGCCTGGCTTTGGTGGCCGGGGTGTGAGTGCTCCAACGATGTTCTTCAGCCGCCGGATTGGACTGCAGGGTGGAAAACCTGTCCCAATCACTGGGGGAGGAAGGGTCACAGGCAAAGTCGGTTCTTTCGATGTGGGTGCTCTGAATATTCAGACTAACGACCTTGAAAGTGTGAGCGCAGAGTCAACAAACTTTACAGTGTTGAGGTTACGAAGAGACATTTTCAGGAGAAGCAGTATCGGTGGCTTGTTCCAAAATCGGTCGCAGTCCCTTGTCGGTTTGGGGTCGAACCAAATGTATGGTGCGGACGCGACATTTTCGTTTTTTGAGAACCTAGATCTGTTGGGTTACTACGCGAGAACAGAGACGGCCGGTGTGTCTACAGGGATGGACCCCACGGATGCTAGTTACCGTGCGCGTGGCAACTGGAACGGTGACCTGCTTGGGTTTGAAGCAGACCATCTACTAGTAGGTCGCGATTTCAATCCTGAGATCGGCTTCGTGCCACGTAAAGGTTTCCGACAAACCTTTCTAACAGGCCGAGTCAGTCCTCGCCCGACAGCTATTGAGCTGATTCGCCAAGTGACTCTCGAAGGCCGAGTAAATTACCTGGAGAATCATCCGACAGGATTCCTTGAGACACGGGAACTCATGGGCAACTTCCGAGTCGAATTCGAGAGTAGTGATCAGTTCAGCATGGACTATACAGAAACGTACGAGAACTTGCCGCTCGATTTTCGGATCTCGCCTGAGGTGAGCATCCCCTCGGGCCGCTATGATTTCAGTGATGTGCAAGCAAGCTTCAACTTTGGTCCGCAAAGGTTCTATTCCGGATCTCTATCAGTGCGACGCGGAAAGTTTTTCGATGGGGACCGTACCTCTGTCGGGTTCAACCGCGCGAGGGTCGAGATCCTACGCCAACTGTCAGTTGAGCCGAATCTGTCTTTTAACTGGGTGGATCTGCCGCAGGGCAGTTTTACACAACATGTGGCATCAACGAGGGTCAGTTACAGCTTCAGCCCTCGACTTTTCCTTAGTGGGCTTGTCCAGTATAGCTCCCTCAGTAAATCCCTCAGTGGCAATTTCAGACTGCGGTGGGAGTATGCGCCCGGCAGTGAGATCTTCTTGGTTTACACAGAGGAGCGTGATACGGACGTGTTTAACCGTTTTTCAGCCCTTTCAAACCGAGGGTTTGTCATCAAGATGAACCGACTGTTGAGACTCTAGGGGGCCAGAGTCAGCCTCTTCATAACCGCTTGGTTGGCTGCGCACAGCTGGGTACATTCTGGGCGTGAATAAGGTGAAACGTAGGGATACGGTGTCCGTGGATGTTGGCGGAGTTCTAATCGGTGGAGATGCACCGGTCGTTGTGCAGTCGATGACCAACACAGACACCGCTGATGTGCAGGCAACTTTTAAGCAGGTGAAGTTGCTAGCAGATGCTGGAAGTGAGCTGGTCCGTATCACTGTCAATCACGAAGCTGCAGCGAGGTCTGTACCTGAAATCATTCAGCGCTTGAGAGATGAGGGGTATTCGATCCCGATCGTGGGTGATTTTCACTACAACGGGCATCTGTTACTAACCAAATATTCGGATACGGCAGAGGCCCTGGCTAAACTCCGGATCAATCCCGGGAACGTCGGGACCAAGCGTCGAGACTCGAACTTTCAACAAATCATCCGGGTCGCTATCGATTATGATAAGCCCGTTCGGATTGGAGTGAATTGGGGGTCTCTCGATCAACGGCTCCTAACCGAGTTGATGGATGAGAACGCTAGTCGTGAGCGTCCAAAGGAAGCTCAGACAGTACTTATGGACGCTTTGGTTGAAAGTGCGATGCGATCTGCTGAACTAGCTGAGGAAACGGGCTTGAAGCGAGATCGGATCATTTTATCGACAAAGGTCTCAGCGGTTCTAGAACTCATCGAAGTGTACAAGATGCTTGCTGATCGGTCCGACTACCCGCTGCACCTTGGTCTTACAGAAGCCGGACTCGGCACCAAGGGAATTGTCGCTACTACGGCAGGTGTCGCACCACTCCTGCTTGCTGGTATAGGTGACACGATTCGGGTTTCACTTACACCCCGTCCGGAGGGAGATCGGGCCGAAGAGGTTCGAGTGGCTCAACAAATTCTTCAGTCGTTAGGGATCCGGCATTTTGAACCACAGGTGACAGCATGCCCCGGTTGCGGGCGCACGACGAGTACGTTTTTTCAGGAGATGGCCGAAGATATCACCTCGCATATCCGTGATATGATGCCCATATGGAAGGTTGATTATCCAGGCGTTGAAGAGATGGACGTAGCTGTGATGGGATGTGTAGTGAACGGCCCGGGAGAATCAAAGCAAGCGAACATTGGCATTTCCTTGCCCGGAACATTTGAAGAACCAAAGGCTCCGGTCTATATCGATGGAGCGCATGCCGTAACACTCAAGGGGGAAGGTCTTGTCGACGAATTCAAGGCGATCCTTAAGGATTATGTGCGGAAGAGGTACGGATAAAGTCGTTCAGCCAGCCAGGCCGCTGAGTAGATTGGGGTAGCCGCTAGAAGTGGTTGGACGGTGTCCTTCTCAGGAGACAGATTTGTCCTTTTCCAGGGAGGCACCTCGGACCGTGGGCACCGGTAAGGTGCTATAAAGTCAAGAGATACTGGTTTTTTGGTTTTGGCACAGGCATTGCTTCGTTGGGTAGTGTAAGCGCTAGAGGGAGTCCACCTCTGTTTAAGGAGAATGCAGAGATGACTAGAAATGCTGTCCTCATTTTTAGTATCGCTTTTATCGGACTTCCAATTTCTGTAACTGCCCAAGGGGGACCGGGGTTTCTCTTCGAAAGACCTGATGTTTCCATAGCGCTTAAATCTGGGTACTCACTGCCGACTGCAGAGAGTGACTTGTTCGCATCCTCAACGGAACACTTCACTCTAAACCGCTCAGATTTTGGTAGCCCTTACTTGGGTGGTGAGTTTGCAGTGCGAGCTACAAGTCGCATGGACGTGGGACTGAACGTAGGGTGGGCACGGAGCCGAAGCCTGTCTGAGTATCGAGATTACCATGAGGAGATCGGACCGTCGGAATTTGTCCCGATTGAACAAGAAACCACCTTCGAGACCGTTACCGGCGCATTGAACATGAAGTACTATCTCATGGAACGGGGCCGATCGATTGGTCGCTTTGCCTGGGTGCCGGGCGGTGTAGCACCATACATTGGCAGTGGTGTCGGTCGGGTTGGATACAAGTTTCTCCAGGCAGGTGACTTCGTCGATGTTGAGACGTGCGCTGCCGACAGTTGTCAGATTTTTACTGACCATCTGGAGACAGATGGCAACGCTTGGCTTGTGCATGCGAGTTTGGGAGCGGATTTTTCGATCGGGAGTAGGGGGTTTCTTACAACTGAAGCTCGCTATACCTATAGTCGGGGTGCGGTCAGAGGTGCTTTTTCCGGCTACGAGGCTATTGATCTCTCGGGCCTACAGTTGCTCGCTGGAATTGGAATCCGGCTCTAACCAGAAAGGGACCACCGGATGAAAAAGATGACATTAGTGACAGGCCTTCTTGGAGCCGCGCTCTTCCTCACGGCCTTTCTCTCTGATGTTCAGGCTCAGGGTGAGGGTGATCGATGGCTTCCGTTTATAGGATGCTGGGAACCCATGGAAACTGGGGAAGACGCCTCTCTTCTCTGTTTTCGGCCAGAAGGATCAGGCGTTGAGATGTTCAATGTTGCGGATGGAGAAATTGCGGCCACTGAGCAGCTAGTTGCGGATGGCCAACGGCGTTCGGTTATTGCAGAAGGGTGCACCGGTGGGGAGGGAGTTCACTTTTCAGAGGATGGGCGGCGTCTTTTTACCAGATCCCGATTCCAGTGTGATGGTGAAGTTCGATCAGGGTCAGGCGTCATGTCATTCATATCACCCACGCAATGGATTGATGTTCGTTCGCTTGAGATAGGAGGTGATCCCGTAAGCTGGGTTCAGCGTTACGAACTCGCAGATTTGGAGACCCTTGCAGATCAAGGAATTGAAGCCCCTACGAGTTCCAATAGGGTCATGGTTCGAACAATGCGTTCGCGAGCAGCTCGGGACATAGATATTCAGGACGTAGAAGAGGCTGTCAGGGAGATCAATTCTAGGGCCGCTGAGGTTTGGGTTGCTGCTCATGAGACCCCGTTTGAGTTATCAGGAAGTGAGCTGGTGCGGCTTGTCGACAATGGAGTCCCCGAAAGTGTCATAGATGTCATGCTAGCAGTCTCGTATCCAAACCAGTTCATGGTTACTCCCGAAGGTGCTGCGGCTGAGGCTGCAGTCTCTGATGAATACGCTATGCGCTATGCTCCCTACCCTGGTTATCCAGGTTATCGTGGTTTCCGGTCCTACTTATGGGATCCACTTTACAGCCCTATGGGTTACAGCTACGGACTTGGGTACGGATATTCACCGTTCGGGTACTACGGGTATGGTGCTGGTTATGGCAGAGGATTCGGGGGTTACTACGGGTATACTCCAGTAGGAGTCGTTATACAGCAACGTGCTCCGGTTCAGCAGGGTAGGATGGTGAGAGGGCAGGGTTATACGAGAGGTTCTGGTGGGACGAACAGCCGGCCGGCGTCCGGAGCACGTCCGGGTAATAACAGTGGTGGTGGTGCATCAGCGGATTCCGGTGCCGGACGCTCTTCATCCGGAGGGGGCTCAGGCGGTCGCACCGCCAGACGGCGCTGACCAAGGTGAGCCCAGGGAGCCGCGTCGGGAGTCAGACTCCGGCGCGGCTATTTTTTGGCTACCTTCTTGGCCCATGAATGAACCCAAAAGCCCTTCGAGTCCTGGTACGGACTTTATTCGTCAGGTCGTCAAGGCAGATGTTGCTAGCGCTCGTTACGGCGGACGTGTCATTACGCGGTTCCCCCCTGAGCCCAATGGCTATCTGCATGTAGGCCACGCCATGGGGATATGCCTGAATTTTGGCATCGCGAAAGAATTTGGTGGCTGTTGCCACCTCCGCTATGACGACACTAACCCGGATACTGAAAGAAAAGAGTACGTCGAGGCGATACAAGAGGACATCCGCTGGCTAGGGTTTGATTGGGGACAGCATCTGTATTTTGCTTCGGACTACTTCGAGCGGATGTATGAATGTGGTGAGGTCCTGATCAAGAAAGGGCTTGCCTACGTGGACTCACAGGCAACTGAGGTGATTCGGGAAGGTCGCGGAACTGTGACGGAATCTGGTGTTCCTAGCCCATACCGAAATCGATCATCAGAGGAGAACCTCGACCTTTTCCGAGGTATGCGAGCCGGTGAGTTTGGTGATGGCGAGCATGTGCTCCGTGGTAAGATTGACATGGCATCACCCAACATGCTTATGCGCGACCCTGTGTTCTATAGGATCCGGCACGCGTCACACTACCGGCGAGGAGATGACTGGTGTATCTACCCGCTTTATGACTATGCACACTGTCTGGAGGATGCATTTGAGGGAGTCACCCACTCAATCTGCACACTCGAGTTTGATAACAATCGTGAGCTTTACAATTGGGTGTTAGAGAATGTCGGTTTTGAGGAGCCACGACCCCATCAGTACGAGTGGGCCGGCCTTGATCTCGAGAATGCGGTTCTTTCAAAAAGGAAGATTGCCCCTCTTGTAGAAGGGGGATTTGTTTCCGGATGGGACGACCCCCGCCTAGCTACGCTAGCAGCGTATCGTAGACGTGGCATTCCCCCTGAAGCCATCAGATTGCTAAGCGAAATCGTAGGGGTATCAAAGACAGGAGCTCAAACGGAAGCTACTAAGCTAGACTTCGCCATCCGACGGATTCTCAATCAGTCAGCACCCCGGGTCATGGCTGTACTAGATCCGATCCGGGTGGTAATAGCGAACTACCCTAAGGGGAAAACGGAAGAGTTCGAGGCGCCCTACTATCCCCATGATGTTCCGCTAGAAGGTTCACGTACAGTGCCATTTTCACACGAACTCTGGATTGAGCGCGCTGATTTCTTAGAGCACCCACCAAAGGGATTCCGGCGACTCATGCCCGGTGGCGAAGTGAGACTCCGCTATGCTTATGTGATTCGCTGTGATGAAGTCATCAAGGACGATGCCGGTCGTATTTTGGAGGTGCGCTGCACTTACGATCCCGATACACGTGGAGGATCGACTTCTGATGGGCGAAAAGTTAAAGGGACAATCCAGTGGGTATCAGTTCCACACGGAGTTGCGGCTGAGGCGAGACTGTTCGACCACTTGTTCTTCCGTGAAGTTGGCGAAGATCAGGATTCCGGTGCGATAGGAGATTGCTTAAATCCTGATTCGCTGACCGTTATTAGCGATATGAAGATTGAGCCGTCAATACTCACTGATCCAGAAAACACTCGCTATCAGTTTGAGAGGACAGGTTACTTTTGGCGAGATCCGATTGATGGCTGCGGGGATCAGCTGGTTTTCAACAGGATTGTTTCCCTAAAAGACGCTTGGGCCAAGCGGGACACTAAGCCGTCGCCCAACAAGGTTAAGGCCAAGCGACCGACCCAAGCCTATTCAAGAACTAATCCGGAGGCCTCTAAACAACCGAGAATCCCATCCGGTGGCGAACAAGATGCGGAAGCATTAGCTCGTATGCTGCGGTATACAGGGGAGCTGGGTATAGGGGCCGAGCAGGCTGAGATACTTGCCCAGTCCCTCGAATGGTCGAGTTATTTTGAGAGTGCACTAACCGTATACCCTGATGCAGCAGCTCTTGCTACGTGGATCGCGAATGATCTCAGGGGCCTCTTGGCTGGACGCTCACCTGCTGACCTTCCGTTCACGGGCGAGTCTATTGGTGAACTTGCTTCCTTAGTCGAAGATGGCGGGGTCTCTCGTCGTGCCGCTAAGGATGTACTAGCCCGCCTGATCATCGAAGGCGGTGACCCTAAAGATCTAGTAGACTCGATGGGCCTGAGGAAGGTGACCGATACACATGAGCTGAGTTCAGTGGTCAAGTCTGTGATTGATCAGTGGGAAGAAAAGGCAGCGGAGTATCGAGCCGGAAAAAGTGGATTACTTGGATTCTTCGTAGGGGAGGTAATGAAAAAGACTGGTGGTGCAGCTGACCCAGAGGCAGCTAAATCTCTGCTCCAGGACCGCCTCGATAACTGACTCAAAGATGGAAGTTGATAGGTCGAACAGGTTAGCTGTCTAAGGACGAATAAGAGAATGTGTGACGGCGATGAGTCGTTTTCTTGACACTCTTTGGAGCGGCGCATTAGGATAGCGCTCGTACCCGGTTCGGCTGCATACATGCCCACCCTCCAGGCGTCCACGTTGGCACGGTCCGAAAGCATATCCCACCGCGAAGTTCCGACTGCCAGTAGGCAGGTCGAGCTGCTTAGTATTATTGAGCTGAAGATCCTGGATTTCATGATTCGATATCTTCGTGATAACACCTATCAACCCTCGATCCGAGAGATTGGCCAGGAGTTCGGAATCAGAAGCACCAAGACAGTCTCGGAGCATCTTCAATCGATTGCAGACAAAGGCTTTCTTGAGCGTGATCCGTCTCGCTCTCGGGGTGTAAAGATCTTGGGTATCGATATAGGGACTGAGACGGTTTCGGTTCCGTGTTATGATATGATTTCGGATGGGATTGATTGGCAGGAGGAGCCAGAATTCTCAATATCGATTGACCGAAAACTCGGCGTAAATGAGCGTTCTTTCTTTGTCAGGGCGAGGTCCGGTGACTTGGCGTTCTTGGGGGTGGCTGCAGGAGATTTAGTTCTCTCTACGCCGTCGGCTATCGAGGACCTTGAGGATGGGGCCATTATCATTGCTCAGATTGGCACAGAGCCTCTCTTCTATCGGTTGACAAGAACCCAGACTGACCTCTGCCTTGAAGCTCTATGTGCAGGCGAGGGAAACACCGTGATCGACAATCCCACGAGCTTGAAAGTAGTCGGACGCGTCACGGGTCTATTTCGGCGGATCGATGATGCTGGGGCACTCAACCTGACGCCGCACTAGCTTAGCGATCGGTCGATAATCCCTCCGTCGTTCGAGCTTGCCGGAGACACTGCTTGGATGTCTCACGCGCTTGCTTTGGCCAGATTGGCTAGCGAGGAACAAGAGGTTCCTGTGGGAGCGGTAATCGTTCGGGAGGGGCGAATTCTTGGCGAAGGTCACAACCTCACGGTCCGGACCAAAGATCCAACGATGCATGCGGAGATAGTTGCCATACGCGAAGCCGCCTCAGCTCTTGGTGATTGGCGGCTTTTGGGTGCGACCCTTTACGTCACCCTTGAGCCCTGTGCAATGTGTGCTGGCGCAATCGTGCTCGCACGGATTCCAAGGGTTGTATTTGCTGCGCATGATCCGAAAGGCGGCATGGTCGGATCTTTGGATAACCTACTAAACGACAAAGGACTCAATCACAGTTGTGAGGTAGTAAGCGGGATTATGGGAGCTGAGTCTTCAGAACTTCTTAGAAATTTCTTTAGGGTACGCCGATGATAAGTGCCCGGAGACTATGGCCTGCTCTTTTTATCGTGACAGCGTGCAAGACGATCGGGTCGCCTCTTATCACACCCACGTTTCCAGTGGTGGGTGAGGGTCAAGATAGGGCAGACAGGGGCCAAGATCAGGAAATCATCTTGTCGAGGGCATTAGAGGTTCGAGGACTTTGGGTAGTTCGCTTTAGCATGACCAATGAGAGCCGAGTTCGGCAGATGGTGCTGCAGGCGTCTGAAGCAGGTTTCAATACGCTAGTACTTCAAGTAAGAGGTCGCGCAGATGCTTATTACCAATCGGAATTAGAGCCTAAAGGACAGGCTATAGATGGACCAGACGACTTTGATCCCCTTGCTCTTGCGATCGAGGAAGGGCATCGAAGAGGGATGGCTGTTCACGCCTGGGTCAATACCCATCTTGTTTGGGGACCGGCAGCTCCTCCCACGAGTGTCGATCACTTAGTGAACGCTAATCCTGAGTGGCTTGCGGTCCCTCGTGGTCTTTCCGAAGAGCTTTTCAGTTTAGATCCTCGCGATCCTGAATTCGTTCCGGCACTGATTCAATATGCGGCGAACCGCCCAGCTACAGTTGAGGGGATATATACGAGCCCATCTCATCCGGAAGTTCGAGAAAGGATTCTCGCGGTCTGGTTAGATTTACTTGACCGGTACGATCTTGATGGGATTCACTTCGACTACATCCGTTTCCCATCTGAAGAGTTTGATTATTCGAGAGGCGCACTTGAGCGTTTTCAAGACTGGGTGCGTTCGCGACTGGGAGCAGCGCGCTTGGCCGAGCTAGAGCGAACTGTCGGGCGTGACCCCTTTGCGTTTGTTAACAATCTACCGAGTGAATGGGCGGAGTTTCGAAGGATTCAAATAACGAGTCTTGTCCGTGACATATACGGAGAGATAAAGGCGCGGAAGCCTCAGGTGACAGTTTCAGCCGCTGTAGTAGCAGACTCTCAAGTGGCGTACGGAACTCGATTCCAGGATTGGCACTCGTGGCTGAGTGATGGGATTATCGATATCGCTGTACCGATGGCGTATACACAAGATAGGGAACGGTTCCAATCTTTTGTGCGCACGGCCCGGGCCGCTGCCGGGAGTCGAGAGCGAGTATGGGCAGGTGTGGGTTCCTACATGAATACTCTCGAAGGTACCCTAGAGCAGATCGAACTTGCTCGTAGTGAGGATGTTGGGGGAGTCGTCCTCTTCTCCTATGATTGGGCGACGGGAGAAGGTCGTGGAGATCCTGATGACCCATTTTTGCAGAGGATAGGCCGCGAGGGCTTCCAATCCCGCTGATATGGGAAAATTTCCTTTCTAAGAAGTTCTGGATGGTATGGAGTCTACTGGACGTCCGAATGTACGGAGTATGAAGTAGAGAATTAATCCGCCAAAGAGGAGGGCTAGTGGGGCGGGAAGTCCGTAAGCGGTCCCGATATTCCCTATAAGCATTCCTGTCACAGCGACCACAAGCGCATAAGGAAGTTGCGTCCGGACGTGGTCCACGTGGTCACAACCCGATGCCATGGATGAAAGCACTGTGGTATCCGAAATGGGTGAGCAGTGATCCCCAAAGATTGCACCTGCTAGAACAGAGGCTGTCGCTCCAAGTAAGATTCCGAATTCCGCCCCACCTGGATGTGTTGCTGCACCGCCGAGCGCTGTGGTCAGCGGGATGACTACAGGGAGCATTATAGCCATGGTCCCCCATGCCGTTCCCGTTGCAAATGCTGTGGCAGCGGAGGTTACAAATACTATGACTGGGATCAGTTGGAGTGGCACGCGTTCAGACAGGAGGTGCGACAGATATTCCGCGGTTCCCAGCGTCTCTGTTACGTCCCCGAGAGACCAGGCAAAGATTAGGATGATCATAGCAACTACCATCGCGCGTATTCCGGCTATACCGGCGTCTATCGCCTCATGCACTGTCAAAAGTTTCTGTGCTACTGATATAGCTACCGCCACGAGGCATCCAGCTAATGAGCCCCAGAGAAGGGTGGCAAAAGGATCAGCTGCCCCGAATATATCCATCAGTGAAGCTTCGGGCCCTGCCTCAGTCCGCCCGCTAGTGTAGAGCCCACCGAGCACTACTAGAATCACTGTCAGGACGGGAAGGCCAGCGTTACGTAATCGATGGCTGACCCCATCCTTCGCAAGCATTACAGCGCCAGTAGTATCAGTGGCCAATTTAGCGTTTGGGCGGTAGAGCCCGTTTCCTGTGTTTGCGCGCTTCTCAGCGTCTGCCATCGGGCCAAGATCTTTGCCCAAAGCTGAGGTGAGGAAGACGAAAACAAGAGCGAGAATAGGATAGAAAAGATATGGGATTGTCTGGACGAAGACTGCAAATGGGCTTAAAGAAAGCAAGGCATCTGCCCTAGAAGGGTCTTGATCTGAGGCGATGCGGAGTCCATCCGCTATTAGACTAATTTCATAGCCCGCCCATGTTGATATTGGTACTAGGGCTGCTATTGGTGCAGCGGTTGAGTCCACTAGGTAGGCCAATTTTTCACGAGAGATCTTTAGGCGGTCAGTGATTGGCCTCATTGTGTTACCAACGATTAGTGTGTTCGCGTAGTCGTCAAAAAATATTCCTATCCCAGCAATCCACGTTGCTAGCTTTCCACGCCGAGCGTTATGAGCAAATGGTGCAACTGCTGCAACGATACCCATCGTGCCGCCGTTCTTGGAGATGATTCCTACCATAGCACCTAAAAGGAGCGAAAAAATCAGGATCTGCGGATGTCCCCCATCGACATCCGAGATAGCCCTCACGAGGAAGTGGTCGACTAGTCGCCACGTTCCAGTGATCGGGTTAAAGCCAGAAATTGCTAGAGCTCCAAGCCAGACACCAGCGAATAGTGCCGTGATGACTTCACGGAAGATCAGTGCGAGCAAGATTGCAACGAGTGGCGGTACCAAGGAGAACCAAGGGGGGGCTAACGAAAGGGATATTTCTTCACTCCCTTCGCCTACCTGCACAGCTAACGGCAGGTAAGCGTTGGAACTTACGATTAATTCAGAGGATGTAGGCCTAGCGAAAGAACCAACGGAACCTGCAGCCAGTTCAGTACCGTGCGATGAGCGTAGTGCGTAGTTGGCGAGAGGTTCATCCCCCCCATGTCCGGTTAGTTGAAGTGGCACTCTGTCCAGCACCAGATCAGCTTCTTCAGCCAGAACTTGGGCTGAAGCAAAGGCTGGAATCAACGTGATTAGAAGGACAGCAGTTAGACGGACAGGGCCCATGAAAAGTGGATTTCCTAAGATGATTTGAGAGAAGCCAGGCAATGATGGGCATTGTTCCGCTACGGGGACAAGAGGAGGCAGGTCGTTGACCATCAACGGACAAGGACCGAACTTTCCGCCGTCCACCCGCCCTCGAACGCGGACACATGCCAAAGGACAAACGGATCCATGTAATGGGCCAGGCCGATGTACGGTCTGAGATAGCCCGTTTGGCACGTGAGATCGTGGAGCGAAGTGAAGGGGCCGGTCTTGTCCTCATGGGGGTTCACCGCCGTGGGACTGATATCGCTGGTATGCTTCAGGATGAGATCAGGGCTTTAGCAGACATCAGTATACCAACTGGCTCTATCGATATTACCCTGTACCGTGATGACCTTGGTGCCATTGGACCTCGACCAGTCATTGGGGAAACAGTGCTTCCTTCCGGAGGAATTGATGATCAAGAGGTGGTGCTAGTCGACGACGTCATATATACGGGAAGAACGATAAGGGCCGCACTCAATGAGCTTAGTGACTGGGGGCGACCTAGAAGGATCCGTTTGTGTGTCTTAGTAGACCGTGGCGGAAGAGAACTTCCTGTACAGCCTGACATGATCGGGAAGAAAGTTGACGTTCTGGAGGGCCAGTATATTGAAGTGCTAGTGGAGGATCTCGACGGGCGATTAGCTGTCGATCTGATCCAAGTGGGGTCTCACAGCTAATGAGCTTACCGACTGCATCTCTTGGTAAAGATCTGGTTGGACTGGAGGATCTGTCTGCAGAACAGATCCTAGCCATATTGGATACCGCAGAGCCCTTCAAAGAGATATCAGAACGGCGCATCAAGAAGGTACCAGTTCTTCGAGGGAAGACGATCGTAAACCTTTTCTTTGAAGCGTCGACTCGGACCCGAATCTCATTTGAGTTTGCTGAGAAAAGGTTAAGTGCTGATTCGGTGAACATATCTGCAGCGGTCTCTTCAGTATCGAAAGGTGAGACACTCGTAGATACCGCTCGAAACTTAGAAGCCATGCGAATCGACATGGTGGTGATGCGGCATGGAGCGTCAGGGGCAGCGCAATTTCTTGCAGACCGGATCCCTTCAAACGTAGTAAATGCTGGCGATGGCAGGCACGAGCACCCTACTCAAGGCCTTCTTGACTTGCTTACCATCAGGGACCATGTCGGTAAGATTGATGGACTCAAGGTGTGTATCATTGGTGATATTCTCCACTCTCGCGTTGCACGTTCGAATATTTATGGTCTGTTAACGCTTGGAGCAGAGGTAGCCGTCTGCGGACCCCCCACACTACTTCCGCTATGTGCCGATGAGTTCGGAGTAGAAGTATTCACACGCGTTGAGGAGGCGATAGAGTGGGCGGAGGTCCTTAATGTCTTGAGATTGCAGTTGGAACGTATGGAGGGCGGCTACGTTCCGAGCCTCCGAGAATACAACCGGATCTGGGGTGTGACTAACGAGCGTTTAGCAGCTGCGAAGCGTGACCTTTTAATACTTCACCCAGGTCCCATGAACCGAGGTGTGGAAATTGATTCGGATGTCGCGGATGGAGAGCATTCCGTGATTCTGGATCAGGTTACGAATGGGGTTGCAGTCCGTATGGCCGTCCTCTACTTGCTTGCAGGGGGTCAGCCTGAGAGTGCGGAAGCTGCTAAGCAGGGACATGGCGCATGAGTGAGGCGCTATGGCTTCATGGAGGTCGTGTTATTGACCCTAGCCAAGGGGTTGATGCGACTATTGATGTCCTCATCGTCGACGGCCTGGTGGTCACACTTGGAGGTGATCTCCGTCCACCTGAAACGGCTCGTACGGTAGACTGTTCAGGGTTGATCATTACGCCTGGACTAATCGACGTTCATGTTCACATGAGAGAACCGGGAGAGGAACACAAGGAGACTATTGCAACTGGTGCGGCAGCGGCTGCGGCAGGTGGTTTTACAGGCGTCTGTGCGATGCCTAATACGAATCCCCCGGTAGACGACCCTGCAGCAGTTGGATTTGTAGCGGCACAAGGTCGTAGGGCGGGGGCCGCCAGAGTCTACCCTGTGGGTTGTATTTCGGTCGGTCGAGCCGGGGAACGATTGGCTTTAGTAGGTGAAATGGTGGATGCTGGTGCCGTGGCGATCACTGATGATGGAAGCCCAGTCATGGATTCCGGACTTATGCGTCTGGCCCTGGAATACTCACAGTCCTTTGGCATACCGGTCGCGGACCACCCAGAAGATCTTGGATTATCGGCGAGCGGGCAGATGAACGAAGGCCTTATTTCAGGGCGTCTTGGGTTATCCGGAAAGCCAAACGCTGCAGAGGACATACATATCGTCAGAGATCTTCTGCTGGCAGAGCTAACAGGAGGCCATATTCATCTGCAGCATGTATCGACGCGTTTTGGGGTTGAGTCAATCAGACAGGCGAAAGCTAGGGGTGTGCGTGTCACTGCGGAGGCATCTCCTCACCATTTGGTCCTCACGCATGAGGCGGTAAAGGGTTATCTCACCGATGCTAAAATGAACCCACCGCTTCGCACATCTGAAGATAAGGAGGCTGTGCGGGATGGCCTGGCCGATGGTACCCTGGACACGATCGCTACGGATCATGCCCCTCATCACTATGACGAGAAGGAAACTGCTTTTGCCGATGCTCCAAATGGGATCGTCGGTCTAGAGACAGCGGTTGGTGTGATCCTAACCAAAGTAGTCGCTGAAGGGGTCATCGATCTACAGACTATGGTCGAACGGATGAGTTGTCAGCCGGCACGAGCGTTCGGGCTTCCAGGTGGTTCTTTGGCCGAGGGTTCTCCTGGTGATGTTACCGTATTTGATCCCAACGTGAAGTGGACTGTAGACCCAGAAGATTTTGTGTCGAAGAGTCGGAATTCCCCTTTTATAGGTTGGGAACTCACTGGACGACCATGCTACACTATCGTTGGCGGGCGGATTGTTTTCGAAGTTTGATCAGGCCACACTCGAGGCAGGGAAAAAGTAGTGGCCTCTAGGACCCCAGAGACTGAACATGCCTGGTGAGGCCGCTCTTAACTCGTGCGACACGATTGGGATGAAAAAGTTTGCGTGTGGCAGCCCTGTCCAGGATAGCCGTCGCGGAACGCAGAGAAGCCTCGCCAGCCTCAGCCGAGTCAGCCTCACGCACCTTCTTGATGGCGGTTCTAATCCGAGCGCGTTCGGCCCTGTTCCTGAGCCGGGCCCGGGCGCTGAGCTGCATTCGTTTCTTCGCACTCTTAATATTCGGCATAAGTCGCTTCTTGACCGGTACCCGCATGACTTCGTAGCGGAGAAACCTAGAGGAGAGAGGCAGTGTGATCAACGGCTAGGGGGTCCAGGCATCTCTAAGTAGGTTACGCCACTATGGAAGCAATTATACTGGTTGTGGTTCTAATCTTCTCAGTTGTAGTGCACGAGGTAGCGCACGCATGGCAGGCCAGAAGAGAAGGGGACGACACGGCTGACCAGATGGGAAGGATCACCCTCAATCCGTTCCCTCATATTGACCCTATAGGGTCAATCATCTTACCCGGAATATTGGCCTGGCAAGGAGGTATCATCTTCGGCTGGGCCAAACCGGTACCGGTAAATCCACTCAACTATCGAGACTATGTAGCTGGCGATATACGGGTATCGATGGCTGGAATCATAGCGAACCTTATACTGGCCGCTCTAGCGACACTCACGGCTGGGATCCTCGTAAAAGTGACATCGATCGTAGGTCCACTTGGAGGCGTTTCCGACCTTCTGTTTTTGACCCTCAATTATACGATTTTTATCAATCTGATTTTGGCTAATTTTAATCTCATCCCGATTCCTCCTCTGGACGGGTCCCATGTCCTAGCACATGCTCTACCGGACCAACTCGCAGATCATTATCAGCGACTGTCCCGGTTCGGTCTGTTTATCTTGATGTTCTTAGTCTTTCTACCGATCGGTCGGCCTCTGTTTGAACTGTTACTGTGGCCCACCTTCTTTTTACAGGGTCTCGCAGACCAATTCATTCGCCTGTGGATCTGACGCCTATGGAGAGTGTCCCCGAGCGTGAAGATTTCATGGTTGTCGAGATTGAGAGATTTCAGGGCCCTCTTGATCTCCTCCTCCATCTCATTCGTAAGCAGGACGTCGATATTTTCGATATCCCTATCTCCACAATCACAGATCAATTTCTTAAGGCTATAAAGGGCCTGGCCGCGAACGATATTGATGGTGCTGGTGAATTCTTAGAGATGGCAGCTGGATTGATTCGGATTAAGGCGCAGATGCTTCTTCCTCGACCTGTGGGTGATGAGGAGGAAGACCCGAGAGCGGAGCTCGTGCGCAGACTTTTAGAGTATGAGCTTATCCGGGAAGTTTCAGGGCGGCTTCGTGTAGCCCAATCCCAAAGAGCTCGAAGGTTTCGCAAGGCATACATCCCGCCGCGAATTAAGAGGGATATCTCAGAAATGACGCTTGAGACGACTTGGGATGAGGTTTATGCGGCCGCACTTCACATAAGGATGCCACTACCGCGGCGTGTGGACCATCAGGTGTCCACACGTACTGTATCTATGGAGGAGAAGGCCACACTCATCTTAGAGGCGCTTAAGGAGAATGCGAGTGTTCAGTTTAGTAAGCTTCTGTCTGGCTTTAAGGAACGTAGCCATGGGGTGATGACTTTCTTGGCGGGACTGGAGTTGACCAGGAGGCGTGTCCTTTTCTTGCGCCAATCTAGTCCGTTTCAAGAACTCTGGATTTATAGAAGAGATGAGGAGGAAGTCGATGATGAGTTAGTTGGGAAGCTTGACCCGGAGAAGGGAGTTGAGGGGTGAACGTTTATCAGATCGTTGAGGCAGTACTTTTCGCGTCGGATGCACCACTGACTGCCCATGAAATCGCGCGAGCGGATGAAGGACTGGATGAAGATCAAGTTGAGTCCGCCCTCGTATTTCTTCGCGCTGAATACGACGATTCGAGCCGGTCTTTCGAATTAGTACAAGTCGCTGAAGGGTATCAAATCCTGACTCGACCCGAATTTGCTTCATATCTGGAGCGTTTCGATAATGTCCCCAGGCCCGCGCGACTTTCGGGGCCAGCGCTCGAGACCCTTGCTATCATCGCGTACAGGCAACCGATTGGCAGGCTGGAGATTGAGTACATCCGTGGTGTGGGTGCATCAGGAGTCATCCGCACCCTCCAGGATCGACACTTGATCGACGTAGTTGCTAGGTCTGAGGGGTTGGGTCGCCCTCTCCTCTATGGCACGACTCGTCAATTCTTAGAGCACTTTGGTTTCCGGTCCCTCGAGGACCTTCCTCGGCCAGAAGAGCTACCGATTGTGCTCCGTGAGCGAACACCTTTGGGACCCGAAGATGACTTGGCTGAAGAGGACGACGCAGTCGGTGGAGAGGTCGCTGAGAAGTCGACAGGACAGCTGAAAGTGGCTACCGAGACCCTTGAGCAAAGCTCACAAGAGGCAGAAGAGCCTCACAGGTGAGGGAGGGGGCTATAAGAGTTCAGAAGTTCCTCTCTAGGGCTGGCCGCACATCTAGGAGAGGAGCGGAAGAGCTCATGCGCTCGGGACGCGTTCGAGTCAATGGAGAACTTGTTTCAGAATTGGGTACACGTGTTGTACCAGGACTGGATCGAGTCGAACTCGACGGTGAGGTCATAACGCTACCAGAGGAACTATGGGTCGCTTTCTGGAAACCTTCCGGCGTGCTCACGACTCGCAGCGATCCATATGGAGGGGTTACGGTTTATGACATTCTTCCGGAAGAATTGGATGGATTAAAGTACGTTGGAAGACTCGATCGGGATGCCGAGGGACTTTTGTTGCTTACCAATAATGGCGATCAGGCTCATAGGCTCCAGCATCCGAGTAGCCAGATAGAGCGAGAGTACTGGGTAGAGGTTGCTGGATCGGTTGGAGGGCAACAGGTCAAGCTCTTACGCGAGGGGATTCACCTGGATGATGGGGTCGCCACGGCACGAAGCGCTCGCGTTCTTGAAGCTGGAGATGTCAAGACGACTATGTGTATCGTGCTGACCGAGGGGCGAAAACGCGAAGTGAGGAGGATGTTGAGTGCTCTAGGGCATCCAGTTCTCCGACTGAGACGCATACGATTTGGCACAATGACGCTGGATCGGTTAGGTCGGCCGGGTGAATGGCGTTACTTGGATAAGGCCGAAACGGACAGAATCACCGCCTAGAATTTCGGCTCGGCGTGAGTCTCTTTGTAGTGCCGGTGAGTCTGATAGCTTGCTATGTTAGATCCGTCGGGCCCGTAGCTCAGTTGGTTAGAGCAGCCGACTCATAATCGGTAGGTCCCAGGTTCGAGTCCTGGCGGGCCCACTCAATACATGGTCTGGTCCATGGCTAAAGTGTGATTACTTGGTCGGGAGGGCTCCCTCCCATGGCCTCGTACAACTGTGGAAAGCAGCCAGCGACAACACCTTTGACAAGGCCTTTGGCTTGCACCTGCCCGGTACCACATTGCTCGAACGTGCCATCTGCTAGGCCCCGACGCACTGCACATTGATCGCAGACCATGAGCAGGATCCCTTGATCGGCGGCGACCGCCGCTAGCCTCTCTCCGATAGGGTCACCTTCACGAAGGCAGTAGAGGTTATCATCAAAGAACATCATTCCAATGACGTCAGCGCCATGGATGCCTTGTTCTAGCTGTGGCAAGATCATGGTGGCGAGGGGATAGGTTGCTGCCTGGTGAGTGCGGAATACGTATGCAATGTTCACTTATGGATACATCCTAACGGAGTTGTGGTTGACACGGATTCTAAAAGGAGTCGAGGGTTTTACCGAGGAGGTGGGAGGAACTCAGGACCTCATAAAGCCTTCAGCTGTCCTCGAACTCAATAAGGGTCAGGACGGGCACACCTTCTTTTTCTAGGCGCCTTAGGCCACCGAGCCCGGGCAGGTTTATAGCGAATCCACACGCCACGATGTCTGCCCCCGTGCGGCGGAGGAGGTTCAGAGTGGCTATCGCAGTCCCTCCTGTAGCCAGTAGGTCGTCTATTAGTAGAACCTTCTCTCCCGGAGAGATTGCGTCTCGGTGTATTTCGACTCGGTCATTGCCGTATTCTAGCTCGTAGTCCTGCCCGATGGTTTCACTCGGCAGTTTGCCCCTTTTACGCACTGGGATGAAGCCGACGGAAAGTTGGTGGGCCACAGCACTACCGATAATGAAGCCTCGGGCTTCGATTCCCTCCACGGTATCAATATTCCGCCCAGTAAATGGGTGGCTCAGGTTATTTATTAACTGTTGAAACCCAACAGGATCACGGAGCAGAGTGGTAATGTCGCGAAACTGGATTCCGGGTTTTGGGTAATCCGGGATCGTGCGGATAAGGGATTTCAGTGGCATAGACTTCTTCCCTTCACATGTCTTGAAAAATGGTCCGTCGACTACCTATATCTACTCTGTGAGTTAGGCAGCCTTGTTTGGGTGCTCGGAGCTGAGGCTAGCGGCTCCCCGCTCGTTCCCGAATAATCCGGACCGTGGTGTCCACTTTAAACTGGAGCCCTCGCTCTCCGTACTCCACGGATGCCCGCGTAGGGTCACCGGAAACACCGCTGTCAGGGAAGCCCCCCCCTTGGGCAAGCATATTCGTCCGGATATGGCGGGGGTCCACAGCTAAAAGTTGTGAGGTGTCTCTGATGCCCGCATGACTGCCGATTGTCTCCTCGGTTTCACCTTGCGACAGAAGCCATTCCTGAAATCCATTAGCCGAGTAGTACTCACCGACAAAGTGCACACGATTCGAGTGTTCGCTCCATTCTTGATTTAATGCTTCAGCAACGTTTTCCATGCCCCGTTGATTGCCGCCGCTATCACCGATCATCACTATGTCTGTGAATCCATGCAGAGCCAAACTTCTAGCAGCGTACTCCAACACCTTCTCAAAATACTCGTTTGGTAGGGTGATGGTCCCTGCCTTTGCCAAGTGTCCGCGCGGATTTTCAACGTCTCCCTCGGGTACGTATGTCATGACGGGAGCAACCAGGGCATTTCCCAGTTCACGTGCGATCCTCGCGGATGCCTCGTTGATAATGAACTTATGTTTTCCGAGGATCATGTGAGGGCCATTCTGTTCTGTCCCGGCCGTGGGGATGATTACTGTGGTCGTGCCACTATCAACCGCATCCCGAACCTCTGTCCAAGTGAGCTCTTCAAGGAATACCGATGGTAAAATCTGGGCTTGGAGCGGAGTTGTAGTTGCTAAGGAACATAAGAGAACAGCGACAGCAGACTTCATGCGGCAACTCCAGAAGAGCGGGTTTAAAGGGGTAGGCAGATTATTGTTGGGCTGGCGTCAGCGCCAGAACTATTTTCACTCATCCTCCAACTCCGGCCGTTTTCTCAAAGACTTCTTTCTCGCATGCTTTCGTTTGTTGTGGAGTCGTTTGGCTCGCTCTGAAGTTGGGACTTGGGATGGGACTCGAGCTTTTGTCTCTCTACTTAATTCCGTGAGCTTATCACGGAGTCTTTTAAGAGCGATGCGGCGGTTCCTATGCTGACTACGCTCATCTCGTGCGGCAACCCTGATGCCAGTTGGGATGTGTACCAGCCGCACACCGCTCTCTGTGACGTTTTGGTGCTGGCCACCTGGCCCTCCAGATCGGAACGTCTCTACGCGACATTCCGCGAGGAGTTTCTCGTCTTCTTCAGGGATGGTCAAATCTTCTGGGAGATCCTCTTCGATGATACTTCCTTCCGTTGGTGTCTTGAAAACTATGGCACTGGGAGGAGCTTCTAGGTACTGTTTTGCGATCCACTACTAGAAAGTTCCCTCCCTATTCCACATGATCTTAGACGGCCAGGAAAAACATCCCGGAGCCAGGCTACTCTTCGTACTCGCTTGTCTTGTAGTCATCGTTTACGGGCTTCGCTACGCATCTCCTATACTGCTGCCATCCGCGTTGGCATTGTTCCTCGCGGTGCTCAGCTTGCCCGTTATGCTCTGGCTACGTAAGCACAAGCTTCATCCGTCAATTTCGATTATGGTGCCTGTGATTATGAACGTCGGAATTGTCGGCCTATTGATTCTTCTTGCGAGTCAATCTGTGGCCGAGTTTCAGGCAAAAGGTTTCTACGTTGATGAAGTCCGAGAACTGCAGGCTTCTTGGATTGCGGCTATCGAGTCAAGCATGGGCTTCGACGTTTCAGACTACGTTACACTGGACCTGATTGATCCGGCTGCTGTGGTGGATTTCGCAACAGGCGCTGTCGGGCGGGCCGCGCAGTTTCTGGGCACGACGTTTGTTGTATTCCTGATCATGGCTTTTATGCTTAGCGAGGCTAGCGTCTTCCCGCAGAAGTTCCGTTACATCACTGGTCAAAGGGAGCGGGACGATGACCACCTTGCGAAGGTGGTAGCTGAAGTTCAGACCTACCTGGGCATTAAGACGGTGATGTCTCTAACCACGGGCATTGTTCTTGGAGTTTTCGTTTGGCAGATGGGCCTGGATTTCCCCGTGCTCCTGGGGTTGATCGCCTTTATGCTCAACTATATTCCCACTGTGGGGTCAATTATTGCAGCTGTTCCAGCGCTTCTGCTAAGCCTCATCCTCTTTGGGACTCTATTCCACGCTTTGACTATAGGAGCAGGATACATTCTGGCGAATATGGTCTTCGGTAACATCTTGGAACCTAAGATCATGGGCCGGAGGCTTGGGCTATCGACACTTGTTGTGATCCTGTCTTTATTATTCTGGGGCTGGGCTTGGGGTCCAATGGGTGCCCTCTTGTCAGTGCCTCTGACCGTGATGGTGAAGATCTGGCTTGAGAACACGAGAGACTTGCGGTGGTTGGCAATTCTCTTGGATAAGGCAGCCCCTCGAGTGAGCGAGAGCACACTAGCTGTGCAGTCTCCTGGAGCTGAAGATGCCTAAGATTCCATTTGAAGATTTACCAGCACACGGACGTCTCTGGGTGTTTCCAGCTAACCGGGATCTGACTCAAGAAGAGGCGAATCAATGCCTCAATGTTGTGGATGAGTTCTTATCCTCGTGGAGCGCTCACGGAGTTCCACTTTCCGCTGGCCGGAAATTGGTAGAGAAGCGATTTCTGTTAATTGGTGTTGATATTGACATTGAAGTTCCTTCGGGTTGTTCAATTGACGCGCTTGTGAAACAACTTCGAACGCTTGGTAATGATCTTGGACTGTCACTGATTGACCACTCTTTAATCTGGTTTCGTGAGGCTAAGGCGGTTCGCACGGTATCGCGATCGATCTTTAAGGCCTTGGCTGAAGAGGGAGTGGTCGGACCGAGCACAAGTGTCTTTGACACCACATTGACGACCGTCGGGCAAGCCCGAGAGGACTTGCTCGAGCGTGTGGCTCAAGATACATGGCACGGAAGGACATTTCTTGGAGCCGGTGTTCTTGACTAATTCGTTCTAGGTTTACCAAAAGGAAGACAGTTAGTCTTTCAGGAGCATCGCGTTACCGCCTAGCTAGCGGACTTGGTTAATACCTTGTTAAGGAACCGCACAGCCTCTTTATCACCCCAGAAAGACGGTTTTCTTGGGGTACCCTCAAGGAACCCTACGTGCCCCCCAGTCTCCTGGAGTACAAGGGATATTGATGGGTTCATAGAAGCTTGGCTGGAGGGGACTGACTCTGGGGGTAAGAACGGGTCATCTGCTGCATGAAGGAGTAGCGTTGGTACGTCAATTCCTCTGAGGTACTGCGCACTGCTCGATTTTTTATAATAATCCGCCGCATCAGAGAAGCCGTTAAGTGGCGCGGTGAGCCGATCATCGAATTCCCAAATCGTCTGGGAAGTGAGGGCTGAAGCCAGGTCTATCTTCCGACTGAGTCGCGGCTCTTTCATGCGGAGCTTGCGCCGGAGAGATCGGAGGAAATAGCCAGCGTACATTTGACCCATAGGGCTCTCTTCCAGGAGTTTGCATCCGGCTGCAAGATCGTAGGGGACGGACATGACCGCCGCTGCATCCAGTAAGTCCGTGCCACCTTTTTGACATTCGCCCATCATCTTGAGGAGAACGTTACCGCCTAGCGAAAACCCTAGGGCACCAATTCTTCTTTGAGGGTAGCGCTCACGAAGCAACGAAAGCACAAAAGCCGGGTCATCTGTTTTCCCAGAGTGGTAATAGTGGAGAACTCGGTTTGCTTCACCGCTGCAGCCACGAAAGTTGAGGGCTGCGGGCTGGATGCCTAAGAACAGAAGTTCCCGGCAGACGTTTCTCACGTATGAGCGACTAGTCGAACCTTCTAGGCCGTGTAATACCAGGACAATTGGTGAATCCGTTGAGGGAGCAGGGCCCCAATCAAGGTCGAGGAAGTCATCGTCTGGCGTGGCAAGTCTCTCTCTCCGGTACTCTGGCCCTTGGGAGGAGCGGAGTAGGCGGGCAGCCAGGGTCTGTAGGTTTGGCCCTGCCGCCCACCAAGCAGGCCGAAAAGGTTTTGGGTGATAACTCAAGTCATTTACCCCTGGGACTAATCCCGGACCTTGTTCGAAGGCACCATCTGCTCCGTGTATGTCCATCCTATTAGACAGGCCCTCTCTAAGGAGTTTTAAGCGTATTTGCACCATTCAGCACTAAACGTCGTTATAAGTTATAAGCACTGAAGGAGTTGAGCTAAGGTCTCATTGAGTTTACAGTGTTCACATGGCTGACCAAAGGGAAATGATCCTTGCAAGCGCGTGCGACCTTTACTTGGCTAATGGGTTGGATGGCTTTTCAATGCGAAAGCTTGCGAAGGAAGTTGGGATCACAGCTCCGGCTATTTATCGACATTATGATGGCCGTGAAGCTGTTTTGGCCGACGTTGTGCGCCATGCACATCGGACCTTTATCGCGACGATCTATAGAGCTCTTGAGGCGCCCACGGCGCTTGAGCGCATGATTAGTGCTGCCCAGGGCTATCTGGACTTTGCTTTAGAACAACCGCGGTGGTTCATGATAATGTTTTCAGGGCCCGAGCGGCTTGGGATGAAGTCTCTCCCAGAGGACATAGACTCAATGGGCTGCGCCATTCACCAATTCTGGATGGATCGAGTCACCGAGTGCATGAGAGCAGGGATTCTGAAGGAAGGTGACCCCACGGAGATTTCCATGACTATGTGGGCTCATGCACACGGGATGGTACAGCTCTTTCATCAGGGCAGTCTGGGTACTGATCCAGATCGTTTTAGGGAGCTTTTTCGTGAATCCGGAGTCCGGATGTGGATTGGGATTGCCACCCGCGAATTTGCAGAACAACTCTCCGAAGGTGGACCGGGTGTCAGCATTGGGTTTGGGTCGAGTATAGAACTTCAATCATCATCGTGAAGGGGAGCAATTGATGCGAGTAGACAGGACCGATTTTCGGGTGCAGGTGATGGTAGGGAAAACAGTAGCCGTCTTCCTGTGTTCTTTGCTGACCTTTGGGAAACTTGAATCCCAGCAGGCCAACAGCCTTGGGCTTGAGACACTGGTCCGCTCAGCCCTGGACTCCAATAGAGATTTGGTTAGTGCGCGTGAAGGGCTCATCACGGCTCGAGAGCAGGTTTCAGAGGCGTGGAGTGAGGTATACCCCTCGATCGATCTGAACGCCTCCTACTCTCGGAACATCTCACCGCCCATCAATTTCCTGCCGGCTGTGTTCTTTAATCCAAATGCGGGTCCAGATGACTATATTGGGATACAGTTTGGAGCCGATAATACATGGAACAACAATATTTCATTTGAACAACCACTCTTTCGACCAAGCGTCTTCGTGGGAGTTGGGGCGGCCGGTCAGTTTGAGAGCTTCCAGGGGGAGGTCGTCCGAGGCGAAGAGCAAGCCGTCGTCACCCAAGTCAGGGTTGGCTATTACCAACTTCTCCTCGCTCAAGAACAGGTGCGGCTGACTGAAAATTCTCTTGACCGAGTCCGACAGTCACTTCGTGAGACGAGAGCACTCAATCAGGCTGGTCTAGCCTCTGATTACGATGTGCTTCGCCTCGAAGTTGAACTAGCTAACCTAGAACCGAATTTCACTCGGGCAGAAAATGCTGTTCTGCAGGCCCGCAGACAACTTGCTGTCCAGGCAGGCTTTGAAGATCAAGAGTCACTGAGAGTTATTGGCGCTCTTTCCGAGATGGAACTTGAAGAACTCTCCGACAATAGCCCAGGGAACCAAGAGGTTCTCTCTTTTATGGGTTTCCAGGATACAGGACTGGAATCTGCTAAAGAGGCATTGGGCTACGCAGCCGAGCTACGTTCAGACATCCGCCAACTTGAGCTTAACGAGGAGCTGCGGCACAGCGAGATGCGATTAGAGCAGGCGGAGTACCTGCCGAATATTACTATGTTTGGTAACTACATCATCAACGCGCAGAATAATGGGGCACCAAGTTTTTTTGCGAGTGGCGTTGGTCAAAGGGCGTATTCGAGAATCGTCGGCCTTCGGGTAAGTGTCCCGATTTTCCAAGGCTTTAGGAGGAACTCGCGTATTGATCAGCGCAGAGCCGCACTAAGGCAGGCTCAGGCGCAGACACGCCAAGTGATCGGCCTTGCAGAGAGCCAGGTCAAGGGTCTAGTGGAGGGTATTGATGAAGCTTTGCTGAGGGCGAGGGCACAACGGCTGGCAGTAAATCAAGCCGAACGGGGTTTTGAGATCGCAAGCGCCCAGTACCGAGAAGGACTGAGTGGGCAGTTAGAGCTTACTGATTCAGAGGTTGCCCTCAGGCAAAGTGAGTTTAATTACGCACAGGCAGTCTACGACTACTTGGTGGCCAGGGCTCAGCTTGATGAGGCGACGGGGCGTGTTCCACTTGTAGACGTCGATATAGCGACCTCTCGAGGGAGCTAAAAGGGATGGAGACAACAATTATGTGGGGTATAAGGACATGGACTGTGTTGCTCACCGCAGTGAGCGCGGGAGCGTGCGGGGCAGCGCAAGCTGATAGCGGTGGAGAGGCAAGTTCTCAAGAAGAATTTGTTCGGGTTATCAACGTAGAAACAGTGACTCTCGAAACAGCCCCATTCATCGAGGAGATGCGGTTGACTGCGGTGGCTGTAGCAAATCAAGATGTGATGCTAGCAGCAGAAGAGAGAGGGGTTGTTCGTGTCCTTTATGCAGAACGGGGTGCTCGCGTGAACCCCGGGGATAAGATTGCAAAAATTGATGATGGAGTGCTTTCGGCCCAGGTAGATCAAGCTCGAGCTGCTGCAGAACTATCGGCACAGACGTGGGATCGTCGTCGTAGACTCTGGGAGCAGGACGAGGTGGGTTCAGAAATTGCATATCTGGAGGCACGGTTCGGCGCAGAGCAAGCTGAGGCATCCTTGGCTGCACTAGAAGAGCGTTTGGCTCGTACGGTCATTCGTGCGCCATTCGGTGGAGTTCTTGAAGATCGCTTTGTAGATGTCGGCGCGATGGTGAGCCCAGGTGAGCCAATTGCGCGACTCGTGGATTTGGATCCGGTTAAAGTATTTGCTGGAGTCCCGGAGAGGTACGCGACTGACGTGAGGATCGGGGCCAATGCAATAATGAGCTTCGACGCTCTTGGTGAGGACGTTTATGAGGCACCGATCCGTTATGTAGGGTCTACCGTAGATCCGCAGAATAGGACATTCCCAATCGAGGTAGAGGTCCCCAACCCCAGTGGTGCTATCAAGCCGCAGATGGTAGCCGACATGGGCGTGACACGGAGGCAGGTAGAGTCCGCTGTGGTCGTGCCTCAAGATGCTTTGGTTAGAGTTGAAGATGGGTATGTCCTGTACATCGTAGTGGGTGCGGAGGATGGGCCGGTAGCTGAAGTTCGTGTGGTGGAGTTAGGCCCGACACGCAGGAATCTTGTGGTTATTGAGAGGGGTGTTAGTGGGGGGGAGCGGTTGGTAGTAGTTGGTCAAAGATCCCTTGCACATGGTGATCGGGTGAACGTGGTTAATTCAGGCCAGTGAGGGGAGGATGAACGACGACTCAGGGCGAGGCCATAATCCAGACATGGATCTGCTTCCTGGAGCTAATTCTCCCAGAGCTAGTGTGGTTTCAGACAAGTTCCGAGAATTCCGAGCAACCAGCCTAGCGATAGAACACAAGATCTCAGTTCTGGTCCTCTTGTTCATCATCGGGCTAATGGGTGCACTGGCTTATAGGGCTACACCGAAAGAGTCATTCCCAGAGATGGCAATCCCAATCATTGCTATCAACACGATATATCCGGGTGTGTCTCCAGCAGATGTCGAAAGCCAAGTCACGCGGATTCTTGAGGAGGACTTGGCAACGATCAGTGAGATTAGCGACCTCACCTCAACATCGGTTGAAGGTTACGCGAGTATCTTGGTTGAGTTCGATGTGGGTATGGATTTAGATGAAGCTCTGCAACAGGTCCGAGAAAAAGTTGATCTAGCAAAGCCGGATCTTCCCGAAGATGCAGAAGAACCCACAATCGTTGAGTTCAACTTTTCCGAAATGCCTATAATGCAGGTGAACCTGTCCGGAGAATACGGACTAGTTCGGCTTAAGGAGATCGCGGAAGAGTTACAGGATCGCCTAGAGACGATCCCCTCGATTTTACGAGCTGATGTACGTGGGGGTCTTGAGCGTGAAGTTAAGGTTGATGTGGACCTTTCACAGATGAACTATCACGGGATCGCGATTGACGATGTGATCGATGCGATTCGGAATGAGAATGTCAACATTCCCGGCGGCTCAATTGACGTTGGCGCTACAAAATATTTAGTAAGAGTTGATGGCGAGTTCGATGACCCGACACTTATTGAAGATCTTGTCATTACCATCAAGGACGGACGTCCGATCTACGTCCGGGATGTTGCAACGGTCGACTTCGGTTTTGCGGAGAGAGAAACCTTCGCGCGTATGGACCGCCGAGCTACCGTGACAGTCGACGTCATCAAGCGGTCTGGTGAAAACATTATCGAGACAGCAGAACTCGTAGAAGCGGAGATCGACCAGATTCGACCGCTGTTACCAGTGACAACGGAAGTCGCCATTACCGGAGACCAGTCGTATAACACGCGCATCATGGTCTCAAGCCTTGAGAATAACATCATCAGCGGTTTGATCTTGATCGTGGGGGTCCTGCTGTTCTTCCTAGGTGCCGGCACATCCATTTTTGTAGCAATTTCAATTCCGTCTTCAATGTTCTTGTCGTTCATAGTACTTCAGGCCGTCGGGACAACCATGAATATGATTGTCTTATTCAGTCTGATTCTTGCGCTAGGCATGTTGGTCGACAATGCGATCGTAGTAGTAGAGAACATTTATCGATACCTAGAAGAAGGTTGGGACCGCACGGCGGCAGCTAAGAAAGCAACAGGCGAAGTAGCACTGCCAATCATCGCAGCAACAGCTACGACCCTCGCGGCCTTTGCACCTTTGCTTTTCTGGCCTGGCGAGGTTGGGGAATTTATGGGCTATCTCCCCCAGACGCTGATCGTCACACTGACAAGCTCGCTATTTGTGGCTCTTGTTATCGTTCCGACTCTGTGTGCCATGTTCATGGAGTTGAACAGTACCGGAAGGGTCCCTCTACGCCCTGCTGCGCGCTGGGCACTAATCGGAACTGCAACCCTAGTTCTCTTTCTCGTTGCTGGGGTAAATCTCCTTACAGCGGGATTATTGGCGAGCACCTTCTTCACCCTGTGGATTTTGCATCACTTCATCCTCAGGAGAGCTGCTCGACGCTTCCAGGAGAGCGTCCTTCCATGGATTATAGATGTCTATGAGGGGAATCTTCGGTGGGCACTAGAGCACCGTGCCACCGTGATTGCTGGAACACTGGCTGGGTTTGTCGGAGCCGCTGGGATATTCAGCACGTTCGGGAAGGGTCTAGAGTACTTTCCTGAATCGATGCCTCCAGGGCAAATGACTGTCCAGGTCAAGACACCCGTAGGAACTCGAGCGTCGGTAACTGACTCAGTAGTCCAGCGTGTGGAGCAGGAACTTATGACCATCGGAGGCCGGCAGGACTGGGAGTCCGTGGTAGCGAATACCGGTAGTGGTGGCGGTGGAGGGAATCCGATGGATAGGGGTGGTGGAGGGCCTAGTGGGCCTGAGTCCGGACGAGTCTCAATCTCTATGGTCGATTTCCAGGACCGTGAACGAGACGCATTCGAGACCCTTGCAGAGATGCAAGAGAAGATCGGACGGGAGATTGCTGGGGCCGAGGTAACCGTGGACAAGATCACTGAAGGTCCACCTCAAGGCACACCTGTTAGTATCGAGATAGTAGGGGATGTTCCAGAGACCTTAGAGGTGCTTTCTGAGGAGGCGGTTGACATCCTTGAGTCCTCCGCTGTCTATCTGAAATTGGTAGGGCTCGAGAGCGATATAGAAGATGCCCGCCCTGAACTAGCCGTTCGAGTGGATCGTGAGAAAGCCGCTCTGTATGATTTGAATACATCTAAGGTCGGCACGGCGATCCGTGGCGCTATTAATGGGATCGAAGCAGCCAAATATCGAACTGGCAACGAAGAATTTGACATCGTGGTAAGGCTAGCAGAACCCTACCGAGACGAACTCGAAGGCCTTCGTGAACTCACCGTCATGGCTGAGGGTGGCATCCAGGTTCCGCTGCTTTCTGTGGCAACGTGGAATGTTGAAGATGGGGCAGGCACAATCCGCCGTAAGAACCAAGATCGGATGGTGACGATCACATCTGACGTTGCAGCTGGGTATTCGAACAATGCTGTTCTGGGAGAGGTTCAGGAAGTGTTGGCGGACTTCGAATCCGCCTTACCCCCCGGTTTTACGATGCGGTATACTGGTCAGTCTCAGGAACAAGATGAGGCGACTGAGTTTCTGACCGGGGCCTTCCTCACAGCCCTTTTGCTAATAGGCTTCATTCTGATCAGTCAGTTTAATTCCGTCGTGAAGCCAGTAATCATTTTGACTTCTGTGGTCATGTCCACGATGGGCGTCCTCATTGGTCTGACTATTTTTCGGATGCCTTTTGGCATAATCAACACAGGGGTTGGGATCATTGCGTTGGCTGGCATTGTCGTGAATAACGCAATCATCCTCATCGACTATATAGACGTTCTGCGTAGGCGTGACGGTATGGGGCGACGAGAAGCGTTGGTGCAGGGCGGTAAGACGAGGCTTAGGCCTGTCGTGCTTACCGCAATTACTACAGCGCTAGGCATGGCGCCTCTTGCCATCGGGTTAAACTTTGATTTTTTCGGCCTTTACGGATCATTAAACCCTGAGCTTTACTGGGGGGGAGAGCAAGCAGCTTGGTGGGGTCCCATGGCTGTGGCGATAATTGCGGGCCTCTTGTTCGCGACATTCCTCACCCTCGTTCTAGTGCCGATCCTGTACTCCCTAATTGACGATGCTGAGGTGTTCCTCAAGCGGCACTTTACTCACGAAGCTGAGGTCCCTAGCTAAGGATGAGAGGGGTCCTCTTCTTGTGTCTGGTCAGCCTGATTAATCCTGACCTTACATCGGCACAGCGAGCCCGGCAGGGGATCGTAACTCTTGAGGATGCCCGCCTTTTCTACGAGGTCGTAGGAAGTGGGGATCCCATCTTTGTCGTGCATGGTGGTCCAGGTTTAGATCACGAGTACCTGCAGCCAGGGCTTGATGTCCTGGGGCGGACCAACACGGTTGTCTACTACGACCAGAGGGCGATGGGGCGCTCAACTGGAGATCTAGATCCATCGATCATAAATCTTGACACGCTTGTTGACGACATTGAGATGCTTCGACAGGCGCTGGGGTATCAACGGATCAACGTCCTAACACACTCGTCTGGGATGTTTATTGGTCTGGAATATGCATCAAGGCATCGAGAGAACGTTAGAACGCTCATTCTGATGAATCCAATAGATGCAGGCGCAGAATACCGTGATCAGGAAGCCACACGCCTAAGAGCAGCGACTACAGCAGAAGATTCTACGGAATTATCGAACTTGAGAGGGAGTGAGGGCTTCCGGGCGAATGATCCAGGTACCTTGAGCCAGCTAAATCGAGTCCTCTTTCGACGGCTACTGCGTGATCGGGAAAGAATATCGGAACTTAGTCTAGATCTAGCAGCAACCACCGCAAGAAACGGTGAAGACGTGAGCCGACTCGTAGAGTTAAGCATGGGAGAGGTTGATTGGTGGGAAAAGATGCTCACAGTGGATATTCCAACACTAGTGATTCACGGCCGATATGACGTCGTACCGTCTGGTGTTTCTAGGGCTCTTGTAGATGCCTTGCCGGAGGGGAGGCTTTCCGTGCTAAATAGCGGGCATTTTCCATATCTTGAGGATCCAGATGGCCTACAGTCAGCACTTTCAGGCTTCTTCGTCGAACTGAGCCGCTGACTTTGAATCCCTACCTTGTTGCAGATGGCGTTTAAATTCCAATCACTCGAAATACCAGACGTTCTGCTGGTTCATACGGAACGGCACCAAGACGCCCGAGGCTTCTTCCAGGAGACATTTCAGGAAACGGCTTTCGTGGATGCAGGAATTCAGGTGAAATTTGTTCAAGACAACCATGTAAGGTCGACCCGAGGAGTACTACGAGGACTTCATTATCAGCTTCCACCGCAGGCTCAAGGGAAACTTGTGGGGTTAACCTCGGGGGAGATTTTTGACGTTGCAGTCGATCTCCGCATTGGGGGTACAACTTTCGGTAAAACCGTGACTCGACGGCTCAATGCTGCATCCAGCGAGCTTATCTGGATCCCGCCTGGCTTCGCACACGGATATCTTGTGTTGAGTGATAGAGCCGACATCGTGTACAAGGTAAGCGCCGAATACAGTCCGGAACTCGAAAGAGGTATTCGGTGGAACGATCCTGCACTGGGTGTCGATTGGCCTGTGGTTGATCCTATCATTTCAGTGAAGGATCGAGATCAACCCGTACTTGAGTTAGCCGACAACCCTTTTAAAATCTGAGCGTTCTGCATTTCCTCCAAGTCCATTCCACCCTATTAGGGCTTGCGAAGTCAAATTTCCTCAAGGCACAGTCGGATCATCCTTCGCAGTAATTGCGACATATGCACCCTCGAAGGAAGCGGCAACTTCACCCTCTGATTCGAGATTTACTGTAACACGGATGCGACCCTTTCCCCGCTTAGCGAGTGTCTGAGTAAATCGGCTCCATACTTTGTCAGTGATACCCTCGGTAACAGCCTTGAATGTTCCTTTGACGGGTAGGTCGTATCGAACAGCGCTACTATGGATTACCGTTTCTGTGACTAGGCCCTCGCTTCTCAGGCGGAGATGGACTAGAGCCCACCCTGTAAGAATAGCTAACGCGGCCAGGCTTCCGCCAAAGGCTGTCGATTGGTGGTTGATATTTGGTGGAAGCGGCGCTTCGATGCTCACATTTGAATGATCTGCTTTGAGTACCGTGATATCTAGTCCTGCGGATAGGGGAATGTGCTTTCGTAGATAGGCTTCGACGTTGCTGTCCATCAGAAGTCACCTACGAATGTGATTTCCGGAATGAGTTCGTAGCCAGTCTCTTGGGCTACGGTGTCCCTTGCCAGGTCGATCAACCTTAGAACTTCGCTGGCTTTAGCACCTCCTAGGTTCACTATGATGTTAGCGTGCTTATGAAAAATGCCCGCCTTCCCATGCACGTGCCCTTTGAGGCCACATTCGTCAATGAGCCTCCCTGCGCCAATTCCTTCGATCTTCTTAAAAATCGACCCGACACAAGGGTAAAGCCAAAGGTCAGGGTGCCTCTCGTCTCTCCAAGCAAGGTTTTCCCTAATGACTCTTTGGAGTTCTTCAAGAGGGGTTGGGTTGAGGTGGAACGTAGCAGATAGCACTACGTCGCTCTGTTCATGTAGGATGCTGTGGTCGTAGCCAAATCTGAAGTACTCTACGGGGACAGTTCTGCGATTTCCATCCCACGTTAGGATCTCTGCAGACTCCAAGAACTCCTCTATGAAAACCGTACGCTCGCGCTCTGGAGCAGGGGATAGGAAATGAAGGTTTTGCCACAGTGCGCCACCCACAGTACTTGGGATTCCGACAAAATGATGAAGTCCACCAAGCTCGCGAGACACGGTGGCATCAATGAGATCAGGAAAAGTGTCTACGCCTGCACCAGCTATTACTCTTTCGGAATCAAGAAAATCGATACCACCCACCTCAGACCGAATTACGAGGCCGCGGTATCCTTTGTCCGCTACTAGGATGTTAGCCCCCCGGCCGAGCAAGAAGTAAGGTATTTCGAGAGCTTTAGCGATCTGTATCGCTCGAACGAGCTCGTCGGCCGTAGTTGCCCGGTAGAGGAGGTCAGCGGGACCGCCCACCCTGAAGGTTGTTAATGGTGCGAGTGGAACATTTCGCTCCAGTCGAGCCACTCCAAGCTCGTTTTCGAGAGCTTGGAGCATATCGGGTTTGGGCATCATCGGGTCAAGTGTCCGGAAAGCTCCTGAAGCTCCTGAATCGAAGGAGTAGAGACAAAGATAGTCGGGCTCTAGAGGCCGTGGTACCGCCTGGACAAGGGGATTGCAGGGACTATGCCAAGCGTGAGGTATTGAGCAGGAAGAACGAAAAAATCACTTCCGATACGGGTGAAGTAAAGCTGTTTCCATGTGCTGCCGTAAGTGAAGGCGACGTCCGTAAGGTCGAAGTCCACAAGAGGATCAGGATTCAAAAAGTCACCAAGAACTACTTCCGGGTCCGTCGGTTCTTGAATGATATGTGCTAATAGTATTGAATTCCAACGTTGGTAGATCTCTTGGTGCGATTCTGAGCAAGTCTGGGACCCCAACGAACTCTCTTGTAGTGTTAGTAGGTAAGTTCGTGCGATCACAAGCTCCTGTTGCTAAGGCAGCGACAGAAATGGTTAGCCAAACCCTTCAACTATTACTCAAATTACATATATGAATCCAAAATATTGGGTTTCCCTTTCGGTATTTCTTTTCGTAACCATCGCCCTATCAGGCAGACTAGCGGCCCAGGAGCAAGACACCACATTCGACCGGATTTGGCAATTCGCTGAATGGTACAACAACGATGACAACCCCATTGTCCAGAGCATGGCGCTTAGTGGGCGTGTCCAATACGAGTACGGACGGGTTGAGGATGGCGGTCTGACTTATGATGAATGGAACCTCAGGCGTACTCGGTTCGGTGCAGAATGGGAATTATTCCATCAGTTCACCTTACATCTTGAGGCTGGATTTAATCCCCAGGAACGTGACCCCTTATATAAGCGGCTCACGGATTTCAACCTAGAGTGGAGCCGGGGCTCATCCCTAGCCATTACCGTGGGAAAGCAGGGAGTCCCGTTCACGATTGATGGCTCTACGTCTTCTAAAGAACTTCTCACAATCGACAGAAGTAATCTTGCCAATAACATGTGGTTCCCGCAGGAGTACATGCCTGGTATTTCGCTATCTGGGCAACAAGGAGAGTGGGTATATCAGACGGGTATCTATTCGGCAGGTGAGCGGAACCGCGAGTTTGGAAATTTTAGTGCGAGTGCTTTCACGCTTGTTTCGATTGGCTATGATCTAGGCGAGAGCCTAGGGGTGGAGGAAGCCCTCGTGAGGGGTAATTACGTTTACCAAAACCCGAATTTAGGCAACACCTTTACCCGCCAACTAAAACATGTAGTATCGCTGAATCTCAAGCTTGAATCTGAAAGATGGGGTTTGCGGACTGACCTATCAAAAGGTCAGGGTTATCTGGGTCGGAGCAACGTATGGGGCACAACTTTCATGCCGTACCTCAGCGTGACACCGAAGCTCCAGTTATTGACGCGACTTACTCACATCGCTAGCCAGGACATTAATGGTGTGCGATTGGCACGTTATGAGAAGAGCCTCATCTCCGGCTGGGGCGATAGGTATAAGGAACTTTATATCGGAACGAATTACTTCTTCTACGGGCATGCTCTGAAGCTGCAAACTGGTGTAAAGCTTGCGGACATGAGTGACAGTGCGTTAGACGGAGGGAGGTATTCAGGAGCTTCTTGGACAACCGGGCTCCGTGTGAGTTGGTAGAGTTTCGCTTCTAGCGCCGATTGACACGTTCGTCAGGGCGCGGCAGCTTTCCCCGGCGGCCCGTGATGGAGCCGCGGACCGCTAATTAGCTCAATTCGTCGAACCCAAGCATCACATGTTTAAGACTGTTCGGGGCCGTCTCTTTTTCATCACCTTCATGATCGGCACAGCAGGTTGGCAGCTCTATTCGCACAAGCAGGAGACTGGCGACTGGTTGAAACTGGGGCTCGATCTTCAGGGCGGGATGCACCTTGTGCTCGAGGTGGACGATCCTGAGGGTACCATGACCTCTGAAGCCAAATCTGATATGATCGACCGGGTGGACCGGATTATCCGCACCCGAATTGACGAGTTCGGTGTTAGCGAACCACTCATTCAAAAGAGCGGAAGCGAGCGTCTTATTGTCGAGCTTGCGGGTATATCGGATGAGGAGCAGGCTAAAAGCATCGTTACTAGGAACGCGTTCCTAGAATTCAAGCTTGTCCTTCCGACTGGCGACGTCGAAAGCGCCTTAGATCGTATAGACCGCAGAATCGTAGCAGTTTTGGGCGTTGACTCTATTCGTGCTATGGGCCGAGATGTAATAGACCAGGGTGAAAGCGTTGAGGATATTCTGTTTCGGTCGAGCAGTGATACTGTCAGTGCTGACAGCATGAGTGCGGAAGAGGAGGCGGCCGCCGATAGTCTCCAGATGGAGGAGAACGCGTTACAACCATTCTCGTCTCTTCTCAATTACGGCGATATTGAGGGCACTTTCCTGGTCAACTTGGAAGACGTGCCAGCAGCTCAGTACTTCCTGGACTTGCCTGAGGTTCAGCAGTCGCTTCCGCGAGACCAATCCCTGCAATGGGGTTCGGATATCATCTCACAGGGCGTTCTCAATTACCAATATCTTTATGTGCTTACCGAGGAAGCGTTCCTTACTGGTGACCGCCTAGAGAATGCGAGTGCACAGCGAGATCCGCAGTTTAATACCCCTATTGTGCAATTCGAGCTTTCCCGGGCAGGTGGGAGAGAGTTCGCTCAGTTCAGTGGTGCAAACGTCGGCAACTTTTTGGCAATTGTTCTAGACGGTGAGGTAATGAGCGCCCCAGTCCTTCGTGATCGAATCGGTGCCCGTGGGCAGATCGATATGGGACAGGGGACGCCAATGACCGAAGCTAGCGATCTAGCTTTAGTTCTAAGAGCGGGGGCCTTGCCAGCACGAATAAACATTATCGAGGAGCGCACTGTAGGCCCTTCCCTGGGCCAAGACTCAATCGACCAGGGTAGCCTTGCGGGCCTCGTTGGGGTTCTGCTCGTGATCCTAATCATGCTTGCCTACTATCGGACAGCAGGATTATTAGCCGTGGGTGCACTGAGCTTTTATGTACTTTTAGTCTTTGGTGGCCTCGCAGGCATTGGTGCCACGCTCACTGTCCCCGGTATCGCAGGACTGATTCTATCTATCGGAATGGCAGTAGACGCAAACGTCCTGATCTTCGAGCGAATACGAGAAGAGCTAGTAGCAGGCCGGGCGACCCGGACGGCAGTAGATGAAGGGTTTCAGCATGCACTTTCAGCGATCGTAGACGCTAACATCACTACATTGATCACGGCGCTCATTTTATTCCAGTTCGGCACGGGGCCTGTTCGCGGGTTTGCCGTGACTCTGTCGATCGGAATCGTGGCCTCGTTTGTATCAGCCTTATACGTGACACGCTCATTCTTCTTGGTCTATCTGTCCAGGAAGAAGGCTTCCGATCCAATCAGTATCTGAGGGCAACATGAAGCTCTTTCATAACGCTAGCTACCGATTCATAGAAATGCGCCGCAAGGCTTATGTCATTTCCGCGGCTGTCCTCATTGCAGGTATCACTGGCATGGGCCTAAATATCGGAAGCCTAGGAAGCTGGCAGAATTACGGAGTTGATTTCCTTGGTGGATCCCTCGTCCAGGTAAGGTTCGAGAGCACTGTAACTGACGAGCAGATTCGGACAGCGCTTGGAGGCGTAAGCGCCCCAGAGGTTACTCGGTTTGGCCAAGAAAATGAGTATGTAATTCGGGCCCCGATCGAAGAAGATGCTTCCATAACAGAGGTTGCGGAGAACGTAGAATCAGAATTGAATGCAGGTCTTTCTGGCTTGGATTTTGAAGTCGTTCGGACGGAGTTGGTTGGAGCTAAGGTCGGAGGGGAGCTACAGAGGGATGCGTTATTCGCGATCCTGTTCTCGTTCCTTTTAACACTGATGTACATAGCTATGCGATTCGAACTGAGGTTCGGACTCGCTGCGGTTATAGCTACCGCACACGACATTCTGATCACGCTCGGATTCCTAGCCCTATTTCGGGTCGAGATCGCACTGCCGACTGTGGCAGCCATTCTTACGATTCTCGGCTATTCTTTGAATGATACGATTGTTGTATTTGACCGTATTCGTGAGAACATGCACATGAAAGGTGCCCGGAAGCGGGAACCAATTGACCTCGTCAATCAGTCGATCAATGAGACGCTACCCCGGACAGTTCTTACGTCAGGTACGACATTGGCTGTATTGTGCGCACTACTGATACTTGGAGGTGCGGTCATTAGGGACTTCACCATTGTACTGATTCTCGGAGTCCTGATCGGTACTTACTCATCTATCTTTGTTGCCTCGCCGGCCTTGATCGAGATTCAGAAAAAGTGGGGTCTTGGGCGAGTGGGTGAGAAGAAGAAGCGGCCGGAACCGGCGACTGTGTGACCGAATATTTTGACAGCCATTGCCATCTGACAGCCGCCGCCTTCCGGGACGACCGGGAGGCGGTACTACATAGGGCCGTAAGTGCAGGGGTCAAAGGCCTGGTCACAATTGCATCCAGTGCAACTGATGCTGGGTTGGGCCTCAAATTGGCGAAGAAGTATGATAGAGTGTGGTGCACAGTAGGTGTGCACCCACACGAGGTCAGCAATGCGAGTAAGTCAGACATACCTTTTTTACGTGACCTCGCACGAGAAAATCCTGAGGTCGTAGCCATCGGAGAGACTGGTCTCGACTTTTATTATGACAACTCACCACGTCAACTCCAGATAGACCTTTTTGAAAAACATCTCACACTTGGTGCAGAGCTAGATCTTCCGGTCGTGGTACATGCGAGAGAAGCTGATAAGGAGATCGCAGAGTTGTTACGTTTCATGCCCGCCGGTACCGCCGGGGTGTTGCATTGCTTTACTGGTGGACCTCAGGCGTTCGAAGAAGCGATGCGTTCTGATTGGTACATATCGTTCTCCGGCATCGTCTCTTTCAAGAACTTCGAAGCCGTGTCATTTCTCCGGGAGGTGCCGTTTGATCGTCTGCTTGTGGAGACGGATTCGCCTTACCTGGCACCAGTGCCATATCGCGGACGTCGAAATGAACCGGCCTATGTAGCTCAGGTGGCAGAAGCTGTAGCACAGCATCTAGCTGTTGATGTTGACGCGCTAGCGCAACAGACCACTGATAACGCTCGTCGTCTCTACGGGATTCACTAGCCGGAAGCTACTGATGACTCGACGCATACACATTCTTCCGGATACAGTTGCGAACCAAATTGCCGCCGGCGAGGCTGTCGAGCGACCAGCTTCAGTAGTGAAGGAATTGGTGGAAAACGCGCTTGACGCCTTAGCTACGCAAGTGGATGTAGTTATTGAGCGAGGGGGCAAGCAGCGAATCAGAGTTAGTGACAATGGCACCGGAATGAGCCGGGAGGACGCACTGCTCTGCTTTGATCGCCATGCCACCAGTAAGATCTCTGTGGTTTCGGATCTGGAGGGTGTTGGGACACTAGGATTCAGGGGTGAAGCTCTTTCTTCAATTGTTGCGGTGTCTAGAACAACAGTTGAGACGTTTGATGCTGATGAAGCATCAGGAGTAGGTACTAGGGTGGCGACAGATGCTGGTCGCATCACCGCGATCGATGACTTTCCTCGACAGCGAGGTACGACGGTCGAAGTGAGGAACTTGTTCTTCAATGCTCCTGCCAGAGCCAAGTTCTTAAAGGCAGTGGGCCCAGAAACCCGTGTTATCAGCGAGGCGCTGACCGGGCTAGCACTAGCGAATCCAAATGTAGCATTTTCGTTTAGCTCTAACGGGAAAGTATTACTTGAATTAGCAGCAACAGGAGAGGTCTCAACGCGCATAGGCCAGCTCTGGGGTAACGAGAAAGCGTCCTCTCTCCTAGTTGTGACTAATTCAGAAGCCGGATTAGAGCTCAGGGGCCTAGTGCAGCGCCCTGACCAAGTCAAATCTGGTATCCGGCGGGGTTACCTATTTGTTAATGGGCGCCCATTTCGAGCCACTAGTCTCCTCAGGGCAGGTGACCGAGGCTACCGCACTACTATACCAGTGGGCGGGCGACCATGGATGTTTCTGTATCTCACCGTACCGGGTGAAGGCGTAGATGTGAACGTCCACCCTGCGAAAGCGGAGGTGCGTTTTCGCGACCAAAATCGAGTTGAGTCACTTATAGAAGAGGCGGTCAAGAGTGCTCTTTCCACAGAAGAGAGTTCCGCGACGTTCGATACACAGCTCACGCCCCCCCCTAAGACCGAAGGGTCAGTTTCAGCTTTAAAAAGTGCGGACGACAGCGTGCCCCAAGCTCAAATGGCCTTTCTTATTCCTGGCGTCGAGGAGGTTGAGGCTGAGGAAGCAGAAGGGTTTCACGAGCTCGCTTCGGTCCGTCAGAGATTATGGCAAGCTCTGGACACCTACATTATAGCGGAAACAAGAGATGGCCTGTTGATCATTGATCAACATTCAGCGCACGAGAGAATTCTATTTCAGCGCCTTATGGATGCATTTGAAACGGGTGGAGAGGAGGGGCAAAGGCTTCTCTTCCCTTTGACGATTCGCCTTACTGAACTGGAATTAGCGTGTATCGAAGAGTTATCCAGCCTGTTCCTACGAACCGGATTTGAGGTAGAAGGATTCGGAGGGGAGACTGTGATTATTCGAACAGCGCCCAATCCTCATCCCTATTTCGACGCAGAAAGGGCATTTCGTGAGATGGTCCATGAGCTTACTCACGGTTCAGAACTTGTCCGTTCTGCTCGGAATCAGCATGAGCGCATAGCGATGACTTTCGCATGTAAGACAGCTATAAAGGCTGGACAAAAGCTCTCAGAACTGGAGATGCAAGAGCTTTTTGATCAGTTATTTGCGACGGAGTTGCCACATCACGATGTCCACGGTCGCCCCACAGTGGTGCGTCTTTCTACTGAGGAGCTAGGCCGGAAGTTTGGTCGGTCGTGATGTCCGGAGCACCCCAATTTTTGGCTCTTACCGGACCGACGGCTTCAGGTAAAACAAAGTTGTCTATCGCTGTAGGGCAGCGGATGCCGATCGAGGTCATCTCCATGGATTCTCGACAGGTATACCGTAACATGGATATTGCCACTGATAAGGTGTGTGCAGCAGATCAGGCGCGTGTGCCCCATCACGGCTTGGATTTAGTAAATCCTGACCAGAGTTACTCTGCTGGCCGTTTTGCGCGTGAGGTGCGCGGTTGGGTTAAGGAGATTCGTGGAAGGACTAGGGTGCCAGTTCTTGCAGGGGGTACAGGCTTTTTCTTAAAAGCTGTCCTAGACCCTATTTTTGCTGAGCCACTGCTCGATACTCACCGATTAAGAGAACTCCGTGCCTGGCTAAGAACCCAGAATCGGGACCTGCTGGAGCGTTGGGTCGAGTGCATCGACCCAGATCGGGCTCCACTGGCAATTCAGGGGGGCCCGCAGAGAATGACTCGTACGATCGAAGTCGCACTTCTTTCTGGAAGGAGATTGTCCTGGTGGCACCGAGCCTCTGTCCCTGAGGCCGACGGTTTACAGGGTGTCGTAGTGCTTCTTGAGCTTCCACGAGTAGAGATCGATAAGAGAATTGAGAACCGTGTCTTACGGATGATTGAAAGAGGGTTAATTGATGAGGTGCGGGCGTTGATGGATGCGGGATATGGGGATGAGGCTCCTGGGATGACTGGAACTGGATATCGTGAAGTCTCAGCTTACTTGAGAGGTGAACGATCGTTAGATCAAGCTATCGAGGAGATACGTAGAAATACCAGGCGGTATTCGCGACGGCAGCTTACTTGGTTTCGGAACCAACTACCTAACTCAACCATTCATGTGGATGCGACTTTGCCACTGGAAGATCAAGTAGACTTAGTCACTGCTGCTTGGGAGGCAGGCGTTCGAAGTCACCTCACGTCAAAGCAAGTGCGAACGGAGACGATTTCTTGAAGATCGGTATAACGTGTTATCCGACTTATGGAGGGTCCGGTGCTGTAGCGACCGCGCTTGGACTGGCGCTTGCTGAACGTGGGCACGAAATCCATTTCATTACTTATGATCAACCTTTTCGTCTGCCAGGCTTCAAGGAGCGGGTCTTTTATCATGAAGTAGAGATGGAAGACTATCCCCTTTTCGAACACCCCCCGTATTCACTTGCACTCGCAGTTGCCCTACACGACGCGGTCAAGAGAGAAGGCCTAGATCTAGTGCACATGCACTATGCTATCCCGCACGCAGCTTCCGCGTTTCTCGCACGTGAGATGCTAGGGGAAGGTCGAGACCTAAAGATCGTTACCACGTTGCATGGAACGGATATAACTCTGCTCGGCCTCCATCCATCGTTCCACGAGATTACCCGTTTTTCGATACTTCAATCGGATGGATTATCGGCTGTGTCGAGTTTTTTAAGAGATGAGACCGTTTGCAACTTCTCTGTTCCTAGGGACGGGATAGAAGTGATACCTAATTTCTTAGATACCGACTTATGGAGGCCAGAGCCAGATTTAAATCGTCTTTCTATGCTGGCCCCGCATGGTGAAAAAGTTGTAATGCACGTTTCAAACTTTCGCCCTGTTAAACAGGTTCATCACGTAGTCGAGATATTTGCTAAGATTTCTCAGGCGACTTCGGCTCGTTTAGTGCTTATCGGCGATGGACCAGAGCGTCCGAGAGCGCTCCAGCGGGCACGGGATCTCGGGCTAGGCGACAAGGTCCTATTTTTAGGGAAACACGTTGCCGTGGAAGAACTTCTAGCGTGCGCGAACCTGTTCTTACTACCATCAGCTTCAGAATCATTTGGACTCGCTGCCCTGGAGGCCATGGCGTGTGGAGTCCCTGTGGTTGCTTCGACAGCAGGAGGGATTCCAGAACTCGTCCAGAACAATGTCTCAGGCTACCTATTCCCGAGTGACGCGATCGATGAGATGGCGGAGGCTGGGATTCGTATCCTCACCGATGAGGCTCTTGAGGAACGGCTGTCGCTAGGTGGCCGAGAAGCGACAACTAGAAGATTTGATAAGGAGATAGTCATTCCCGAATACGAGGCTCTATACGAGAGCGTGACGAGTAGCACATGAGTCTATGGGAGGCTGCTGTGCTCGGGGCCGTTCAAGGTCTGACGGAATTTTTACCGGTCTCAAGTTCTGGGCACCTGGTCATTGGGCAACGTGTCTTGGGTATAGATATGCCTGGAGTGGTTTTTGAGGTTGGGGTCCATCTAGCTACGGCTATCTCGATTCTTTTCGCTTACCGGAGTCGACTAGGAAAGCTTTTTTCAGGAGCTTTGCACCGGGATACTAAAGTCATCCGTTACTTGACCTTGCTCGCTGTGGCTAGTATCCCAACTGCGATAGTCGGAATATTGGGGAGAAACTTTTTCGAGTCACTGTTCGAGACACCGATTATGGTGGGTGTAGCACTGCTTGTAACAGGGTGTGTGCTGTGGACGAGTCAAAGGGTCCTTGCTTCTGCCAAGGATCCGATTCCCAGCTGGGGTGGGGCGCTCCTGATCGGCTTCGCGCAAGCCGTTGCTATAGTTCCTGGAATATCTCGATCAGGGACAACAGTTGTGGCCGCTCTCTGGTTAGGCATAGAGGCTAGGGAGGCGGCGGCGTTTTCGTTTCTAATGGCGGTGCCTGCGATTATAGGTGCCGCGCTCATCCAACTTCCACAGGTAGGGGATGTGGGAGGGCCAGGTTGGTTGTTGCTAGGAACCGGCGCTGCGGCTGCAGGGATCACTGGCGTACTAGCAATCAGAACCTTTGTATCGATGCTTGGGAATCGCAGCTTCTTCTTGTTCGCACCCTACTGCTGGCTTGTAGGGGGAGGATTCTTGTTCTACTTGATGTTTAGCTGACGCATATGCCCCTCAGTCATTGGGAGGGAGAATCAGTTTTAGGGTTACGAGACCAATGGTCGGTGCCTGCTCTCGAGGTTTACGAGCAACTTAGTTCCACTAATGACCGGGCCTTCGAACTTGCGCGGTCGGGAGCTAGTTCTTTCTCAGTAGTTGTTGCTGAAGAACAGACACATGGAAGGGGACGTAGGGGTGCTATTTGGCACTCTGCCCGTGGAGCAGGCCTCTGGATGTCCCTAGTACTTCCTGGGGGCCGAGTCCCACTGCACTTGCCGCTCATCATTGGAGTATCAGTGTCTGAGGCTATCGAAGAATCATGTAACGGTGTCGAGGTGGGCATCGAATGGCCAAATGACCTAATGGTAGGTGGGAAGAAGCTTGGGGGGATCTTGTGTGAGACTGTTGCTGGACATGTTGTGGCAGGGATTGGTGTTAACACCCGTAATCTCTCTGAAGGGTTGCCGGTTGAGATTGAAGCGCGCGCCACTTCACTTGAAACCCTAACATCCACGAGAGTTAGACATAGCCTTTTGGCTGGCTTCATCACTCGTGCACTAAGACGGCGTATGTACCGGGCGCATGGTGAGATAGATGCGGAGTTGTCAAAAGCTCTCCGCTTGCGAGATACCTTGGTTGATCAACCCATTGAGAGTGAAGAGCACGGAAGGGGAATCGCTCGCGGTATTGCATCGGATGGGAGTTTGATTATGCAGCAGGCGGATGGTTCGCGAATACGCGTAGTAGCGGGAAGCGTTAGATCGGTGTAGACCTAGACGGTCAGATTTTTCGGAGACCTGGGAGGACGTTGTGCAACTTGTCGTAGATATAGGCAACACTGAGACGGCTGTAGGACTTGCGCGTTCGACGACAGAATTGGTTGCAGAGTGGCGAATCAGCTCAAGCGTCCGTCGAACGGCCGATGAACTGACAGTGCTCCTCCGCGCCTTACTTGAAGACGATTCAATCCAAAAGTCTGTGATAGAGCGAGGGGTCATTGGTTCAGTGGTCCCATCTCTCAACCACGTGTGGGCTGATACACTCGGAAGACTCACGAAAGGTCCCGTGTTCACCCTGGATCCTTCTTTAGATCTCGGCATTCACCTTGACGTCGATGAGCCTTTGACGGTTGGTGCCGATCGGATCGCAAATACGATAGCAGCTACACAGTTGTATCAACGTGATACGATCGCTGTCGATCTTGGGACGGCCACCACATTCGACTGTATCACTGCTCAAGGAGTCTTCAGCGGGGGGGTGATTTCACCGGGGGTATCCGCTGGGCTCGACTGGTTAGCCTCTCGCACTGCAAAACTCCCTCGTGTAGAACTCCAACCTCCGGAGACAGTGATAGGCCGGCGGACTGAAACTTGCATACAGAGTGGCGTATTTTATCAAATTGTTGAGGCTGTTGACGGTGTTGTTGGGCGAATCAAAGAGGAATGGGCTAAGCCTGATGCGTATGTGGTAGCGACAGGTGGTTTTGCCGATATCATAGGGCCCCATTTGGTGGCCATTGACGAAATCCAGCCCTATCTCACGCTTTACGGTCTGGCTATGGCAGGTGAACGCATCTCTGGTTAGGGAAAGAACACCCTCGTGTGCGAGGTGCCAGCTGAGCTAAGTTAAACAAGACTTAGAACTTTCAGGCACTCTGGCTGTCATGACGCTATCTCCTGTATTTCGATCTCAAGATGCAGTCCGTCTGTTAGCAGATCACGGCGTATGGTCGCGACTCGCTGGTGATATCAAGGCACAAGCAGAGGCTGTGCAGGTTTTATATAAAGACTTAGAAGGAATCCTTGGGCCAGATTTCCGGAGCGAGCCATCGCATACCCCGTCTGACTCTGAGGCAACTACAACAAAAGGGCTACATTTTCTTCAAGAGTATTTTTTCCTCATACTCTTCAGATCCATATTTCAGTCTGTCGGAGTTGATGGGGACCGGCTGCAGCTCTACACCGAACTAAACTTTTGTATCAAAGGCACTATCACCGCTGCAGATAACATCTTCGATGACCAGGCGAAGACTTTATTGCCGCTCGCCGAAAACTCTGGATCACGGTTCATTTCAATCCTGCAACTGATTGCATTTGAACGGCTACTCCGCAAAGTGTTGGACAGAGGCGAGGCACAGGGAATAGTGAGGGCTGAGCAGCGGAACGCAATCCAGTTGGGGTTGTTGGATCGCATGGCAGCTATCGGAATGCTCGAAGGCTCAGAAGAAGGTGGAGTCCAGGAGATTCCGGCGCCGGATGAAATGCTGGAATCAGTCCACCGTGTCAGAGGCGGCGCGCTATTCGCTTTGGCGTTTGTCGCCCCATCCATTTTGGAAGGCGACGAAGTATCGCTAGCTCTTCATGCTGCCGAAATAGCGGTTGCTCAGCTTGGTACCGCTTTCCAGATCGTGGATGACTTAACCGACTTTGAGTTTGATGTAACTCGACGAAGCCACAACCTTCTAGTTTCCCAAGTACATCATGTGGGGTCAGATGAGGAGCGAGCTCGTTTAAGGCAATACTGGGAAGGGGAAACTATCGAAGAGACTGTGGTCGGCTCGCTGTTCAGGGAATCTGCACAAGCGGTTTTAGAGCGAGCCTATAGTGAAGCCCAAGCATCTTTTGTGGGCTTGGCTGATCTTGGGTTTTGGTTCAACCCTCAACTTTCAGACCAGGTCGTACAGGCTATCGTAGGACTTGACGGTGTAGCCCGGATTGAAGACTTAGTCGCTGTGAAGTAAATAAGAGGGATACGTGTGGATCGAGCCTTGCTTGATCCTGACAGGAGAAGTGCGAAAGCCTTGCGATAAAACGTGTTCCGCCGCTTGACAGGTCCTTTCGCTTTGCGACATTACTTGTCCCTTAGCACTCGTTACAGCTGAGTGCTAAAGCCACAATCCAGCTTTCACACATGGCCCAAGCACGTAAGAGGAGGCCTGATGGCTAATCTAGAAGTGAAGCCGTTGGCAGACCGCGTCGTGGTCCAGCCCCTGGACGAGTCCGAGCAGATGCGAGGCGGGCTCTATATCCCTGATACTGCGAAAGAGAAGCCTTCTCAAGGTGAAATTGTCGCAGTGGGACCAGGCAAGATCTCAGATGAGGGTGCCCGTTTGGAGATGGACGTCAGCGTGGGTGACAAGGTCCTATACGGAAAGTATAGCGGCACGGATGTCACCCTCGACGGCGAGGAATATTTGATCCTGCGGGAGTCAGATATTCTCGCGATCGTCCCGTAAGCTCTAAAGCAATCGACGAATTAAGGAGATATACGAATCATGTCAGCAAAAGATCTCGTATTTGACGTCGAGGCGCGTTCGCGCCTCAAGAGTGGCGTTGACAGACTGGCTCAAGCGGTGAAGGTCACGCTCGGGCCAAAGGGCCGTAATGTGGTCCTCGACAGAAAATTCGGTTCCCCAACGGTTACCAAGGATGGAGTATCGGTGGCCAAGGAAGTCGAATTAGAAGACGCGGTTGAGAATATGGGCGCACAGATGGTGAAGGAAGTTGCAACCAAAACATCTGACGTGGCTGGTGATGGTACGACCACAGCTACTGTTCTAGCTCAGGCAATTTTTGGTGAAGGCCTCAAAAACGTGACCGCTGGTACCAACCCTATGGGAATCCGCCGCGGTATTGATAAGGCGGTTGACTCGGTTGTCGGTGCTTTGGCAGGTATGTCAACCGACACAAAGGGGAAGGAAGAAATTTCCCAAATCGGCGCGATTAGTGCAAATAATAACGCTGAAATTGGTGAGTTAATTGCAGATGCAATGGAGAAGGTCGGAAAAGATGGCGTTATCACTGTTGAAGAGGCACGTGGTTTAGAGACCACGCTGGATACGGTGGACGGAATGCAGTTCGACCGTGGCTACCTGTCTCCATATTTTGTTACTGATCCAGAGCGGATGGAGGCCATCCTCGAGGATCCCATGATCCTCATCCACGACAAGAAGATCAGCTCAATGAAGGATCTCCTGCCGGTACTGGAGAAGGTTGCCCAAATGGGTAAGCCCTTGCTCATTGTTGCCGAGGACGTGGAGGGTGAAGCTCTTGCCACGCTGGTCGTGAATAAGCTTCGCGGCACGCTGAAGGTTGCTGCTGTGAAAGCACCTGGTTTCGGTGATCGGCGTAAGGCGATGCTGCAGGATATCGCTGTTCTTACCGGCGGACAGGTTATTTCTGAAGAAGTGGGCTTTAAGCTAGAGAATACTGTTGCCAGTGATCTTGGAAGTGCTAAACGCGTCGTGATTGACAAGGACGACACAACGATCATCGACGGGGCGGGCGACACGGATAAGCTTAAAGGGCGGATTGAAGAAATCCGTGTAGCTATTGATAAGAGCACGTCCGACTACGACCGCGAGAAGCTTCAAGAGAGGCTAGCCAAACTGGCTGGCGGGGTTGCAGTCATCAATGTAGGTGCAGCGACTGAGACTGAAATGAAGGAAAAGAAGGCTTTAGTCGAGGACGCACTACATGCAACGAGAGCTGCTGTGGAAGAGGGCATCGTTCCTGGTGGAGGCGTCGCGCTTTTACGAGCGCAATCCGGACTCGATACCCTAAGCCTTGAGCATGAAGATGAGCAGATAGGCGTTCAGATTCTCAATAGGGCTCTCGAGCACCCCATTCGCCAGATCGCAGAAAATGCCGGTGCCGAAGGCAGTATTGTAGTTGATAAGGTGCGCGCTGGTGATGGAGGGTTCGGGTACAATGCGCAGTCAGACGAATATGAAGACCTAGTGAAGGTGGGCGTCATTGACCCGACTAAGGTCGTGCGCACTGCACTTCAGAATGCCGCGTCAATTGCGGGGCTTCTGCTCACCACAGAGGCTGTGGTTGTCGAGATTCCCGTGGATGAGCCACCACCACCTATGCCAGGTGGTGGTGGTGGTATGGGAGGGATGTACTGATCCACGAAGTAGCAACCGTACTAGAGGGCCCGACTGCCATCGGCGGTCGGGCCCTGTGTTTTTTGGATGAGCCTGATGTCGATTGGCAGAGAACTATGTAGAGTTAGGATGTGACAAGAGGGTGTCTATTTTAGATGGTCCGTTTGAATGCGTATGTGAAGGCGATTGCCTATGTCATCGATGTCTAGTGAAAATCTCCAGATAACCCTGCCTAATGGAGATGTGCTTCAGATGGAGCCCGGATCCACGGCTGGAGACGTTGCGGTGGCAATAGGGCCCGGTCTCGCTAAGGCTGCAATAGCGGCTGTAATCGATGGGGCTACCGTGAGCCTAGGGGAACCGATTAGAACGGACGCTGCAATCCGAGTAATAACTGCCAAGGATCCCGAAGCACTTCCAGTCTTACGGCATTCTGCAGCCCATGTACTTGCTACAGCAGTGCGAGAAATCCAGCCGGGGGCTGCTATAGGATTTGGTCCGGCGATTGATAACGGCTTCTACTATGACTTCGATGTTGAAGTGCCTTTCACTCCCGAAGATCTCGAGGTTTTTGAGACCAAAATGAGTGAGATTGTAGCTGAAGATCAGATGTTTAAGCGGCGCCGGGTTAATAAGGAAGAAGCGCGGCAGCTATTCAGTGACGATCCTTTGAAGCTCGAACGACTCGAAGAATTTCGTGACGATGAGGTAATCACTGTCTATGAGAACGGCCCCTTTCTCGATCTCTGTAAGGGTCCCCATGTGCCAAGTACAGGACATTTGAGACACGTCAAACTTCTTTCGGCTGCCGGCGCTTATTGGAGGGGTGATGAAAACCGTCAGATGCTACAGAGGATCTACGGAACGGCATTTCAGAAGAAGGAGGAAATGGAGGAATATCTGCTCCGATTGGAAGAGGCCAAGAAACGTGACCACCGGCTTCTTGCAAAGGAACTCGACCTTTATTCAATCAAGGAAGAAGTGGGACAGGGACTAGTTCTCTGGCACCCAAAGGGAGCGATTGTCCGACATACCATCGAGGAGTATCTGAAGGCGACCCTGCTGGCTCACGATTATGAGCTAGTCTACACCCCACAGATTGCGAATGAAGAGCTTTATGAGATTTCCGGTCACTTAGAGGTTTTTGAAGACAATATGTTTCCAGCCATGGATGATGATGGATCTAGGTTTCGCTTGAAGCCTATGAACTGCCCGCATCATTTCATGATTTATAGTACACAGACACGTTCTTATCGGGATCTTCCCTTGCGTTTTGCTGAATTAGGGACCTGCTACCGATATGAGCGTTCGGGTACCCTCCATGGAATGTTGAGGGTGCGCTGCTTTACTCAGGATGATGCACATATTTTCGTACGCCCAGACCAGATTGGTGAAGAATATGATCGACTTCTCGATCTCACGGATGAGCTACTTAAGGTCTTCGGATACGAGTACCACATAGCGCTCTCGACTCGGCCAGATAAAGCTATCGGGGATCCGACTGTTTACGATGGTGCCACAGATACCCTGCGGAGGGTCCTAGAGGCACGCGGTATGGACTATGTAGTTGACGAAGGGGGTGGGGCATTTTATGGACCAAAGATTGATGTCAACGTTGTCGACGCCATCGGTCGAGAATGGCAGGGAGGAACTTTCCAGCTTGACTTCCTCATGCCTGAGCGGTTTGGGCTTGAGTATATTGGATCGGACAATCAACCTCATAAAGCTGTTGTCATCCACCGCACACTCCTCGGGTCGATGGAGCGTTTCGTTGGCGGATTGATTGAGCATTACAGGGGTGCATTCCCGACTTGGCTTGCGCCGGAGCAGGTGAGACTTCTTCCTGTTAGCAAACAATGGGTGGAGAGCACTCAAAGCCTAGCAGACGAACTCCTGATGGCCGGCATTCGGGTTAAGGTGGCGTCTCGTGATACATTGGGTTATCGGATTCGGGAATCTGAAACGATGAAAATCCCCTTCATGGGTGTTGTGGGTGAGCGAGAGGCCAGTGATGACACGGTGGCTGTTAGAAAGCGAGGGGCAGGAAAGAAACAAGACGTTATGGGCCGATCAGATTTCATATCTATGATCTTGAGAGATATAGAAACCAAGAGCATTAGCTCTCCAGCAATTTGAGCGGAGTAGATTGCCGATGATGGATCAATGACCGTTGACCGCTTAGCATCGTTCCGACAGATTCACCCCGCATTACAAAAATAGTTTACAGAATGGAAGTGGACTGCTCAGCCGGTGGTCCCACCTTCAGGGCTCAAAAGAGTCGACATGGGGGTCGCGAAGGTTCCTGGCAGGACGGAACAACCTGCCTGACTTTCAGTAGCGGCCCGAGATGACTACTCCTCGGGCTTTTTCTGTGAAATAGGGCCCTGGCGCCCGCCACACATACCTAAGAAGGAGGTAGAGAGGAAATCAGCGAAAGACGAGCCCGCGTTAATGAGCAGATCAGGATCAGCCCGGTACGGCTCATCCAAGACGATGGTGAACAAATTGGAATCGTTTCCATCGACGAAGCCCGCGAACGTGCTACAGACCGTGGGATGGATCTCGTAGAGGTGGCTGCGGACGCCCGCCCGCCCGTCGTCAAGATGATGGATTACGGGAAGTACAGGTATGAAGCTGCTAGAGCAGCCCGTGAAGCACGTAAGAAACAACACACCATCAAAGTTAAAGAGGTCAAGTTCAGGCCGGGTATTGAAGAACATGACTACGAGTTCAAGGTTGGCCATGCTCGGCGGTTTCTGGATGAGGGCAATAAGGTCAAGCTGACCATGATGTTTCGAGGTCGCCAGGTGACTCACCCTGAGATTGGTCTTGAGGTGTTGGCTCGGGTTACTGAGGATTTGGTGGACGTTGGGAAGGTAGAATCGCAACCAAACATGGAGGGGCGGATCATGTCGATGGTAGTTGCCCCACTAAAAATCAGGTAACAATGATCCAGGTGGATTTCCTCAGGATCAATGGAGATCGATAGATGCCTAAGATGAAGACACACCGTGGTGCTGCTAAGCGGATCAAAAAAACCGGCAAGGGGAAACTAAAGAGGATGAAGGCCTACAAGAGTCACATCCTTACAAAGATGACGCGGAAGCGGAAGCGTCGCTTGCGCAAATCGGATTTGGTATCGACTGCGGATACGAAGCGATTAAAGCAGCTTCTGCCCTACGGCTCTTGAGGAGGAAGACATATGCCTCGTGCGACGGCCGCTGTGCCGCGGAACAAACGTAAAAAGAAGATTTTCAAGGCTGCGAAGGGATACTTCGGGGGCCGAAAGAATCTCTATAAGACCGCAAAGGACGCGGTCGAGAAGGGCTGGGAGCATGCATACCGTGACCGCCGGAAAAAGAAGCGGAATTTCAGGCGTTTGTGGATTGCTCGTATCAACGCGGGGGTTCGGGAGCATGGGCTCTCCTACTCTCGGTTCATTAACGGACTCAAGGAGTCCGGGATCGAATTGGATCGCAAGGCACTCGCTGATCTCGCGGTCCGTAACCCTGAGGCTTTTAGTGCCGTTGTCGACCGTGCCAAGGAGAGCCTTGCTGCGAAGGCAGATTGACCTTGAGTGTTGCTCCATCGACAAGGGCTCTGCGGGGGGTTCATCCGTGGAGCCCTTCTTCGTGGGCTAGGAAGGGTCAGATAGGGTTTCGCCTCATGTTCTACCCAGAGGACAAGGCCAAGCAGGAAATCTCATGAGCGACCTGAATCTTATCAAAGCACTCAGGGACCTAGAGCGCGAGGCTCTGGCGGCGATTTCTAATACGTCGGCCTTGACCGAACTAGAATCACTGCGAGTCACTTATCTGGGCCGGAGCGGCGGCCGCATCTCAGGTATTCTTCGAGGTCTTGGAGAGCTGTCTCCTGGAGAGCGGCCAACTGTAGGTCAGGAGGCCAATCGCGTCAAAACGGTAGTAAAAGGTGCGATTGAAGAACGCGGTCGTGAACTAACCGCCCACGATAGCGAGGGAATGTCTAAAGAGCAGCGAGATATCACTCTCCCGGCACGAGGACCCTGGAGGGGTGGGATGCATCCGGTAACAGAGGCAGTCAACGAGATATGGAAGATCTTTCGGAACCTCGGATTCGCTCGAGTGCGAGGGCCAGAAGCAGACACCGAGTGGTACAATTTCGAGGCCCTCAATACACCCCTAGACCATCCAGCGGCCGATGAGCAGGATACTCTTTATTTAGTAGAGTCGGTTCTCCTGCGGAGTCACACGTCCCCTGTCCAAGTTCGAACTATGGAGGCTCATGATCCCCCTATCAGGGTCATCGCTCCAGGATGGGTATACAGACGAGACACCTACGACGCGACCCACACTCCAGCCTTCCTTCAAGTCGAAGGGTTGGTCATCGACGAGGGCGTCACTTTTGTCGACCTAAAGGCCACACTGGGTGAATTCGCACGACGATATTGGGGTCCTGAAACCCAAGTCCGCTTCCGGCCTTCTTTTTTCCCTTTCACAGAACCGAGTGTGGAAGTAGACGTGAAGCAGATTGTTAGTCTAGAAGACGGCACAAGACAGGAAACGGATTGGTTGGAGGTCATGGGCGCCGGCATGGTCGATCCCGCTGTGCTCGAAAATGTTGGGTATGATGCAGAGCGCTACACAGGTTGGGCTTTTGGGATGGGACCTGGGCGCCTGGCGATGATGAGGCACGGGGTCGGAGACCTGCGGAGGTTCTTCGAGAACGATGTTCGGTTCCTTGGACAGTTCGCACAATGAATGTGTCTGCGCGATGGCTACTGGATTTGGTCTCGGGTCTTGAGCTCACGAACCAAGAAATCTGCGATCACCTGGCCCGAAGAGGTGCTCCCGTAGACGGACTGGTGATTACTGGTGAGGGGCTCGCAGATGTTGTTGTTGGAAAGGTTGTTGCTGCTGACCCGCATCCCAACGCAGATAGACTTACCCTATGCCTTGTCGACGCAGGTGGGGCTCCAGTGCCCGTCGTTTGTGGGGCTCCGAATGTAGAGGTTGGAGCGTCCTATGCGTTCGCGCCAGTTGGCTCCGTCTTACCAGGGGATCTAAAAATACGAAAGGCCAAAATAAGAGGTGAGGTCTCTCTGGGAATGTTGTGTTCGAATAAAGAATTGGGACTTGGTAGTGAACATGAGGGGATACTTGAACTTGCGCCCGATTGCGTCCCAGGCCAAACCCTAATGGATTTCCTCGGCCTCCAGCAAGATACAACGCTCGATGTAGAGGTCACTCCGAATCGAGGGGATTTACTCTCGCATGTTGGGATTGCGCGTGAGTTGGTCTCTGAGGGAGACGGGGAGATTGTTCTCCCGCCAATTCCCGATGGAGTAGACGGGGAGGTTGAATATCTGAAGGGCGAGCAAGAGGTTCGTTCGCGCGGAGTCACAGTGCGAATTCAGGACTCTGATCTCTGCTCACGTTACCTAGCTGGAGTCATTCGCGGAGTTAAGGTCGCCCCTTCTCCACGGTGGCTCCAAGAGCGGCTGCGTGGCGCTGGGTCTCGCCCCATCAATAATGTGGTCGACGCGACCAACTACGTAATGCTTGAGCTTGGGCACCCACTTCACGCATTTGATCTAAATGGCTTAGCGGATTCGACAATCATTGTGCGTAGGGCTGGAGCCCGAGAGACGTCATTCACAACCCTTGATGATGTGGAGCGATCCCTCACAGATGACATGCTTATGATCTGTGATGTTGAAGGTCCGGTTGGTCTAGCAGGGATCATGGGTGGCCAGAACTCTGAGGTAGATCACGATACGACTGACATTCTGCTCGAGTGTGCGCTCTTTAATCCAAAACAGACAAGGAGCACGAGGAAGTCTTTGGGAATGTCGACAGACGCATCGTATAGATTCGAGCGGGGAGTAGACCCTGAGGGGATGGAGAGTGTAATTGAGCGCTGCATAAGTTTGATTCTGACTATCGCAGGTGGAGAGGCTGATAGTCCCGTGCTTGATTGTCAGCCTGTATCTTTCGAGCCGCGGATTGTTTCTCTCAGACTTGCCCGGATAGAACATTTGCTCGGGGTGCCGTTTCAGGCAGATACAGTTCAGCAGCTCTTGCTACCCCTTGGCTTCCAATTTGTCGGAGAAGAAGAAGGGACGCTTCAGGTGCGTATTCCAGGGTATAGAAGCTACGATGTGACCCGCGAGGTTGACCTAATTGAAGAAGTTGCTCGCACTCATGGATACGATCAGTTTCCGAGCGAGCTCCGGCCCTATGTCCCAAGTGTTATTCCAGACGATCCGATGTTCAAGCTTCAGGATGACCTCCGCTCAGATCTAATAACTCGGGGACTGTTTGAGGCGCAAACACCGGCTTTCGCTCCTGAAGGAGAAGGGGACGTGGAGGTTTCAAATCCCCTCGTAAAGACCGAACGATATATGAGGAGCACGCTCGTGCCAGCTCTAGTAAGACGAGTCGAGTATAATCTTGCTCGTGGGAACAGAGATGTGCGGTTGTTCGAAATCGGAACATCTTTCGAGCGGCGGGGCGTTGGTGAGTCGCCATATGAAGAGACCCGTGTTGCAGCCGTCCTGAGTGGTCGTCGATTGCCTCCCCACTGGTCTTACAGTGACGAGTCGTTTGAGCTTTGGGACATCAAGTCGCTTCTGGAGGCTGTGACTAACCGCGTTTATGGAGAAGCCACTGTAGTTGCTGACGGAATTCAGCACCTGGCTTTCGACTCTACGTGTGTACTTCGTGTCCAAGATTCAGATAAGAATACCATTGGGATTGCTGGTAGAGTTTCTGGAGATTTTGTAGACACTCCGGCTTGGGCCGGGGATATCTGGGCCCTTGAGGTCACGCTACCGTCTGAGACTGGTGTCGAAGCGCCGATTAAATACAGCCCTGTATCAAACTACCCACCCATAGAATGGGACCTGGCTCTGGTTGTGCCTTCGGGTGTCACTTCGGCCTTAGTGTCCCAGTTGATTTATGAGGAAGCGGGGGAGTTGCTTGAGGATTTAGATGTTTTTGACGTCGCCTTTAGTAGCCAAGGGGGGTGGGTTACCCAGGAGGTGGAAGGCGACCTATCTATTCCAGAGCGGTCGCTGGGCTTCAGATTGCGTTTTCGGGCATTGGAAAGAACCCTGAAGGACAAGGAAGTGGATAAGCTTATAGGGTCTATTCTAGGGCGACTTGAGGAGGAGCTTGGTGTCAAACCCCGCAGATAATGAAGGTCAATCCGTGCAAGAGGGGTTTGTTATCCTTGAGGAAGCTGTTGACCAAGCTATCGACCAGCTTTCTACAATGAGTGAGCGTATTGGCCTCATTGAGGCCAAGAATACTGAGCTGGCGAAGTTGGTCGAGCAATTTACCGGAGACGAGCTAGAGGCAGACCGGATAGTCACTCAGTTTAGGGAGCTGGAGGCGGAAAATACGGAGTTGAGAGATCGATTGGTTCGAGGACGAGAAGGAGTTGATCGACTACTAACTAAGATTCAATTCTTGGAGAACCACTAGTGAATTCGGACGGAGCCTCGGTGACAGTACGGATCGCGGGTGAAGAGTACATCATCCGAGCTAATACTGAACCAGCCTACACTAAGAAGTGCGCGAAACTGGTTGACGATCGAATCCATGAGATCCGGCTACAGGCTGGTCTGATCGAAGCACAAAAGGCCGCCATCCTCGCCGCCCTATCAATCGCCGATGATTGTCTTCAGGCCGAAGCAAGGAACGAGGAAGTAGAGGAAGAGACATCACAGCAGTTGAAGAATCTTGCCCGGCGGATTCAGGAAGCGGTACCCAATCGCTAGACCTGTTCTTTAGTTGAGGGATCATAAAGCAGCGTACGGTTCCACTAATGCCTCAGAGTAGTCTTGTCTTTCCCTAGCTTGCGTTGAGCTTTGCTTGGACCCTATTGTCAGACTGTTATCAGACCGGCTTGTTTGTTACTAGAGTGGTGCGGCTAAGCGGTCTATAGATCAGCCTCGACTGTCTGGACAGTCGATTTTGGAGCGTATAGATGATTACCCCGCCTGTCCTGCTAGCAACGGCGGTGGGAGTCGTCCTTGGCACGCTGGTTGCGCTTGCAGTCTCGGCAGCACGGGAGCGAGCTCGACAAGCACTAGAGAAACAGGGCGCACAGGGCGAGGCCTCCCGTATCTTACAGCGGGCTAGTGAAGAAGCAGAGAATATCAAGAAGGCTGGCGAACTCGCAGGCCGCGAGGAAGGATTCCGCCTTCGTGAAGCCTGGGAGAAGGACGAGTCCCGGCGCCGTGACGACCTTGAGCGCGCAGAGCGCCGTGCGGAAGAACGGACGGACACACTAGACAGGCAGGCTGAGCGACTGAACGTTCGAGAGGGTGAATTGAAGGACCACACTGATGCCCTCGTGGAGCGTGAAGAGTCTAATCAAGAACTAGCTGCGCTTGTCAGAGAAGAACGGGCTGGAGTCCAGCATAAATTGGAGAGTCTGGCGGGGCTGAGTTCAGAGGATGCAAAGAAAGAACTCATCGAGGACTTGGAGGATGAAGCGAGGGCCGAAGCCGCCAATTCTTTGAGGGAGATTAAGGAGGAGGCACAGCGAGAAGCGGATAAGGAAGCAACCAAGATTGTAGCGTTATCGATCCAGAGAATGGCCGCAGACCTGACTGCAGAGACGACGGTGTCGGTAGTACAGCTTCCCTCTGATGAGATGAAGGGAAGGATAATCGGACGAGAAGGAAGAAATATTCGTTCCTTCGAACAGGCTACTGGGGTTGACGTGATTATTGACGATACTCCTGAAGCCGTTGTTTTGTCAGCTTTTGATCCTGTGCGACGCGAGACAGCACGGATTGCTTTAGAACGGTTAGTAGAAGACGGGCGCATCCACCCCGGACGAATCGAAGAGATTGTCGAAAAGGCGTCTGAGGACGTAGAGAAGTCGATGCTCGAAGCCGCTGAAGAAGTGCTGTATGAGTTAGGCATTCATAATGTTCATGCTGAGGTTATAAAGACCCTGGGGCGTCTGCGGTTCCGAACTTCATATGGGCAAAACCAATTACAGCATGCTAAAGAAGTAGCCCTATTAGCAGGCACTATGGCTGCGGAAATGGGTCTTGATGTGCAAGCTGCAAAGAGGGCTGGAATTCTGCATGATGTCGGGAAAGGGATGACGCACGAACACGAAGGCACACACGTGGAGTTAGGATACCGACTTTGTAAGAAACATGACGAGAGTGAAGTCGTACTCAACGCGATCAAGGCTCATCACGATGAGGAGCCTCATCATTTTGCAGAGACGTTTCTTGTAACGGCTGCAGACGCTATCAGCGGGTCACGCCCTGGTGCTCGTCGGGAGATGTTCGAGGGTTATGTGAAGAGGCTCGAGAAACTCGAAGAGCTTGCTATGGAGCAACCCGGAGTAGAGCGCTGCTTCGCGATTCAGGCAGGACGGGAGCTACGTGTGATGGTGTCACCGGAGAAGGTGGGTGACGAGAAAATGGTGCAGATTTCGGAGGAAGTCGCTCGGAAAATTGAGAGTGAGTTGCAATATCCTGGGCAGATCAAGGTTGTAGTCGTCCGTGAGACACGCACCATCGATTTTGCACGCTAGACCGGAGCCTTAAGAGCAGCTAGGTCAGGCTCAACAAGGCGCTGACACGAGTGTTATCTTTGCCATCCCACTAAAGCCTTAACCGGATTCGACTAGAGGAGACGGATAAGCGTGCAGATCATCTCGGGTCGTGATATCGCCCAAGAAATCCGGGCAGAACTCAAGAAAAAGGTAGAGCAGGTTAGTACCTATGGCGTGACTCCGGGACTCGCGACTGTTCTAGTTGGGGAGGATCCTGCCTCGCAACTCTATGTGGGCATGAAGAATAGGGCCGCAAGGGAGATGGGAATTAATTCACGCCAAATTACACTTCCTGAAGATACTCCCGAATCTGAGCTACTTGGGGTTGTGGCAGGTCTGAATGCGGACCCAGAGGTTCACGGGATCCTCGTGCAGCTCCCGCTCCCGGAGCACATCACAGAGGGCATGGTGATTGAGGCGATAGACCCACTTAAGGATGTCGACGGATTCCATCCAATAAACGTTGGCCGCATGGCTACCGATACTGGGATATACTTTGCCCCCTGCACTCCAGCGGGAGTGGTTGAGATGCTCCTGAGGTCCGGCCATGATCCTGAAGGGAAACACATAGTAGTGGTAGGTCGCTCGAATTTGGTAGGTCGACCCCTAGCTTCCTTACTCTTGCGCAGACAGCGAGGGGGAAACGGCACTGTTACAGTGTGTCACTCTCGAACGGAAAACCTTAGTAGCATAACCCGAACTGCCGACATCCTAGTAGCGGCAATAGGAAAGGCGGAGATGATTACAGGGGACATGGTGAAGCCAGGCGCGGTCGTGATCGATGTTGGCACAAATCAGGTTAAAGACTCGACTTTGGAGAAAGGGTATCGTAATTGCGGTGACGTATTGTTTGATGAGGTTAAGGAAGTCGCAGGGGCAATTTCGCCAGTGCCAGGCGGTGTAGGTCCAATGACGATCACAATGCTCTTGTCCAATACAGTCAAATCAGCACGGCTTACGGTTGCTATGGTGGAGAGTGACTCGGATTGAGAGTGACCGTGGCTTGAGCCCCTTCGATGACTCTGGGATAGAAACTTCAGAAGAAGTGCTCACTGAGCAGAGTCCTAAGGTTTGGTCAGTATCCCAGGTAAATCGGGCTGTCTACGGGCTATTAGAGAGCAGTGTAGATCAACTCTGGGTAAGCGGCGAAGTAAGTCGATGGACGCGATCACGAGCAGGGCACTGTTATTTTTCACTCAAGGATGAACGTGCCCAAATCCGCTGTGCCATGTTCAGTCGAGAAGCTGATCAACTACCAGCGAATCCGGAAGAAGGCACGAAAATCCGGGTATTCGGTCGAGTGACTCTATATGAGGCGAGAGGGGAATATCAACTCGTGGTTCGGAGGCTAGAACCGGAGGGCGAAGAGGGGCTCTGGAGGCTAGCATTCGAGCAGCTTCGACATAGGCTTGATATAGAGGGTCTTCTCAAAGACGATCGAAAGCGGGCACTCCCAAGGTATCCGGGTTGCGTGGGGATCGTGACCTCTAGGAAGGGTGCTGCACTAGCTGACATTCTCAAAGCTCTGAGGCGTCGAGCTCCTTGGACGCAGGTTCTCATACGAGACACTAGGGTCCAAGGTGAAGGGGCTGCTCTTCAAATTGCTGAGGCACTGACCCAGCTGGTCAATACGGCTCTTCCAGACGTTATTATCCTAGGCCGAGGCGGTGGCTCAGTTGAAGATCTGTGGGCTTTTAATGAGGAGCCAGTGGCTCGAGCGATAGCTGCCTCGCCGGTGCCGATTGTATCAGCTGTAGGACATGAGATTGATGTCAGTATTTCGGACCTCGTAGCCGATTATCGAGCGGCGACTCCCTCATCAGCAGTTGAAGCTGCAGTGCCTGACGTTAGGGTCCTTGCGGAGAGGCTTGAGCAGGCTGGTGGACAATTGGGGAGGACTTTACGAAGGGTGAGTGAGGGACAGCGCTCTTTTGTCACAGAGGGTCGGCGGAGGCTTCAGGTAGCTATTGAGCGCCAGTTCACTCCTGCTCGACAAGGATTAGATCGAGCGTGCAAGCAGCTTGAAGCTAGGGCAAATCACTTAACGAATCGCCAACGCATGAAGTTTGAAGGTCTGGTTGGTCGCCTTGAGGCCCTATCACCGCTAGCTACGCTGTGTCGAGGTTACTCTGTTGCCCGGAGTATGGACGGTCGTGTCCTAAAGTCGACTCTCGATTTCACTCAAGGTTCGGTGTTTGAATTGCAGGTTACGGATGGGAAACTACTAGCAGAGACCTTAGGTGCAGGAGAGGGAGACGGAAAAGATGAGTAAGTCGAGCGAGGGTGAGCTGTCCTTAGAGGAAAGAATGCGAAGGTTAGAGGAAATTCTTGCACGCATGGAATCAACTGAGATAAGGCTAGGGGAGGCTCTTGAATTATTTGAAGAAGGGGTGTCGCACGTAAAGACTGCCGGAGAGGTACTTGCAGCAGCTGAGCTTCGTGTAGAGGAACTGCTGGCGGATGGCCAGGTGATAAGTTTTGAGGATAAAGTAGAGTGAAGCGAAAGAAGGAATCGATTGACTTAGAAGCCTACCTAGAGACACAGGGTGCAGAGATTCAGCGGGCGCTCGAACGAGCGATGTCCAGGCTCCAACCAGATATCTCACCCGATATTGGAGTTGTGATTCAACATGGACTGATGAGTGGCGGAAAGCGCCTTCGTCCAATTCTCTTTATCAGTGCGTATCAAGCGTGTGGCGGGGTCGTGTCTGCCGCCACCTATGACCTTGCGGCATCTCTTGAGTTCGTGCATGCGTATTCCCTTATGCATGATGATCTCCCGTGCATGGACAATGCCGACCTTAGACGGGGCCGACCGACGACACACCTGGAGCATGGCGAGGAGCTCACGATTGTAGCTGGCGCAGCCCTGATTCCTGCAGCCGCAATGCAGGCTCTGAGTGCCTGTGCAGCTTTGGGCATTAGTGATGAGCGGTCGATCGCCCTTACTCAGACACTACTAGAAGCAGCCGGGGCTGGGGGAATGATTGGCGGCCAATGGCTTGACTTGCTTGCGGAAGGTTCTACCCCTCCACCTGAACGGTTGGATGACTTACATAACCGCAAAACAGGTGCTCTTTTGGCTGCCTCACTCGTCATGGGTGGACTAGCTGCCAACGCAGTTGCTTCGACCTTGAGTGCGCTTGATGAATTCGGAAAAGCCATTGGATTAGCGTTCCAGATTACTGACGACGTTTTAGATGCCACGCAGTCGCCTGAGGCGCTAGGCAAGAATCCAAGCGATACGGAACTGGACAAGGCCACTTATGTGGCTCTGTATGGAATTCAGAAATCGAGACGTATGGCAGCGGAAGCCTCCGCCCGAGCCCAAGGGGCTTTGCTGAGGGCTGGGGTAGAGGCCCCAATGCTTTTAGCCCTAGCTAGCTTTGTAGTAGACCGGGAGAGATAAGAGGGGAAATGGTCTGTTCGCTGCAGCTGAGGGGGGTATCTTTTCCTCATCACAGTAAAAGATTCACAGAAGGAGTGAGCTAGGTTGTCACTGTTAGATGGCATCGAGTATCCAGAGCACCTTCGTAAGCTAAAGCCAGATATGCTGAAGGCTTTGGTGGAGGAAGTGAGAGAACGGCACATAGATGTCATCTCCGAAAAAGGGGGACATTTTGGTGCCAGCCTCGGTGTCGCGGAGCTCACTGTTGCCCTTCATTACGTCTTCGAGACACCCCTTGATCAGCTTGTTTGGGACACGGGGCATCAGGCGTATATCCACAAAATCCTAACGGGTCGTAACGAGGATATGCCGACCATTCGTAAGAAAGGGGGGCTAGCCCCATTTCTTCGTCGGGAAGAATCAGAGTACGATGCGTTTGGAGCAGGTCATGCGGCTACATCCATTTCTGCTGCTTGGGGGATGGCCGTCGGGAGAGATCTCACCGAACAAGACTTCAAAGTGGTCGCGGTTATTGGTGATGGTGCCATGGGGTGTGGGCTGGCATATGAGGCACTCAATAATGCAGGACACACAGACCGCGACTTCACTGTGGTGCTTAATGACAACGACATGTCTATCGCTCCCGCGGTGGGTGCCATGAATAAGTATCTCACAGGGGTGATAACCAACCCTGCTTACAACAAGGTACGGGGCATCGTGAAAGAGATTCTCCATAGGACTCCTACCGCACTCGGCGATGTCATGGAGGAGGTCGCTGGGAGACTTGAGGAGAGTGCCAAGCATTTAATTACACCGGGGCTAATTTTTGAGGAATTAGGATTCCGGTACGTTGGACCCCTGGACGGTCACGATGTGGATCAGCTAGTCTCCACGCTCTCACGTGTCCGAAAGATGAATGGACCGATCTTAGTCCATGTGCTAACTCGTAAAGGCAAAGGTTTCACGCCCGCAGAGGATGACCCTTGGACCTGGCATGCCTCGGGGCCGTTTGACAAGGTGACCGGGAAAGGGACAAGGATTTCGTCTGGCCTTCCACGTTACCAAAAGATATTCGGTCGCGGCCTGATTCAGCTTGCGGATTCAGACCCTCTGGTCTGTGCCATCACCGCTGCAATGCCTGATGGGACTTCAACAGACATGTTCCAAGAAGCTCATCCTGATAGGTATTTCGATGTGGGGATTGCTGAGGGACATGGTGTGACTTTTGCAGCCGGACTTGCTACCCAGGGAATCAAGCCAGTAGTGGCGATCTACTCGACATTCCTGCAACGCGCTTACGACAATATCGTGCACGATGTCGCGTTGCAGAATCTTCCGGTCGTATTTGGTATGGATCGAGCGGGGATCGCTGGTGAGGACGGGCCTACGCATCATGGTGCCCTAGACATCCCTTACATGCTAGCCATACCCGGCATGACGGTTACGGCGCCCAAGGATGGTAGTGAGATGCTAGCCCTTGTCAGATTAGCTACCGAGATCGGTGACGGTCCATGGAGTGTTCGTTGGCCGCGGGCATCTGTGCCTGAAGAAGTAGCACCCCTCAATGAGATTGAGAGCATCACGCCTTATACCTGGGAAATACTCAGAAATGGAGTGGATTGTGTTCTGCTAGCTGTTGGGACCATGGTTATTCCTGCGCTTGAGGCGGCTGATGTTCTAGAGGGGAATGGAGTCCGGTGTACGGTGGTTAATTGCAGGTTCCTCAAACCTTTTGACCATCTCGTTCTCGAGGAGGTGGTTAAAAGCCATCCCATCGTGCTCACGCTTGAAGAAGGCCAGTTGGTGAATGGTTTTGGATCATTCATTGCGAGAGAGATTAATGCACTCGGACTAGAAACCCTCCCTCGCATCTCTGCCATTGGTCTCCCTGATGAGTTTATTGACCATGGGTCTCGCGAGGCGATTTTGGCTGAGCTGGGTCTCGATGTAGGCGGGATCGTCTCACGCGTTCGTGAATTGACTGTCAGTAAGGCGGAATTGGAGGCGGTGTGACACTAGGCAAGAAGAGGAGAAAGCTTGATGCCCCTATTCAGTCAGTAGGGGTAGTGCTCCGCGAAGAGAGCCCGGAGATGCTGGAGATCATTAATCGACTAGCTGATTGGCTGGAACGTAGATCGATTTCGATGGTGCTTGAAGAGCAAAAGGAGGAAAGTGAGCCCGCACTCGACCTGGAGGCGTACCCGGTCGACCTGATCATTGCTCTGGGAGGTGACGGAACGCTGCTCCGGGCCGCCAGAACGGTTATCGGGACTGAAATTCCAGTGCTTGGTGTGAATCTTGGAAGATTAGGGTTCCTGACAGCCTTTCCAGATGCCGAGCTAGAGACGGGTTTAATGCAGGTACTTGATGGAAATGCTCTCCTTGATCATCGGTTTACCCTTCGTGCGCATATTGAGACTGAGGGAGGTAGAACGAGTGACCTGTTTGCTCTCAATGATATCGTTGTTCATACGGCAGGGGCTGCTCGAGTGACACCCTTGACCCTAGACGTGGGAATCGGACCCGACCAAGAAGAAGTTGGAAGCTTTGCTGCGGACGGCGTCATTGTCGCGACACCAACCGGATCGACCGCCTATTCTATGTCCGCCGGAGGTCCGATCATGGTACCCGACGTGGAATGCATTGTGGTGACACCAATCTGTCCTCACTCACTCGCTGTGCGACCCCTAGTTATTCCCGCCGCGAGAGAGATTCGGGTACGCTCTCTCCATCCGGCAGCTGAGCACCAGGTGACCGTTGATGGACAGGTAGAACGGGTTTTGGGGGCAACTGAGACACTTGTAGTTGCGAGAGAGGATGAGAGTGTAGCGCTGGTAAGGCTTCCTGGGCAGACGTTCTTTGGAACCCTGAAGAAGAAGCTTAATTGGGCGGCCCGCCCACCGGAACGTACTTAGAATCCACTATGTTGACGGGCCCAAAATCAGAGCCAGGTAACTCCTTGGATCCACGTCGTGGATACTTCTAGGCTCAGAAATGCTCCTCGAACTCCGTGTCCGTGACTACGCTGTAGTTGAAGATCTGACCCTCGACCTGGGGCGAGGTCTAAATGTCTTGACCGGGGAGACTGGTGCTGGTAAGTCGATCGTAGTCGGGGCACTAGCACTCCTCCTGGGTGAAAGGGCATCTGCATCGGTTGTAAGGAAGAAGGCAAATCGTGCGACGGTAGAGGCCGTTTTTGATATAGAGGGTCTTCCGCTAATTCAAGAGTCCCTTCGAGGACGGGGTCTACAGTGCGAGGATGGACTCCTTATCCTCAGGCGGGAGGTCGCCGCAGAAGGTCGCAACCGAGCCTGGGTGAATGGTTCTCCTACTACCGCGGGGGTCGTTGGAGAACTGGGGAAAGCCCTAGTTGACCTACACGGGCAACACGAGCACCAGACGCTTCTGCGGACACGTGACCAGCAGAAACTCCTTGATGCGTTTGGAGGTGCCAGCACGGCGGCTTCTTTGGTTACGTCACTTTATACGAAAGTACAGAGCCTGATAGCTGAAATTGAAGGAAGGCAAGAGCGTATGAGGGACATCGAAAGTCGCGGAGATTTTCTCCGATTTCAGCTCGCGGAAATTGACGACGTTGATATCTCGCCAGGTGAGGATGAAATCCTTGAGTCAGAAGCGGGACGTCACGAGCATTCTGAGGAACTCACTCGGGGGTCGGGAACTCTCCATGAGACATTGTATGCCTCTGATGATTCAGTTGCTGACCGCTTGGCTGCCTCTCTCCGTGAAGTCGAGCGGTTAGCTGCTTTTGATGCGGCACTAAGGCCAGAGGTAGAGCTTCTCAATGAGGCTCTGCAGATCACCGCAGATGTAGGGCGTCGAATTGGCGATTATACAAGTTCGGTGGATCACGATCCAGAACGACTGGAAGAAGTCCGATCGAGATTGGACAAGCTTTTCAGGCTTAAACGTAAGTACGGACCTGAGTTGGCCGATGTATTAGAAACGGCACAACATATAAGGGCAGAACTAGAAGACCTCGAAGATGGCGATAGGGATATTGATGAACTCAAGAGGCAGCTCAAGCATACAGAGGGGGCACTGGGTTCTGCGGCAATTGAGCTCAGTGACTTACGTTGTTCAGCCGCTCAGCGGCTGAACAACTCTGTTAGCGAACTACTGCCGGGACTTGGCTTGCCCGGGGCGTCCTTCAACGCCTGCCTCAGGAGGCATGATAAGGTTTCTGTGGCTGGAGCGGAGAGTGTTGCATTCTTAGTCGCCATGAACCGTGGATTTGACCTGATGCCTCTCTCTCGAGTAGCTAGTGGAGGCGAACTTTCCAGGGTGATGCTAGCGATCAAGGCCACCCTGGCTTCAGTCGACCGAGTGCCGGTTCTCGTATTCGATGAGATCGACTCAGGGGTTGGTGGTGTGGTTGCTTCTGCGGTCGCCTCCAACCTGGAGGCGGTATCCACAGATCACCAGGTGCTTGTAGTAACACACCTTGCACAGGTGGCGTCACGGGCCAGGTATCATTTCAAGGTGTCAAAAGCAGAGGGTGAGAATTTGACGACTGCGAGTATTCGAACCTTGAGTGATGAGGCTCGCGTCAAAGAGATTGCGAGAATGCTGGGTGGGGATCCTGAGTCGGAGGCTTCCCAGGACCACGCCCGAGAGCTCCTTCAAGCTTCAAACAGCTAGGGGCTGCCCCAGAACCTCTGAAAAGCACGAACGCCAAATTCCACCCGCATTGTGACTGGGGCTTGCCCACCACTTCCGGCGATTGCTTTTCGCACGCGTAAATGCAGCTGCATCGGCCTGTTGTTTCCAGTCTGACGCCATCGTGCGAGCGTATCGTAACGCAATGTGCCTCCGAACTCATGCACGGTTAACTTGGTCTCTTGCTCTAGGAGGGCAGGATTTACAGAAGCACCTGTCGAGCTTCCAGAAAGTTCATATGTATCTGTTGATTTCTTGAACATCCTGTACTCACCAAAAAGTGAGAGTTCTGCTGAAAGACGTAGGATCGGCGCTAACTCAAAAGCGAGATACTCTCCTGGGTTCCAAGTAACTAGGTGCCGCGTTGATAATGGAGGCATCACGATTTCGGGTGAGGCCACACGGCGAACTAGCGTCCTCGGGAATTGGATTCCATAAAGTCCTCCAAGAGTAATCCCCCATTTGCCATTGAAAATCATCTCGGTGAGGAGGCGCCCCTCTACATCAGACTGGCCATCACCTGTTCCGACATCCAAAAAGAAGTCTGGGTGATCAACGGTACCGGTCGGCAGGCGGCCAAGTAGCGTTCCAAGAAATCGGTAGGAGAATCTCGAAACCTCAGCAATAGACTCTGGAGGGGCGCTCTCAAGGATCTTTATCGTGGCTGAGATCTCTGCATCACCAGCACTCCAACCACTCCTGATATCACCCAGAGGGGCCCCCTCAATGCCAAAGCCTGGCATGGTTGAGATGTTGGCGAACTCACTTGAGTTAACCCATTCAGAGGCAAAAACCATCGGGGTTGAGATGCCGGTCAGGCCTGCTGCCAAAAGGTCCGTATCTAGCGCGGTTGTCGCTTGGGTAAGGACTGTAGCTGTGCTTGAACCTTCAATGGGGAAGAAGGGTGATGCTGAATATGCTCTTTCTGCGGAATCAAAAAATGAGGCCGCTCGAGCCGATAGAGCCTGAGCTGATGTGCATGAATTGCTCAAGGATGAAGCACTGCAGGCCTGTAGTGCGTTTTGTTGGGCCGCCAACTCAGCACGCTTTACTTCGGCTAAGAAAAGGCTCACTCCGGATGCTGCATTTTTGGTAGGGTTAAGTCCTAGGTTCCCGCTTAAAGTGTCAGGTAGGAAGCCTGGGTCGATATTTGTGCGGGTGCGGACCAAAGGGATGATGCCGCCAATAGTAAGCCAATCAGAAACCCCAATATGGCCGCCTAGATCGACGCGGGTTACATCTTGTGTGATTCGCCCGATGGTTTCACCTAGAAGAGGTACGTAGCCGACGTCCGAGTCCTGGGTGGAAAGCTGCTCGATTGCAGAGGCTAGCTCTTCGGCACCCGGAAAAAGAGTCTCGGGTCTAGAGCGGGTTAAGTCAGCACCGAGCTCCTCACGCTCGGCAACCCCTGCCTCCGTGAGTCCAAACCTAGACTCCCATCTCGTATGGATAGGGGACATGTGGAGTCGGATTCTTCCACTTGGGACTAGCGCGTCATCAATAAGCTGAGCCGTTACTTCGGGTCCGGCAAAGAGCATGAGGAGCAGACCGAGAGCTAGGCTTCGACGCATGCTAATCTCGGAGTAAATGAGGTATGACAGACGTGTTATAGGGGTAATTGCACGACTCTTCTGATACCGCTAATTATCGCATAAGATAAGGGCTTGCAGGCTTTTGAGGTACCGGACCAGACTCTGTGGATTATCGTTGACCCCCTACGGGCATGTGTCTAGCTTGGGTACCGCGACACAGTGCGGGAGTAGCTCAGTTGGTAGAGCACGACCTTGCCAAGGTCGGGGTCGCCGGTTCGAGTCCGGTCTCCCGCTCTATGGGGAAAGGTAAGCCCCTCAAGGACTTGCGGTCCCTGGGGGGGCTTCCCGATCACAAACCAAGGGGTAGCGAGCCCACGATACGGGTGACAACTCGCACCAGATAATTGGCTTTGTGATTCTCTGAAGGCATCAGAGGTATATGTACAGTTGGCGCCGTGGCCAAGTGGTAAGGCAGAGGACTGCAAATCCTTTATCCCCGGTTCGAATCCGGGCGGCGCCTCTCTTGATTCACTGAAGCATCATCTGTGTTAAGTACATTTCCCTAGGGCGTAAGTGCTAAACTTTAGCCACTAATCCTCGTCCTGGCGTTGCGCTGAGCGCTTTCCTTGTCTACGGTCCGTGTCTGGACTGAACCGCCACCTAGAAGTACTTCGAGACCCAGGAAAACGTGAGATGATTACGATGGACTGTCGGCCCTTTACCAGACACGCCTTATCACTAGGCCTAGGCCTAGGCTTGGTGCTCCTTTTTGCGATCGCAGGTAATGCTGCTGCACTCCCCCAAACTGGTACAGAGAATGGCGAGTGGCGATACCTGGGTGGTGATGTCGGACACAATCGATATTCACCCCTGACCCAGATCAACGCAGCTAATTTTGCTGACCTTGAGGAAGCATGGATATGGCGAGGGGACAACTTTGGACCGAACGCAGATTACTTCACTAGGTCCACGCCGGTCTATGCAGATGGTGTGCTCTACACGGTAGCGACCCCTCGACGGCAGGTGATTGCGATCGATCCAGAGACCGGTGAGAACCTCTGGACATTCCGGGAACCTGAGACCACTCGATTCCTACGTTCTCCCAGACGATCCTATGGTAAAGGTGTAGCGTATGCAGAGGTGAATGGGCAGGGCGTCATCTACATCACCTCGCCAGCGTACTTCCTATGGGCACTCGACGCTAAGACAGGTCGGCCCCTGGAGAATTGGGGGACGCAGGTTTCTCTCGAAGGGTTTTCACAGACAGGGGTTGTAGACCTAATTCCTGACCTCGTGGGTGATTGGGGACGCTGGGAAGAGTATCTTGCGGATGGCGGAACCTACGATGCGGACTACGGAGTCCCACGTGAACTTGGCATGGTAACGTCTTCCGCTCCGCCCATTATTGTGAATGGAGTGGTGGTTGTCCTCGTCGGTCATCAACCGAGCTACCGACAGACTCGTATCGAGAACGTCCCGGGCGATATCATGGGCTTTGACGCCGCCACCGGAGAGTTCTTGTGGAAGTTTCATATGATTCCGCGCCCAGGTGAATTCGGACACGACACTTGGGAGAATGATGCTTGGCGCTTCTCGGGTGATATGTCCACGTGGGCGCCAGCATCAGCGGATCCCGACCTCGGTCTCGTCTATATGGTGACGAATGCCTCGACGGTTCAGTCCTACGCGGGCCATCGACCTGGACACAACCTATTCGGTGGAAGTGTGCTAGCGCTGGATGTTCGGACAGGTGAGCGGCGTTGGCACTTCCAGATTCACCACAGCGACCAGTGGAACTACGATTTACCGAATCCGCCCATGCTTATGGATGTGACGGTTGATGGTGAAGAGATTCCGGCAGCCGTGGTTCATACGAAGGCGGGTCTAACTTTTGCCTTCAATAGGGCGACTGGTGAGCCTCTTTGGCCAATCGAAGAGCGGCCGGTCATGCAGACTCAGGTCCCTGGGAACTATACGGCCCCGACACAGCCGTACCCGACACTTCCAGAGCCGGTTGACCCGATCGTGATCGACGGACTAACGGAAGATTTTGTTATCGATTATACCCCAGAACTCAAGGCAGAAGCGCTTGAGATTCTGAGTAACTATAACGTCGGGGGGCTGTATGTACCGCCCCTCCCTATGGACCACGCTCCTCGGAATGGAAACGAGTACATCAATAACGTAGGCTGTCAGGGCGGCGGGAATGTTATCCCCCATCCGCCAGCAGCCGATCCTACAACTGGGGTCCTTTACGTTTCACACAACCGAACCTGCAGTGCGCCTGGCTTCATGGTCCCGACTAATGGTGTCGATGATGAGATTACGGAGTTTGCCCGTCCGGGCCCTGGAGGAGCAACTCCCAATAACACTCCGACTACAGGGACAACGGTGGCGGCGTGGAGACCCGGTGGTGGTGGTGGCATCCAATCTATTGATGGACTGCGGGTCTATAAACCATTGGATAACCAGCTCACATCACTGAACATAAATTCGGGTCGCCGTGGGTGGTCTGTCCCAGTGGGCGAGACACCAGAGTTCATTCGCACGCACCCGAGGTTGGCTGGGGTAGATGTTCCCAACACAGGTGGTGCAGGGTGGTCTATCCAGATTGCAACTGGGAGTCTGCTAATAACCACGCGGGCACTCAGTCAGGGGGAAGCCCAATACCTGCCGGATGCACCTCTAGAATTACATGCTCGAGATAAGGAGAGTGGCGAAATTGTTTCCAGTATTCCGCTGCCTGCTCCTGGCCAGTATGGACTTATGACATACATGCATGAGGGGAGGCAGTACGTCGTTGTTCAGATCGGAAGCATACACACAGACTTCCCAGGATCCCTGGTAGCGTATAGGCTGCCATAGAGCTTTCGATATGACACTTTTGGGTAGCCCCTTAGCCATAAGCCAGTCGTCCCCTGGAGGTACCTCGTGAATAACCCGCTATCCCGTCGACATTTCTTGAAAGCGGCCGGCGCCGGTTCCGTCTTCATTCCATCCTCAGTTAAGGGCTATACGGGCAAGGAGATGCGGCGGCTTGTAATTGAGGGGGGGATTGAGGCTGACATTTCGAAGTGGGAGTTGGATACCCCAGCACTAATCGTCGACTTAGATGCACTCGAAGGCAATTTGGCCAACATGCAGAACACATTGGCACGGAATGGAATCGCGAGCCGCCCCCATGCTAAGACCCATAAGTGTCCCGCGATTGCACGGATGCAGGTAGAGGCCGGTTCGGTCGGGATCTGCACGGCCAAGGTAGGCGAGGCAGAAGTTATGCTCGAGCATGGAATTGAGCGCGTGCTGATGACGACCACTAACGTTACACCGGTGAAGATCGAGCGAGCTATGTCACTCAGTAGGTGGTATCCTGGCTTTGTTCAGGCGACCGATACACCAGCCAACGCGAGGGATCTTTCGGAGGCTGCGGAGGCAGCAGGCATTTCAGTTGATGTTGTGATTGACGTTGACTCCGGGGGACACCGAACCGGAATAACCCCGGGCAGGCCAGCGCTTGAGCTTTCACAGCTAGTGGATACTCTACCCGGCCTGAGGTTCGTTGGGATGCTTTGTTATGACGGTGGCTCACAGCATGTTCAAGGTTTTGAGGCGCGAAGGGCACAGACCCTTGAACGACTGCGCCCTGCGGCAGAGACGTTCTCCATGCTCCAGAGGTCTGGGTTGAATACGGAGATATTCAGCGGCGGTGGTACAGGCACCTATAACGTGGACCACGAGACCCCTGGGTTCACTGACGTTCAGTGCGGAAGCTACGTCTTCATGGATGCACAGTACCTTGGCATCGGGGGCGAGAACGATCCCACAGTATATAGTGACTTTGCTCCCTCGCTTACAATCCTGACCACGGTCATTAACAGTCAGTACGAGGGTAGAGCTACTACTGATGCGGGGGCGAAGGCGTGCACAATCAACCGGCCGTGGCCGATTGTGAAGGGCGAGTCGGGAATGACCTACACTTCTGGCTCAGATGAGTTTGGTACCCTCAGATACGAGGAAGGTGCTTCCCGGAGCTATAGGGTAGGGGATAAGGTTGAGTTGATTGTCTCTCACTGTGATCCCGTGGTTAACCTATACGATCAGCTGTACGCCGTTCGTAATGATCGTGTGCAAGCCGTATGGTCAGTGGCGGCTCGGGGCCGATCCACTTGAGCTGAGAAGGCGGGAAGAAAACGTTGCCAGATGTGAATATCTAAGATAAGTTTTCTACTGGGATTGAGAACGGGTCTCATTCGCAACTGGGAGGCGACATTGCGGGTTTTTGGGCATGGTCTGCCGTTGGCACCTAAGGCCACAGTTGAGGCAGGCGAGGCACGATGAATCGGAAAGCGCTTATCGAAGCGCTGAAGGGCCTCCAGCGGGATGCTTTTGACGCGATCCAAGAGACTCAGACTGGCTCAGATCCAGACGAAGCCTGGGTCACATATCTGGGACGAAGTGAGCCCCGAATGTCGCTTATTCTCGAGGGTTTCCTAGGCTCTTCCCAACGCATATATCTCGAGAAGGCGCGGAACTTACAGAAAGCGTCCTCGCTCCGGCAGAACGGCGGAATTTAAGAGAGCAAGGGCTAGCTCGTGTAGCTATCCTCCTTGGGGGGTCCCGATACCGCTTGCCGCAAACATGCCTCCATCCACATCCAAATACACGGAAAGATTATCGCCATCGCGCTCAAGGGTCATTTCAATCTCGACGAACTGACCCTGCGCATCAATCTCTTGGACCAATATGAGAGTCTCATCACTCTTTGTGATGTCTGTGATACTCTGCGTTTCTGGTCCCAGATCAGGCGAGCCCATGGTAGCTGCAACTTTTCCATCTTGGTCCTCAATGGTCAGTTCAAGATTGAACGCACCAAGCTCGGTATCCATAGCAATCAACCAAACACCCATGAAGTCGGAAGCTTCGGAGGTATCTAAGTCGGATTGACCCGCGATGGGCAACGGGGAGAGCATGAGCCCGAGCAGAGCAGTGCCGAAAGCAAGAGTCCGAGCGGTGTGCACTGTCCTATTCATCTCTTCTCCTCCACACTAGAGAGCCTATCACTCCGGGCTGTCTATGAGCGCCCGAAGGGCGATCGACGAATGGAACCGCATACCCTCCTTTAGTCAAACGACAATTATGGGCAGGCGCTCGCACGAAGTAGGGATGAGCCAGACGTCTCAGTTGTTTGACTAAAAAGCAACTCCAATATCGAAAAAGACGATTCGCCCCGGTTCTGGTATTTGGATGCCAGAGAATGGGTCGAGAGTATTAAGGTGATTCGTGTAGTAGGTGTTCCAAATGTTGAGCACGCCGGCTCGAAGAGTGATGCCGTTGGAAAGCCCAAATCCGGTTCGGATGTCTCCGGTCTGGTAGCCTCCTGTAGACCCTTCATTGCGAGATATCGCAACCCTCTGCTGAGATCCAACAGCTCGCGCGATACCTTCAGCGTAAAAGACACTACTGGGGTGCTCATATCTCAGGCTGAGCGAAGTGTTGATAGGACTAATACCTATAGCAGGCTCATTAAGCTCGTCGTCCCTACCGTATAGGTAGGAGCCGGAAGCACCGAGGGTGATCTCGTCAGTAAGCCCCACGTCCAAAGAGCCATCGAGGCCATAAAAGGTGGCTTCACCGTTAATGTACTGAAAGACGGTTGGTGGAGAGAGCGGAAGCCGTTTCGAAAATGAAGTGCTTTGGATCGTGATATAATCGTTGATCTTACGCGCGAAAGCTCCGAGATGGATTTGCAAGTTCTCGTAAAGCCCATCCAAGCTGATGTCTCCCTGGTTACTCCGTTCCGGTTTCAGCTGAGGATCTCCTAAGAACTCAGCTGCAAACTGTGCCTTGGAGCTGGGGATGCGGTCAGAATAGCGCTCGCTTGCGTCTGCGGTTCGCACTGCGGAACCGAAACCTAAAGACAATATCCAGTCCGTACTCAAGTCGACTGACGCACTTGCAGCAGCACTCAGGTTCGTCTCATTAGAGTCTAGTTGTCCACGTCCAGGTGAGGGATTATTAAGGGCAAAGAAGTCGCTCACTTCAGCGTTGGGTGTTGCCCTTACAGCATCTACCCGAACGGTGCCCGATATACTCACAATACCATCGCGCCATCCTATGCGACTAAACCCACCTACGTCTGTGATAGTGGCGTCAGGCCACATCCTGTCGGTCATGCGCATCCCTGGCGTGTCGAGCATCGTTCCACACGCCAAGCCTGCTGCAGGGGATCGCATTATGGAGCGCGTGGCATCTCGGTTTGCACTATAGACGTCTGCCCCGACCTCTCCCGTCCACGGCCCCCCCATGCTTAAGTCAGCTGATGCGTTCCCTCCAACTACGGTAATCTCTGAATCCACCCGGATCTCAAGAGCGCAGGGGGGCATCCGGGCAGGCATGTCTAGGTTAGTGGGCTTGTCCCGGTTCGACATATCGTGAGTGACCCGGTTCGTATAGGCTTTCGCTCGAAAGGCGGTCACGGTGCCGTCACCAGTCCATTCGAAAGCCGTAGAGAAGTTAGGAGCTTCGAATCCTTCAGCCGTAAGGAGCCGACCTGGGTAGTCGATCATGCCTTGATTTTGGTAACCTCCAGCAAGAATGAGTTGAGCGTCTTGGCCTACGTCAATCCCTATTTTCCCGCGAATGTCGGTGGAGCTAAACGTGGCTGGAACCCAGAGGGGCTCACCACCAGATTGGTAATCGTGGCCCTCACGGATGGCTCCATCAATCGTATAAGAAAGTCCACCGGATCGACCAGAAAAACGGCCACTAGTTTCGGCAGCTGACAGGTTCGTATCGTAGCCGAGCGCTACGGCACTTTGTCTTGAGTCGACCTCTGGTAGAGGTTGCGTGTCTACGCGAATGGCGCTGAGATTCCCTGCTCCCCAAGTCAAGGCGTAGGGTCCCTTAACGACTTGAATGTTTCTTACTGCACTTGGGTCAAGGTGGGTAAGAGGGGAGTCCATTCGAGCAGGACCCGCAGGGAATAGGCGCGTGCCATCTAAGTAGGTGCCGACTTGTGTTTCGCGAAGACCGCGCACGACTGGATCAAGCCCCAAGGCGCCGCGCCTCACCGCATCTACACCTTCTATTGCCCGCAAGAGATCACCTGCGTCCGTAGGGTTCGCTTCATCGATCTCTCGGTCCCTAAGGCCAGCTACTGAAGTCATATCCGGCCGGAGAACAGAAACATTAATCCCTAAGACGTCGAATGGGCGGGCTTCGAGGTTGAAATTGACAGTTGCCGATCCATTATTGGCAAGGATTACAGGTTGGATATTCGGACGGTAGCCGAAAGCCTGAGCTATGATGTTAATGTCACCCGACGGAGCCTCTAAGGTGTATGTGCCATTCTCTTGGACAGCAGTCCATTCAGTGGCACCTTCCCATTGAACTGTAGCGAACGAAATCACTTGGCCAGTTGGTCCAAGAACTCGGCCACTGATTTGTCCGGTTTGTGCCGAGAGCAGATCCCCGGTCATAGCCATCCCGATTATTGCGACCAGAGATAACGCCAGATAGCCAGTGAACTCCCGCGAGATTTGCATGTTGGTCTCCTGTTTACACGATCCCTGATTGATTGAACTCACGCATTGCCAGCAAATGCTGGCGGATTCACCTAAGAGAGATTCAAGTCGGGAGGTGCCTGCGCGTAGGGGAGTACACAGCGGGGAGTTTCAGGAAGGGTTTCTGAAGCAACGGGGCCAAGCT
>CEUS01284024.1_pt1 | contig 124779 bp, 115 predicted proteins | sample 427031 | NCBI WGS metagenome assembly CEUS01 (sample SAMEA2622837, study PRJEB7988) | marine metagenome | biome: marine biome (ENVO:00000447); feature: marine epipelagic mixed layer (ENVO:xxxxxxxxx); material: "saline water (ENVO:00002010), including plankton (ENVO:xxxxxxxx)" | depth 140 m
TGACTGGAGTTCAGTTCCCTTGGAAAGTATCCAGCGTATTGAAATTGATAATAGTCCTGCATCAGCTCAATATGGACATAATTCAATGGGAGGTGTGATCAATTTAATTACGAATAACAATAGCTTTGATAATGGCACAATTATCAGGATGTCTGGTGGTATAAACTCTATGGGTCAATTAAGCTTAGACAATAAAAATAAAAAAGGAAAATGGATTTATGGTTTTAATGCGACGGTACGATCATCCGAAGGTCATCGTTTTAATTCTGATGATAAAATAACTCGACTCAGAACATTTCTTAGGTATGGAGATAACAAAGGTAGGACATACCGCCTAAACCACATTCTCTCATATTCTGATATTGGGCACCCGGGTTTTATTAGCAGTACATCCTATCGGAGGTCTGAGAGACTATCTCAATATCTTCAGCTGCATGGTTTTTATCCAATTTCCAATGGACTTTCCATGTCTCACTCAATATTCATAAACAAATTTGATACTCACTATTATCCCCGAAAATATTATCCTGATGACTATACTGATACTAACCAAACATATTATAATGATTTTATGTTAGGATTCCGATCAGAAATGCTCATTACAAAATGGGCAAGGTGGATTTTATTGATAGGTTCAGACATGGACTGGAGCTTCTCAGATGTAGATGTATTTAATACTATTTATGATACACCGTCACAGGTCTCTGTTGGTGAATTTGTTCAATCCAAATATTCCATTGGTAATGGTTGGAATTTAGGGTTGGGCCTTCGTTTTGATTATCGCCGTTCAGAACCGGGAGGTAACTATCAGAATCGAATTTATACAAACTGGTCTCCAAAAATTAATCTTATGTATACTTTGCAGGAGAAACGCGCTTTTACTTTAGCATACAGTGAGGGATTCCGAGCTCCTTCTTTATCGGAATTATATCTTTATTATGAATCATCATATGGTTTAATTACACAGGGAAATCCAAACCTGATAGCTGAAAAAGTTCAAGCCATTGAATTAACTTATGAACATCCTCACAGTGATATCTGGTTTTGGAGTATCTCTATATTTCATAATCATTATGAAAACATGATTGACTTTGTTTATACTATTCCTGTTATTGCAATCAACAGAGCAGGAGTAACAGGTTCAGGATTAGAATATCAAATCAAATGGCAACCTAAAAGGAATATAAACTTACATGGAAGTTATTCTTATCTGGATATGATGGACAGAGGAGGTGAACCTATTTTATATCGATCTAAACACCGTGGTCAAATAAATATACAGTATCAAATGAAATTACTCAACATCCAGCTAAGATTAAAAGCTTGGTCAAAACAGTTATATGAAGATTTTCTAAGTGAAAATCATTTTGATTTTCCAATTAAAAAACTTCCAGAGAGGATAATTCCCGAGCTTATTTTATCAAAGAATTTCAAAGGATTTACTGGATCATTTCATATCACTAACTTATTTGATACACAATATGAACTTATTCAAGATTTTCCGATGCCAGGTCGATCCTGGCAATTTAATTTAACCAAAACACTTTAATAACCTAATAATGGAGAAATAATGAAATTTACCAGAACTTCTTTTGTATTATCACTTTTGTCAATCATGATTTTTATATCAGCCTGTGAAGATAATGATACTGAAGCGCCACCTCTCCCAGAATTTGGATCGATTTCCGGTGTAGTCGTTTTCGCTGGCACTTGGCCTGATACTGGTGAAGTATTAATAACGCTAGATACGCAATATCCACCAATGGGCCCTCCTGCAGGATACACATTTATAACAAGTAGTGACTTACAAAATAGTGAGTATAATTACAGTTTTGCAAATCTATCCTTTAGAGATTATAATGCTTTAACTGTAACATATTGGCCTCAAGGATACGAAACAGCCGGCACAAACTACAGTCTCATAGGCAGCTATATAGAAACCATTAGTGTTACACAAGAGAATGCTGATTTGATTATAGATATTGACGCAACATTTAATTAGTTCAGTACTTATAAAAGGCCTGTGAAATCGCTGATTTAGATTTTGGTATTACAATTTATTGATGGATAATAATTATAAATTCATTCACTTTATTAAATAAAATATCCTGTGATATTTGCAAATGTATGTAATAGAATTGGAAGAATGAGGCTTCCGGTACACAACCTCACGACTATCCACAGTGCTCCATAGATACCAGAAACCGGGTTGTACCAAGTACGAAATATAAAACTCCAATCCCCATCTGAAGTAATCGAATGGACCGCCCAAAACTGGATTGTAACAATTGTAGCTGCCAGAAAAATAGGGTAATAATTTTTCGGATTACATCTATTAATAGAAAACCCTTTAAAAAGCATCGCGAGTAGTAACCCGCGAAACCATAGCTCTTCATCCAGTGATGGCATAGTTGCTTGAAAAAGTATATCGATGGTTGGTTCAGATTTTATTTCAGGGAAATAAATAGTATTCCAAGCTACAGTCGCAATCACAGTAAAAATAGCTATACCAATGCCCAGACGCGGTAATGGCCCTGTTTGAGCTAAAGTAAAACCTACTTTTTCTAAGTTTTTACCAAAAAAAACTATAATCAAAAATAAAGTATAGACAGTAGAAAAAATTTTACCTTCCCAGTTGTAATGACCGCCAACCCAATTTCCAAGCATACCACCAGCTCCTAAGAATAATATAAGTTTCCCTGAAAATGCAATAATTACGATTGATATAAGCCAAAACAATTTTACTCGCTTGCCAAGCAGTAATGAGGCAGCAAATATCAATCCTAATAAAAATAAGGTTTCATATACTGTTATCTGAAATGCTTGTTCTGTCATAATTAATAAATTTAAGAATAATTCAGGTTCTTTTTTTTGTTATTTATCCAAGAGTAACTCTCGTAATTTTCCCTTTGTATGAAGCATTTTAATATAAACTCACCTGTTGCACCAGTACATAGCGAGCCTAAATTTCAATCTGAGATGGTGACTCAGGCAATTTTAGGGGAATCTTGTGGCGTTTTAAAATATCATAAAGATTGGAGGTATGTGGCCCAGAGTGATGGCTATGAAGGGTGGATACATTCATTTTATGGTGTTGATGCAGAAAATCCTTATGAAGCAACACATACTTTTTTTGATTTGACAGGGTCATCAAAGGATTTAAAAGAAAGTAGAAAAATTGTTTATGGCTCAAAATGTAAATTAACAAATGCTAATAAATTAATGTTTCCTGATGGTTGGGAAGGGTCTACTCCAAATGGATTCCACCCAACTCCGTTTACGGCATCCAGGGATAGCATATTAAGAGAAGGTAGAAAATTGTTGGGAGTCCCATATCTGTGGGGAGGGAAATCATCACTTGGTATAGATTGTTCCGGATTAATTCAAATCATTTTTCAATCCGTAGGTATTAAACTTCCTAGGGATGCATGGCAACAAGCAGAACATTTTAAATCACATAAAATATCAATGGATTCAATTCAACCGGGTGATATTTTATTTTTTGGAGATAATAAGAGTATTACTCACACCGCACTTAGTACAGGCGGGTTTAATTTTTTACATTCTCAGGGTTGGGTAAAAGAGGAAAGTTTGGATAAATTCCAATCTAATTATAATGAAATTTGTTTTCAAATATATAGATTTGCAGTATCAGTAAATCATTTATTTCACCAATGATACCAAATTACCCATTACATAACGGATATACATTAAATAGAGCTGTTCTGGTTTTAAATGCAAATTACTCACCTCTACATATCTGCACCGCAAAAAGAGCAATATGTCTTTACTATTTAGAAAAAATTGAGATTATAGAAACTGATGGGGAAATAATATACTCTCCATCGCTGGAGTTAAAAATTCCTAGCGTTATTAAGTTGAAGCAAATGGTGAAATACAATAGCATAGCTGTCATTTTAAATAGAAAAAATATTTTTCAAAGAGATAACTACACATGTCAATATTGCAGAAAATCATCTGGTACTTTAACAGTAGATCATATAATTCCTAAAGAAAAAGGAGGAAGAAATTTATGGGAAAATTTGGTCACTGCATGTTTATCATGTAATTTAAAAAAGGGGAATGGTTCACCTGAGTCAGCGGGTCTGAGATTATCAAAAAAACCTCATAGACCCAATCGAATACAATATTTTCAGCAATATGCAAAAAATGGAAAGAGAGCTTGGAAACCATATCTTTTTATGGAAGCATTGACATAAAAAACCCAATGAAAACGATTCTAAGCGGTAGCGCTCCTAGTGGTCATCTGTGTGTAGGAAATTATTTGGGGGCCTTGAAAAACTGGGTTGAATTACAAAACAAGTACAACTGTATTTTTCTGGTTGTTGATCTACATGCTATTACGACCTATCAACAACCATCTGAATTGAGAAAACAATCCATATCCTTTTTAGCACAATATATTGCGTGTGGGATTGATCCCCAAAAAAGTATCATCACAATTCAATCCCAAGTCCCACAACATACTGAGCTTGCATGGGTATTGGGAACAATGACATACATAGGTGAATTGAACCGAATGACTCAATTTAAAGAAAAATCAAGGAGGCACAATGAAAATATAAATGCAGGATTATTTACCTATCCTGTTTTGATGGCTGCAGATATTTTGCTTTATCAGGCGGACCTTGTCCCTGTGGGAGCCGACCAGAAACAACATTTAGAGTTAACTCGAAATTTAGCACAGAGGTTTAATTCGCGTTATTCTGATACATTTACAGTCCCTGATCCTTTTATCCCAGAAGTTGGTGCAAGAATAATGAGTCTTCAAAATCCAGATAACAAAATGTCTAAATCTGACCCAGACTTAAACAATATCATTACTCTGTTGGATAATCCAGATATAATTCAAAGAAAACTCAAAAGAGCTGTTACTGATTCTGGTAAGGAGATTATTTATGATTCGGAGAACCGAACGGGGATTGCCAATCTAATAAATCTGTATTCTGGATTTTCAGGTCTTGATATACCTGCTGTTGAATCACATTTTCAAGGGAAAATGTATTCTAGTTTAAAAAAAGAAGTCGCAGAATTAATTATTGATATACTTTCTCCAATACAAAGTGAGTATGAGCGAATTATAAAAGATAAATCTTATTTAGAGTCTATCCTTTCTGATGGGAAAATGAAAGCTGAGAAGATTGCATTTAAAACGTTAAGAAAAGTTTATAAAAAAATTGGTTTTTTGAAGGTTAAATCATAAATGATATTCTATGTATAAAGTTAGACTAGACCAATTTGAGGGCCCTCTAGATCTACTTCTTTTTTTTATTCGCAGAGATGAGTTAGATATATATGATATCCCTATTTCAAAGATTACAGAAGACTATATGAAATCACTTCAGACTATGAAAGAAGTAAATATTGGCTTGGCCGGTGAGTTTATACACATGGCAGCTACATTAATGAGAATAAAATCGAAAATGCTTCTTCCATCACCCTCATTGGAGGAGGATGAGAAGCCTGAAGATCCTCGTTTACCCCTTGTTAGACAGCTTTTAGATTATCAGAGGTTTAAGAAAGCAGCACATTCATTAAGTTCCCTCGAAAGGGTTCGGAGCAGTTATTTTTCGAGGGGTCAAACTCAGGATGTCCCAAATACTGAAGAAAGCGGAGCTGTATTTATACGTAATGTTTCTTTATTTGATATAGCTACATATTTTAAATCTGCCTTGGACAATCAACCTATAATCAGTCCCTATGAACTTCACAGAGAAATGGTCAGTATTAATGATCAAAAAGCTAAACTGCTTGCTTACATTGATGGCGATGGATCATTACGATTTTCATCACTTATAAAAAAGTTAAATGATAAAGTAGAGATCATCATTACATTTTTGGCGATTCTTAATTTGATTCAGGAGCATAAAATTATTGTTGTTCAGAACGAATTGTTTGGTGAGTTAGAAATTCAAATTATTTCTGAAAAGAACTGAAATATTATGGGTAAAAAAGAAGATATATTAATAATTGAAGCACTGTTATTTGCTACTCCTCATCCGCTGACACAAAAGCAGGTAAACCAAATATTTGATACTGATCCTCCTAATCTAAATAATATTATTTCTGAATTAAATATAAAATATCAAGCTGAAAATCATGCGTTTGAAATTCAAACTATAGCAGGAGGGTATCAGATCAATTCTAAACCGGAATTCGAGTTATGGATAAGACGATTATTAAATAAAACAGGAAAACTTTATTTGAGTACAGCTGCTCTTGAATCACTTGCTGTTATTGCTTACAAACAGCCTGTTAACCGATTCGAGATTGAATCTATTAGGGGGGTGGACTGTTCTGGCGTATTAAAAACTCTATTAAGTAAAAAACTAGTTTGTATAAAAGGCAGGGATGATGGCCCGGGTAGACCTTTGCTATATGGTACAACTGATGACTTTTTAGAGGCATTTGGTTTGGGTAAAATTTCGGAGATACCAAAATTAAAAGAGATTGATGAATTATCCAAGGAGCAGGAATCGTTCAATGAATTTCAAGTGGATATTTTACAAGAGAATTTGATAAAAGAAGATGGTTCATAGTTTATATGAGATTAAATAAATTTCTAGCACATGCTGGTGTAGCTTCAAGAAGGCAGTCAGATCATCTTATCAAACGGGCAACCACTTTGGTTAATGGAGAGTTGATTCTAGATCCTGCTCATTCTGTTTCAGAAAATGATGAGATTATTTATGAAGGGAAAAAACTGTCAATCTCAAAAGAATCAAGGATTATTGTGTTCCACAAACCTCTACAGGTAGTTACAACAATGAACGACCCTCAAGGGAGAAAAACTATTTCTGATTATATTTATTTTAGGGAAAGGATATTTCCAATAGGACGGCTGGACCGTCTTACATCAGGATTACTGTTGTTGACTAATGATGGAGAATTATCGCATAAATTACTGCATCCAAAATTTAGGATACCTCGTATTTATGAAGCAGAAATAGAAGGAAGATTAGATGAAAAAACTGTGAATAAAATTTCTCGAGGTATCTTCATCGGGCTAGGAGAATTTGGTCGTGCGGTAGTATTAAAACAGTTAAAGAGAAAAAAAAGAAGTATCGTGACCCTAAAACTTTTAACAGGGAAAAAAAGGGAAATCAGGCGTATATTTTCATTTTTAAATGTAAGATTATTTCAGCTAACTAGAATTCAATTTGGTCCTGTTTTACTTAATAAGCTACCCCTTGGAATGTGGAGAGAACTACAAAAAAAAGAATTAAAACTTTTGAAAAACTGGCTGAAAAACCCAAAAAACAGTGATTTCTCAATCATGTCATAATTATTGGTTTTATAATTGAAAGAAAGTAACTTCGTCGGCTCTTTGAGAATTGATATTAGATGATTATCGCAATTGATGGACCCGCAGCGACAGGCAAAAGTACTACAGCGATAGCTGTTGCCGAGGAATTGGGCTTCACTTATCTTGATACAGGGGCTATGTATAGGGCTGTCACATTTTCAGTAATTGACAGAGGGATTTCTTTGGATGATAAAGATTCTTTGAAGATATTCCTTAATATGTTGGATATTAATATGTATTTTGATGATAAAGTGTTCAAAGTTGAAATTAATGACCGAGATGTTACAGGAAAGATTAGAGATCCGGAAATAACCTCTAGAGTAAGTGAAGTGAGCGCTGTACAAGAAATACGAAAAGCGATGGTAAATCTGCAGAGACAAATGGTAGTTGGGAAGAACTGTGTAGTAGAAGGACGGGACATTGGTACAGTTGTCTTTCCAGAAGCTGATCTTAAATTTTTTATGGTAGCAGATGTCAGAGTTCGAGCTGAACGACGCCAAAAAGATTTGCTAGTTATAGGAAAAAATAAGAATATTGGTGAGTTGGAAGTAGATATCAAAAAAAGAGATAATAAGGATTCATCTCGGACTCATTCACCACTCTTAAAGTCAGATGATGCTATTATTATCGATACATCAAATCTAGAGTTTGAAGAACAAGTGAATTTAATAATTGAATTAACTAAAAATTACAAAAAGGAAATGACCTAAATGCATGAACAGGAATTAGAAACAAATACAACTGAAGCGGCTTCTGAAGAGGTCAGTGTTGAACCTGCAGTGAATGTGGAGGAACAGGCACCCGTTGTTGATTATTTATCCCCACAATTGTTTAAGGATATAAATGTACACAAACTAGAAGATTTAGGCCAGACAGATGTAGAGGAGGAAATTCCTCATGAATTACAGTCCCTGTATTTGAATACGTTTTCAGAAGTCGCTGAACAAGAATTAGTTACTGGAAGGGTAATTGGGATGACAGACAGTGACATAATTTTGGATATTGGTTTTAAATCTGAAGGAATTATTGATCGTTCTGAATTTGCGGAAGACAAAGTACCTCAAATCGGCGACCAGGTTGAAGTATTTCTGGAAACCTTGGAGAATAGAAGAGGAAATATGATTTTATCCAAGTCCAAAGCAGATTTTCTTAAATGTTGGAAAAAATTGAGGATGACATATGAATCTGGTGAGATCATTACATGTAAAATCATCCGTCGTATCAAAGGGGGAATGGTTGTGGATATTGGAGAGATCGAAGCTTTTTTGCCTGGATCACAAATTGATATTCGTCCTGTTCGTGATTTTGACTCATACCTGGATAAGGAGTTGGAGGTACGAATTGTTAAATTCAATGAAATGAGAAAGAATATTGTTGTATCTAGAAAAGTATTGTTGGAAGATGAATTAAAAGAGCAGAGGGACCAGCTATTTGATGATATAAATGTGGGAGATATCGTGGAAGGCCAAGTCAAAAACATTACAGACTTTGGTGTATTTATTGACTTGGGTGGAGTTGACGGTCTCCTCCATATAACAGATTTATCATGGGGTAGAGTTAATCATCCAACAGAAGTTGTTGCTTTGGATGAGAAACTGACAATTAAAATAATTGATTTTGATAAGGAAAAAAAGCGGATTTCTTTGGGGCTAAAACAGCTGACTACACATCCTTGGGAAAATCTTAATGAGAAATATCCTATTGGTTCTATCGTAAAAGGAAAAATTGTCAGTATGACTAACTATGGTGCTTTCATTGAAATTGAACCGGGAGTAGAAGGATTGATTCATGTTTCTGAAATTTCTTGGACAAAGCACGTTAAAAACCCCGCAGAGCAATACACAATGGGCGAAGAAGTAGAAGCTCAAGTCCTTACTATTGATGCAGATGAAAGGAAAATTAGTTTGGGGGTCAAACAGCTTCAGCCTGACCCATGGGACTCTATAGAAGAAAAATATATGATTGGTACAATTCAATCTGGAAAGGTAATGAATTTAACCCAGTTTGGTGCATTTGTTGAGCTTGAGGAAGGAATTGATGGACTTATCCATATATCGGATTTATCTTGGACCAAGGTGGTTCGGCATCCCAAGGAAATTTTAGAAAAAAATCAAGAATTGGAAATCAGAGTTTTAGAGGTGTCCCGAGAAAATCGTCGCATTTCATTAGGCTTAAAACAAGTTGAAGAAGATCCTTGGGTAGAGTTTATAAAGTACTTTGAAACTGGTAAGGAAGTTCCTGGCGTTATCCTTCATGTTTTAGAAAAAGGAATAATTGTTCAATTGGAAAATGATGTGGAAGGAATCATCCCGTTTGGTAGGCGAAAAAAGGCAGAGCGAAAATTGCTGATGGAAAAATACCAAAGAGGAGACTCTCTTTCTTCTGTTGTTATGGAGGTGAAACCAGAAGATAAAAAAGTTATTCTTATACTAGATGAATTAAATAATACCGAAGAAGAGCAGAGAGATGCTGTAAAAGAATATATGGAGTCCCAAGAAGCACCAACCGGAGAGAGGATTGAAATTCCGGATTTAAAAGAAAATTTAGCAAACGAATCTGAATAATTTTTATTCTGATTGGTGATGGTTTTTGGAAATATCCTCAATATCCAAATCAAAACAATTTAGTAAATATTATTTATTTTTAGGCTCATTAGGTCTGGGTTTTTTTCTCTGGCTTTTTGTAATAAGCAGTGAAAAATATGTTGTAACAATGAGTATCCCTCTAGAGGTGCGAAATATTAGTGCAAAGAAAACACTTAAAGAGAAAGTTCCCAGTACTATTCAAGCTCGGTTTTCTGGTACAGGTCACGAACTGCTTAAAGCCTTTATTTTTAAAGATTTTTATAGCGACTATAAATTAGTGATGGACTTGGATCGAATTTCCGAAGAATATCAATTTATTTTGAATGAATATTATGAACGATTTCCGCATAAGGTTATTCTCCCTAACACTTGGGATATAGAATTTCTGGAAATTGTCTACCCATTGGAAATAATGATTAGTCTGGATGAATATTTAGTAAAAAGCCTGCAAGTTGTTCCAAATATATTTATCCGTCCAGAACGAGGTTATATTCAGGTGGGGGGAATAAATATATTTCCCCATACTATTGATGTTGCTGGCCCCAGAGAAATAGTTGATTCAATTCAGTGGATTAATACACTACCTGAAACATTATTAACATTAAATGCCCCAGTTCATGGAAATAATTTATTTATTAGTTCTCCCCATCATCTGATTGAGTATGGTGATAAAACTATAACATATGATATTGATATTCAAAAAATAAGTGAACGGATCATTAGTGATATTCCTGTAAATATAACCCGTGTTCCAGAGGGATTACGTATATTTGTAAATCCTAAAACCGTATCACTAACTGCTATTGGAGGAGTGTCTAGAATTGCAGATATTTATCCTGAAGATTTTTTTATTTATATAGATTTTGAAAAAGAATGGTCACAGAAAAAACAATTTTATTCTCCAGTCATTGTAATGCCTAATGATCTTATTGAATGGCAGGATCTTTCTCCTCGCAGCATTGAGTTAGTGGTAACACGGGATTCAGGATGAAAATATTGGGAATTGAAACATCCTGTGACGAAACTGCAGCTGCTGTAGTGCAGAATGGAAAAATTCTGTCAAACATTATCTATTCTCAACAAATTCATAACGCATCTGGTGGTGTTGTCCCTGAATTGGCATCAAGAGAACATGAATTATTGCTGAATAGTTTAGTTATTGAAGCATTAAATACAGCATCAGTAAAAAAAACTGAGTTAGATGCAGTTGCAGTTACACAGGGGCCAGGTTTAGCAGGATCTTTGCTAACGGGTGTTTGTTTTGCAAAAGGTATGGCACTAACATTAGATATTCCTATCATTAGTATCAATCATTTAGAAGCTCATATTTATGCAAACTTTTTAGATACTCCTTCATTAATTACTCCATTCATTTGTCTATTAGTTTCCGGAGGGCACACTCAATTATGGTTAATTTCAGCTCAAAATAAATATAAATTACTTGGGGAGACCCGCGATGATGCTGCAGGTGAGGCTTTTGATAAAGGTGCCAGAATTTTAGGATTAGGATATCCTGGTGGTCCAGAGATTGAAAAGTGTGCTGTTGGTGGGAATTCAAAGGAAGTTTCATTTCCCCGTGCATTAATGGGGGAAGATAATTTAGAGTTCAGTTTCAGCGGACTGAAAACATCTCTGCTCTACTATATAAAAAAAATGGATGAAAATGAGAAAAAAGAAAAAATGAGTGATATCGCAGCTAGTTATCAATCTGCAATTATAGATGTACTCATTACAAAGCTTAAAAATGCATCAATTATTTATGGGATAAATACCTGTGTAATTTCAGGGGGAGTTGGGGCAAATAGATCACTGAGAGAATCAGCAAAAAACCGATTATCTCATGCAAAAGTATATTTTCCTTCTGTTTCTTTGTGTACAGATAATGCAGCTATGGTGGCTTATTTAGGAGAATTAAAACTTATTTCGGGTGAAAAAGCTGATATAAAATTTCCTGTTCTTCCAAATTTTCCTTTAGCCTGAATAGTACAATATATCACTTTATTCAACTGATACTTTTATTTATAATGCAAGTGATAACTTTATTTTTTTAGGAACATAAACTTGTTCTGGAATGTAAAGGAATAAAAAAATATTTTTTAGTAACCATTAATGATAATTGAATTTCTACATTTACCTGATTTCTGGGTTTGGACTATTATAATTGGGAGTGTGACCACTTTTATGTGGTATCTCTTTTTTTCTAAAGATGTACTCAATTTTAAAATATTGCCCGTTTTAAGAATGATATTTTTGATACTTCTATTGATTGGACTATTGCAGCCTAAAATAACATATACTGAACATATAAAAAGAGAGAGGGAGTTAGATATTTTTATAGATAACTCTATGAGTATGGGATTTCATAAGGGTCATTCTATCACAAAATTAAATGAGGGGATTAAATCTCTATTTAAAAAATTAGATAATAGAAAAATTAAATATTCTGTTCAACATTTTGATAAAGATATGAGTATAGCTAGTCAAGATATACCACTTACTGTAGATGGTGTTGCTACTAATATTGGTAAACTTCTTGAGTCAGCTAAAGATGAAAATCTGGATAAATCAATGGGGTACCTCTTAATTTCAGATGGTCAACATACAATTGGGGTGAACCCAAATCACTCTCTGAAAGACATTTCAATTCCGATTTACTCATTGGGATTTGGAGATAGATCACCTCGGGTTGATATTTCTATTAAATCTATAGATGCTCCAACGGTAGCTGTTAAAAATGAAAACATTGAAATTGTTGGTATGATTGAGTCTACTGGTAATGTAAGTGAAAGACTTACTGTTTCTCTATATGAAAAAAATAATTTAATTGGTTCTAAATTTATACGTATTGCAGGTGAAGGGTCACAAACAAATGTGAGATTCAGGTTCCACCCAAAGCAATTAGGAGAATCATTATATACCATGAAGATTTCATCAATAGAAGATGAAATGAATATTGAGAACAATAATCAAACATTTTCTATATCAGTTTTGCAGGACCAATACAATGTTGCAGTTTTAACTGGAGTCCCTTCGTATAATACTGGGATGTTAAAACAATTTATAAGAGGAATGCCTAAAGTAAAAACAGACCATTTTGTTCAAAGAGGTAGAGAATTTTATCCAAGTTTAAAATCTTTTTGGGAAAATAAATATGAATTGATTATATTAGATAATTTTCCAGTGAATCATATTCCAAACTCTTGGCTTTCATTTTTAAAGAAAAAGATTGGCTCCCAGAAAACAAGTTTAGTATGGGTAGCTGGGCCTGCTATAAATAAGTTGCATGCTAAATCATTATTATCTTTATTCAAATTATCCGAAGAGAAATGGGAAAACAAAGAAAATGAGATCGGTTGGACATTAACAGCAGAAGGAGAATCCTTGATAAGATCCTCAATGGATTATCCTAATTTTGTACTAAAAGGAATGGATTTCCCACCACTGTATCCAGGTCTCAAGTTAAGTTATCAAAATTCTTGGATGAAGCCTGTTGCTTTATTTAATACTGATATTGATCCTCCAGTATTACTTTTGGGGGAAACTAATGGTGTAAGGATGGCTGTGTGGACACCGGTAAATTTATACGCATTACATTTCAATTTAATTTCATCAATGGCAGAAAATATATCTGAATTTTTGATGAGTGGATTGTTCTCTTGGTTACTAAAAACAGGAGGAAATGAAGCTCTTCATTTTAAAATAAATAAGAATAATTATCAACAGGGTGAGGAAATTCACGTCACGGGTATTCGTAAATCAGATTCATCGCTGGGTGCTGAGGTTTTTTTTCATGTCTATTCTACGGACTCCCTTCTAAGTTCGACTGAGTTACGATATAACCCGTTGATGGAAAAGTGGGAGGGTTCTCTTTGGGCTTCAGTATCGGGAAAAAACAGTTATGTTCTTGAATATAATGATCATTCAGGGCGCTATGAAAAGAGTGGGATGTTTTTTGTCGAAGAAAGCCAAATAGAATTAAATAATGTTTACTTAAATGAAGACTTATTAGAAAATATTTCAGTAAAAACCAATGGGGATTATCAGTTATGGGGTCAAATGGATACATTGATAGCCAATATCAATTCAGATCTATCATTCAGTGAAGAATTGAAAAGATTTCAACTTTTTGAAAAAAAATGGACTGTCACATTATTGGTTTTACTGTTATCATTGGAGTGGGGTATTCGCCGTAAATTTGGTTATTTATAATATTTACATTATCATAGGAGATTAATGAAACGTATATCAATAATTGGAACTGGGTACGTGGGCTTGGTTAGTGGAGCTGGAATTGCAGACTTTGGTCATCAGGTAACGTGTGTTGATATTTTGGAGGAAAAAATCGAAAAATTGAAAGATGGAAAAATTCCAATTTATGAACCAGGATTAAAAGAATTAATAAAACGAAATGTTCAATCAGGAAGATTGAAATTTTCCACTAAAATTTCTAAAGCAATTAAAAACAGTGAGGTTATTTTTATAGCAGTTGGAACTCCCGAGGGGAAAAATGGTAATGCAGATTTAAGTGCAATATTTTCAGTTGCACAAACTATATCAGAAAATATTAATGGATATAAAATTATTTGTACTAAAAGTACTGTTCCAATTGGAACAGGGGAAAAGATATTGAAGCAAGTTTCAAAAAAAACAAATAAACCTTTTGGTTATTGTTCAAATCCAGAATTTTTAAGGGAAGGTTCTGCGGTTAAAGATTTTCTTTGGCCGGATAGGGTTGTATTGGGTGCATCCACAAAAACAGATTTTGAAATAATGGAGGATGTATATCGACCCCTTTATATAAATGAGACCCCAATTATTCATACATCTATTGAAACAGCTGAAATGATTAAATACGCTAGCAATGCTTTTTTAGCTATGAAAATTAGTTATATAAATGAAATAGCAAATCTGTGCGAGGAAGTGAATGCAGATGTACATTCTGTCGCGCGTGCAATGGGTTTAGATGGAAGGATCAGTCCAAAATTCCTTCATGCTGGGCCAGGGTTTGGAGGCTCATGTTTTCCAAAAGATACAAAAGCTTTAGCAGTATTAGCAGAGGAAAAAGGGTCTTCAATGCATACCTTGAATGGTGCAATAAAGACTAATGAGCAACAGAAACAAAGAATGGTTGAAAAATTAAAATATCTTGTAGGTGATACTTTTAAAGGTAAAAAGATTGCATTATTGGGGCTAGCTTTTAAACCAGAAACGGATGATATTAGAGAGTCTCCGGCTATAACCATGGCTCATGAAATTTTGGGTAAGGGAGGACAGATTTCCGCATATGATCCAGAGGCTAATGAAAATTTTGAGAAATTATTTCCTGATATTATCTATTGTGAGTCTTGGAAAAATGCAGTTATGGATTCTGTTGCGTTAGTGATTTTGACTGAGTGGAATGAGTTTCGTGGAATAGGACCAAATCAATTAAAAAAAATAATGAAATCTTTAAATGTCCTCGATACAAGAAATATTTTAAACATGAATAAATTTTTAAAGGCAGGATTTAATTTTGACAATGTTGGGAGAAAATCTAAGTTAGTGCGGTAATGCAATTTATTGAGACTCAAATTTCTGGGGTAAAAATAATAGTTCCAAGATTATTTTTAGATGACAGAGGATATTTTTATGAATCATTTCGTGGTGATATTATGGATATAAATGAAATTTCATCGTCATTTATTCAAGACAATCAAGTAGGTTCAAAAAATAAAGTTATCAGAGGACTTCATTATCAGCTTAAATATCCACAGGCGAAACTGGTTTCTGTATCTGTAGGAAAAGTACTTGATGTCGCAGTTGATATTCGACGAGGTTCTCCAACCTTTGGAGATCATATATCTATAATTCTTTCTGATGAAAATCATAAAATGTTATTTATCCCAGAGGGATTTGCTCATGGATATTCTGTATTGTCAGATACTGCAATATTTCAATATAAATGTACCAATATTTACCACAAAGAAGATCAGTATGGTATCCGATGGGATGATCATGAATTAAAAATAGACTGGCAAAATAGTAATCCTATTTTATCTCAAAAGGATCTTAATCTTCCATATTTAAAGAATATTAAGGTAAATCATTTACCGATTTATGAATTCTAAAATATTTTTTATAACGGGTGGTTGCGGATTTATTGGTTCAAATTTTATTCGTTATTTAATTAATAAAATAAATGCAAAAATGGTAATTAACTTGGATAGGTTAACTTATGCAGGTAATAAATCAAATTTATCAGAATTTGAATCTTATGATCATTACAAATTCATTGAGGATGATATCATTAATTCAAATACAGTTCGTAAAATATTTCATAATTACCAACCGGATTGCTTGATTCACTTTGCAGCTGAAAGCCACGTGGATCGATCTATTGACGGTCCAAAAGATTTTATTAATACGAATATTTTGGGGACCTACACTCTTCTTCAAGAATCTTTAAACTATTACTCAGCTTTAGAAGAAAGTTCAAAAGAAATATTTTGTTTTCACCATATTTCTACTGATGAAGTTTTTGGCAGTCTAGGAGAGCTTGGATCGTTCACAGAAACAACCCCATATGATCCTAGTTCACCATACTCAGCTAGCAAAGCCTCATCTGATCATTTGGTCAGAGCTTGGAACAGAACATTTGGATTACCTGTTCTGATTACAAATTGTTCCAACAATTATGGGCCATATCAGTTTCCTGAGAAACTTATTCCACTCATAATTATAAATTGTTTGTATGAGAAGCAGTTACCAGTCTATGGGAAAGGACAAAATATTCGTGATTGGCTATATGTCGAAGATCATTGTGAGGCAATTTACACAGTTTTATCGAACGGAAAAATTGGTGACACATATAATATAGGCGGTAAATGTGAAATAAAAAACATAGAAATAGTAAATACAATTTGTGAAATACTAGATAAAATTAAACCTCGAACAGAAAATAGGTCCTATAAGGAACTCATTACGTTCGTAAAAGATCGGCCCGGGCATGATTACCGTTATTCTATTAATGCAACTAAAATAGAAAATGAATTAAATTGGATGCCAAATGAATCATTTAAAACTGGTATTAAAAAAACCATTCAGTGGTACCTTGATAACCAGAATTGGTGGGAAGAAATCCTTAATAAAAAATATAAACAGGAACGACTAGGATTGCTCTAATGTTATTTTTTCAAATACTTATTAGAATTATTTTTTCCTTTAGCATTTTGTGTATTGTCCTTGGGCAGGGTAATAGATTTGGTCAGCTAGATCTATTAAAAGAAAATACAGATGTAAAAGCAGGTGAAACTATCCAAGCAGTCCAATCATTTGAAGAAATATTTTCTCTTGAAAAAGCAATAGATCCAGATAAATACATTCTCGGACCTGGAGATGAGCTTGGTATTAATATATTAATGGGTGAGAATTTTACTTTACCAATAAAAATAACTCCAACTGGTGATGTTTTCATTCCGTCCGTTGGTATAGTAAATGTTTCAGAAATGACATTATCTCAGGGGATAGATGCTATAAAAAAGTATATTTTGGATAACGCTTATCCGAATGCAAAAATAAGTGTTGCCTTAGTAAATATAAGATATTTCCAAATACAAATAGTAGGTGCAGTAAACAAACCTGGATTTTTGCGAGCAAGTGCTGTAGACCGATTGGATAGAATTATTTCCCGTGCAAAGGGATTTCATCAATTAGCTAGAGAATTTGACATAACAGTAAAGCGTAAGAATGGTAATTCCGATCAAATTAATCATTTAAATTTTATTCGACACGGAACCTTGTCAGAAAATCCACAATTTTTGGAGGGAGATATTATAATCGTTCCATTCGGAAATATTTCTGATGAATCAGTAGCGTTGAGAGGAGCTGCAAAAGGAACGGGATATGATATAATCGAACCGGGAGAGACACTATTAGAGTTTTTAACTCGCAGAATAAAATTGGATACTTATTCTGATCTACAGAGTGTTACTATAACGCGAAAGGGTAATAAATCCAAATCTTTTATCAGGGTACTACCAAAAGAGTTCTCAAACTTTAAATTAATTTCAGGAGATATAATAGATATTCTCAGGGAAAGAGGCATTATGGTGAATGGCTATGTTCAGCAACCTGGAGCTTACGAGTTTATTCCCGGGTATTCCATTTTCGATTATATTAGTATAGCAGGGGGGAACACGCTTGAGGGTGACCCTGAGCGCGCTGTTGTTTATCACCCTGATGGGACTATTGGAAAAGGTCGAGATACGCTTCTAAATCGTGGAGATGTTATTGTAGTTCCTCGTACTTTTTTAAATACATTTGTTGGACGCCTCAGCATATTACAAATGACAGCATATATTTTTTCAATATATATGTCATATATAGCAGCAACAGCATATAAATAGTAATGAAACTAACTCCACACGAAGAAAAAATACTTGGACTAGTTCAGTCAAATCCAGAGATTTTATATGATTCAAAAAAGAGAAGAGAAGTTGCAGAAAACAATGGGCTTTCAGAGAAGACATTACGAAATAGAATTGCAGACCTAAAAAAATATGGCGTTTTAAAACATGATGGTTCAGAAAATGAAAATGGAATAACTACCAATTTACGTCAGGAGAAAGAAGATGTCGATCTATACTATATGATTTCAGTTTTATGGAAAAAACGAAAGGATATCATTAGAAATGTTATTATAGCTACTATTATCAGTGCAGTTATTTCGTTTATGTTGCCAAAGACCTTTCAATCATCTGCAGTTCTTATGCCACCTTCCTCTCAATCTAACTCAGGATTTATGAGCAATATTTCTGATTTAGCTTTGGGTGGGTTACTTTCTCAATCAAATGATGAAACATTAAAAATGATTGCAATACTAAAAAGTCGAACTGTAATGGAAAATGTTATTCACAAATTTGACCTTATAGATATTTATCATGTAGAGGACATTGAAGAAGCACTCGAATTATTAAAAGACAATACTGTTTTTGAAGTAGAGGAAGAAGGTACAATTAGAATTTCAGTTAATGTTTCCACGGGGTGGTTTCACCCCCAAAAAGATGAGGAAAAGACAAAAAGACTTTCTGCAGACATCGCAAATTTTTTTGTTGAACAATTGGATTCAATAAATAAAAATCTAAAAACAGAGCAAGCATCGTTCCATAGACAATTCATTGGTGAACGATACCAACAGAATATTTCAGATTTAAGAAACGCTGAAGATAGCTTAAAACATTTTCAGGAAAAATATAAAATGATCGCACTTTCTGAGCAAACAACTGTAGCGATAGAGGTCGCAGCAAATTTAAAAGGACAGATTCTTGCCAATGAAGTTAAGCTAGGAGTAATGGGGAGCACGTTAAACCTCGGGCACCCGGATATTGAAAAAATAAAAAAGGAAAATATTGAACTTCAGAAAAAGATGGATGAACTGGAATATGGGTCTCAAGTATTTAAAATAGAACAAAATAATTTATTTCCAGTTTTTTCTGAAATTCCTGATCTGGGTGTTCAGCTGCTTCGATTGAAAAGGGAAGTAGAAATTCAAAATACCCTATTTATATTTTTAACTAAACAATATGAAGAAGCAAAGATACAGGAAGCAAAAAATACTCCTACTGTACAGATTCTAGATAATGCATTGATTCCAAATATAAAACATAAACCAGTTCGTTCTAGATTATTGATTATTGCCTTTGCTCTTTCTTCAATTTTTTCTATATACTTTGTCTATTTCAGAGCCCGCTGGGAAATATCTCAATCTAATATCAAATCATAATTTATCCTTTTTATGGATAAAGCAAATAATGTTGTAATTGATCAGTATGACTGGAATATTGACCGAGCACTAATTTTTATTATTCCAATAGTTCTTCTCGCTGTACTGGTTTGGATGCCTGCAGATGAATTAATTCAATCTTCCCTGTTATGTATTGCTATTTTTATTTCAATATTATTAACATATAAATATCGATTGGTTTATGGGTTTTCAGGGATTAGGATAGCTTCGATACCTTCAATAATTACTTCAACATTTACAGTATTCATTTCAATACCGTCAATTTATATTTTAGCGATCAATGAACATCCGAGCGAAGCTCCCTATTTTTTTTCCATTGCAATGTTTTATTTATTATTTCCTGCTGGATTACTATTTGGAAACTTTATTCGTAAAATAGATACTGAGAGTGTTGCAGAATTATTGACACAAACTTATTTTAAAGAAAGGTTTGATAAATATTTCTATGAATTCTTAATAATTCTCTACTCTATATCGATATTAATTTTTTGTGGGTATATATTACGGGTTAATGAAATTCCACTTGTTGAGCTGATTAAAAATCCGGGGGATAGTGCAAGATTTTTTTATATGAGAGAAGAAGCACTTAAAATATTAGAAATGACTAAAATTGAGCGATACTTATTTCATTGGTTACGATCTCTATTCATTCCATTTGGAATCATAGGTGCATTGATTTTGAATTTTAATTATCAAAAATTAAAATATAAAACCCTTTTGATATTATTTTTTATTTTAGGTCTCATTGTAAATACCATCACTCTTGAAAAATCACCCATTGCAATAATTTTTTTATCAATTGGTGTTTATATGTTTTTAAAGCGTGAAAAGGTGACAGTTTGGCTCGTTATAGTTTTAGTCCTTTTTTCACTTGCTGGGCCAATCACAATTACATATTTTATATATATAGATCGTCAAGATCTGTTTAATTTGATTTTTTGGTCATATATTAACCGATTATTTGTTGTTCCAGCAGCTGTACTTTTTTATTATTTTAAACATTTCCCAGAAACACATGATTTTCTCTTAGGTAGATCAAGCCAGTTGTTTTCATGGATGCACCACGAAGGGACTTTTCCAATTTCAAACTATGTTGCTCAATTATGGTGGAACGATTCTAGCACAACAGGTTTTGCTAACGCAAATTATTTAGGAAACTTCTGGAGTGATTTTGGTTGGTATGGTATAACAATCTCAACATTCATTTTTGGAGTGATTGTACATCTATTGCAATGGAAAATATTTGAGATTAGCCGTTATAGAAAAAATTTACTTTTTCTTGTAGTAATATCAATAAGTGTTCCAACATTTACCTTTGGTTTTTTCAGTTCCAATATTACCATTTTATTTTTTACAAAAGGGTTAATATTGCTGGTTGTTTTTCTTTTTGGATATGATTATTGGCAAAAACAAATAATGAGCAATGTACTAAAATGAATTGGTTTAATAAAAACCTATCATTTAAATCAGATTTGATTCTAACACTCCTTAATGGTTTGGTTATCATTGGCGGTGTTTTTGTTCTAAATGGCTTAATTGCTCGAATGTATGGTCTTGAAATACTGGGTGAATTCTTATTGATTAAAAGGACCTTTTCTTCAATTGTCGGGATCCTGTTGATTGGGATGAATATTGCGCTTCCATATTATTTAAGTAGAAACTTAGAAAGATCTTATGCTGACAATTCTTTTATTTTATTTTTCATAATCTCGATTCCATTAACTGTTCTATTAATATTAGGCATATTTTGGTTTAATATCCCTGGCTTCTATTCTAATCGGTTTTGGGTATATATAATATATTCACTAAGCATCAGTGCTCAGTTTATGACATATGCTCTCTATCGAGGCTATATGAATATGATAGGCGCTAATATTTTCCAATTATTGGGGACTTCAATTTTACCGATCATTATATTTTCTTCTGTAACTGATATCTATGGAGGAATATTTTGGATGGGATTATGCGGTTTTTTTGTTATGATATTTGCATTTATTATACGTAATAATGGGTTAAATGTATATGCGATAAATTTCAATCAATCAAAAAAACTTGTCAAGTATGGTTTTGAGCGTACCCCAAGTATTATATCACAATTTATTTTATTAGCTGGGATACCACTTTTTTTAGCAAGTATGGTTAATTTTGAAAGTGTAGCTTATTTTAATTCAAGTTTAAGTTTGGTAAGGCTTGCATTAATTATTGTTAATCCTATAAGTATGGTTCTGCTACCACGGATCTCAAATACTATTGCTAGTGATAATAAAGGAAAACTATCAGATAGTATCAATGTTATTTTAAAAACAGGGATTGTTTTTGGTGTAATATGCACAACATATTGTTATATAAATGCTCCATTAATATTATCCTACTGGTTAGGTGATGTAAATGAAAATGGAGTTAATATTTTGAGAATGACAATTCTGGTATTTCCTTTTTATACATTTTCAAGTTTAACTCGTAGCCCAATCGATGCTGTTTCAGAGAGAGGATATAATTCTTTAATATACGGTTTATCTGCATTTGTACTATTTATAATCATTTTCATTGGGAAGTTATTAGATTTTAATCTATTAAATACTGCATTGGCCGGTTTTATAATTAGCCACATAGTAGCTGGGTTTTTAAGTGGTTATTATATTCATAAATTTTATCAAAACAAATTATGTAATTTTGAATTATTGCGTGATATTTTATTTAGCACATCATTAATATTTTTGATTAATCATTTTTTTTCATATATAAATATATCAGCTGCATTTCAACTTATTATTACAAGTATAATTTATGTAATTATTGGAATTATTTTATTCAAATATTCTAAAACTAGCTGGCTTACTGAATTGAAATCAAATTTATATGCGTGATAGAAAGACTATTTTTATAGGCACAAGTGTTCATTCTTGGAATGATCCAAGAATTTTTTATAAAGAAGCTATTTCATTAGCAAAAAAATTTGATGTAGAACTTCACGCACCGGCAGAATTTAAATTTAGAGAAAATAAAGGTGTAAAAATTTTTGGCCTTCCCACGTGGAAAAAGGTAGCAGAAAGGAAAAAAATACGAAAAGAGCTCATGATTAGAATTCGTAAATCTAATGCGAATATTTTTCATTTTCATGATCCCGAACTCATATTTATGTGTTTGTATATAAAAATCTTTAAAAGAAAAAAAGTGATTTATGATATTCATGAAGATTATTATAGTCAAATACTTTTAAAAAATTGGATACCTTCAAAATATATCAGGATTATTATTGCAAATATATACTCATTTATTGAAAAGATTTTTTGTATGTTTTTTGATTTGATTATTTTTGCGGAATCGTATTACAAAGATTCATTTCCTCAAAATATTGTAAGCAAATCAATAGATATTTTAAACTATCCAATTATAAATATAAACGAGACACAGTCTATTTCTAAAAGAAATGACTATGTGAAAATTATCTATACTGGTACTATAACTAAAGACCGTGGTGCTATCAATATGATTGAGTGTCTGCGCATACTAATTAAGGAAGATTATAATATTAAGCTGTTTTTAGTTGGATATTTAAAAGACGAAAATATTATATCGTTAATAGAAGCTGATTCCCTATTGTCGAATCACATTGTTATAATTGGCAAACGAGAATATGTTGATTATTCAATAATAAAAAGACAATATTTAGATGCAGATATTGGACTGGCTTTAATATCATCAAAAACTCATTATGAAAATAAAATTCTGACAAAATTTTATGAATATATGTATAATGAAATACCTTTAGTGATTTCTAATTACAGTAAATGGAAAAAGTTTATTTTGGATGCAAAATGTGGTATTTGTATTGATTCGGAAAATCCAATTGAAACAGCAAATGCGGTAAAATATTTAATTGATAATTCTGAGATTGCAAAACAAATGGGTAAAAATGGAAGTAAAGCGGTTCAAGAAAAATATAACTGGCTCACACAGGAACTGAAGTTATTAGCTATGATAGACTAATTTAATAATAAATTATTTGAAATATTTTTATTATATATTAAGAAAAAATCTGAATATTTTATTAAATAATTGCAAATAATAAAAGATATGAAAAAAATAAGTGAAGATATAAAAGTACGAGAAAAAAAATATCATAATCAAAGATTCACTGAAGATAAAAGAAAAATTTTATCTTCCGTTTATGACTTTGCAAAAGCTTCTAAAGCTTTATTTAATGATATTGTCACAAATATAAATCCTGAAAATAATATTTTAGAAATTGGATGTGGCACCGATACAATTAGTAAGAAAATTATTAATAAGGGTGCAAGTATTACAATAATTGATATATCAGAAAAAGCTATTGAAATTGCTGAAGAACAATTCAGAGAAGAAAGTGTCAATATAAATTGTGTAGTGATGGACGCAGAAAATTTAAAGTTTAATGAGAATTCATTTGACCTTGTTTATGGAAGCGGAATTCTTCATCATTTATCAATTGAAAAAGCGCTAATCGAAATTAAAAGAGTATTGAAAAAAGGCGGTAAAGCTGTTTTTTATGAACCTTTGGGTCATAATATATTTATTAATATTTTTCGGTCACTTACACCTGGTCTTCGTTCCGCAGATGAACACCCGTTATTAATAAAAGATTTGAAATTAATTAAAGAATATTTTCCGCTAAGCAAATTTCATTATTTTCACTTTTTATCTTTAATTACCATTCCAATTGTAAAAATCCCTTTATTTAATAAATTGATCGGTCTAATCAATTATGTAGATAAATATTTAAATAAAATGTTTCCTTTTATAAAAAAATATAATTGGGTAATTATTGTAGAGATTATCACTTAAATGATTTATATAAAATATATTTTTTGGTTAAGCGTTGGATTACTTATGTATACAACAATGTTTTATTATTATTTTTTGAAGATATTTAGAAAAAAACAGTATATAATAGATTTTAACTATTTTCCTAATGTTACTCTTATTATATGTGCACATAATGAAGAAAAATGTATAAGAGAGAAATTGCTAAATATATTAGATATTGATTATCCCAGGGATAACTTGCAAGTAATTTTGGCTGATGATGGTTCAACTGATAAAACCTTAGAGATTGCCAAAGATTTTGATTCTGTTGAAATACTGAAACTATCTAGAAGTGGAAAAACCAATGCTCAGAATGAAGCAGTAAAAATTGCCCGTAACGAGATATTAGTATTTAGTGATGCAAATAATATATATAATAAGGATGCGCTAAAGAAATTAGTGAGAAATTTTTCTGATGAACGTGTAGGTGTAGTTTGTGGTGAATTACAGTATAGTAATAAAATATCTAGAGAGAGTTCTTATTGGAAATATGAAGTGGAAATTAAAAAAGCTGAGAGTAAAAGAGGTTGGCTGCTTGGAGCAAATGGAAGCATTTATGCTGTAAGGAAAAATGCTTTTGTTCCCTTGCCTGAAGATTCAATTAGTGACCAACTAGAGCCCATTTTAGTATATGGGAATGGCTTTGATGTTGTGTATGAACCCAGAGCTATTTCAATTGAAAAAACGCCTAAAAATGTGATTCAAAGAAAAAGACGAATTATTCTTAGAAGTTTGGTTACCATGAAGTATGTTTTAGGTTTGCTAAACCCTTTCAAAGAAAGGTCTGTTTTTTTCCCTTATGTTTCTCATAAGCTTATTCGCTGGTTTTCTCCGTTATTTTTATTGTTATGTTTTTTATCTTCTTTTTATTTAGCAAAATCTTCTTCATTTTTTCAGACCATATTTATTTTTCAAGTAATTATATACACGTTGGGATTTTTTCATCCCGGGGTTCGATATATCCTTAAAGTAATGATTGCTTCTGCATTAGCTATCATTGATTGGCTTTTAGGTAAAAAACAAACAATCTGGGCAGTGAATCGCTAATAGTTTAGTAACAAAGCTAGTTGACCAGAAAGCTCTTCTTTTTTAATATTGTAGGTTATATAACTAGCCAATGATATTAGTGCAGTCAATCTATAATTCATATTAAATCCATAGGTTAGCAGGGTATTTATTTCACCCATTAGCATATGGGTCTCTACGTCCATAAAAGGATCATTGAAATTATAATTGTCATTTGGGCTGCTACCTGGACCAGATCCTTTTTTTATATATGATACAGAGAATGTCAATTGTGAATTGTAGGAAGGCCATGAATTCATTTCAATAAAAAGCATTTGAGAATTTGGTCCATATGGAAATCCAAGCCCATTGCCTCCTGAAGTGTAGGTAGCAAGAGAATCATTGTGGGTATAAACCCATGGTCTACTCTGGGTCCATTCAATTCTGAAATCAGGATATTTTGGACTGGAAAAAGGAACCCAATACACTCCGGTTTGAAAAACAAATTTATTCCCCCACCATGATTTAAATAACTTAGTCCAATCCAATTCATCCCAAAGAAGTGTTTGGTGAAAGATTAAACCAGGATTAATTCGCCAGGAATAATCCACAGCCATGAGTATATTGTCCCGATCTCCTAAATTATGTTCGCTTCCCCAAAACCAATTTAATGGAAGTAAATATTCCATTTCAAATCTTCTCCCTCCATAAACAACCATCTCTGAAAAAGAAGCTGTAAAATTAGAAGTGAAGTCTATTTCCAAACGATGGGCGGCTATATTTTTCTCAGGAACTGAATTCATATTATGAATCTTATTTGTGTCAAAAGGGAGGAGAAAACCGTGAATACTTTTGAATCGAACTCTATTTAAAGTTTTTTCTATTCCAATAAAAGGAAAGGGTGCGGTGTTTGAAGAAAAAATAGGAGAATGATTTGGTGAATGCCCCCATGTGAGAGGTGTTTTGCTAAGCTCTATATCTAAATATTTTCCCTCATAGTGGATTAAACTTCGATCGTCATACCAGATGCTCCAATTTACCTCAGGATAATATTCAACCCACTGTTCTTTATAGTCACTGATTTTATCTGGTATAGGTAAACTCCCTATAAAACGGTTCATACGGAAATCTGTATGTATTGTGATGGTTCTATCCACAAATAGGGAAAAAGAAAAACGGTCACGATAAATGCGGTGTGATTCCTTCAAATATTTAAATGTTATTTTTTCTTCCAGGTCCGCCCAGAATATATTTTGAGAATCTTTAAATGTTAAAATATGGGGTTCATAATAATTATTGGAGGATGAAATTTGTGTTCTAAAAGCAGTAGCTAGCTTTTCTTCTTTCCAGGGGTATCCTATACCATCTTCAATTTGATTTATGGTGAACTCTGACTTGAATCGATTGATTAGTCTAGTTTGGAAAGAGGATTTTCTTTCTAGTTCACCAAGTAGTTTCAAGACTGTGCCCCTATATAGTGGAGTTGAGGTGTTGTAATTAATATCCAAATTCCCTTTAGCTATCTCTTGACGTATAAATAAATAAATTGGGTGATCTAATTCGATGGGGACATGTTGAGAAAATAGAATTGTCCCAAAGATCAATTGTAGTATAATGTAAAATACCTTCGTTAACATTTTTCTGAATGATTTTTATTCTGTTTTACTTTTGGTGATTTTATGAATCTATTTCAATCTAATAAAATGGATTTATTAGATTCCCTATTATTAAAAATTATTATTAATGATACTTCATTTTTCATGATATTAAAAAATATTAACATTCGTGTTCGGTTACCTAAATGGGTTTTTTCATGGGTTTTATTATTTAGTGACTCAATTATTGGATTCATCATTTTTTATTCTGTGATATTTCCAAGTTTATCTGTTATAATAAATTTTTCCTTTGGTACTGCACTAGTCTATATCACAATTCAATTTTTTTGGTATATATTATTTTATCTTAATCATCTATATTTGGGAGAATATACAATATCTAGAATTGCTGAGCTAATTAGGCTTTTTAGAATTATTGGATTAGTAATTGGATTTTATATTATCATAACAGCGGTTGGATTTACTCATGAATTTATACGTCCAGCAGTGATGTTAAATTATGGAATAATGCTTTGTATCTTTACTTGTTGTAACAGAATTTTACTTCGATCATTTCAAAAATGGTTGCTTAAAAAGGGTATTGGAAGAGAAAATACGGTGATAATTGGTGCCAATGAAAGAGGGAAAAAAGCAGTACAGTTTTTCCATGATCACCGTTCACAGGGATTTAACATATTGGGTTTTATTCATTTGGATGGAGAATCAAATAGTCTTGTTAAAGAAATGAATATATTGGGTCATATTGATAACATCAAAAAAATTGTCCAAAATGAAAATGTTTCCGATATAGTATTGGCATTGAATGATAACCAGAGGTCGCAGCTTTTCTCTATTGTACAAAAGCTTGATTCTTTACCCGTCACAATTAAGGTCATACCAGATCTCTATGAAGTGATTAGCGGTATTACCAGGACCCAACAAATATCGGGTCTACCTTTAATAAATATTAATCTAAAACTTGAAACAAACTATCTCATTATTTACAAACCTATTTACGACTTCATATTTTCATTTGTTTTTATTATTGTAACTTTGCCTGTATGGATAATAATTGCTATTCTGATTAAGATAGACAGTAAAGGTTCAATATTATATAAACAGAAACGTGTGGGAAAACATAACTCTGTATTTTATGTATACAAATTTCGTTCTATGGTCCAAGATGCAGAGAAACAAACAGGTCCTGTATGGGCAAATAAAAAAGATTCGCGAATTACAAATGCTGGTAAAATATTAAGACGATTTCGACTGGACGAGCTCCCACAGTTACTAAATGTTTTAAAAGGAGAAATGTCGATAATAGGGCCGAGACCGGAGCGCCCATTTTTTGTGGAACAATTAATTAAAGAATTTCCGTTTTACATGCGGAGATCAAAAGTTCGACCAGGGATAACAGGCTGGGCACAAATCAAGCATCCATATGATGAAAAGTTAGAGGATGTGCGAGAAAAACTGCGATACGATTTTTATTATATTGAAAATGTAGATATATGGTTGGATATTAAAATTATACTTGCCACTTTTTGGGTCATGGTGTCTGGAAAAGGGAGGTAGATAACCTTCTGTGTTACGTAAATTCTATTTTAATTTTTAATTAATTAATGATTTCTATCCAACAAATTCGGTCTGACTCAGATTCCGTTAAATCTGCTCTTAGCACTAGAGGAGTTGACCTGGACTTAGATAAAATACTGCAAGAAGATGCTAAAAAAAGAAATCTTATTAGTGAAATGGATTCCCTCAGAGCAGAACGTAATTCAGTATCACAAGAGATAGGACAAATTAAAAAAGAAGGTGGAAACGTAGATGAGGCGGTCGCTGCAATGCGTAAAAAGGGAACGGAAATTCAGGCCATAGAAACTACTGTCAACTTGCTGGATGAAAAATTACATAATTTACTTCTTGAGTTACCCAATATCCCTCATAATAGTGTCCCTTTGGGAAATGAAGAAAAAGACAATACAATTGTACGACAACCAATAGCACCTTCAGAATTTGACTTTGCACCTAAAACTCATTCAGAACTGGGGAAATTACTTAATATTTTATCTATGCATAAGGGAGCATCTATGTCAGGGTCGGGATTCCCTGTCTATTTTGGTAGAGGGGCTCAGCTAGAAAGAGCACTCGTAAATTTTATGTTAGACCATCATATTAATATCCATAAATATACAGAGGTTTTTCCTCCTTTTTTAGTGAGGGAGGAATCTCTGATCACAACAGGACAGCTACCAAAGTTTGAAGACGATATGTATCGTTTAAGAGATGATGACTTATATCTCATCCCAACTGCAGAGGTTCCACTCACTAATTTACATTTCGATGAAATTTTGGATGAATGTGATTTGCCAATCAAATATGCTGCCTACTCAGGGTGTTTTAGGCGGGAAGCTGGGTCTTATGGGAAAGATACACGAGGGCTGCTGCGTCTTCATCAATTTAATAAGGTAGAGCTAGTAAATTTTGTTACTCCAGAATCATCTTATGAAGAACATCAAAAGTTAACCCTTCAGGCGGAAGAAATACTAAAACTATTAGAATTACCTTACCGAGTAATTAGCCTCTGTACAGGCGATTTAGGTTTTTCTGCTTCAAAATGTTATGATTTGGAGGTTTGGGCCCCGGGGGAAAAACAGTGGCTGGAAGTATCCTCCTGTAGTAATTTTGAATCATTCCAAGCACGCCGCGGTAAAATACGATATCGTCGCTCTGAAGATCGAAAAGTGGATTTTGTTCACACTCTAAATGGATCAGGTTTAGCAACGCCTAGATTAATGGTTGCCTTGTTGGAAAATTATCAAAAAGAGAATGGTTCGATAACAATTCCACAGCCATTGCAGCCATATGTTGGTTGTGAAATTCTTGAATGTTGAAGTATCTAAATTCATTATGAAAACCGTATAATATTCAAGATTCATTGATTTTTAAAATAACTATTATGGCTCAAACACTGAATTTAGAAATTCACCTTTTGGGTATCTATAATCCGCTCTAATGTCCCAATCATTTTTTTGCTTTTAGCATTTTTAATCCTTTTTATTTAAATATTTTTAATGAATAAATGGAATAGAAATCAAGTAATCAAAATTGTCCAAGATTGGAAACGCAGGGGTGACACAGTTGTATTTACAAATGGGTGTTTTGATATCCTTCATGCAGGTCACATTCATTATTTGAAGGAAGCAAAAAAACTAGGAGACCGGCTACTTATTGGACTAAATACTGATAGATCTGTTCAAACTCTCAAAGGGAAAACCCGACCTATCAACTCTGAAATAAGCAGATCAACAGTCCTCAAAAATTTGTCTTTTATTGATGGAGTTACTCTGTTTGAAGAAGAAACCCCCAGGGCATTAATAGAAGATATTTTACCTCATGTACTGGTAAAGGGAGGCGATTATTCTGTTGATGAAGTTGTTGGTGCAGATATTATGAAAAAGATAGGGGGAAGTGTAGTGATTATTCCTTTCCTTGAGGGATTTTCCACTTCTGATATTATTACCCGTATTCGTAACTCCTAAATTCTCTTGACATCCCATTTATTCCCACCTAACTTCCACACCATTTTTTATTATAAATCCCTTTGATAAAGCAAGTTACAAGATTACTAACACTTAGTGCTATCCTTTTAGCAGTCTGTCTGGGCGCAGATTCTCTTGGAACATCTATCCAACAAAATCGGGCCTTTAAAGATAGTACAGCTACAAAAGTAAGTGGAAACGGATTACTTGAAACTGAAAATCGTTTACCACAGCTCCTTAGTGATATTAAGATATTATTGACAGATGCCCTTATCGCCGATATTAGGAATGATACTTTAGAGGTTATTTATACATTGGACCGTATCTTCGATCTATTGGCAGAAGCAGATCAGCTAGGTGAAATGAATGAGACTGACAGGGAAGAGTATGATCAGTTTGAGAATTCTATGATAGATATTTATACTCAAAAATTTAATACTTTAAGTAAAGCTGATGTACCTCTCACTCCTGAACGATTGAGGAGAGATGTTACTGAATACACTGAACCATTGGAAGTTGAGATGGGTAAGACTCAGTTTACAGTTATAGATGATCGGGATGGCCATATTCCACTTGTTAGAAATAAAAAGGTGGATCAGTTCATCAACTATTTTCAAACGAAGGGAAAAAAACAATTTGAAATTTGGCTCAAGAGAGAAAAAAAATATGGTCCCATGATTCTTTCTATTTTAAAAGAATATGAACTTCCTGAAGAACTATTATATTTGGCGATGATTGAATCGGGATTTAATCCTAAAGCATTTTCCCGCGCAACCGCTTCAGGTATGTGGCAGTTTATGTATTCTACTGGTAAAATTTATGGGCTAAATAGAGACTGGTATATTGATGAAAGAAGAGACCCTGAAAAAGCTACTAGAGCGGCCTGTTTATATTTGAGGGATTTATTTGAAGAGTTTGACCACTGGTATCTTGCGTTATCAGCCTATAATGCGGGATCTGGTCGTGTCCATCGTGCTACTCGTCTTCATCAAACAAGTGATTTTTGGCAGCTTCATTCGCTGCCTAGAGAATCACGAAATTATATCCCCTATTTTCTGTCAGCCGCAATCATCGCAAAAAACCCGGAATTATTTGGATTCGATTTAAGTAAAATTGAAGGGAATCCCTGGAAGTATGAGATAGTCACTATTGAAAAAAGTGCAGATTTATCAGTTCTCTCTATGGCAGCCGGTATTAAACTCAAATCTCTGAAAGATTTCAACCCTGAACTTCGTCAAAGTGCAACACCTGCTGAGGGACTTTATTCTTTGAAATTGCCGGTGGGGCATAAATCAAGATTTTTAGAGCAATTCAATGCACTTCCGGAAGATCAGCGTTTTTCCCCTCAATATGTCTTTCACCGGGTCCGAAGCGGGGAAAGCCTTTGGACAATCTCACGAAAATATGGTGTATCTATCCATGCCATTGCCTCTATTAACAAAATCAGGAATCGTCACAGGATTAGAGTAGGCCAAAAATTAACAATTCCAATTAAAGGAAGTGGGGCAGTGGTCTCAAAAAAGGAAATGAATTTGGATGATACCCATTATAAACAGATATATACCGTTAAGAGAGGTGATACCCTTGGTCATATTGCGGAAGATTATAATACTAGAGCTAGCAGAATTAGGAAATGGAATAACCTGAAATACGGGCAGCATATTTTCCCAGGTCAAAAATTGATAATTTGGATGAATAAAGGTTGAACAAACCAAATCAGACAAATCGGTGGGTTTGGACAAGCCTAATAGTTATTTTTAGTATATTTTTGATAATCCAATCATCTTCACTTTGGTCATCTGGCGATAATTTAATCACACGGGAAAAAGTTGGAATTATTAAATTAGAAGGTCCGATTTTTGATGTAGAAAATGTATTGGATGATTTATCAGAATTTTCAGAGAGAATGGATGTTAAAGCCATTGTTTTAAGAGTTGATAGTCCTGGAGGAGCTGTAGCTCCTTCACAGGAGATCTACGAAAAAGTAAAACTAATATCTAAAGAAAAACCGATAGTGGTTTCAGTAGGATCTCTTGCGGCTTCAGGTGGGTATTATGCTGCAGCAGGTTCAAATAAAATTGTAGCAAATAGAGGTTCCATATTAGGAAGCATTGGTGTGATAGTTGAATATCCGGTGGCGGTCGAGCTTTTGGATAAAATTGGCTTACGATTTGAAACGGTTACATCTGGGTCTGCAAAGGATATAGGTAGTCCGACCCGGGAAGTAACTTTAAAAGATAGAGAGGCACTTAAATCAGTAGTTTTTGACCTTCATCAACAGTTTGTTAAGGCAGTATCTTCTGGTAGATCACTATCTGAAGATTATGTTTCATCACTAGCAGATGGAAGGGTTTTTACCGGACTACAATCTTATGAGCTAGGCTTGGTAGATACCCTGGGGACATTAGATGATGCTGTTTCCCTAGCTGGGGAGTTAGCTAAAATAGAAGAGACACCGGAACGGGTATATCCAGAAAAGGAAAAATATCGTCTTTTGGATTACTTTTTTAATGAAATGGAAGAACGGGCATACGGTTTTGTACAGACACTGCCTCTCTTCCTTTGGAAACTGGAGAAATAACATGACAAAACAGGAGATTGTAGATAGAGTATCGGAATCCACTGGACTGACAAAAGTGGAAACTGCAGCCGTAATGAATGGTGTAATGGAAACTATTATTGGATCACTTATGATAAACCATAAGGTTGAACTGAGGGGATTTGGGACTTTTGGAGTCAAGCATAGAATGCCCAAAAAAGCTAGAAATCCCAGCACAGGGGATTCTGTATTTCTACCTGAACGCTTTGTCCCAACATTCAAACCGTCAAAATTAATGAGGGGTAGAGTTAATTCTTCCCTAATAAAATAATGTATTTAAACGCAACAGGAGAATAAATGCCCTGCGGAAAAAAACGCAAGAAAAGAAAGATTAGCACACACAAGCGAAAAAAACGCCTACGTGCGAATCGGCATAAGAAGAAAAAAGTTTAGTTCCTTATAATTTCGGTATACCGGAATTAATTCATCAGGGAGATTAAGACCATGAATTCTTTGGAATTGTCATCCATCGTTTCCAAAAGTGAGGCTTTAAGTGTCAGTGAACTCAACAGGCAGATCAAATCTGTTATTGAAAGAAAGTTCCCTCAGCTTTGGATATCGGGAGAGCTATCCAATGTGGTGCATCATCGATCTGGCCATATCTATTTCACTTTGAAGGATAAATCATCAGAAATAAGGGGAGTTATGTTTAGAGGTTTCAGTCAGTTTCTTCCCTTTACTCCAGAAGATGGGATGAATGTTCTGGTATTTGGATCAATATCTGTATATGAGCCGAGGGGACAGTACCAGATTGTGGTTAAACAGATGGAAGCTGAAGGGATTGGTTCCCTATTTCTGGCATTTGAAGCATTAAAGAAAAAGTTGTCTGCTGAAGGAATATTTGCAGATGAATTGAAAAAACCTATTCCTAAATATCCTAAATCGGTGGGCATTATAACATCTTCATCTGGAGCAGCAGTCAAGGATATTTTGAATGTGATGGAGCGGAGAGTTCCGCATATTTCTGTGCATCTAAGACCCGCACTAGTTCAGGGAGAAGGAGCAGCTGACGATATGGTCTCTGCGCTAGATCAACTGGAAAAAGAGGACCAAGTCGATGTAATAATTATTGGCAGAGGAGGTGGTTCATTGGAAGACCTGTGGTCATTTAATGAGGAGATATTAGCGAGAGCCATTTCTAAGTGTAGGGTTCCGGTCATTTCCGCAGTAGGACACGAAACGGATTACACACTATCAGACTTTGCAGCTGACCTTAGAGCACCAACTCCATCCGTAGCTGCAGAATTGGTAGCTGTACCACTAATTGAAATTCTCTCTAATTTGGACTATTTGGAAGAAAAGCTTGTAAACCATATACAGTCTGTCATGAATTCAATATGGCAAAAACTAGATTATTATACAGATAGAAATGCTGCTCAGGAACCAACTAAGAAAATAAGTCAATATATGGATGTGTTAACCAGTTATAATAGAAACCTTTCTAGAGGGATAGATATAAATTTTATGCTAAAAAAGACAAAGCTTAATACTTATCTTGAAACCCTGGCTGCCTTATCACCAAAAGGAGTATTAAAAAGAGGATATTCTATTGCTTACACATTTCCGGGCCAAGAACTCATTAGTAAATCAGGCGACGTGAAACCGGGAGAATTATTTATTTTAGAGACAGGAGATGGCAGGTTTCAAGCTGAGAAAACAAAGGATATAAGTGAAGATTTGTCAAAAAGAGAAAGGAAAAAGGAATGACAAAAGAAAAAACGAAATCTAATTCTATAGAGAATATTTTCGAACAATTAGAACACATAATTTCACGTCTAGAATCGGGAGAAATCTCTCTAGAAAAAAGTCTAGCTCTTTTTGAGGAGGGAATGGCTCTATCAGAAAATTGCCGAAGCCAGCTAAACAATGCTGAGCGGAGGGTGAAGGAATTAATGAAGGAGAGCAGTGAAAAAACCTAAAATATTTGGAATCTGGGGAAATTCAAAAAAATCTGAGTTTTGGACATTTCTCCCTCAAATCATGCGATGGGGAGAATCAAATAAATTAGAAATATATTTAACCGATCATATTGATGAGCGGTTAAAAGATAATAAATCTTTTCAATATAAGGTTATTGAGAACGCGGATGACTTCAATAAATTGGATTTTATTTTGGCTCTTGGTGGAGATGGTACAATTTTATCTTTAGCTCGAGCAGTTGGTCCAAGAGAGGTCCCTATCCTCGGGATACACTTAGGGAAGCTCGGCTTTTTAGCAGAAGTGATAAAAAGTAAAATGTTTGAAAGATTGGATCAGGTAGTTTTAGGAAATTTTCAGATACAGAAAAGAATGGTTTTAAAGGGAACGATTAAAAATGAAAATATACAAAAGAATGTTTTTGCACTTAATGATTTTGTTGTGGACCGTGGAGCTTCGCACAGATTATTAACCTACTCCCTAAAATCAAATGGTCATAAAGTAGCAAAATACCAGGCGGACGGACTAATTGTATCTACACCAACTGGTTCCACTGCATATTCGCTTGCTGCAGGAGGGCCCATTGTAGATCCAACTGTATCCTCCATCATTGTTTCACCAATTTGTCCTCATTCTCTCACTTTTCGTCCCATTGTCCTTTCAGGTGATAGTAAGCTAACTGTAGAATATGAAGAAAATGATGAGGCAGTTTTAGCAGTAGATGGACAGATTAAGGAAGAATTAGATTCGAACACAGAACTTAGGATCGAAAAGGGTGACTATTCCATTCATCTAGTCACATTTTCTGATTCTAGTTATTTCAAGACTCTTAGAAGTAAAATGGGATGGGGAAGAAGAGGAGAATGATGACAATATCAGTTAATAATTGTTATTAGTTTTAAAGTATTTAATTCCCCTAGTAGCTTCGATGGTGTCTCATAATACAGTCATCCATAACTACTAGTATTCTTGCTTCCTTTGCGAGCTCCGCTGCATCTTTATTTATAATTCCATCTTGAAGCCACAATGCTTTAACTCCCTTTTGAATAGATTCTTTAGCAATGGGAAGCACGTATTCGGATTTACGGGATACACAAACTACATCCACATTATATGGAATTTTTAATAAATGGGGATAACATATTTTCCAAATAATTCCTCATGACCTGGGTTTACCGGAAAGAGAGTGTAACCAATATCATTTAGATATATTGCGACCTTATAGCTAGGACGTTCTGGGTTAGGACTCAATCCCACTACAGCAATAGATTTCATTTGAAAGATTTTTTTTAAAATTTCGGGTGTGGTCATGGGATAATACTACTTGATTTTAGAAATATTTTTTAAAACTATATTAATCTAAATTTTAGTATTTTGGCCGAGGTTCAATATCTTATTTTTTATTTTCTTCTGAATAAATTTTTCAGTACGTATTTTGCAATATTGGGATTTTCCTTTAATCTACGAATAGAATAATCAAACCATCTGTCACCAAAAGGAATGTACACCCTGACTGCATAACCTTTTTCTTTTAAATTTTCAAGCGTGCCAGACATGGGGACTCCGTACAACACTTGGAATTCAAATTTTTTAGTGGAAATGTTTTTCTGGGCAATCCATTGGTCAAGTTGTTGTATGAGTTCTATATCATGAGTAGCAATTCCTGTAAATCCTTCACTCTTCAACATAGTCTTACATAAGGAAAAAAAATTTTCTCTTATTTTTTCTCTGTTTTGAAAGGCTATGTTACTGGGTTCTTGGTAAATTCCTTTACAAATTCTTAAATGAAGGTCTGGAGATATTATCTGATCTAAATCTGATGCGCTACGTAAAAGATATGCTTGAAGAACTGTTCCCACCTTATTATATAGTTTGACTGCTTTCTTATATAATTTCAAAGTTACATCTGTATAATTAGAATTTTCCATATCAATGGTGAGCCTCTGATTTCCATCACCTGCTGATTCGATGATTCTTCTTAGATTTTTGAATGCCTGAGATTCACTAATATCTAGTCCCAAGTGAGTTAGCTTTAAGGAAACTGTACAATCTAATTTTCTCTCAGCTATTTGGTTGAATAGCGAACAGTAATCTTTAGTTATTTTGTATGAGAGCTCAGAATCCAGAGTGTGTTCCCCCAAAATATCTAAGGTTACAGAGAATCCCTTCTCAATAACTGATTCGGTAGTTTGTAGTGCTTCTTTTATTGTCTCACCGGCAACATAGGGCAGTGCAAAAGGACGTGCCATCCATTTTGGTAGTAGCGGAATAGTTTTAGTGAGAAGAAAATTCATCCATTCCATAGGGTGATGAATTTAGAATCCAAATTTTGTTTATTTCAACAACAATGAATTAAGAAATTCTACCTATATGCTGCCATTTATCTTGACTGAGGAAAACGAAGGACGGTAAATTGAACACTTAAATTTTCTAATTATATCTTATGTATCGTGATTTTGGTACCGTCCTTGTTTTTATTCTGCTGGGAATTGTGTTGGTCTATATACCGCTTTTTATTCAAAAGCTTGTAGCGCCTCACAATCCGACCCGGGAGAAACTAACTACATATGAATGCGGAGAAGAGCCGGAAGGGCCTGCTTGGTTGCAGTTCAATATTCGGTTTTATGTTATCGCTCTTATCTTTCTTATTTTCGATGTGGAGGTAATATTCCTATTTCCATGGGCAGTGGTATATCAGGAAATGGGACTATTAGCCTTCATTGAAATGGGAATTTTTCTCTTGATACTTCTTGTAGGCCTAGCTTACGTCTGGAAAAAAGGTGATTTAGATTGGGTAAAACCGAGAGCTAAATATGCAAGCGGAAGATATAAAAAAAGTTAATCTGATTTAAAAAGGTAATTAAAATGGGTGTACTGGAAAATAAATTCAAAGATAATATAGTAGTTGAATCTTTAGACAAATTGCTAGGATGGGCACGGTCTACCTCCCCTTGGTTCTTCCAATTTGGATTGGCATGTTGTGCCATAGAAATGATGGCATCGGCAGCTAGTAGGCATGACCTTATGAGAATAGGGATGATTCCCCGTTCCTCTCCGCGACAGGCAGATGTAATGATTGTGGCGGGAACTGTGACAATAAAAATGGCAACCCGAGTTAAAAAACTTTATGAACAGATGGCAGATCCAAAGTACGTTATTTCTATGGGTAGCTGTGCGACCAGCGGAGGCCCCTATTGGCAACACGGTTATCACGTTTTGAAAGGTGTAGACCTGGTTGTCCCTGTGGATGTTTATGTGCCTGGATGTCCTCCAAGGCCTGAAGCTCTCATTGAAGGACTTCTGAAACTTCAGGAGAAGATTCAGGCTGAGCGTCCTCTTACGCGAATTTCTGCATGACATTTGAAGAAATAAAATCAGCCATTAACGCAAAATTTAGTGATTCAGTTTTAGAAAATCCTGAAGGTGAAGAGAATGTTATTTATTTGGATTCACGTTCCTGGAATAAAATCGCATTATTTCTAATCTCAGATAAAGATCTGTTTTTTAATCAGCTTGAATGCCTCACTGGAATGGATTTAGGATCAGAAACTTCACTTGAAGTACGTTATAATTTTCATTCTATGGAACACAGGCATAAAGTCGAAATTCGGTTAACAGTAGATAGGAAAGACCCAAAAATTCCATCAGTAGAGCAGATTTGGAGAATGGCAGATTGGTTTGAACGGGAAGCATATGATATGTATGGGATTGTTTTTGAAGGCCATAGAGACATGACGCGAATTCTTTGTCCTGATGATTGGGAGGGTTGGCCCCTCAGAAAGGACTATGAGGTTCAAGATACCTATCATGGAATTGTTGTTCCAAAGATCAAGGAGGGTTGGGAATAGTGAAAACAGAACACATGGTAGTGAATATGGGCCCTCAACATCCAAGTACTCATGGAGTGTTGCGTCTAAAAGTTCGAACTGATGGAGAAATTGTGTCTGATGTTTACCCGGTCATTGGTTACCTGCACCGGTGCTTTGAAAAACATGCTGAAAATCTTACATATGATCAGGTTATTCCTTTTACAGATCGATGTGACTATTTAGCTTCAATGAATATGAATTTTGGTTATGTTGTTGCTGTAGAAGAGCTGATGGATATAAAAGTACCGGAGCGGGTTGAATATATTCGGATTATAATGGGTGAATTGAATCGTATTGCAAGCCATTTATTAGCTTTGGGTGTCTATGGCTTGGATATTGGTGCTTTTACTCCATTTTTATATATGTTCAGAGACAGAGAACGAATTCTTGATATGTTTGAACTAGTCTGTGGAGCAAGATTATTATATAATTATATGTGGGTTGGTGGGGTGTCACATGATCTCCCTGTAGATTTTATAAAAAACACATTTAATTTTTTGGATTATTTTGAACCCAAGGTCAAAGAATACAATGATATTTTAACCTATAATAAAATTTTTATTGAACGTACAGCAGATGTAGGTGTGCTCCCACCCGAAATTGCTATCAGTTATGGTGTTTCAGGCCCGAATCTAAGAGCATCGGGAGTAAAATGGGATGTCCGCCGTGATGAGCCCTACTCAATATATGATAAGTTTAATTTTGATATCCCTATTGGAGAAGGAAAAATGGGTTCAGTGGGAGACTGTTGGGACAGGTACTGGGTAAGGATGCGGGAAATTGAGGAGTCCTGTAAAATTCTCAGACAGGCCCTAAAGGATATCCCTGAAAGCGGAGATGTCCATGCTATGATTCCCAAAAAAATTCGCCCACCCAAAGGATCTGTTTACAAAAGAACCGAAAGCCCCCGTGGAGATTTGGGTTATTATATTGTCAGTGATGGTTCTCCTGTTCCATTTAGGCTGAAAATGCGCTCTCCTGCATTTACAGCTCTAAGCGTTTTTGGAGAGCTATCAAAAGGGTGGATGTTATCTGACATTATTGCAATTTTGGGTAGTCTGGATATTGTTTTGGGAGAGATTGATCGATGACCGTTGATTATTTGATAGATTGGTTTTCGACTATGGGAGATTCTCCAGGATTATTTTTTCTAGTTGCAGCACTTATATCCGCAATACCGGTATTTCTCTTTATGGCTGTGTATGCAATTGTAGCCATTTATGCTGAATTGAAGGTATCCTCATTTATGCAGGATAAAGTGGGGCCCATGGGGCAGGGTGTTGGGCTTCATGCAGGAAAATGGGGAGTGCTTCAGCCGGTTGCAGATGCTTTGAAGCTTTTGTTAAAAGAGGATATTATTCCAGCGGCAGCTGATAGGAAATTGTTTATTATGGCACCTTTTATTGTCTTTACGGGGGCTTTTACTGCTTTAGCTGCACTGCCTTTTAATCAAAATATCGTTGTTGCAGATATGAATATCGGTGTGCTATATATTTTAGCAATGGGTTCCCTTGGAGTGATTGGGCTTTTGATGGCAGGATGGTCATCAAACAACAAATGGTCTCTATATGGCGCTATGAGGTCCGCTGCGCAAATTGTAAGTTATGAAATCCCTGCCGCCATGTCTTTGATTGCTGCAATCATGATGGCTGGCACTATGAGTATGAATGAAATAGTAGAAATGCAGTCCGGGACCATTTGGGGATACTTACCCAACTGGTTTATTTTTAATAATCCATTTGCCTTGTGTTCATTTATCATATTTTTTATCAGCGGTATTGCAGAGTGCAACCGAACACCTTTCGATATCCCTGAAGCAGAGTCAGAGTTGGTTGCCGGTGCGTTTACTGAATATTCAGGGATGAGATATGCATTTTTCTTTTTGAGTGAGTATGCAAATATGTTTGTAGTTAGTGGTTTGGCGGCGGCCGCATTCTTAGGAGGATGGCAGAGTCCCGTTTCTGGATGGTTTGACACGCCGGTTTGGGGGTTATTTTGGTTTATGAGTAAGGCAGGTCTTCTCATTTTTGTGATGATGTGGTTTCGCTGGACGCTACCCCGTCTTCGAGTTGATCAGCTAATGCGAGTATGTTGGAAAGTCTTTATACCAATTTCATTCGTGAATATATTTGGCATTGGAATTTGGAAATTACTAATAGGTTGATTATGATAAAATACATAGTAAATATATGGGAGTCCATTACCACTATTTTAACTGGGATGGGAGTTACCTGGAGTCATATGTGGAATATTCGCAGGGACAATGTAACTCTTCAGTATCCTGAAGAGCGGTGGCCCAGACCTGAACGGGATATAGGCTTTGATCAAGAAAATTATAATGTAATTCGTTCTCGTCTGCATGTAGATATTGACGACTGCATAGGATGTTTGAAATGTGAAAGGGTCTGCCCAGTAGACTGCATAAAAATTGAAACTGTAAAGGTTGAAAAAGGAACTGATATTCCAGATATACAGCATACAGGGAATACATCAAAGGGAACTAAAAAGGCTTTGCTGGTTCAGAGATTTGATATAGATATGACGGAGTGTTGCTATTGTAATTTGTGTACCTATCCATGTCCAGAGGAGTGCATATTTATGACCGGCGGTCCCAATTCTCATAAACATCCCATTGACTATGAATTTTCTCAATATGACAGAGGTGATATGATTTATCGGTTTGCCAAAGAGGTATCGGAAGAAAAAATGGCTGAAGTTGTGGGTAAAAATAATTAAGAGGAATAAAATTGGCTGAAATAACTTTTTGGTTTATTGCAATTTTGACAATCGTATCAGCGGTCATGGTGGTGTACGGTCAGAAATTGCTGAACTCAGCAATTGCCCTATTGTTCACCTTATTTGGTGTGGCAGGACTTTATGTATTTCTTTGGGCAGACTTTTTGGCAGGAGTTCAGGTTGTAGTCTACATTGGTGGGATTCTGATCCTAATCATTTTTGGAATCATGCTCACTAATCGAATTACTACTGTTCATATTTCACACTCTAGTATTCAGCGTGGTTATGGGGGGATTGTTGTTGTTGGACTAATGGGACTTCTGGGATGGATGATAGTCAGGACGCCCTGGCTTCAAGAATACTCAGCTGAACCTGATCAAACAGTAGCTACTATAGGCAAGTTAATTTTAACGGATTATCTAATGCCTTTTGAGGTAGCATCTATACTTTTGCTGGGTGCATTGATTGGTGCTGCAACTTTATCAAGAGCAGAAGAATAATGGATCAATTACAGAACTATTTGTTTATTGCAGCAATTCTATTTTCTCTGGGTTTGATGGCAGTGATTACCAGAAGAAATGGAGTGGCAGTTCTTATGGGGATTGAACTAATTTTAAATGCAGCAAATATAAATTTGGTTGCCTTTGCCCGATTTGGTGGGATGAATTATTCTGGGCAGATTTTTGCTCTATTTGTTATTGTGCTTGCAGCAGCTGAAGCGGCGGTTGCTCTTGCTATAGTTATCAATATATTTAATAATTATTCATCTATTAATGTTGATGAAGTGAGCCAATTGAAACAATGAACATTTTCATACAATTTGCTCTAATCATTTACTTTTTACCATTGGCTGCCTTTGTTATCAATATAATGTTTGGAAAACGGCTACCCCGTCAGGGAGACTGGGTTTCTATTGGGGCAGTAGGAATATCTCTAATTTTAAGTGTTACTATGTTTGCCGGGATGTTGCTGGACTACAATCCTGATTTCAAAGTAGAGGCTTTTTGGAGATGGATTCATTTAGGTGCTTTTAATATTGATCTCGGTTTTTTAATAGATAATATTACCGTTACTATGCTCCTTGTAGTTGCCTTGGTATCTACTATGAGTCATATTTTTTCAATAAAATATATGGAAGGCGATCCTCTTTACTACAGATATTATGCTTTCCTCTCCCTGTTTACTTTCAGCATGAACGGTATCGTCTTGGCTAATAACCTTATGCTCTTGTACATGAGTTGGGAGTTGGTAGGACTGAGTTCTTTTTTGCTAATTGGATTCTGGTTTGAAAAAGATTCAGCTGCAACAGCAGCAAATAAAGCTTTTCTAACAAACCGAGTTGGTGATATTGGATTTTTTATCGGAATCATGATTATTTTTATGTCTATCGGTTCTGTAAGTTATGGAGATGTGTTTAATGGTGTTGCCAATGGTGAATTAATAGGGACACTTCTAACTATTGCAGGAATTGGTTTGTTTATGGGTGCTATGGGAAAGTCCTCTCAGGTTCCTCTTCATATTTGGCTTCCAGATGCCATGGAGGGGCCAACACCTGTTTCAGCCTTAATGCATGCAGCCACGATGGTCGCTGCGGGAGTATTTATGATGGTACGCCTCTTTCCTATAATGTCTCCAGACGCGTTGGTTTTTGTGGCTTACATTGGTGGAGTTACAGCTATTTTTGCATCTGTTATTGCTATCACACAAAATGACATAAAAAAAGTGCTGGCATATTCAACTGTAAGTCAGCTAGGGTACATGATAATGGCAGTGGGGACAGGTGCTTACATTGCTGCTTTTTTTCATTTGGTCACTCATGCTGCATTCAAGGCCAATTTATTTTATGGTTCAGGTAGTGTGATTCACGCTATGCACCATGCCCTACATAAAAAACATGATGATGAAACAGACCCTCAGGACATGCGAAATATGGGCGGATTAAAAGAAAAAATGCCGATTACACACAGGGCTATGTTCATTTCTACACTGGCTATTGCAGGAGTCCCCTTGTTCTCAGGGTTTTTATCCAAGGATGCAATTTTAGCTGGTACTCTATCTTTTGCAGTTCACCATCCTGTTCATTTTTTGCTTCCAGTTTTTGGTTTCGGTGCTGCTCTCATTACCGCGTTTTACATGTTCCGGCTTATTTTTATGACATTTTATAATGAACCGCAAAAGCCCGAATTAATTGATGATATTCATGAATCTCCATGGGAAATGACAACACCGTTGGTTATTTTAAGCGGTTTGAGTTTTTTCATTTTCTTCACTCTTCCTTACTTTAATCCTTTTTCAGGTCATGGTTGGTTTACGGATATTATTCATGCTAGGGATTCTTTAGTTCCTGGTACTATCACTGCTCATGAAATTGCTGAAGGAATCCATCACAGTCATTTACCTGCTATGTTTCTTTCTCTTTTTGTTGCAGGGTGTGGAATATTTTTAGCCTGGCAAATGTATTTAAAAAAGAGGTGGAGACCGGATTCGGTTTCTGAAAAATACAAAACGCTCTACCTGTTATCTTACAATAAATTTTATATTGATGAAATCTATTCCCGTTATCTATATACGCCGGTGCTAAAACTTGCGGATAGAATTGCATTCTTTGATTGGGAGATTTATGATAAGTATTTTATCAATGGTTTTGGTAGGGTGACAAATTGGCTGGCAAAACTCACCGGTAATGTTGACTATGAGGGAATTGATCAGGGTGTGGTAGACAGTTTTGGAAGAAATACCCGCAGAGCTGGAAAAATGTTGCGCTCTCTTCAAACTGGGAAACTGCAAACCTATATGTTATTTGCTCTAATGGGTGTGATATTTATTATGATTTTTCAAGTAATCTAATGGTCTGTTATTAATTTAATTATATTTAAGGTAAAGAAATGGAATACATTTTAAGTTGGTTGATTTGGTTGCCGGTGATTGGGATTGCAGTAATCCTGTTTATTCCCCGGGAAAAAGAATACATCATAAAAATGACCGCAGTTGTTACTACAGGAATTCAACTTGCTTTAGCGCTGTTATTGTGGTCAAAATTTGATTCAGGGTTAGGAACATTCCAATTTATAGAAAAAGCAGAATGGATACCATCCATCAATATTTTTTACTCCTTAGGAGTGGACGGTTTGAGTCTACCTATGGTAATATTAACTCCTCTTCTTAGTTTTTTGGCTGTATTTGTAAGTTGGAATATTGATAGAGCTGTTAAAGGATATTTCGCATTATTCCTCCTTTTAGATACTGGAATGATAGGTGTGTTTTTGGCGCTTGATTTTTTTCTGTTTTATGTCTTTTGGGAGGTGATGCTGTTGCCAATGTATTTTCTCATTGGAATGTGGGGAGGCCCCCAGCGTGAATATGCAGCTATCAAATTTTTTCTCTATACTTTGGTGGGCTCAGTCTTAATGCTTGTGGCTGTAATTGGGCTATACCTTAATTGTGGAAAAACCTTTGATATCCCCACGCTCATGGAAACTGCTCCAAATGCGTTAAACGGAGTCATGTGGTGGGGGTTTAGCGCTATCAAAATCATTTGGATCTTGTTGTTTATCGGTTTTGCTATAAAAGTCCCTGTTTTTCCATTTCATACCTGGCTCCCCTTAGCTCACGTAGAAGCGCCAACAGCTATTTCTGTAATTCTTGCTGGTGTGCTGCTAAAGTTAGGGGTATATGGTATGTTGCGAATTAATTATCCTATGTTACCAGATGCAGTGTTCTGGTTTTCAGGTGCCATGGCGCTCTTGGGATTGATCAATGTGATATGGGGAGCAATGTGTGCTTTGGCGCAAACTGATTTGAAAAAACTGGTTGCCTATTCCAGTATTAACCATATGGGTTATGCCCTGTTGGGGATGGCGGCAATTATTGCAGCCGGGGCAGTAAACGGAGGAAACCAGGCAGCTGCACAAGCTGGTTTGAGTGGTGCTGTGTTTCAGATGTTCAATCATGGAACTATTTCTGCGATGCTGTTTATATTGGTTGGTGTGGTTTATGACCGTGCCCACCATCGGGATATTGATGGGTTTGGGGGACTCGCAAAACAAATGCCGCTGTACGCAGGGGTGTGTATGATCGCATTTTTTGCAGGGCTGGGTCTTCCAGGTTTTTCAGGTTTTGTAAGTGAGTTTATGTGCTTTATTGGTGCTTTTCCTGTTTTTAAAGTAATCGTTATAATATCTACCATTGGTATTTTATTAAATGCCGCATATTTTCTCTCGGCATATAAAAGAATATTCTTTGGTGAGTTAAATGAAAAATATAAAGACATGCCTGAAATTAACCGAAGAGAGTTGCTTACAGTTATTCCGCTGGCAGTTATAACAATCTTGTTTGGAATTTATCCTCGTCCATTTTTGGATATTATTTCTAATACTATAGATCACCTTATTTATCAAGTAACCCAGATGGGAGGGTATGCTGGCTTTTAAGCGTCGCGTAATAAAACTGTATGAATAATCTTCAAAGTCTTTCCTATTATTTGCCAGAATTATTGTTGGTTGCCACTATTTTGGTGTCAGTTATAGCTGACTTGTTTTTGAAAAAAGAGAACTCTCATCAGGTTGGGCTCTGGATTTTAGGTGGTTTAATTGTTACTCTATTTTCATTTCAGTTCATTCCAAAAAATGATATTACAACCCTGTTCATGAATACGATTGCCTATGATCCATTTGCAAATTTTTTCAAAATCCTGGTGGTAATTGCAACCGGCTATATAATTCTAATTAGCAGAGAAAGTCATGAACTGTCAAACATTCGAGTTGGTGAGTATTATATGCTGTTGGGAATTATGGTATTTGGAATGTTTTTAATGGCCTCTGCGATTGATTTAATTATGGTATATTTATCCGTAGAAATTGTCTCCATCGTTTCATTTGTCTTGGCTGCGTATTTAAAGGATAGCAAGCTATCTAATGAGTCTGGATTGAAATATGTGATTTATGGTGCGTTTTCATCTGGTCTAATGCTGTTTGGTTTAAGCATTTTATTTGGGGTAACAGGCACAACAAAATTATTTGAAATTCGCTCTGTTTTAGGTAGCGCTGATCCTGATGCATTCCTAGCGGTTGTAGTTGCATCTGTTTTGATTTTAGCTGGATTTGGATATAAAATATCTGCAGTACCCTTTCATTTCTGGACACCGGATGTTTATGAAGGTGCGCCAACTCCAGTTACAGCATACTTATCTGTAGCTCCCAAAGCAGCAGGGTTTGCTATCCTTCTGAGGTTTTTTAATGATTCTCTTTCAAATGGCGGAGTTTTAGAAAACCTTGATTTTGGGTACACGGGACTCCCGTGGCCACAGCTATTGGCAGTTCTATCATTGATCACCATGACATTAGGAAATATTGTTGCGATTCAACAAAAAAGCGTCAAACGGATGTTGGCTTATTCAAGTATTGCTCATGCTGGTTATATGCTGATGGCAACACCACTTCTTTCGCGCGATGGGATTTATGCTATACTGATTTATTTGGTTATGTACCTATTTATGAACTTGGGAGCGTTTTTAGTGGTAATTGCTGTTAAAAACCAGAAAAATGGCGGGGAATCATTTGAAGATTTTAAAGGATTGGGTTGGGAAATGCCACTTATGGGTGGGGCCATGACTTTATTTATGATTTCCCTTACTGGACTCCCGCCCACTGCTGGGTTTATAGGCAAATTTTATGTGTTTTACAGCGTTCTAAATGCCGACCCCTCATTTTTCTGGCTTGTATTTGCTGGTGCAATAAATAGCGTGATATCTCTTTATTATTATGTTAGGGTCATCAAAGTTATGTATCTGGATGGTAACCGAAAAGAGACGATTTCTACACCAACAAAAATGACCACTGCTCTGCTTTTAGGTACAGGGTTGCCGACCTTGATTTTTGGGGTGTATTGGTCGCCCATCGCAAATTGGGTGGAAAGTTCTATGCACTTTCTTTTTCACACAATTTAATGCAAAATAAATGATTTTTATTTAAGCAGATGAATATCACTATAAGAAGAGGCCATGACATACAAATAGTCGGTGCCCCTTCTAAGCAAATATTACATATTTCGAATCCCTCAAAAATTGCAATTATGCCTGTTGAATTTAGAGGAGTTAAGCCCAAATTACTTGTTGAGGAAGGTGATTCTGTAACAAAAGGTTCTCCCTTGTTTTTTGATAAATCTAAACCAGATGTTAAGTGGGCTTCGCCGGGTGGAGGTAAGATTAGTCAAATTCAATTTGGACCAAGAAGAGTCTTGGAAAAAATTGAAATTGAGCTAGATAAAGATGAGGCTCAGGATCCAAGTGTGTCGTATACCCAAACTGAAATTGAGAATTTATCATCTGATAAAGTACTTGATACAATATTATCTTCGAATCTGTTTCCCCTCATTCGGCAGAGGCCATTTAATAAGATAGCAAACCCGTCAGATACCCCCCGGAACATATTTATTTCAGCTATAAACACTGCACCTTTAACTGTAGATCTGGAATTAGTTTTAAAAAATAAGATTGAACAATTTCAAGCGGGAATAACAGCTCTCACTAAATTAACAAAAGGCAATGTTTATCTTTGTATTAAATCAAACTCAATTTTGAGTGAAATAAGAGGAGCAAAAAAAGTAAATGTTTCAGGTCCCCATCCTTCGGGGAACGTGGGTATCCAAATTCATAAAATAAAGCCCATAAATCCTGGAGATATCATCTGGAGTATAAATGCTCAAGATGTAGTAGTTTTTGGAAATCTATTCCTCAATGGTATTTATGATCCATCCAAAGTAATTACCGTTGCCGGGCCGGGCGCAACTAACCCCGTTCACGTTAAAGCCAGAACAGGGTTATCATTACAATCTTTACTGTATGAACACATTGATGAAGAGCCAGTTAGAATTATTTCTGGTGATGTTTTAACAGGGAAGGAAATGATGAAGACCGGATTCATTGGGTTTTATGATTCCACGGTCTCAATTTTACCTGATACCGTAGAGAGAGAGTTTTTGGGGATGTTGAATCCGGGAAATAAAAAAAATAGATACAGTCTTTCATCAGCATTTATGAAATTGGGTAATGCAGCATTTAGATTTAATACATCTCAAAATGGAAGCAAGAGAGCAGTGGTTCCGCTAAACGCTTGGGAAAAAGTCCTCCCTATGGATATTTATCCTAACGAACTGTACAGAGCTATACTTGCCAGAGATGTCGAAGAAATGGAGCAATTAGGGATTTGGGAGTGTGACGATGAAGATTTTGCTTTGTGCTCCTTCTCGTGTCCCAGTAAAATTGACGTGGGCTCTGTGATTCGCCAGGGGCTGGATTTAATTGAGGCCGAAGGATAATGAACTGGCTGTTAAATACTCTGTTAAAAATAAAACCAATGTTTGAAGAGGACGGGAAGTTTTACCGTCTCTTTCCGTTATATGAAGCTACAGAAACCATTCTCTTCAGTTCAGACGAGAGAACAAAATCCGGCCCACATATTCGAGATAATCTGGATATAAAGAGAGTAATGATCTTGGTTGTGATTTCATTGATTCCATGTTATTTCTTCGGAGTATTAAATATTGGTTACCAATCTGCTGTTGCTATGGGAGAATCAAGATTATGGTGGGAGAATGCAATCGTAGGAATAAAAACAATTTTACCAATTATCGCTGTTACATTTATAGCAGGTGGATTCTGGGAGATATTGTTTGCTGTAATCAGGAAACATGATATTTCAGAGGGATTTTTGGTTACCTGTGCGTTGATTCCTCTTTTAATGCCTCCCACAATTCCTCTTTGGCAGGTAGCCCTTGCTACATCTTTTGGGATTGTAATCGGAAAGGAGATATTTGGAGGAGTGGGGATGAATATTTTTAATCCAGCTTTGGTAGCTAGAGCGTTTATATTTTTTGCATATCCCAGCAAAATATCTGGAGATAAAGTGTGGCTCATTGGGCCTGACGGGTATACTGGTGCTACTGCTCTGGGAGTACCTGCTGCAGTTGAAAATGAAAATGCAGTTTCACTGTTAAATGCTGTCAGTCAGTTTGATTATTCGTGGTGGAATATGATAGTAGGGTGGATTCCAGGTTCTATTGGAGAAACCAGTAAAATCATGATTATTTTTGGTGCAATTTTTCTTATTCTCACAGGGATTGCATCTTGGAGGGTTATGTTGGGTGCTATCTTGGGATTAATGACAACCGCACTGCTTTCCAATCTTCTTTCTCCATATTCAACGAATTCCATGTTGACTATTCCACCTCACTATCATTTAGTTATGGGTAGCTTTTTGTTCGGAGTAACATTTATGGCAACCGAGCCTGTCACGGGGGCACACACTGATACAGGTAGATGGATTTACGGTTTTTTTATCGGTTCACTAACTGTTATTATCCGTGCTATTAATCCTGCTTATCCGGAAGGAGTAATGTTAGCAATACTATTGATGAATTCATTTGCTTCGCTTATAGATTATTTTGTCATTCGTAGTAATATTAAAAGGAGAATGAAGCGCTATGCGCAGTAATTCTTACACCCTCACGTTTATTTCTGCTGTTACCGTTGTATTGGGATTTTTTCTTTCCTTAGCAGCTGAATCCCTAAGAGAAAAACAGGAAATTAATGTGCAATTAGATATGAAAAAAAATATTTTAACTGCTTTAGCTTTTGAACAAAACCCAAGCCGCCCTTGGACTTCAATAGAGGTTGAAAACCTATTTAAGAAATCAGTGAGAGATAATAAAATTGATAAAAACGGGAATTTAGTTAAAAAATCTTCTGAAAAATCTAAGTCAAAAAGTGAGCAGAAAGGATTTACACTTTATGAGAAAATAATTAATGGCAAGGTGGAAGGCTATGCAATTCCTATTTCAGGAAAAGGACTGTGGTCTACTCTTTATGGATATTTGGCTATTGAGCCAGATGGCCGGTCTGTGAAGGGGATTACATTTTATGCCCACAAAGAGACCCCTGGCCTTGGCGGTGAGGTAGAAAAGCCATGGTTTAAAAATAATTTTATTGGAAAACAATTTGTAGATGAAGAAGGGAATCTTACAGGTATTCAAGTCGTTAAAGGCAAGGTCGCAGTTGATGATCCTAAAAAAAATCACAAAGTTGACGGGATATCAGGTGCAACCATGACATGTAAGGGCTTAAATGAGTTTCTTAAAAAAGACCTAGAAAAATATGAGCCTTTTTTTAAACAAATTAGAGCCGGAGTATAATTCAGGTGGGATTGTTATCTAAAAAATCAAAGCAGGTTCTTTCTGACCCGCTTATGGGTAATAACCCGATTACACTTCAGGTACTCGGAATTTGCTCTGCGCTTGCTGTGACTGTTAAAATGGATACAGCTGTAGTTATGACCTTGGCTGTTATAGGAGTTCTATCAATTTCTAATACTGCAATAGCTGTCCTGCGCAATCTCATCCCTGGGAAAGTTCGTATAATTGTTCAACTGTCTGTTATCGCTTCCTTGGTTATACTTGCAGATTTAATTCTCAAAGCTTATTTTTATGATATCAGTAAACAACTTACCGTATTTATCGGATTAATCATTACCAATTGTATCGTTATGGGTAGAGCTGAAGCTTTTGCTATGCAGAATTCTCCTGGTAAAGCCTTTTTAGATGGGTTGGGAAATGCACTTGGATATGGGTCGATTCTTATCATGGTTTCCTTTTTTAGAGAATTACTTGGAAGTGGAACCATATATGGATATGAAATCATTCCTCAATCATTTTATGCGTCCGGATATGAAAACAATGGTTTGATGGTATTATCTCCGGGAGCTTTTATAATTTTAGGGCTCATTGTTTGGGTTCACAGGATTTTTGCCAATATTGAGGAAGAAAGCTGATGCTGGAACACTATCTCAGTTTGATGACCAAAGCTATTTTCATTGAAAATATACTATTAGCGTATTTTCTTGGGATGTGTTCATTTTTAGCTGTATCTAAACGAATAGATACTTCCATAGGGCTGGGTAAAGCTGTTATATTTGTTTTGACCATTACCGCACCTACTAATTGGCTTATACATCATTTCTTTCTTCAAAAAGGAGCTCTCAGTTGGGCAGGTTTTCCTGATGTGGATTTGAGTTTTCTGAATTTTATTGTGTTCATAGCAGTTATCGCTGCTATGGTTCAGTTAGTGGAAATGATACTGGACCGATTTTCTCCAACGCTCTATTATAACTTGGGTATATTTTTGCCTCTCATTGCTGTCAACTGTTCTATTTTCGGTGGTTCTCTTCTTTTAGTGGAACGTGATTATACACTTATGGAATCAACTGTATTTGGGTTCGGTTCTGGGTTTGGATTTTTCTTGGCTATTGTATCTATGGCGTCTATTCGGCATAGAATACGCTATTCCAACATCCCGCCAAAATTACGGGGACTGGGCATAACTATGCTTCTTACAGGACTCATCTCAATGGCGTTCATGGCATTTTCTGGAATTGACCTATAATGATTTTTACTTTATTATCAATTTTTGTTTTTACAGGTGTCATACTTGTTCTGGTGATGATTTTAAATTTAGCAGAGAGTCAACTGATTCCTCAGGGTGATGTAACAATCACAGTAAATAAAGATGATACAAAACAAATAAAAACCAGACCCGGCTCCACACTTCTTAGTGCGTTAGCTACTGATAAGTTGTATCTACCTTCCGCTTGTGGAGGCGGTGGAACCTGTGCTATGTGTAAATGTCAGGTTATAGAAGGGGGCGGAGAAATACTTCCTACTGAAACAGGATTTATAAATCGTTCTATGGCAAGGGACAATTGGAGATTAGCTTGTCAGGTAAAGATAAAGGAAGATATGAAAATTCATGTACCTGAGGAAATTTTCAGTATCCGTAAGTGGGAGTGTACAGTAATCTCCAATAAAAATGTTGCTACATTTATTAAAGAGTTAGTTCTGAAACTTCCTGAAGGGGAAAATTTGGATTTTAAAGCAGGAGGCTACATACAAATTGATATTCCTAAATATGATAATCTAAGTTTCAGTAATTTTGATATTGCAGATGAATATCACCCAGACTGGGATAAATACAAAATCTGGGAAATGGTCGCAAACAATGACGATGATATTTTCAGAGCATTTTCAATGGCGAATCACCCTGCTGAAGGTAACAGAATGATGTTAAATGTAAGAATTGCAACTCCTCCTCCAGCGCTGTGGAATGATGTCCCTCCAGGAATTGCATCCTCCTATATATTTAATTTAAAAGCAGGAGATAAGGTAACCATATCAGGGCCTTTCGGCGAATTTTTTATAAAGGAAACAGACCGGGAGATGGTTTACATTGGAGGGGGTGCGGGAATGGCTCCAATGCGGTCTCATTTATTTCATTTATTTCATACTCTCAAAACCAATAGAAAAGTATCTTTTTGGTACGGAGCTCGTTCATTAAGAGAGTTGTTTTACGATGATGATTTTAAACAAATCCAGCAGGCATTCCCAAATTTTCGATATCAGGTTGCCATGTCCGAACCCATGCCAGAAGATAAGTGGAGCGGTCCGACAGGTTTTATACATCAGGTATTACACGATGACTATTTGAAAGATCATGAAGATCCTACTGAAGTAGAATATTATATGTGTGGTCCACCACTAATGATTAGCGCTTGTGAAGGAATGCTGGACGGTCTTGGAGTAGAGCCGGAAATGATTGCCTATGATAGCTTTGGATAACCTAATTCTGAAACTATTAATTTTAAAAGCCCGACTGTTGTTGGGCTTTAGTATTATTGGAATATTGGGTTGCGAAAATAAAACCCAGACATTTGAACTAAACGGATATACCATGGGAACAACTTATTCAGTTGTCTATTTACAGAATCAGTATTTTGTTGAAAAAGAAGTCCTTCAACAACAAGTTGATTCACTCTTAAATAAACTGAACCTACAGATGTCAACCTATATTGAAAACAGTGAAATATCTCAGTTTAACAGTTTAAATGAAAAACGAACGTTTACACCCAGTTCAGAATTTTTTGAGGTTGTTTCAAGGTCTCAGAATATATCTAATCAAACACGAGGTGCATTTGATATTACTATCATGCCATTGGTTAACCTTTGGGGATTTGGTCCGGGGTTCAAAAAAAATATTTCTGTTCCTAAAAAAGATGAAATTGATGAGATTTTGAAAAATTCAGGGTTCAAAAATCTTATTGTATCGCATAATTCAATCAGCAAGAAAACCCCATCATTAAAAATAGATTTAAATGCAGTCGCTAAAGGATTTGCGGTGGACTGTGTCAGTGAATTATTAGAAAAATGGAAAATTAGAAATTATCTTGTTGAAATTGGAGGTGAAATAAGGTGTTTGGGGGCCAACTCTGAGGGCAACTTTTGGACTATAGGAATTGATAAGCCGATAAGTGAAGCCAATTCCCAACGAAAAATCGAATCAATTTTAAAGATTTCAAACTCAGCAGTTGCTACATCAGGTGACTATCGAAATTTTTTTGAGGACAACGGTACGATTTACTCTCATATTATCAATCCATACACAGGTTACCCCGTGAAAAATAGGGTGGCATCTGCAACGGTTATAGCTCCATTTTGCACCGAAGCTGATGCATGGGCAACAGCACTGCTTGTGATGGGCGAGAAGGGTATTGAAAAAATAGAGAATTTAGAGGGCTACGAAGCAATCTTATATATTCGGAAAGAAAATAAATTTCAAAAAATAATGACCTCAGGCATTAATAGTATTATGCTTAACCCGTAAGTTAGGTTTATGATGATTCTGTACATTTTTTTTTATCTCCTTTGCAAAGGTCACAACCATCCGGGTTCCCTCCACAGGATCCTGCTAGGGGTTGACCTCTGAAAATAACCCCAATAGAAAGACCTAAAATAGAAAGACCTAAAATGCTAATCACTAGAACTGTATTCATAATTCAAATTAAGATAAAAACAAAAAATTTTCAATGGAAATAGATTAATCTATGAATAATATTCACATATTGATTTTAGCATTAAATTAAATAATTCTATTCCCCTTAATTAATTGTATCGAAAATTATTGATTATATTAGCTGGGATTCCTTCAGGTTTATTAGCCGCTAGTGAGGGAACATTCCATTTAGATGGAACTCAGCTATCGATTTGGTGGGTTTTTCCATTTGTAGGAATTTTATTATCTATTGCTATTTTCCCCTTAATCAGTAGCCACTTTTGGCATCGGCATTTTGGTAAAATTTCACTTTTTTGGGCATTATCATTGCTAATTCCTATGATTGCATCAGAAAAGATTGGATTCAAGCTTGCCCTCTATGAAGTTCTTCATGTGACTTTTTTAGAATATATTCCTTTTATTCTTCTTTTGTTATCCCTTTATACAATCTCTGGAGGGATCCAATTAAAAGGGAGCCTTATTGGCTCTCCAAGAGTTAATGTTCTAATACTTCTAATTGGTACAGTTTTGGCTAGCTGGATGGGAACTACAGGAGCGGCTATGCTTCTTATTCGACCTTTGCTAAGGGCAAATTCGTGGCGGACCCATAAAGTACACGTCATCGTATTTTTTATTTTTCTTGTAGCAAACATTGGTGGTTCTTTGACCCCCCTGGGAGATCCACCATTATTTTTAGGTTTTCTTCAGGGGGTTGATTTTTTTTGGACCGTCAAAGCCATGTTTTTCCCTATGGTATTTATGGTAATTATTTTGATTGTGATGTTTTTTATAATTGACAACTATTACTACCGCAAAGAAGTGAATTCTCCCCCCAAAGAAGATTCAACATCCTTAGGAATTGAGGGAGCATTTAACCTTCTACTTATTTTAGGGGTTATTGGTGGCGTATTGCTGAGTGGATTTTGGAAATCAAATATATCTATTACCGTTTATCACATACAGGTTGAACTTCAAAATATTTTTAGAGATTTAATTTTGATATTTTTGACTGGTGTCAGTTGGAAAATGACATCTAAAAAGATTAGACAGGAAAATGAATTTACCTGGTTCCCTATTGAAGAAGTTGCAAAGTTATTTGCGGGTATATTTATTACAATTATTCCTGCAATTGCCATTTTAAAAGCAGGAGCTTCCGGTGCTCTCTCCGCTGTTATTCACTCCGTTTCGGGTCCGCAAGGCCCCATAAATTACATGTATTTTTGGATGACAGGTTTTTTATCCAGTTTTTTGGATAATGCTCCAACTTATCTTGTATTTTTTAATACAGCAGGTGGAGACCCTCATACTCTAATGGGGGAATTGTATCAAACTCTACTTGCTATTTCAGCTGGAGCGGTTTTTATGGGGGCAAATACCTATATTGGTAACGCTCCTAATTTTATGGTTAAGTCTATCTCGGAAGAAACAGGAGTGAAAATGCCATCATTTTTTGGATTTTTTTTCAAATATTCTATACCGATTTTAATGCCCATATTTATTTTAATATCAATAATATTTTTCTAATGAGAATTACAAAAGTTACAACCAAAAAAGGCGATAGAGGAAAAACCCAGATGGGGAATGGGAATTTTGTTTCAAAGGCCAGCGTTGAAATAAATGTTTTGGGTGATTTAGATGAGTTATCATCTGTTTTAGGTTTAGTTAAATCCTGTAGCTCAAATAAAGATTTTAAAAGAGATATAGGAAAAATCCAAAATGACCTACTTAATTTGGGTGGGGAAGTGACCATGAATGGTGACAGCGTTCAATTGTTAAAGTCAGAGAGGCTAGAATTTTTAGAAAACGAAATCAAAACCATCAATGATGATCTAAAACCTTTGGAAGAATTTCTCCTTCCTGGTGGTAATGAATTATCTGCTCGAATTCACCATGCACGATCGGTTTGCCGAAGAGGAGAACGTTCATTAACTATACTTATAGAAAATAATCAAAGCCCGGAGCTGTGGCTTCAATACATGAATCGTCTTTCTGATTACTTATTTGTATTAGCACGGAAGTGCGATTCAGATAAGAACCAAAAAGAGCAGATGTGGGATCGGGGATAAATTATAAAATAAGGGGGAAATAAATTATTGGCTAGCATGGTGGTTTATTCGCTTTTATGCACTAAATTAATAATCTGTTTAATATATTGAAATGATGAATTTGGACCATGTTAAATCTATTTTAGAAGATGTAGGTCGGGTTGCCCTTACGACCCATGAAAATCCTGATGGAGATGGCTTAGGCTGTACGGCGGCTATGTATCAATATTTTCAGGATATAAAAAAAGATTGTAGAATTATTTTACCTTCTTCATTGCCATCAGAATATTTGTTTTTAGAAAAAGATTCAAAATTTGAAATATATTCAAGCGAATATATGGATTCATGGCTAAAAGATACTGATTTGGTGATTGTTTTTGATATCGGAGATAGACGACGATTAAAAAAAATTGGAGATGCAATAGAAAAATATGATATAAAAACCCTTAACATTGATCATCATCCATTAATTAATGATACAGATTTTTCATACAATCTTGTAGATGTAAATGCTTCTGCTACTGGTGAAATTGTATATGATATATTAGAACAGTGTTTTTCCCACCCAATGTCAAAAGAGATCTGTCAAGGTATTTTTACTGCTATTATGACTGATACGGGTTCATTTAGATATAGTAACACCAACATACATAGTCATGAAATTGCCATAGAATGTTATAAAGCAGGTGTGAATGCTAGCTATATTTATCAGCAGATATATGAGGCTAGCTCAAGATGTCGTGTTAAATTGTTGGGAGCAGTCTTGCAAGACATTAAGTATGAATTTGATGGTGAGTTTGCCTGGTTTATAGTGGATGCAAATAAGCTAATGATTTGCGATGCAAGTGCAAAAGATGTAGAGGGATTCTCCGATTTCGTTCGGACAATTAAAGGTGTAGAGATAGCGTTAATGATTTTGGAGACAGGTCAGAATAGGTGCAGAATAAATTTGAGATCGAAAGGGAAATATTCAGTAAATAATATAGCAAAAGCGCTTGGTGGTGGAGGACATCCGTTTGCAGCTGGAGCAAAAATCAGTAAATCTGTAGAAAAAGCATCTCCTCAGATTCTAGAAGTTGTGAGGAATTCTATTCCACTACAAAAGGAAACATTATAGTGAAAGTGTTTGTAGCCAAAGATGCAGGATATTGTTTTGGAGTCAGAGACGCAGTAAATCTGGCCTATAAGACCACAGAGAAATACGGAAATGTATTTATGCTGGGGGATATTGTTCATAATGAAAATGTTGTCAAAGATTTAAATGAATCTGGGACAAAAGTTGTTCAAACTCTTGATGAAATTCCAAAAACTGAACCAGTTTTATTTCGAGCTCACGGCACAGCAACTGAAGTTTGGGAAAAAGCAAAAGAAAAACAAATGAATATCATTGATGCAACCTGCCCCCTTGTGCGTGAAATTCATGATGAGGTGATTAAGCTTGAACAGGAGGGTAGGCGGATTATTGTTATTGGTGACCATGGACACGATGAAGTGGTAGGAATTACCAGCCAGATTAAAGATTCAATTGTGATTGAAACACCTGAAGAAGCAGAAGGTCTGAGAAAAATGAAAAAGGCTGGTGTCGTAAGTCAGTCAACTCAGACGATTGAAAATGTGCAAAATATTATAAATATACTTATGACTAAGGTGTTTGACCTTCGATTTGTGAACACAATTTGTTTTCCTACTAAAAGAAACCAGGATCAGATTAAGCAGCTTGCGGATATATGTGACGTTATGTTGATTATTGGCTCATTTACAAGCGCAAATTCAAAGCGTCTTGCTCAGCTTTCAAAAGAAAGAAATGTCAATTCACATCAGATTACATCTGCGAAAGATATTGATTCTAAATGGTTTGATAGTGCAACATCTGTCGGTATATCAGCGGGAGCTTCAACTCCTGATAATCTTATTGAAGAAGTAGTAAAATGTGTAAATAATTTTAATACTGAAAAAGGAAAGGAATTGATATATGGTTAAAGGAAATTTTGATGTAAAGGTAGGCTTGTCAGAGATGCTCAAAGGAGGAGTTATCATGGATGTTATGTCTACTGAGCAGGCAGTTATAGCCGAAGATGCTGGTGCGGTTGCTGTGATGGCATTGGAACGTATCCCGGCATTAATTCGAAAAGATGGAGGCATTGCTCGAATGAGCAATCCTAAAATGATTCAAAATATTCAAAAGAAGGTATCAATCCCTGTTATGGCGAAATGTAGAATTGGACACTTTGCCGAAGCTCAAATATTGGAAGCACTTGAGGTAGATTTTATTGATGAAAGCGAAGTCCTTACGCCTGCAGATGAGGCTAATCATATTTGGAAACATGATTATAAAGCTCCGTTTGTATGTGGTGCGAGAGACTTAGGTGAAGCATTGAGAAGAATTGGAGAAGGAGCTGCGCTGGTTCGTACTAAAGGTGAAGCTGGGAGCGGTAATATTGTGGAAGCCGTACGGCATATGCGAAAAGTACAATCTCAGATAAAGGAACTTACAATTTTGGAAGAGGAAGAGCTCATGGCAGTTTCTAAATCTATGGGTGCGCCATTTAGTCTGGTGCAGCAGGTGGCAAAATTGAAGAAGCTTCCCGTTCCAAATTTTGCTGCAGGAGGAATAGCGACTCCAGCAGATGCATCATTGATGATGCAATTAGGCGCTGAATCTGTATTTGTTGGTTCTGGAATTTTTATGAGCGAAGATCCCCAATCTCGAGCAAAGGCAATTGTTGAGGCAGTAACATATTTTGATGACCCTCAAAAATTGGTAGAAACATCATCTAATTTGAAAGATGCCATGAAAGGGTTAGAAATGTCTGAAATTCCAGAAGGTGAGCGTCTTCAAAATAGAGGCTGGTAACTCGTAAAAATAAAATAATTTTCTGTGATATGAAAATAGGGATTTTAGCTCTTCAAGGAAATTATTCAAAACATGAACAGCTAGTTTTAGAGTTGGGCTGGGATTGTATTAATGTTAAATATTTAAATGATTTTTCCAGTATAGATGGGTTGATTATTCCTGGTGGAGAATCTACCACAATAACAAAACTATTGATTAAAACTAACCTTTTTCAGCAAGTTAAAGAGTTTGCAAAATCCTACCCTATTTTAGGAACATGTGCGGGACTTATATTAATGGGGACCATAGTTTCAGACAATAGAATTAATCCGCTTGGATTACTAAATATAAAGGTGAACCGAAATGCATATGGAAGGCAAATTCACTCATTCACTGGTCCATTAGACATATTGGATAAATCTGAGCCATTAATGGGAACATTCATTCGTGCCCCAAAAATTTACAGTGTAGGTTCTCAGGTGGAAGTTATAGCAAATTATAAAGATGAGCCAGTTGCAGTTCGACAAGGAAAACACATTGGATTAACATTTCATCCAGAGTTAAATAGGGAACCATACTTCCATTTGATGGCATTTTCTAATCAGTACAAAAAAATATCCAATCCAGAAAATTTGACTGCTCATGTCCACTGATTTATTAAAAAATATTCATTCGCCTAATGATTTGAAATCATTAACCTTATCTGAATTGCAACAGGTGAACGATGAGTTGAGGCAATATATTATTTCTACTATAACTGAAATTGGGGGCCACTTAGCACCTACTTTGGGAGTAGTTGAACTGACCACCGCCCTCCATTATGTGTTTGATACACCTAATGATAAAATTGTATGGGATGTAGGGCACCAGGCGTATGCTCATAAAATATTGACAGGTAGGTTTAAACAGTTTAAATCAATAAGACAGTATAAAGGCTTGAGCGGATTTTTAAAGCTTGCTGAAAGTGAATATGATGCTTTCGGAGCAGGACATGCCTCCACATCAATTTCTGCAGCTTTAGGCATGGCAGTTTCAAGGGACCATCACAACAAAGACTTTCTAGTTGCTGCAATTATGGGCGATGGTGCAATGACAGGAGGCCTTGCTTTTGAAGGACTAAATAATGCTGGATTAAGACGAAAACAATTTTTAGTAATTCTCAATGACAATGAGATGTCCATATCTCCAAATGTTGGTGCTCTAAATACATATTTAAATCGTTTGGTTACAAACCCACTGTACAATCGTATCCGTGATGAAATATGGAACTTAACTGGCTCCCTGCCACTAGGAAAGGATGTTACTAGAAAATTTATCCGTAAATCTGAAGAAAGTCTTAAAAATATGTTGGTTCCTGGAATATTATTTGAAGAGCTTGGATTTAGATATTTTGGACCACTGGATGGACATAATTTAAAAGAATTGGTTCGCACATTGAAAAGTTTGAAAAATTTAAAAACACCAGCGCTATTACACATTCTGACTAAAAAAGGAAAAGGGATGGTATCCATGAATAATGAAAACCGCGAATATTATGATGATGCGGTAAAATTTCATGCTGTAAAGCCAAACGGGAAAAAACCTAAAGAGAAAATTTCAAGTAAAGCTGCCCCTGCATTCCAAGATGTGTTTGGATCCTTAGCATGTGAAATCGCTAGAAACAGGGATGATACGGTTTGTATTACGGCTGCCATGAAGGAGGGTACGGGGCTGGTGAATTACGCAAATGAATTTCCAGATCGTTTTTTTGATGTTGGAATTGCAGAAGGGCATGCTGTAACCTTTGCTGCAGGCTTAGCAACTCAAAACATTCGTCCTATAGTTTCAATTTATTCTACATTTTTACAAAGAGCTTATGATCATATTGTGCATGATGTAGCTATTCAGCATTTGCCTGTGATTTTTTGTATGGATCGTTCAGGAATTGCAGGTGAGGATGGCCCTACGCATCATGGAGCATTAGATATCGCATATATGAGGTGTATTCAAGATATGATTGTATCAGCTCCTAAAGATGGTAATGAATTTAGATATTTACTCTATACAGCATTAGAACAACACAACCGTCCATTTGCAATTAGATATCCAAAATCTACATCTTTTAATTTTGATAAGAGTGGACAGGTAGAATTATTACCTATTGGTAGTTGGGAGACACTCAAACAGGGTAAGGATATAGCTATTTTAGCTGTAGGTTCTATGGTAAATCACGCGATGAATGCTGCGATTAAACTTGATGAAATAGGGATTTCATGTGAAATCATAAATTGCCGTTTCATTAAACCAATGGATATAAATTGTTTGAATGATCTTGCTTTTCGTTTTAGATACTTTCTAGTAGTGGAAGAGGGAGTAAAAACAGGTGGATTTGGAGAGGGGATATCAAGTTTCCTTGCACAACAGTCTAACCATAATTATAAGGTAGAACAATTATGTTTACCAGATTCATTTGTTGAACATGGTCCACGGGATATTTTACTTGAACGACTAGGACTATCAGAAAACGGTATATTTAACGCAGTGAAAAAGGCTATAAAAAAAATCTCCGTCAGTATGTAATGAACTCAGCAGTTTTGGCATTGACAGGATTAAGTTTATTTGGTCTTGGTTATAAATTTTATTCTCGTTTTCTCGCAAATAAAATTTATGGATTAAATCAAATAAAATGTGGGGTCCCATCTCATTTATATAAGGATGGATTAGATTTTGTCCCTACAAAAAAGCATATATTATTTGGCCATCATTTCACTTCTATAGCAGGTGCCGCTCCTATTATTGGACCCTGTATTGCTGCTTTTTGGGGATGGCTGCCAGCATTTTTGTGGGTAGTTTTTGGAACAATATTTATTGGTGCAGTTCATGATTTTGGAGCGTTGGTGATCAGTGTTAGGGAAAAGGGTCGTTCTATCCCTCGGATTTCTGAAACAGTTATAAATGCTCGATGTAAATCAATGTTTCTTATTTTTGTTTTGATGCTTACTTGGCTTGTTTTGGCGGTATTCTCAATGGTCATTGCAAATTTGTTTGTTTCTGTTCCTACAGCTGTCCTCCCAATTAATATTGAAATACTAATGGCACTAGGAATGGGTTGGCTCATTTATAAAAAAAAATCTAATACTCTCATTCTTTCAATAATTGCTCTGGGACTACTTTACGTTTTCATTTGGGTAGGGATACAATTCCCTTTATCTTTTGAAATATTTGATTTATCAATAAACAGTCAGACAAATCTTTGGATTACCCTTTTGCTAATTTATGCCGGCATAGCAAGTTTATTACCAGTTTGGTCCTTACTTCAACCAAGAGATTTTATAAATTGCCATCAACTTATAGTTGGCCTATTACTAATTTACGGAGGACTATTTATTGCTAGACCCTTAATTGATGCTCCAATGATTCGTTTGACTTCAGATGGAGCCCCGCCAATATTTCCATTTCTGTTTGTTACCATTGCCTGTGGTGCTATCAGTGGTTTTCATGGATTGGTATCTTCTGGGACGACATCCAAACAAATTGATAAAGTAAAAGATACACGATTTATTGGATATGGTGGAATGTTAGGAGAAGGGATGTTAGCACTGGCTTCAACTTTGGCTGCGGTTGCGGGTATAGCACTGGTCAGTCAATGTCATCTTCCATCTATCGGATATGTTGAACAATTGAGCTGGGATTTGTATTATGACAGCTGGTCACATGCTACGGCAAACAAAGCTAAAGCGTTTGTCTTAGGAGGAGGAGCCTTTATCCAAAAACTAGGATTCACAAAAGAGTTTGCTCATACTGTTATGGCGGTTTTGGTCATTTCATTTGCGGCTACAACACTGGATACAGCCACACGGATTCAACGATTTATCATAACTGAATTAGCTGGTGGATTTTCCATACAATTATTCAGGAAGAGAATACCTGCTACTTTGTTGTCCATCCTTCCCGCTCTTTTTTTAGCGATGTGGACAGTCTCTGACCCGCTGACGGGAGAGTCTACCCAAGCTGGATGGGTATTGTGGCCCATTTTTGGTGCAAGCAATCAAATGTTAGCAGCCTTGACACTTTTAATACTTTGCCTTTATTTTTTTGCTGAACGAAAACCTATATTACCATTGTTTATTCCTTTTGTATTTATCACAGTCATAACTTTATTGACTTTATTTATCAAAGCAGGAACATTTATACATACAAATTTGTTATTATTTACACTTAATATACTACTTATTGGATTAGTCTTTTGGATGTTGGTTGAGGGGAGTATAGCATATTTTAATCAAAAAAACGCTTTTCAATCGGAATAATTATGAGTGAACAATTACAACTATTTCAAGACGCTAAAGAGGAATGGAAAACAGAATCTGATTCTTCCAAAATACGACCCTATAATTTTGATACGGTTAGTGGGGAGCAAGTGAGTTTACTCTATCATCCTGATTCAAATGAAAATAAGTATTTAGAAAAATTAGGCTTCCCTGGACAATTTCCATTTACCCGTGGTATTCATTCTAACCTATACAGAGGCAGGTTATGGACGATGAGGCAGTTTTCGGGATTTGGGACACCAGAGGAGACCAATGAAAGATATCATTTACTGCTTTCTCAAGGTCAGACAGGTTTGTCAGTTGCATACGATATGCCTACACTTATGGGATATGATCCAGACGATCCAATGGCAGAAGGAGAAGTTGGAAAATGTGGAGTTAATGTTGCATGTCTTCTAGATATGGAGCGCTTGTTCAAAGGAATTGATTTAGGAAAAATATCTGTCTCCCAAACCATAAATGGTCCGGCTATGATTCTACTGGCTTTTTATATTGCAGCTGCAGAGAATCAGGGTATCAACCCAAAACAATTAAGGGGAACACTTCAAAATGATATTCTGAAAGAGTTTATTGCTCAAAAGGAATGGATTTTTCCTCCTGAACCGTCTATGCGGATTATTACAGATATGATACAATATTGTACAGACTATATGCCTCAATATAATACAATCTCTATCAGTGGTTATCATATTCGGGAAGCTGGTTCCACTGCCGCACAAGAGTTAGCATTTACCCTTGCAGATGGATTTACATATATAGATTATGCCATTCGTTCAGGTCTGGATGTGGATGATTTTGCCCCGAGGTTATCTTTCTTCTTTAATTCTCATTTGGATTTTTTTGAGGAGATTGCTAAATACAGAGCAGCTCGTAGAATCTGGGCTCGTAGATTAAAAAATATTTATAAAGCGAGAGACCCAAGGTCTTGGAAGCTGAGGTTTCATACTCAAACAGCGGGATGCACGCTTACTGCTCAGCAGCCAGAGATTAATATTGCAAGAACAGGATTTCAAGCAATGGCTGCTGTGTTAGGCGGAACTCAGTCTTTGCATACAAATTCCATGGATGAAACTCTAGCATTACCTACTGAAAAAGCTGCCCAAATAGCTCTGAGAACCCAGCAATTAATAGCTTATGAAACTGGTCTCGCGAATGTGGTTGATCCATTGGGAGGCTCATGGTATGTGGAGTCATTAACAGATAAAATGGAAGAAGAAGCTGAGAAATATTTTCTCAAAATTGATGAGTTAGGTGGAGTTGTTCCTGCAATTGAAGATGGATATTTTCAGCGTGAAATAGCAAAAGCGGCTTCAGATTATCAGAGAAAGATAGATTCAAAAGAGAGAGTTGTGGTAGGGGTAAATGAATTTGTCAATAAAAATGAAGAAATTGAGATTCCTATTTTGACCATAAGTGGTAATGCTCAAAAACAACAATCTTATAACCTTAAAAAAATGAGGGAGAGTAGAGATACTAAAATCCTGCAAAAATCATTAGATGAGGTTACGCAAGCCTGTAAAAATGGAAATAATCTTATGCCTCCTATCATTAATGCTGCACGTTCACTTGCAACATTAGGAGAAATTGTTAGGGCAATGAAACCCCACTTTGGTGAATGGGTAGAAGGGTCAGTATTTTAATTTATAGGTAATTATTATGTCACCAGGAAGAAAAAAATTTACTGTAATGATTTGTGGAATAGCATGTGTCATTATTTTTTGGGTGTATTGGGTATCTTCTGGAAAAATAGGAGATGAATCTGGGTTAATCCAATTTTTATCAGTTGAGCAATTAAAAGCTCATCCAATTGAAAAAAAAGTCAAACTGGGAGGAGTTGTAAAAACCGGCTCCATTCGGATATCCGAAAAAAACAAACTTGATGTAGAATTTCTTTTAAAAGAAGGGGAAAATGATTTACCTATAAATTACAATGGTGTTCGTCCGGATCTGTTTAAAGATGAAGCTGAAGTTATTGTTACAGGTATATATACTGATGGAGTATTTCAAGCAGAAAATCTTCAGACAAAATGCGCTTCCCGATATGAGGGTGATTTAAGAACTGAAGCTGCATACGAACTGGAAAAACTATGACCCCTATCGTTGGGAGTATAACATTAAACCTGGCTTTTGGATTTTGTATTCTATCAACGTTCCTTTTTTTAATTTATCAAAAAAAAGGAGATAGCCGCCTTTACCATGTGAGCAGAAACATGGTTATTGTTGTTAATGTGTTAAGTTTATTAGCAACGATAATTCTTATTAGATTACTGGTAGTAAGTGATTTAAATGTAGATTATGTTGCGCATTATACTTCCCTAGAAACTCCATTTTTTTATAAAATTACTGCATTATGGGCTGGGCAGTCTGGTTCACTCTTATTCTGGCAAGCTGTATTATCTGTTTATTGTTTAATTGTTGTATTCCAAAATAAATCCCGACACATACGCTATATGCCATGGGTGTTCATCTCCTTGAACTGTGTGCAGCTCTTCTTCCTTTGCTTGACGAACTTCATAACAAATCCGTTTAAACCAACAGAAACAGATTTTACTTTACTAAACGGTTTGGGATTAAATCCTCTACTTCAAAATGTGACTATGGCAATTCACCCACCTACACTTTATTTGGGTTTTGTGGGATTTACAATTCCTTTTGCATTTGTTATAGCAGGACTTTTGAATGGAAATTCAAATCCATTATTGTTAAAGACCATCCGAAAGTGGACACATGTAGCGTGGTTTTTTCTTAGTTGTGGAATAATATTAGGTGGATGGTGGGCTTATCAGGAGTTAGGGTGGGGAGGTTACTGGGCTTGGGATCCAGTTGAAAATGCGTCTTTTATGCCGTGGCTAACGGGAACGGCATTTATTCATTCCATTATGATACAGGAAAAGAAAAACATGCTGAGAGTGTGGAATGTCATTTTAATAACGTTAACATTTGCACTAACTATTTTTGGTACATTTTTGACTCGTAGTGGTGTGATGTCTTCTGTACATTCATTTACAGCATCTTCATTGGGGCCTCTTTTTTTAGGATTTGTAATAATAATTCTTGTTGTCTCCATCAGCTTGCTTGTTTATCGTCTCCCCAAACTGAAAACATCAAAAAGGTTAGAATCTATAACCTCTAGAGAAAGTGGGTTTTTATTTAACAATGTTGTGTTTGTTGTTTTGTGTTTTACAGTATTCTGGGGGACTGTTTTTCCTGTCATTTCCGAAGCGGTAAATGGTACAAAGATTACGGTTGGTCCACCGTTTTTTAATCAGGTAAACACACCTATTGGTATCTTTTTATTGGGATTAACTGGGGTTGGGCCTTTGCTTGCTTGGAGGAAGACTTCCCTTAGCAATATGAAAAGGAATTTATTGATACCTTTATTATTTATGATAATATCATTTCCCATCCTCTGGTATTTAGAATATAAAAATTATGTTTTTATTACTTTGAGTTTAAGTGTTTTTGTTATTTCAGCAATATTAACTGAATTTATTCGAGGGATTAAAATAAGAAAAAATAAAAGCGGTGAAACTATACTTTTATCCATTATTAAAATGATTTCTCAAAATCGTAGCAGATATGGAGGATATATTGTTCATATTGGAATTGTATTTATGTTTGTTGGATTTACAGGGCATGCCTTCGATAAGGAAAAAGAATTTGGATTATCACCGGGACAGAGTGAACTCCTAGGAAGTTACCAGTTTGAACTGATAGAGATTGAAGAAATAGAGAGACCAAACCATCTTGCATGGATAGCAACATTGAAGGTTAGTGAGAATCAAGGGAAATACCTTACTCATTTATATCCAGAAAAACGAATATATTTTCATCGCTCTCCAGATGAAAGTAGACGTCAACCCCATAGTGAATTAGATATATACAGTCGTTTAAACAGGGATATCTATTCGGTTTTTAATGCAGTAGATATTGAAACTAATATTGCCTACTTTAAAATTATGATTAATCCTCTGGTACGTTGGGTTTGGATAGGTGGATGTGTATTGGCGATTGGTGCATTAATTGCTTTTAATCCAAGAAGAATACAAAAATAGTGGAAATAATATTTGTCATCATCATTTTTACTGCGTCAATTATTTTTGTTGTGCAACCCCTGTTTTTAAATGATGCTCAAAGTGAATCAAAATTATTTAATTCAGAAAGTCAACTTCAGGAAAAATCAATTCTTTATAAACAAATTAAAGAATTGGAATTGGATTATGATCTAGGAAATATATCGAAAGAAGATTTTAAACAGATAAGAAGCCAATTAAAAAAAGAGGTTTCAATAATTATTGAAACCTCATCTAGGTAAAACTAAGTTTAAAATAATGCTTAAAATTGAGAACCTTTCGAAATATTATTATCACAAGCCGGTTTTAAAAAATGTCACTTTAAAAATACGAAAAGGAGATGTTGTAGCGGTTATGGGCAAAAACGGTGCTGGCAAATCTACTTTATTAAAAATCGTATCAAGTTTAGTCATTCCCAATAACGGCACATTACAGCTTAATTCAGAGGATATAACTCCACATAATTATAAGATTCGAAAAGATTTACTTTATATGGGGCATGAACCGGGGTTTTATTCTGCATACACATGTGTAGAAAATTTATTGTTTTGTTCTAATTTATATAATTTGAATCAGCCTATTTCTGTAATTAATAAGGTGCTTGATCAGGCGGGATTAAAATGCATGAAAAATAAACCGATTCGATTTTTTTCCCAAGGGATGCTACAAAGATTGAAAATAGCGGCAGTCAATCTAATCCCATGGAAGCTTTTACTTTTTGATGAACCATTCAATGGATTAGATGGTGAAGGAAAGCAAATATTTAATTCAATGATATCGAATTGGAAGAGTCTCGGTAAGACCATGATATTTGTGTCACATAAAATTGACTGGGTTTTAAATACCTGCAGCAGGGTAATTGTATTGGATAACTCAAGTATTGTTATTGATAAACCAACTTCCATTGAACTTGAATCTGTTTTAGAAAATATTCTTTATAAGATGGTTCCAATTAAAGTTTTGAATAAATGCTAACAACTCTTTTAATTCACGAATTCAAAATAAACTTTAGAACAAAAGAAGCACTTTTTTCTATGTTATCATTCGGAATAGTTCTCATGGTTTCCTTTGTTTTATCATTTCAAATCTCAGAAAATAAAATACTATTTTTCCTTCCAGGATTTTTCTGGATTACGGTATTATTTGTGTCGGTGTTAGGAATTAACCGGATGTTTTCCCATGAATTATCATTTTGTGCTATTTCACTGTTGACTTCAGGACCAGTGAATAGGGGGTTGATATTTTTTTCTAAAACCATAATAGGAACTGTATACTTGGTAGTAGTTGAAATAGCACTTTTAGGATGTATATGGTTTTTTTTTCACATATCATTTTTTAACCAAGTGTATCTTTTCTTTGGGCTATTGCTAATTGGAAATTTTAGCATTATGGTGACTAGTGTTTTTATATCAGGATTGACTCTAAGTTCAAAAATGAGCAATGTGTTGGTCCCACTATTAGTATTTCCATTACTTTCACCTGTAATTATTTCTCTAACTAAATCTACCCTAGGAATCCTTCAAAATTCACCGTTTTCTGAAATCCAAGTTTGGGTTTTATTAGTTCTAACTTATTTTGTATTATTCACGCTTTTAGGATATGGTTTATTTGACTATTTAACTGAGGAATAATGCTGTTTTTTTCAAATAAGTATAGAATGCTCTGGTTTTTTGCAGTTTTGATACTATTCCTAATTAATTGTATCCTGATATGTTTTTACACTCCTATGATACCAGATCAACATTGGGCACAGAAAATATTTTATTTTCATGTACCTTCTGCGTGGATTGCATTCCTATCATATTTTATAGTCATGATTACAGCTATTCTTTTTTTATATACTAATCACAAACATTGGGATAATGTAAGCCTCGCTGCAGCAGAAATTGGGACATTGTTTACAGCAATTGTATTAATAACTGGTCCAATTTGGGCTCACCCTGTATGGGGAAAAGCATGGAGTTGGGAGCCACGTCTTACAACTACATTAATTTTATTTTTAATTTATATTGGATATTTTATGATAAGATCCTTTGGAGGTAATCCGGAAAAGGTATCCCGAGTGGCTTCTGTTCTTGGTATTATTGCTTTTGTGGATGTTCCTATTATTTATTTTGCTGTAGATATGTGGTCATCTGAGTTTCAATCCCATCCTCCTAGAACAGTGGTCGCTGAATCTAGCTCAGATATACAACTATACTTTTTATATTCTTTTTTTACTTTTATCTGTCTCTATGTACTTATGCTTAATTATAGAACTCATGTAATAAAATTAAGCGAGAAATATCAAAGATATGATATATAACTTCTTATTTAATTTTGCTGCATCTTTAGGAATCATTATCATATTGATTTTTATTTGGTTTTTTTATCAACTAAAAAAAGAAAAGTATTTTATTTTAAAATCTTCAGAGAATTATAGGGAGTAATTTATGAAGCGAAAAAATGTTCACGTTGTTGGTACAGGAACGATTGGAGAACCATTAATAGGACTACTTTGTGATTTTAGAGATAAGCTTGGGATTGACAGCATCACTTTCAATAAAAACACACCACTGATGTCTGATAAATCTAAGGTTACTGATCTGATTCGCCGAGGCGCAAGGCTTGCCGTGGATGAGTTGAAAAGTCAAGCATTTAAGGAAATGGGAATGGAAGCAGATTTTGAAACAGAAGAAGCAATTAAGAGAGCGGCTGTTGTTATAGATTGTACTCCCAAAGGTATAGGGCACAAAAATAAGGAAAAATATTATTCGAAGTTCAAGGACAGTGTAACCGGTTTTCTAGCTCAGGGGAGTGAAGATGGATTTGGTAAAAAATATGCTCGTGGAATTAATGATGTATCTTTGGAGCAAAGAGATCAATTTATTCAGATAGTTTCATGCAATACTCATAACTTATCGTGTATTACGAATACTTTAGCTGTTAGTAATGCCCCGGACAATTTGAAAGAAGGAATTTTTGTCTGTATACGGCGGGCTACTGATATAAGTCAGGCAACTGGCTTTATCCCCTCACCACAGGTAGGACCACATAGTGACTTAAGTTTTGGTTCCCATCATGCTAAAGATTCAGCAGCATTGTTCAATACATTAGATATGGATTTGAATTTATTTTCATCTGCTATGAAGGTCCCAAGTCAGTATATGCACATTGTTTGGTTTCATTTAAGGGTAAAGGAGCCGACCACATTGAATGAAGTTATGGATAAGCTTGAAGCAAATCCACTTGTTGCATTGACCGAAAAAGATATGACTAGCACAGTTTTTTCCTTTGGTAGAGATCATGGTCACTTTGGGAGAATTTTAAATCAAACAGTTGTGGTAGCTCAAACGCTCAATGTAAGGAATAATAATGAAATTACCGGTTTTTGTTTTACTCCTCAGGATGGGAATTCGCTTTTGAGTACAATTGCAGCGACAGAGTGGTTTATGTATCCGAGATCCTATGAAGATAAAATACAATGTATGTCTGAATATTTTTATGATTGGATTTAATTTTATTTTATATACTGGTGGGTTTTGAGTATTGTCATTGACTATGTCACTGTAGGACCTTTTCAGGAAAATACATTTTTTGTATGGAATAAGAATTCAGATTCTGTACTTTTGATTGATCCGGGAGATGACCCGGATACTATCCTGTTAAAAATTAAAAGTTTAAGTTTGAATCCGGTTGGTATTATTAATACTCACGCGCATTTAGATCACGTAGGTGCAGTCGCTGTGATTAAAGATGAATTTTCTGTTCCATTTTATCTCCACCAAGCCGAAAAACAAATTTTGGAACATTATCCTGATATGTGTAGTATGTTTGGAATAAAAGCCAGAAAAGCTCCTAAAGTAGATCATTGGATCAACGGAGATTGTGATATACAGATTGAAGAGTTTACTATTACATGTATAGAAACCCCTGGTCATACGCCTGGTGGTACAACTTTTTTAATTGAGGAAAACTGCTTTTGTGGAGACACCCTATTTGCTGGCTCAATTGGGAGAACAGATTTGCCTGGAGGGAATTATACAACACTTATGGAGTCGCTTAAGAAGATGAAAAACAGATTAAATCATGATTGGAACATTTTCCCAGGACATGGACCAAAAACAACCATGAAAAACGAATTGTATAATAACCCATTTTTAGTATCAATAAAGGATTGAAGCTGTTCAGCTTATTAGAATGATATGAAAGATTTACAGACTTGGTTCATGTATAATCCTCAACTTCGAAAGTTACTCCCATCTAATTCCCACATTCTGATTGCAATATCAGGTGGTATGGATTCGGTTGTCTTAACTCATTTATTTAGAAAAATCTATAGTGAATATAAATATAAACTAACTTTAGCACATATAAACCACAGTTTAAGAGACGATGCAAATAAAGACATGAAATTTGTATGTGATTTAGCAAAAGAATGGAATATTCCATGCGAAACTATGCAGCTAAACCCAAAGACAAAAGATAAAAACGAAAGTGTTGAAGCTTGGGCGAGAGAAAAGCGTTATCTTGCTCTTGAAAAAATAAGGAAAAAAGTACAGGCAGACTTCATTTGTACCGCTCATCATAAATCTGATCAAGCAGAAACTATTCTAATGCGATTAGCTTTAGGCACCGGAGGGAAAGGCTTAAAGGGTATTCGCAGTAAAACAGGAAATATTCGAAGACCACTTCTTCAATTTTTAAAAACCGAATTGATTGATTATTCTCAACAACATGGGCTATCATTCGTAGAGGATGAAACAAATCTAGATATAACTATACCAAGAAACTTCATTCGTCATAATATAATTTCTCCATGGAAAAAACAGTGTGACCATATTGAAAATGGAATTTTTAAAACGAGCAGTAATATTTCAGACCTTGTTGATGCTGTTTCATTTTCGGTTGAATATTTCTACAATAAATTTGTTAAAATTGAAAATGACCCCGAAGAAATCTCATTAATGAAAAGTGATATTAATTCCCTCCCGATACTTCTACAACTTCACCTTATAAAGAAATGTATAGGCCTTGAAAAATATCAGTGGAGACAACACAATTGGAATGACCTGAGGTCATTTTTAGTTAATTCAGAAACTGGAAATATTTTAGGGTTTGAATCTAATTGGAGAATCTTAAATAATCGGTCTCAATGGATACTTTTTAAAAGTAATGATAAACTAAAATCATCTTTTACGGTCTTTCCAAATGGGACAAGCTATTGCGGTGATTATATTATCAACTGGGAGTGGTTCAACCAACCAATTACAATAAGTAATAGAGACCCAAATTCAGAGTTTATTGATGGCTCGGTAATCGAAAATCGAAAACTTCAGCTGAGACCATGGCATTATGGAGATAAGTTCCAACCCTTAGGAATGGAAGGTCGGAAGAAGGTAAGTGATTTTCTTATCGATGAAAAAGTTAATCTTTATCAAAAATCTAATCAAATGGTACTTGCCGCAGACAACGAAATTGTATGGGTTTGCGGTTATAGAATCAGTGACTGGGTAAAAGTAACAACGAATACATTAAAACCTGCTAAAATAACCTTAGGACTGAATCGATGAGTGAGACAAAAAACATTCATGGATATGATCTTGCCCCTCTTTATTCTTTACAAGAAATCCGGAAAAGAGTTAAGCAATTGGGTGAGGAAATATCATATAATTTTCGAAATGAGATTCCAATTTTTATAGGTGTGTTAAATGGAAGTTTTATTTTTTTAGCGGATTTACTTAGGGAATTAAAAATTGACTGCGAAATGGATTTCATTAAACTATCTAGTTACAATAGAACCCATTCCACCGGAACCGTACATCTGTTAAAGGATATTTCAGCAGATATCACTGGAAGGCATATAATCATTGTAGAAGATATTATTGATTCCGGTCTCACCATTCGCTTTTTAAAAAACCGCTTGGAAGATGCAAGCCCCAAATCTATTACTACGGTATCAATGCTTTATAAACCAAATGTAGCAAAATTGGATTTTTCAATAGATTATATAGGTTTTGAAATCCCCAGTGATTATGTTGTGGGTTATGGTTTAGATGTAAATCAAAAACTTCGTCATCTCCCTGGGATATACAAGTTAGAAAATGATATTAAAAAATGAATAATAACAGAAAAAATAATAACAGAAAAGATAATCTAAAACAGAAAGAGAAATTCTCATCTGAAAATTCAGACAAAAAACAAAACAGTACTGTTAATCAACAGTTTCAGTGGAAACGTGCCGGAAAAACATCTCTAATCTGGGTAATGATAATTACAGCTGCTCTATATCTTTCAGGTATGTTTAGAGATAATGCTAAGAAAGAGCCCATATTACAATTTTCTCAATACATCGAATTTTTAGAAAATAAACAGATTGCTGAAGGGACTTTTGTTGATAATATATTTCACGGTACCCTAAAAACACCCCAATCAATTATAACCGATTTTGGTATCCAAGAAAATATTATTCATTTTCAGGTGGTACTTCCATTTATTGACCAAAGCGTAATGGATGAATGGAATAAATATGGTGTAGATTATAGTTTCAAAAAAGAAAGCATTGATTGGACAGGATATTTGTTAAATATGCTTCCCTGGCTATTATTAATAGCATTTTGGATTTTTATAATGAAGAGAATGCAAGGTGGAGCAGGTGGAATGAACAATGTGTTTAATTTTGGAAAGAGCCGTGCCAAAATATGGAATAATAATTTACAAAAAGTAACTTTCAAGGATGTCGCTGGTTGTGTAGAGGCAAAGGAAGAACTAAAGGAAGTGATTGATTTTTTAAAACATCCAAAACGTTTCAGAAAATTAGGAGCTAAAATTCCTAAAGGTGTGCTTCTTATTGGTCCCCCGGGGACGGGAAAAACATTGCTTGCTCGTGCAGTTGCAGGACAGGCAAATGTTCCATTTTTCAGCTTAAGTGGAGCAGATTTTGTAGAAATGTTTGTAGGGGTTGGTGCCTCAAGGGTGAGAGACTTATTTGAACAAGGTAAAAAGGAATCCCCTTGTATTATTTTTATTGATGAATTAGATGCAGTCGGACGCCAAAGAGGAGCAGGTCTTGGTGGCGGACATGATGAAAGAGAGCAAACCTTAAACCAACTATTGGTGGAACTAGATGGCTTTGAAAACAATCATAATATCATCGTAATGTCTGCTACAAACCGTCCTGATGTTCTGGATGCTGCTCTACTACGACCGGGAAGATTTGATCGTCAAGTGATTGTAGATGTTCCTGATGTAAGAGGAAGATTGGGGATTTTGAAAGTACATGCTAAAAATATTTTAATGAATAAACGTAAAGTTAATCTTGAAACGATTGCAAAAGGAACACCGGGTATGGTTGGCGCTGACCTTGCAAATATTGTAAATGAAGCAGCTTTGTTAGCAGCCCGTAAAAGGAAACGAGTAGTTGGTATGGATGATTTTGAGGATGCCATTGACAAAGTTATGATGGGCGTTCAAAGAAAAAGTATGATACTTTCTAAAGAAGAGAAAAAAGTAACTGCATACCATGAAGCTGGGCATGCGCTTGTTGCCCTTAAAACTGAAGGCGCAGACCCTGTACATAAAGTGACGATTATCCCTCGAGGGAGGGCTCTTGGACTTACCATGCAACTTCCCTTAGATGAAAAACATGGATATACAAGAAAGTATATTGAGGGACGATTGGGTATTATGATGGGTGGAAGAGCTGCCGAAGAACTCGTGTTTAATGAGATGACAACCGGTGCCGGAAATGATTTAGAACAGGCTACTAAGATTGCTCGAAAAATGGTTTGTGAATGGGGGATGAGTGATGTTTTAGGTCCAATGACATTTGGAAAAAAGAATGAAGAAGTATTTTTAGGTAGAGAAATTCAAACACATCGTGATTTTAGTGAAGTAACTGCCAGGATGATTGATGAAGAAGTAGTAAGAATTGTCAGGTCAGCTCAAAAATCAGCAAATGATATTTTAAAAAACAATGAATCAATTTTACACCGCATTTCCAAAGAATTACTGGAGCATGAAACAATAGATGAAAGAGATTTAAATAGAATTTTAGAAGGTAAAAAAGTAATCAGAAAAAAAGCAAAAGCACAAAGAAAAAAGCGAAAAAAGGTAGCAAAGACTACTCAAGTTCAGCCTAAGAGTACTCCAGTTATAAAACCTAATACTGCTCCAGCATAATTCCACTCAGTTTATTCATGAAACTAATATTTTAATGAATGAACATTAATAAATTTCGGGATTGGTTAATAACCTCAGATCGAAATTCATTGGTCATGGGAGTGTTGAATGTTACTCCTGATTCATTTAGTGATGGAGGTAAATATGTTGATATTGATATGGCTGTTTCACATGTAAAATATATGGAAGAAAATGGAGCCGACATTGTTGATATTGGTGGCGAATCTACACGCCCTGGTGCTTATCCAGTATCTATAAAAGAAGAGATTGATCGTACTATTCCAGTTATTAAACAAATAAGAAAATATTCTGATATAACTATTTCTATTGATACATATAAATCTGAAGTTGCGAGAAAAGCTATTGTAGCTGGTGCAGATATAGTTAATGATATAAGTGGAATGACATTTGATCAAAAAATGATGAAAACAGTAAAATATTTTGATACACCAATTATCCTTATGCATATTAAGGGGACACCATTAAATATGCAGAATAATCCTACCTATACAGATGTTGTAAAAGAAATAATAATTTACTTTTCAGATAAGATTCAAAAAGCAATTGATTTTGGAATAAAGAAAGAGCATATTATACTTGATCCGGGGATTGGGTTTGGAAAAAGATATGAAGATAATTTTATCCTACTGCAACGACTAAATGAATTTTCCAAAATGGGATTTCCTATTTTAATTGGGCCATCAAATAAATCATTCATTGGCTTAACGTTGGACTTACCTATTAATGAAAGACTAGAGGGTACTTTAGCATCAGTTACTGCAGGAATTATAAATGGCGCTTCTATTGTTCGTGTACACGATGTAAAAGAAGTAAAACGGGCTACCATAGTTACTGATAAAATTGTAGGTAAAATGGAGAAAGTATGACATTATTTAAAATTGGGTTTTTGTCTGTGACATTAGTTGACGTGGTTGACCTTTTATTGGTAAGCTGGATTTTTTATACGGTTTATCAATATTTTAAAGGAACACGGGCAGGACAAATGTTGGTAGGATTAATTATTTTACTTATCGCATCCTTCCTATTTAATGCATTTGGGTTAAGGGCAACCTCATGGTTAGTTAACAGGTTTCAAACCGTTTGGGTTGTAGCGTTTGTAATATTATTTCAACCTGAGATTAGAAGATTATTGATTTATGTTGGTCAACATAGGTTTTTTCAGAAAATTTTTAGAGTGGGTTCAACTCATACCATCGAAGCTTTAGCTGAATCTGTTAGTCAGCTTGTGGAAAAGAAATGGGGAGCTCTTATCGTTATTCAAAGGGAAACTGGATTACGATCCTATAAGGAATTAGGGACGCCTTTAAAAGCTGAAGTATCCACACCATTAATTTTGAGTATTTTTAACACTTCATCTCCTCTCCATGACGGAGCAGTAATTATCCAGAATGATATTATTGAATCTGCAGGTTGTATTTTACCGCTTACTGAAAGTACAACAATTAGCCCAGAAATGGGAACAAGACACAGGGCAGGATTAGGGATATCAGAGGAAACAGATGCAATCGTAATTGTTGTATCAGAAGAAACAGGAAAAGTTTCCATTGCTGAAGATGGAAAGTTTCCCTTCAGTGGTATGGATAACATGGATTTAAGGAGATATTTAAATTCAGAGATGTTTATATCATCAGGGGATTGATACTTTGGATTATATAAACAGGGTTAATAATATAAACGGTGAAATTTTCAATAGATCTAATTCATAATCCAGCTGTCTAAAATCTAGAAAAAACTGGGTGAAACAATTTATAGGTAATAATTAAACTACTTTAGTAATGGAAATCTGGTTTTACTCAATTGTAAGTGTATTGGCTGTGAGCCTTTTATCACTATCCGGTGCATTTCTTCTTATTATCAAACGGGATTTTCTATTGAATAACTTACACTTTTTAGTGAGTCTCGCAGTAGGAAACCTATTTGGAGCAGCCTTCATACATCTTATCCCTGCTATGGGAGAATATTCAAATTTATCTTTATTTGATGGATCAAAATTTATTTTTGTAGGTATTATTCTTTTTTTTATTCTGGAAAAATTTATTCGTTGGCGACACTGTCATTTACCTGATTGCGACACTCATAACCCCCCTTTTGTCCCTGTTAGCTTAGCGGGTGATACTCTACATAATTTTCTGGATGGTATCATAATTTCTGTTTCATATATGACGAATATCCCACTTGGCATTGCGACAACTATTGCGGTATTATTTCATGAATTACCGCAAGAAATAGGAGATTTTGGTATATTGGTAAAGGGCGGATTTTCTACTAAAAAAGCATTATTAATAAATTTATTAGTTTCACTGTCTTCAATATTAGGAGCAGCAGTAGCGTTAACTATAGGGATGAAAATGTATGGATTTGTTCAAGTGCTGCTTCCTGTAACTGCCGGTGGGTTTATTTACATAGCTGGCTCTGATTTAATTCCTGAACTACATTCGGAGGAAGATTGGAAAAAATCTGCTGGACAGCTATTTTTTTTATTACTAGGAATTGGAGTAATGTATCTAGTAAAAATGTTTGTCCATTAAATTGCTATACTGTTAACATAATTTATACACCGTAAATTTCACTATGATAGCTGACCAAATAAAGGAAAAATTCAAAGTAGCTGAGTTGAAATATCTTGAACTGCGGAGGCATCTTTGACCTTGGAGATAAGAATAAACAAATAAGTACATTAAAAAAAATGACATTCGCAACTAATTTCTGGGATAATAAAGACTCAGCTGCCGCTACATTAAAAAAGATATCTCGTTTGGAAAAAGACATCAAAATATGGGAAGGATTAAATCAAAAACATGGGGACATTGAAGTACTGTTTGAATTTTTAGAGGAAGGAGAATCCACTGCTCAGGAGATTGAATCTGAACTAAATGAATTCTCTGGATTAATTCGAGATCAAGAGATTAAGCTTATTTTAGGCAACCCGGAAGATATAGAAAATGCGATTTTAACAATACACCCCGGGGCTGGAGGGACCGAGAGTCAAGATTGGGCAAATATGCTTTATAGAATGTATAACAGATGGATTGAAGGAAAGGGATTTTCAACAAGTATTCTTGATTACCAAGCGGGCGATGAAGCAGGAATAAAAGAATTAACACTTGAGATAAAAGGAGATTTTGCTTATGGACAATTAAAGGCAGAAGCAGGTGTTCACCGGTTAGTGCGAATTTCTCCATTTGATGCCAACAGTCGTAGGCATACCTCTTTTGCAAGTGTCTTTGTTTATCCATCTATAGATGATGAAATTAAAATTGAAATCAATCCAAATGATTTGCGAATTGATACTTATCGTGCCAGTGGAGCAGGAGGACAGCACGTGAATAAAACTGATTCAGCAATTCGCATCACACATATGCCTACGGGTATAGTGGTTCAATGTCAAAATGAACGTTCTCAACATAAAAATAAATCACAAGCAATGAAAGTTCTTAAGGCAAGACTTTACCAATTAGAGATTGAAAAAGAACGAGAATCAGAAATGAAGTTAACCAGCCAAAAAAAAGACATTGCTTGGGGCAGTCAAATTAGGTCTTACGTTTTTCATCCATACAACATGGTAAAAGATCACAGAACAAAGGAAGAAACATCAAATGTTCAAGCTGTTATGGATGGTGAGATAGATCAATTTATACAAACTTACTTAATGCAAAATATGAGTGTGTAATGTCAGAAGAAAAATCAAGTTTACAGCAAATAATTAAATTCAGAAGGCAGAAAATAAATGAACTGCGAAACGAAGGAGTAGACCCCTTTCCACATGTTTTTTATCCAACACATGTGAGTAATAAAATTTTAGACGATTTTGATAATCTAGCAGGTAATATTGTAATAATAGCAGGTAGAATAGTCTCCATGAGGAAAATGGGTAAAGCGTGTTTTTGTCATATACAAGATCAGGCAGGGCGTATTCAGCTATTTATTAGGAGAGATGATGTTGGAGAGGCAAGCTATTCGCACTTTAAGTTATGTGATATTGGTGATTTTCTTGGTGGAGAAGGGACAGTATTTAAGACCAAAATGGGTGAAATATCTATCCAATTGAATACTGTAACTATTTTATCCAAAAGTATCCGTCCGTTACCAATTGTAAAGGAAAAAGATGGAAAAATATTTGATGCGTTCAAAGATAAAGAGCAGAGATATCGGCAACGCCATTTAGATTTGATTGTAAATCCAGAAGTAAGGGATGTGTTTATAAAACGATCAATGATTATTCATAATATCAGAAAGTTTTTAAACGAACGAGGATTTTTAGAAGTTGAAACTCCAATTCTTCAGCCATTATATGGTGGGGCCAACGCCCGTCCATTTACTACCCATCATAATGCATTAGATCAGAAATTATATCTTCGTATAGCTGATGAATTATACCTAAAACGACTAATTATTGGAGGCTTTGAAAGGGTTTATGAAATTGGAAAAGATTTTCGTAATGAGGGGATAGATAGAAATCATAATCCTGAGTTTACTATGCTAGAATGGTATGAAGCCTATGCTGATTACAAAACAAATATGGAAACTGTGGAAGATTTGATTAAATATGTTGCTAACTCTTTGGAGTTAACATCAGTTACATGGAATGAAGTCACAGTTGATTTTTCAAAACCATTCTTAGTATCACCAATTTTTAAATTAATGAATGATATTTTTGGGATGGACTTATCAATTATAGATACAAGTGAATTATCTAAACTATGCAAAAATAACGGTATAGAACCGGATGAAAATTCAACATATGGGCAGCTCTTAGATCAATTAATGAAACATATAGTGGAACCAACCTTAACACATCCTACTTTTGTTACAGATTATCCAAAGGCAATTTCTCCTTTGGCAAAAACACACAGGAATGGTAATCAAGAAATAGTGGAACGTTTTGAGCTTTTTATAGCAGGAACAGAGTTCGCCAATTCTTTTTCCGAATTAAATGATCCTATTGAGCAAAGAGAACGATTTGAATCACAAGAGAGGATGCTTCAGGCGGGGGATGAAGAAGCTCACCCAATTGATGAATCATTTTTAGAGGCTATGGAAACGGGTATGCCCCCAACGGGGGGAGTGGGAATTGGTATTGATCGCTTGGTTATGCTATTAACTGAGCAAAGATGGATAAAAGACGTCATTCTCTTTCCAACGCTTCGTTCAAAATAATAACTTAAAAAATGTCTTTTCCGAGAACCGTATCTTTACGCCATCTGCGTTCTCCAAATAGAGATAGTTTTACTTCATTTGCTAGTTTATCATCTATTTCAGGGTTGGCAATTGGAATTGCAGCTCTTGTTATTACAATGAGTATTTTAAATGGATTTGAAAAAACTATTTCCCAAAAATTGGTTAATTTCGATGGGCATTTACAGATCAACCCTATCTTAGGAAATACGGTCCCTTCGTTTCAAGATAGCCTAACTCATTATTTTAACTCACACCGTAATAAATTTAGGGCGGTTCCATATTTAAGAAAACCTGTCATAGTACGCAAAGGAGAAAAAATGCAGAGCGTATTAATTGAAGGGATATTGGAAAATAATATTTATTTAAAATTGGGTTCCATTATGACAATGGGTAATATGAAAATTGGGAATAATATCTGCATATTAGGTGAAAAATTAGCCAATGAATTAAACGTTACTTTAGGAGATAAAGTTGTATTTACATGGTTGGATGAAGTTGCATCTGAATTTAGCGGGTCTCATTTAGTTCAAATGACTATAGGAGGCCTGTTTCAATCAGGAATATCTGAATATGATAAATCAATAGTATATGCTTCTCTTCAGGATACGGAAACTTTTTTAAAGTTAAATGATAAAGTATCTGGTTATTCACTTCATATGAATGAACAAACTAATCTAGGTTCAATTTCTGAAGATATTTTTAATATTTTAGGGTATCCTTATTACATAACAACGTGGAAAGAAAAACACAGTAGTTTGTATACATGGATGTCTGTACAAAAGTGGCCTATCTTGATTATTTTTGGTATGATAGCTTTAGTAGGATTCATCAATATTATGTCTGCTTTGTCCATGATTATTATTGAGAAAATAAAGGAAATTGGAATGTTGAAAGCTTTGGGATGCACACATAAACAAATCCGAATGATCTATCTATTTGATGGAACAATAATAGGTACAGTGGGAACAATTATAGGTGCAAGCATAGGACTTATTTTAATATGGCTTCAGGGAAAGTTTCAGTTGATTTCAATTCCAGAAGATGTGTATTTCATGGACAAAATACCTGTAATTATATCTTGGGAGTATTTGGCGATAATTTGTTTTTCATGTATTTCAGCTTCAGTTCTAGCATCGATTTTTCCTACTTCTTTTGCAAGCAAAATAAGTCCTGCTGAGGCAATTAGATACGAGTGAATCCCACAATATTCATTGCTAAACAATTTTTAAAATCGGAGAATAACTTTGCCGGTAAATATACCGGTGTTGTTGCTGTAATTGGAATAGCTATTGGGTGCTTCTCTTTGATAGTTTCAATGGCTGTGCTAAATGGGTTTGAAACTAAAATAACAGGAAAAATCGTAGGTGTTGAAGGTGATTTGAGAGTTGAGGGTGACCATATATCTAAATATTCATTGAGTTCACTGGATTCAATTGTTGAGATAGACCAGTATATGCCATTTATATCTGGTAAAGGGATTGCACTGAATTCAGAAAATGAAACAGCATTTATCAATATAAAAGCAGTTTTGATGGATTCTCTTTTAAAATTTTATACATTGGGTCATATCATTCATTTTGAGGGCAATTATATTAATTCAGCTGGTCAGATTTATATCGGAAAATCGCTTGCAAATAAACTTCAATTGGAAGTCGGAGACGAAATCCGATTTGTTAATCCCCAGTCTATGCGATTACCGATTGGATTTCCTCTTCGAGTAAAGGGAATTGTTGCAGGAATATTTTCTTCAAAAGTTTTGGATTTTGATGATAGGTATGCATTTATTTCATTAGAAATGGGACGTCATATTTTTTCGATGTCTGATGGCTTTAACGGTATAGATATTCGATGTAAATCAGATATTTATTCTAATAAGATGAAAAATGATCTGAAACTGATTTACAGAAATATTGGTTCTATAACCTCTTGGGATGATCAACACTTAGCTTTAGTGCAGGCAATGAAATTAGAGAAAAAAGCAGCCGTTCTAGTACTAAGCTTAATAATTGTTGTAGCTTGCTTTAATCTGATTTCTAATTTAATTTTAATCATCAGGCAAAAATGGCGTGAATTGGGTATCCTCCAAGTCATGGGTTATTCCAAAAAAAATATCAAAAGAATTGTTTTTAATCAGGGAATGCTTTTAGGATGTCTGGGATGTGTGGCAGGAACTCTTATCGGTGGTGTGTTGGTGTGGTTTCAGTCAAGTATGGGTATACTACCTCTACCTGAAGATGTTTATTTTATGGAGTCGCTACCTATGAATCTATCAATCTATGAATTTATATTTGTCCCCACTGTAGCAATAATTTTTGTTTCTGGGGCATCCTATCTTGCCGCAAAACGTGCTATTTTGATTACACCAATTAATGCTATTAAACTTGAAAAATGATTCTCCAGTGTCGACAAATACATAAATCTTACTCTAATGGTGAAAATCGATTAGTAGTTCTCAAAGATATTTCTCTAGAAATGAATGAGGGAGAGATCGTATGTATTATGGGTTCGTCAGGAGCAGGAAAATCTACGTTATTAAATATTCTTGGAACATTAGATACACCGGACTCGGGAACTGTTTTTATTCGAGGGAGAGATGTTTCAAAGCTGTCTGAAGAGGAAACAGCATTGTTAAGAAATAATGATTTGGGATTTGTTTTTCAATTTCATCACTTGTTACCAGAGTTTACAGCTATTGAAAATACATTATTGCCTAGTATGATTAGCCAACGATCTCAAAGCAATCAATCTAGGGTAAAGGAGTTTTTTGATTTTATGGGCTTATCAAAAAGATTAAATCATTACCCCTCCCAATTGTCTGGAGGGGAAAGACAAAGAGTTGCAGTTATTAGAGCTTTAATTCAAAGTCCCTCATTGGTATTGGCTGATGAGCCTACTGGCAACCTAGATAAAGAAAATGAAAATAATTTACTGAATCTCATTATACAAATAAGCAGTGAATTCAGGCAGTCCTTTTTAATTGCTACTCATGAGCCAAATATAGCTAAAATTGCCCATCGAGCATATTGCTTAACAAGCTCTGGTCTTGATGTGATGGATAACCTTTGATTCTTTTATAGTAAGGGGTAATTTTAGATATATGAAAGAGAATTTTTCTAAACGAGTTCAATCCATTATGCGTTATGCAAAAGAGGAAGCTATGCGACTTGGGCATAGTTATGTAGGTTCTGAACATCTTCTTTTGGGAATTATAAAACAGGCGAATGGCCTATCATTTAAATTATTTGAAATTTATAGCTGTGATTTAGATGAAATGCGTTCAATGATTGAAGACTTAATTAAAACTTCAGGTGGTACAATGACTTTAGGTCATCTACCTCTTACAAGAAGAGCTGAGCGGATACTGAGAAACACTTACAAAGAAGCTACTAAGTTGAATATAACTATTGCGGATGATGAACACCTGCTGTTAGCAATATTGAGAGAATCAGAGGGTATTGCTTATGATACTCTAGATGCTTTTAGTATTAATTATGAAACGGTTAGAGAGTTGCTATCAGAGAAAGAAGAGTTTAAAAAGAATAAAAATGATACTAAATTCACTCCGCCTAAAGTAACTAAGCAAAAAACACCTGCATTAGATCATTTTTCTAGAGATATTACTCAATTAGCTAAAAAAAATAAACTGGACCCAATTATAGGAAGAGAAAATGAAATTGAAAGAGTAGCACAGATTTTAACCCGCAGAAAAAAAAATAACCCTGTATTAATTGGAGAGCCTGGAGTTGGTAAAACTGCAATAATTGAGGGATTAGCGCAGAAAATTAATAATAAAACTGTTCCCCGTATTCTTTATAACAAGCGGATTCTTGCACTGGATTTAACATCCATTGTAGCTGGGACAAAATATCGTGGACAGTTTGAAGAGCGAATGAAAACTATTATGGCTGAGTTAGAAAATACAGATGATATAATTCTCTTTATCGATGAACTGCACACATTGATTGGTGCAGGAAGTGCAGCAGGCTCTCTTGATGCTTCTAATATGTTTAAACCAGCTTTAGCCAGGGGAGATATTCATTGTATTGGAGCTACCACTGTGGATGAATTCAGAAAACATGTTGAAAAAGACGGAGCTTTGGAGAGAAGGTTTCAAAAAATCCTTGTACAACCTCCAACTGTGGAAGAGTCTATTGCCATCTTAGAAGGGTTAAAAGAAAGTTACGAAATTCACCATAATGTAATTTTTAATAAAAAAGCAATTGAAGCATGTGTCCATTTATCCAACCGTTATATCAGTGAACGATTTTTGCCGGATAAAGCGATTGATGTAATGGATGAATCTGGATCCAGAGCTTATATAAAAAATTTAACTGTTCCTGGTGAAATAATGGATATAGAATCTGAAATTGATAAGATTAAGCTAGAAAAGGATGCAGTAGTCTCTCAGCAAAAATTTGAAGAAGCTGCTACATTGAGAGATGTGGAGCAGAAGCTACGAAAAAAATTAAAAAAATCCCAAAAGCGTTGGAATTCCGAAGAAGAAAAACATCCTGTACATATATCAGAGGAAATGATTTCGGATGTTGTAGCACAAATGACAGGAATTCCAGTAAATAAAGTGGCACAATCAGAATCTCATAAACTGTTGAGTATGATCAATGAATTAAACAAGAAAATCATCGCTCAAGATGGAGCTATCAAAAGTCTTACCCGTTCCATTCGCAGAGCTAGAGCCGGACTGAAAAGTCCTAAACGTCCCATAGGAGTTTTTCTTTTTCTTGGGCCGACAGGTGTAGGAAAAACAGAGTTAGCAAAAGTATTAGCGGATTATATGTTTAGTAGACAGGAAGCTCTAATTAAATTGGATATGTCAGAATATGGAGAACGTTTCTCAGTATCTAGGCTAATCGGGGCTCCTCCAGGATATGTTGGATATGAAGAGGGGGGGAAATTAACGGAAGAAGTTAGACAAAATCCATACTCAGTAATTCTTTTTGATGAGATTGAAAAGGCACATCCTGATATTTTCAATTTATTACTTCAACTATTTGATGAAGGTGTTCTGACAGACGGTTTAGGGAGAAAAATCGATTTCAAAAACACTATTATAATTTTGACTTCTAATTTAGGGACTAAGGAATTACAATCCAATTCATTTGGCTTTGAAAATGAAGAGACAGGTTTTAATATGGTTGAAATTAAAGAAAATGTATTGGAAAAAGTGAAGGATTCATTTAGTCCTGAATTTATCAATCGGTTGGATGAAACTATTGTATTTAATCCATTAACCAAAAAAGATGCTTTGAAAATTATTGATATCTTTCTTGAAGATTTAATCCAAAAATTAATGGAAATTGGGGTAAATATTACTATTTCAAAAAGGGCAAAAAAAAATATGGTTCATAATGGTTTTAGCCAAGAATATGGTGCACGAAACTTGTATCGTGAGGTTCAGACTTCTTTAGAAAATCCAATTTCGGAAATGATACTAGACAATGAGGTTTTATTAGGAGATACAATTAAAGTAGATGCAATAAAAGGAGAATTAAAAATTATTTCTAAATTGAAAGAGTCCACTCAAAGTAACTCTAAATAACTTTTATATTAAGATTTTATAAGTCACTAAAAGTTTTGTTTAAAAATAAAAAGCCTGCCATAATATTTCATATATATACAATCTATGCCATAAAGGCATAATACTTATTGTGGTATAGTACTTGATATTATTATCTCCAAATGGCAACTATAATATAAATATGGAGATTTAACCTATGGGTAAAGTAATTGGAATTGACCTTGGAACCACAAATTCTTGTGTTGCAGTCTTGGAAGGGGGAGAGCCCTCCGTCATCAATAACCCTGAAGGAGGAAGAACTACCCCTTCAATTGTAGCATTTGCAAAGAACAATGAAAGATTGGTTGGCCAGCCCGCAAAGAGGCAGGCAGTAACAAATCCTACAAATACGGTATATTCCATCAAGCGATTTATGGGGAGGATGTATGATGAAGTAGAGACAGAAATAAGTGAAGTTCCGTATAAAGTTATTAAAACTTCAAGCGGTACTGCTTCTGTTAACGCAGGTGGTAAGGAGTATACTCCACCAGAGATTAGTGCTATGGTGTTACAAAAATTAAAGCAAATGGCTGAAGAGCATTTGGGCACAAAAGTTACGGACGCAGTTGTGACAGTACCTGCTTATTTTAATGATTCCCAAAGACAAGCGACCAAAGATGCGGGTAAAATTGCCGGATTAAATGTCAGAAGGATTATCAATGAACCAACAGCAGCCTCACTTGCTTATGGACTAGACAGAAAGAAAGATGAAAAAATAGCAGTGTTTGATTTGGGAGGTGGTACGTTTGATATTTCAGTTTTAGAATTAGGGGATGGAGTTTTTGAAGTCAAGTCAACAAATGGAGATACTCATTTAGGAGGAGATGACTTTGATCAAAAGCTCATTGATTGGATTGCAAGTGAATTTAAGAAAAGTGACGGGATTGATTTGAAAAAGGATCCTATGGCAGTTCAGCGGTTGAGAGAAGCTGCTGAAGCCGCAAAAAAAGAATTATCTAGCTCAAAACAAACCGATATTAATCTTCCATTTATCACTGCTGACTCTTCTGGTCCCAAGCATTTAAACCTTAGTCTAACTCGTGCAAAATTTGAAGAATTGGTCAGTGGACTAATAAAAAGGGTAATTAAACCTTGTAAAAACGCAATCAAGGATGCAGGTCTATCAGCATCTGAAATTGATGAAGTGATTCTAGTTGGTGGATCTACTCGAATACCTGCTATCCAGGAAAAAGTCAAAGAAATTTTTAATAAAGAACCAAACAGAAGTGTAAATCCTGATGAGGTTGTTGCAATTGGTGCTGCAATTCAGGGCGGTGTCTTAGCAGGCGATGTAGACGATATTCTCCTTTTGGATGTAACGCCATTATCTTTGGGAATTGAAACTTTAGGTGGAGTTACTACGAAATTAATTGAACGAAATACAACGATCCCTACACGGAAATCCCAAGTATTTAGCACTGCTGCCGATAATCAAACCACAGTAGAGATTCATGTGCTCCAGGGTGAGAGGGAGATGGCAGTGGATAATAAAACTATTGGACGATTTCATTTGGCTGATATTCCACCCGCACCTAGGGGTATCCCACAAATTGAAGTAACATTTGATATCGATGCGAATGGAATTTTAAATGTGAATGCAAAAGACAAGGCAACAGGAAAGGAGCAAAGTATTCGTATTGAAGCTTCCAGTGGATTGTCTGATTCAGAAATTGATAAAATGGTGAATGATGCGAAAAAGCATGAGCAAGAAGATAAGGACAAACGTGATTCAGTAGATATCCATAACCAAGCTGAACAACTCATATATCAGACGGAAAAAAATATTGAGGAACACGGAGATAAAATAGATGCAGAAAAAGAGGAGCTAACTAAAGCAGTAGAAAAATTAAAAAAAGCCAATGAAGGTACAAATATTGATGATATCAAAACTGAAATCGAGGAGCTAAATAAAGTATGGAGTCAGGCAGCCTCAAAAATGTATGAAGCATCTAAATCAGAAGAACCTTCAGAAGCACAGGAGGATGAGTCAAAAAAGAAGACTAAAACAAAATCGAAGAACGATAAAGAAATAGAAGATGCAGATTTTGAGGTTGTTGATTGATTTTGTGATTCAGAATCTATAAAACGTGAAAAGAGCACCTATCGATGGTGCTCTTTTTGTTTTTGGAACTGTTAAGATGTAATTTCGTTGGTTCTATACTACTTGAAATATTTATGAAACAACTTCAACTCATCATCATTATAGGTATAATAATTCTTGGAGCGTTTTGCTACACTCTACTTCAACCTAAATTGTGGGAGGAACAAATTGAAAATTACTTCAATTCTAAAATATTAAAAGGGAGCAATTGGAAATTTCAGTTAGGAGAATTAGATGGGAATCTTTTGAATAATATAATGGGAGTAGAAACTAGAATAAACCATCTGGATGGCCACTCGATTTTACTTGCTGAATGGTCCGTGAAAATAAATATCTGGAAAACAATTATTCAGATTCCAACTATTGAATCATTGCTAATAAAAGATCTGGAAATCAAATTAACCACTTCTTTTGAAGAGAATCCTGATTTGTCTATCAAAGATTATGGAATTGTTCCCAAAAAAATCCCCAATTTTATTATTAAACATTTTAATATTACCGGTTTTGTTGATACTGAAGATCAGTTTAACTCTCTCAGTTTTAAATCTGAAGGATTAGTCAAAGCAGTGGAAGATAATTTAGAAGTCAAGTTCGGAAATTCTTCAGTACAAGATTCTAGCTTGTTTGGTGAGTTAACCATAGACCGATGTAGTATTCAATCTAATGCGGAGGACAAAAGCCTATTAATGGAGGCTAGTTCGAGATGGCATAATACACCATTTAATTACTTTTTATTTATTGAAGAAAAACAGAACCAAGTAATTGAAAGTCATTTGGAGTTTAAACATTTTGAACTAGGATCATATTTACCTGATTTCCCCAAAATGAATGCTAAATTTAATGATTTGAGTGGTAAAATTTATTTTAATATGGGAGAGGACAATACCATAACGCAATTTAAATTATGGAATGAAACAGGCGATACGATTCCTGGCGAATTTAATGTGCAAATTAGTCATGAAATGGTTGCTATTAGCAATGCTGGAATACGATATAATTTGTCAGAAATAAATTCAAATATTATTTTCAATTCAACAGGTCAACTAGGAGGATATTGTCTAGTAGAAAAATTAAATTTAAATGATTGGATTGAGTTTCAATCTGACATAGTGGTGGATGGAGAAATTTATTTTGATGGTTTTATATCTGATAATAAGATTCGTGATTGGTCTATTTCTTCAACCGTAATAGAAACAGGACTTTTACAAGAGGATTCATTGACAGTTTCTTTCTCAGGAATATATAGTGATAAATTATTTGAATTTTCTGAACCGCTAATTGCTATACTCAATGAGCAATATGTAGAGATAGACGGATTTATCAATGTGGATGATAATCAATCTCTATTAAAGATTAAAACAGACGATTTTGATTTGAAAATGCTTCCGATTAGTTATGGTGATGATTTAATGGAAGGAATATTAACTGGAGAAATTCAAATAAATGGTAGTTTGTATTCACCAAATGTTATCATAGAGCTCTCTGCAGAAGAGTTAAAATCATATTTATTTTCGAGTTCAAATAATTTATTAAAAGGAGAAATTAATGATCCTTACAATCTGAGAAGTGGTAATCTTCAGTTAACATTTGAAAATGGTCAGTGGTCAAATTTGGATTTAGGTGATGGAGAAATTGATCTCAATATTAATGAAGGTGACATTTTTTTTAATGATATTTCAGCCAACTCTGGAGATAATTTTATTCAGGCTTCAGGAAAAATAATTCAACAGGAAACATTTTTTATTAACAAGTTAGAAATGGCCTATGATGATCACTATATGGCAATCCCTCAACCATTGGAAGCAAAAATTAGTTTAGATGAATTAATTGTAAAGCCTTTTATTATTCATCTAGATGATGGGATTCTTGAAGGTAAGGTAAAGTTGGGTTCTAATGTAAATGGAAGAATTAAATTGTCAAATATAAACAGTGGTTTTATCAATGATTTTTTCCCGCAAAATAATTTGAATCTATCGGGTCTGGTATTTGGAGAAATTGGATTTGTACAGGCTGAATCATATCCAAGTGCATCATTTGATATCACAATGAAAAACGGTCAAATATTTAATCAGACCTTCAATGATTTATCTATTTCAGCACTTTTAGATGAGCAAACTATTCATATTGAAGATTTTTCTTTAACGAACAATAATAAGACTGGGGTTCATTTTATTGGTAAAATACCCTTGACAAAAGGATTATTATCGAATAGGATTGAGATTTCATCAAATTTCACATATTTAAATATGGATAAAATAACTCAATTCGTCCCTGATTTAAATAGAATTGCTGGTATTGTATCTGGAGAGTTTTCCTTTGACAGTAGATATAATGATCCTGAATGTACCTTTAAATTGAATATTGAAAATGGGTTTTACGATAAAATTAGATTAGGCAAAATTAAGGGTACTGGTTTTTATAAAAATAATACGTTAACCTTTGATTCTTTCTCCTCCGAAAATGATGATGGATATATAAATGGCTCTGCGTCTCTTCCATTGAATATAAACTACACTTCCCAGGATTTTGGGAAAAAAGTGTTAAATAAGTCAATAGTTGTGGAGATAAAAGGACAATTTACCCATATGGATTTTTTAACTGATTACATTTCATCGGTGGACTCTTTAAGAGGATCAGTCAATTTAGATTTCTCTATTAATGGGGACTGGAATAATTTAAAAAGAAATGGTCATATCTCATTAAACAACTGTAAACTGTATACTTTGATGTTGGAAGAGCCATTTGTCCAATTATATGCGAGTGGAAAACTACAAGATAACTTAATGGAAATTAATCAGTTTCAATGTATTAAGTCTAACAAAGAGGAAGATAGGAACAATAATTTATTTATCACCGGGAGTATTAATTTTAATCAATTTTTCAATCCTTCCTATGATATCCATTTAAAGGGGGAAAATATTTATTTTAAATCCATTGCGGATGAAATTGAGGGAGACATTAATTTAGAGTTAACTATTTTGGGGCAAGACACAGTTTCCATTGTTGGAGATATGCCGATTAATGACCTTACTATGTATAAAGAGTTTAAGGCCTCTGGGATAAGCGGTGAAGAAACTTCTGCTAAAAAAAGAACCCAAGTTCATTATGATATCAATTTCCCTGTGAGGGAATCCATTTCACTCGTAAATAGCCAAATTGATGCAAAATTAAATGGTGAACTTCATTATACAAGATGGGGAGACAATGTTGCAGATTACAATGGTGAATTATTTTTTAATGAAGGTAAATTTTACTATTACAGTGAAATATTTTCTATTTCAGAAGGGTTTCTATCCTTTACCCATAAAGGATTCAATCCAATTCTGGATGTCATTGCAATTACAGAGATTGAAGATGAGGAAATACAGGTATCATTTTTCGGACCTTTAGATCAGCCTACATTGATGTTAAGCAGTGAAAGTGGATTTTCCCAAAGTGATATTTTGGAATTACTGACTTGGGGGAAACGATTTGAAGATCAAAACATCACATATACTGGACTAGGTAATCAGGCAGCTGCAAAAGTTGAGAAATGGCTAGATAACCAATTTGACAGAAAAATTATGGAAATAAGTAGATTAGATCGATTGGGGATATTAGAAGAAATTCAAATAGAAGGTGCAACCGGTCTGTTTGATCCAAAAAACACAAATTCTTTTTCAATTAAGGCAGGTCTCTCGAAAAAGGTGTCTCTAAAGTATGCATATCATCGTTCTTTTTCTCTGACGAACCCCAGTCATTCAGTTGGTATCGAATACAAGGTTAACCGATACCTTTCACTTCTTGGTGATGTAGATGAAAATGGCCAGATTCATGCAAAATATAGATTGAGATATTCTTACTAAAATAGTTATATGAATATGAAATTAATGTCATTTGGTTTAATGGCCAGTTTGACAACTCTACTTTTAGGAGAATCTGAGCCCAAACTTAAAGTCAACTCTGTTGTATTAATGGGAGTCCACACATTAAATGAATCTGAATTGATGTCTGTAATTAGGACTAAACCCTCATCCTTATTTAAAAATCAATATTTTGATAGACGGTTAGTAAAATTTGATGCAATTAGTTTAAAAACCTTTTGTGTTTCACATGGATTTTTAAATTCTAGTGTAAAAGATTCTATTGTTATTCAGGATGAAATGGTAAATATTTTTTTCAAAGTAATAGAGGGCAAACAATTTATTTTAAAAGCTGTGGAGGTTCTTGAAAATGTTAAACTTTCAAATGAAAAGATTAAAAATATCTTAGCTTTAGATGTTTCTAAACCATATAATCCAATTGCCTTAAATAAAAATTTACCTGAGCTAAAAAATGAATATCAACGCTATGGAAAACTGTTTGCTGAAATTAATATCTATGAAGCTATAGATGATTCAGCAGAAGTTATTATTGGAATAGATGAAGGTAAAGATATACATGTTAGTTCAATTTCAATTGAAGGGAATAAAGAAATAAAGCATATATTGGTGGAACGAGAATTAATATTTCACCAGGGAAGACTGTACAATAAGGACGAAATTGACCATTCCCAAAGAAGATTACTTGAAACAGGTATATTTTCCTATGCTCAAATTACTCCTTCTAGGGATATTGGAAGTGATTCAACCGTACATCTTAGCATTAATATAAAACAGTTTAAAACAAGAGAGTGGCAATCAGTCGGTGGATATTATCCTATTGAATATTATGAGGGAGCAGAACCTCTCCCCGGAGCAGGCGCTGAATTCGGATGGAGAAACAGAAGTCTAAATTTTACTACGACAAACTTTAATTTTAAGCTAGCTGGATTTTTGATTCCCTCTCAAGAATATGTTTACCCAAAATTATCATTCAATATGGGTGTGGGAAATCAGTGGATAATGAAAAAAAGAATTCCCACTCAAATTGGTATATTTTACGAGATGTTTAAGAACTATGGACGCCAATTTGATCCATTTATTGCTCGTTATGGATTAAAAATAGTGAATCAAAACAATCTGTCTGAACATTCCTATATCCATTCTGAACTGAGATGGGAAAAATTTTATGAGGAGGAAGATTTAGAACAGCGCACATATATATTGAATGCATTTATTGATAAGACTGACCATCCAATTATTCCAAATGCTGGTTACAGAATGATGGGAGTGTTTCATTTATCAGGAGGAATTTTAGGAGGATCTAAATCTTTTTATAAAATGGATTTTGGATTTAACCATTACTCCAAAATTTTATCTAATTATGTTTTTGCAGGCAGATATAAATTAGGTAAAATATTTGGATGGGATTCCACAATCAATGGGGATCAACAATATGATCTGTTTTATTTAGGCGGTAGCTCAAGTCTGAGAGGATGGGATATGCTTCGTTTTTTAACTGATTCAGTGGGAAATCCAAGAGGAGATACATTCAGGATTCTAGTTAACTGGGAGGTTCGTTTCCCTCTTTTTGGGATATTTGGGGGAGAGGTATTTATTGATGGAGGATTTTTGTCAGATACGTTAAATCGACAAGAATTGAATCTATTTAAATGGGATGGTGGATTCGGGATAACAATTGCAACTCCATTAGCACCCTTTCGATTGGATTTTGCGTATCCACTTGATGGTATAAATAGTTGGAAAATGCAAATGGGAGCAAATTATATTTTCTAATATGAAACAAAATAAATATTAGATCATTAAAAACAATAATAAAACATTGGATGAACTTTAAACACCATATAAATTCCACGGTTTTTCTGGATAAGGTTATGAATAATATAAAACATTTTACATCGTTGTTAATTTTAAGCTTCCTGTTTACTGGATGCGGTAAATCACCTGAATTGGTTTATTCTAAAGCTGAAGAAAACTTTAATGAAGGTGCTTATGGACAGGCAATAAGAGGATTCAAACAAATTGTTTCAAAACATGAAGATTGGGATCGGATAAATGAAGCTCAAGAGTACATAAATAATTTTTCCGGGAAAATATATTCCCACGCTGAAACACTTAGAAATGAAAAAAAATTCAATAAATCTATAGATGCATTAAACTATATCGTTAATAATTTTAAAGATTTATCTATAGCTCCTAAGTCTCAATATATGATTGGTGACATCTATATGAATGATCTTAAGGATTTTAAGGAAGCGATCACTCACTACAATGATGTGGTAAAAAGTTTTCCAGGTACCAAAGAAGAACCTCATGCTCAATTTATGATGGGGTATATTTTTGCAAACATGGAAAATGATTCAACCAGGGCAATTAAAGAATATCATTTGTTTTTGGAAAAATATCCAAATCATGAATTAGCTCCTTCTGTACAATTTGAAATTGAGTGGTTGGGCAAGGATATAAATGATATTCCGGCATTGAAACATATTTCATCTTAAGATTTAGCATATGAAAGAATTCAGCTTAACTGAAATCAATGAAAAGATTTCAAAGGAGTCTGCTTTTGTAGATGATTTAAAAAAAGCTTTAGGTCGTATCATTATCGGGCAGGAGGTATTAGTCAATAAAATAATTATCAGTTTATTGGCAAATGGTCATATTCTTCTTGAGGGTGTACCAGGGTTGGCAAAAACATTAACAGTAAAATCTCTTGCGTCTTTAATTGATACCAAATTTCAGCGACTTCAGTTTACTCCAGACATGCTGCCTGCAGATCTGCTTGGAACACTAATTTATAATCAAAGGAGCGGTGAGTTTGAAACTCGAAAAGGTCCTATTTTTGCGAATATAATTTTAGCAGATGAAATAAATCGTGCTCCCTCAAAAGTTCAAAGTGCTTTATTAGAGGCGATGCAGGAGCGTCAGATTACAATTGGAGAAGAGACATTTTTATTAGATCCCCCATTCATCGTATTGGCAACTCAAAATCCTATTGAACAGGAAGGGACCTATCCATTACCAGAAGCACAAGTGGATCGGTTTATGTTTAAATTAAAAGTAGATTATCCTAATAAGGATGAAGAAAGGTTAATCTTGCGTCAATCTTCCTTTACATCATTTGAGCATAATCTTAATCCTGTAGTTAATCCCAATGGTATATTAAATGCTCAAAAGGTAGTAAATGAAATCTATGTGGATGAAAAGATTGAGGAATACATATTAAATTTGGTTTTTGCTACAAGAAAACCAGAAGACTATAATTTGAATGATTTAAAAGGATTGATTGATTATGGAGGTTCACCTAGGGCAAGTATTAACTTGACCCTAGCGGCGAAAGCAAGAGCATTTTTTGAACATCGAGGATATGTAACTCCAGAGGATGTGCGCTATATTGGAATGGATGTTCTACGTCACCGTGTGATTTTATCCTATGAGGCGGAGGCAGAAGAGATGACATCAGAAGATATAATACAACGTCTGTACGATACAGTAGAAATTCCTTGATTTTTGGGATAGCCCTATCCCTTTTTAATATATTGATATGCTCCCACAGGAAATAATTTCTAAAATCCGGCGTATAGAGATTCGAACTAAAGGATTGGTAAATGACTTGTTTGGAGGTGAATATCACTCTGTTTTTAAAGGTAGGGGGATGATGTTTTCTGAGGTTCGTGAATATCAACCTGGTGATGATATACGCTTAATTGATTGGAATGTTTCTGCAAGGGTAGGAAAACCATTTATAAAACAGTTTGAAGAGGAGAGGGAGTTGACTGTTTATATGGTTGTAGATGTTAGTGGATCAGGGAAATATGGTACCATCCAAAAAATGAAAATGGAGCTGGGAACAGAAATTGCTGCAGTTTTAGGATTTTCTGCCATAAAGAATAATGATAAAGTTGGGGTAATTCTATTTAGCAATGAAGTAGAAAAATATATCCCTCCCAAAAAAGGAAAATCACACATATTAAGATTGATTAGAGAGTTGCTTTATTATAAACCAAAACAAAAAGGAACTTCAATTAATTCCGCATTGGATTTTTTAGTCAAGGTTGCAAAGCGGAGAAGTGTTGTATTTTTGATTTCTGACTTTTTGGATTCTGATTACTGGACTTCATTAAAAATGGCAAATAAGAAACATGATTTGATTGGTATCAGACTATACGACCCTTCGGAAACAAACCTCCCTGATTTGGGATTGGTTAAAGTGATAGACCCTGAGACACAAGAAGAATTTTGGATTAATGCTAGCAGATATTCAGATAGGATGGGTTATCAGGAAGCATATAACAATCGAATATCAGATCTTGAGAATAGATGCAAAAAAAATAAATTTGATTTGATTCCGATCTCAACTCAAGGAGATTATGTTGAACCACTTATGGCATTTTTCAATCGCAGGGAAAAACGAATTTGATAAGAAGATGTAATTCCCCCCCCTATATATTTTTTCTTTTCTTTGTGATTGTTTTTATTGGATGTAGTTCAGAAAGTGAATATAACGATTCGATTAGCATTGAAGCATATTTAGATACAACTTATGCAACAATTGGAGATGTTTTTCAATATACTGTATCAGTTAAGGGGTTGAAGGAGCAAAAACTTGCATTTTCAGAATTAAAGGTTGAAAATCCAGTTGAATTGAGAGAAAAAATAATCAATAGAGAAGAAAATAAAATCCAGTTTCAATTAGCGGTTTGGGATACTGGTGTATTTATATTACCGATCTATTCAATAGATATTCTTTATCCAACAGATTCAACTTTGAACTTTTCTTTGGATACAGAACCATCGGAAATAACGGTTTTATCTATTTTATCTGGACAAAAGCAATATGATTTAAGGCCCATGAAAGCACCAGTTCCAATAGTTTTCCTAACTCCATGGGATAAGATTATTAAATGGAGTATGTTTTTTATTTGTATAGTTTTACTTTTGTATACATGGGCAAAAAGAAACATCTCGCATTCTTTCATTCCAGCAAATTATAATAATTACATTTCACCGTTTAGCAAGGCAGTAGAAAGATTGGACAAAATGCCACATAATACAGATGATAAGATATTTTACGTTAATTTGTCATATACACTTAGAGAGTTTGTCGAAAACTGTTTATTTATAAAATCATTAGAAATGACAACAAAGGAAATCAGAAGTAATCAGATTAAATTTCCTATGGATAACTTATTATTTGATCAGTGGGTAACTCTTTTATCAAGAGCGGACCAAATTAAATATGCAAAAGAAGGAACAACTAAAGATCAGAGGGATGAAGATATGAAATGGAGTAAAGAGTTTTTAAGTTGGGCCCGTACAAATTGGGAATTGACCTGATTGCCTACAGGATTTGAATTGATAAACATCCCAACGTAAATTGTAATAATAGAATAAAGGAAAAACAGTGGGTACAACATCAGATATACGAAATGGGGCTGTAATTCATCATAAAGGGAAAAGATGGAAGGTAATTGAATTTCAGCATGTAAAGCCTGGCAAAGGGGGCGCTTTTGTCCGCACAAAACTAAAAGATTTACAAACTGGGAAGGGTATTGACGAAACTTTCAATGCAGGTGCACGATTGGATTTTATCAGAATTGAATCAAAAGCCATGCAATATTTGTACGTGGATGACACAGATGCATATTTTATGGATAATCAAACATATGATCAAATACAGGTAAATCTTGATTTATTAGGTAATAATAGATTTTACTTGATATCTGGGATGGATGTAGACCTGCTCTTTGATGGTGAGGAAGTCCTCGATGTAAGACTTCCTTCTCACGTTATTTTGACGGTAACAAAAACTGAACCAGGTTTCAAAGGGAATACGGCAACAGGTGCATCTAAGCCAGCGACCTTAGAAACGGGAGTAAATATAAATGTTCCATTATTTATTAATGAGGGTGATTCATTAAAAATTGATACTAGGTCAGGTGAGTATATTGAACGTGCCAAACAAAATTGACAGGAGTTCAAATGTGGCAAGATAAACTAAAAGAGATCATATATTTATTAGAACACAGTAAAGTGAATGAAATTGAAGTCCGTTACTGGGGGAAAACCTATAGAGTAGTGAAATCTGCCTCCTCAAACGTTATTGCAGGTGATTCTATTCAGACGTCGCAACTTTCATCGCAAGTAGGCACAGAAGCAGTTAATCCACAAGAGTCCCAAGGAGCTGAAACAACTGTACCGAATAAGAGCACTGGAGAAAAAATTAACTCACCCATGCCGGGAACTTTCTATCGTGCTTCTTCTCCTGATTCAGACCCATTTGTTAAGGAAGGAGACCAAGTAGTGGCAGGAGATACACTTTGTATAATTGAAGCCATGAAAATCATGAATGAAATTGAGTCTGAACAAAATGGTACGATAGATAAAATTCTTGTAAATGATGGGACTCCGGTTGAGTATGACCAGCCTCTATTCACTATCCACTCTGAATAAGAAGATATGTTTAAAAAAGTACTGATAGCAAATCGGGGAGAAATTGCTCTACGCATTATAAGAGCTTGCCATGAAATGGGAGTAAATACCGTAGCTGTGTATTCTAAGGCAGACCAATATTCTTTACATGTAAAATTTGCAGGTGAAGCAGTCTGCATCGGCCCTGGACCCAGCAGTGAAAGTTATTTGAATATTCCAAGAATTCTTGCAGCAGGGGAGATTACTAACGCTGATGCCATTCATCCAGGTTATGGTTTTTTAGCTGAGAATTCTGATTTTTCTCAAATCTGTAAAGATAATGAATTCACTTTTATCGGTCCGGATCCAGGTATCATTACATCAATGGGAAATAAATCTAGAGCTAAGTCCACAATGGTCGATGCTGGAGTTCCCGTTATCCCAGGTAGTGATGGGATTATATCATCCATAGAGGAGGGCGAATCTCTTGCAGAAAAAATGGGCTATCCGGTTATTTTAAAAGCATCTGCTGGAGGCGGAGGACGGGGAATGCGTATCGTAAGAGAAAAAGAGGAAATGGGACTTGCATTCCGTACGGCAAAATCAGAGTCTGAATCTGCATTTGGAAATGGTGATCTTTATTTAGAAAAATTTGTTGAAAATCCTCGTCACATTGAAGTACAGATATTAGCAGATTCTTTTGGAAATGTGATTCATCTTGGTGAACGAGAGTGTTCTATTCAGCGCAGGCATCAAAAGCTGGTTGAGGAATCACCGTCCCCTGTTGTTGATGATAAATTGCGTAAAAAATTAGGAGAAGCAGCTATTATGGCTGGGAAAAAAGTAGATTATGTTGGTGTGGGAACTGTTGAATTTCTGGTTGATAAAAATCTGGATTTTTATTTTATGGAAATGAATACACGGATTCAGGTGGAGCATCCTGTGACAGAAATGGTTACTGGTATAGATTTGATAAAACAGCAGATTCGGATGCATGCAGGGGAAAAATGTCCTGAATATTTCAAACAATTCCACTTGCGAGGTCATTCCATAGAATGTAGACTAAATGCAGAAGATCCCAGTAATAATTTTACTCCGTCTCCAAAAAAAATTACCAGTTTTCATATGCCGGGAGGTAAGGGAGTTAGAGTGGATTCTCATGCTTATGCAGGTTACGAGATTCCAACCTTTTATGATTCTATGATTGGAAAATTAATTGTCCATGCGCGTAACCGTAAACAGGCAATAAAGCGAATGCTTCAAGCTCTGGAAGAATGTATCATTGAGGGTCCTGAAACTACCATCCCTTTTCATGAAGAAATTATGAAAGATAAAAAGTTTCAATCTGGTAATTTCGATACTTCTTTTTTAGAATCTTTTCAATACAAACATAATTTGAGTTAAATAAATGAAAATTCCTGATAATTTAAATTATACTAAAGACCATGAATGGGTACAGATCAAAGATGGAATAGCTACCGTTGGTGTAACTGATTTTGCACAAAGTGAGTTGGGTGATATTGTGTTTATTGAGTTTCCTGGAAAAAATGAATCATTTCAAAAAGGAGATTCCATGGTAACCATTGAAGCTGTCAAAACTGTAGCAGATTTATATGCACCCATCTCAGGAAAAGTTATAGAGTTTAACTATGAATTAGAAGAGAATGCGGAAATTATTAATTCTGATCCTTTCGGAAAGGGGTGGATTATAAAGTTAGAAATATCAGATTCATCAGAAGCGAAAAAATTGTTAACTGCAGATGAATATGAAAATATGATTCAATAAATGCCCTCTATTTACGATAGACTTATTGCTGTCTCAGAAAATCGAGGAGGAATTTATGCACTCCTCTTAGATCCAGATCAAAAAAATCATGGTTCTCTAGAGTCAATGGTAGATCTTGCCAACGAATCTGATGTGGATGTATTATTTGTAGGGGGGAGCCTGATGATGGATGGAAAGAGCCATAACCGGGTAAAAGAAATAAAAAATAAATCCAACCTACCGGTTGTTTTTTTCCCAGGAAGCACTAGCCAATTAAACTGTTATTTTGATGCAGTACTTTTTCTCTCAGTTTTATCAGGAAGAAATCCTCACTATCTTATAGGAGAACAGGTTATATCTGCTCCTATCATTAAAGATTTGGGTTTGGAAGCTATTCCCACAGGATACTTACTTTTAGATGGTGGAGCGAAATCTACCGTTGAATTTATGAGCGGGAGTAACCCAATTCCCATGAATCGTCCAGATATCACTGTTGCTCATGCTCTTGCATCAGAATATTTGGGAATGAAGTTTGTTTATCTCGAGGCAGGCAGCGGGGCGAGACAATCTGTCCCGGAGGAAATTATTAAACGATGTGCAGAAAAACTGAACATCCATCTGATTGTAGGGGGAGGTATCAAAACACCAATAGAGGCAGAATCTAAAATTAAAGCAGGAGCAACTATGGTGGTAACAGGTTCAGTTTTGGAGGGTTCAACAGACCCCAGACTAATGAAAGATTTTGCTGATGCCATCCATGTTATAGGATAAATATGAGTTTTAATATAGAGATTGAAAGAATCCAAAAAGGGAATAAAATAAAAGAAAGAGCAGATATCACGATTTTTATTCCCTCGGACGATACCCAGCGAATTCAAGAAGGACATATCCTTTGTGGTCATATTCTATGTGAAATGGTAGAAAAATCTTTGTAATTCAATAAACGTGAAAAATTATCTTGATAATTATATCCGGTTATTGCGTGTGAGGAATCTCTCTAAACATACCATTGATGCATATAATAGGGATTTAAGAAATTATATAAATTTTATTAAAGATATGTGTAAGATTAATAAATTGACTGAAATTCGTCAGGAACATATAAGATCTTATATTCATTTTCTTAATGACAAAAATTTATCTTCAAGATCTGTTGCCAGAGTTTTGTCATCTATTAATCGGTTTCATACATACTTATGTTCAGAAAATATTTTGAGTGAAAATCCTAATACAAATATTAAAAGGATGAAAATTCCTCAAACTCTGCCTAATGTACTGACTGTAGAAGAAGTTGAAGAGATCATTGATAGAATTGATACAAATTCCGTTTTAGGATTGAGAGATTCTGCTTTGCTTGAGTTACTTTATTCCTGTGGTCTCAGGGTCTCTGAAGCATGTATATTAAGAGGAATAGATTTTCTGCAGGATATTGAAATGATTCGAGTGAGAGGTAAAGGAAAAAAAGAGAGATTAGTGCCCATTGGTCCTAAAGCTATGAAAGTTTTAAACCAATATATACTTCATTCACGGCCCTCTCTTTTAAAAAGAGGGTTGGAAGTAGGTGAGATATTTCTAAGCAGAAACGGAAAACCTTTGACCCGTATGACGATTTTTAATATTTTGACAAAATATTCTGCAGGAACACATATTAAAAAACAAATCAGTCCACACACTTTTCGACATTCCTTTGCCACTCATTTACTTGAGGGCGGTGCAGACCTTAGAGCTGTTCAGAAGATGCTGGGGCATTCCAACATTGTGACTACTCAGATTTACACACATCTTGATAAACAATATCTTCAAGAAGTCCACAAAACATTTCATCCACGCCGATAAGCGATGCTACTAAGAACTCCTCCTGAAGTCTTACTTTTATTGATACCTGTCCTGTTGTTCTCACTCTGTTTTCATGAATTTGCCCATGCATGGGTGGCCTATAGGCTGGGTGATCCCACAGCGAAACATTCGGGCAGATTGACATTAAGTCCACTGGCTCACCTTGATCCTATGGGATCGCTAATGATACTATTTGTAGGTTTCGGCTGGGCAAGACCAGTTCCGGTGGATTCCAGATATTTTCAGAATCCGAGAACAGATATGATGAAAGTTGCTTTTGCAGGTCCTGCAGCAAACTTATTATTGGCATTTATCGGAGGAACCATAATTCGTATCCAATTTGTGGAAGGAACTTTTATTCTTATGCTGGTTTTGTTCACTCAAATCAATATTATGCTGGCGGTGTTTAACATGATACCGATTCCGCCCTTGGATGGTTCACAGATATTTTCCGGATTGATGATTCAAAAAAAACCTGATCTAGTCATGAAACTACAAATGTACGGTCCACAAATTTTATTTGGATTAATTCTGATAGGGTATTTCACCCAGCTATCACCTATTTGGTGGGTTATGAGTCCATTTGTTAATTTTTTCCTCTTTTTATTTGCGGGAATATGAGAAAAGATGAACATAAATTTCATTTTAGGAGAATTATTAAAAAAAGCAAACCTCCACGATCATTGGTATGGACTGTGAGTATGCTTATTTTTGTCATTGGATTAATTGTTTATTTAAATTTGAAATCAAGAGGGATCTAAGTCATGGCTGGTTTAGTTGAATGTGTTCCCAACTTCAGTGAGGGCAGAGATAATGGAATAATTACTCAGATAACTGATTCCATTGCTGGTGTAGATGGAATTACTATTTTAGATGTGGATCCTGGTAAGGATACAAACCGCACGGTTGTCACTTTTGTGGGCGAAATTGATTCTGTTGAAAAGGCAATATTTGAGGGAATTCAGACAGCTTCAAGATTGATTGATATGAGCAAACATAAAGGTGCTCACCCTAGAATGGGGGCAACAGATGTGTGTCCTTTTATTCCTGTAAGTGGGGTTACAGTTGATGACTGTGTGCTACTCTCTGAGCGAGTAGGAAAGAGAGTTGGAGAAGAATTAAAAATTCCTGTTTATTTATATGAACACTCTGCAAAACAGCCAAATAGAAGAAATCTGCCGGTTATTCGTGATGGAGAATATGAAGGGTTAGCAGAAAAATTGAATGCCAACGACTGGAAGCCAGATTTTGGCCCTGCAAAATTTAATTCTAAATCAGGTGCAACGGTAATGGGCTGTCGTGATTTTCTTATTGCCTACAACATAAATTTAAATACTAAAGATACCCGTTTGGCTACTGATATTGCTTTTGAATTGAGGGAAAAGGGACGATCAAAAAGAATCCCGAATCCAAACTCTCCGAACCTTTTAGATGGTAAAATTGTCCGGAATGAGGACGGAAGTCCTGTAAAAGTGTTGGGAATGTACAAGGATGTGAAAGCTATCGGCTGGTATATGGATACCTATAGCAGGGCTCAGATCAGCATTAATTTTAATAATTATAAGATTTCGTCCATTCATGATGTTTTTGATTCTGCTTGTAAATTGGCTACTGAACGAGGTATTAGAGTTACAGGAAGTGAATTGGTAGGACTGATACCTCTAGATGCAGTATTGAGTGCTGGAAAACATTACCTTAAAAAACAAAACCGGACCACAGGGGTATCCGAAATAGATATCATCGAATCTGCTGTTCAATCTCTTGGATTGAATGATGTTGGTCCTTTCAAATCAGAGGAAAAGATCATTGAGTATGCTGTCAAAAAACAGGACAGACCCCTTGTCAATATGACAGTTACCGAATTTACGGATGAGTTGGCTTCCAATAGTCCTGCTCCAGGTGGAGGAAGTGTTTCAGCTTTGGCAGGCAGTTTGGCAGCAGGACTTACATCTATGGTTGCTGCATTAAGTCATGAGAAAAAAGAGTATCTAGATAAAAAACCCATGATGGAAGAAATTGGAGTAGAAGCTCAGAGATTGAAGGATGAGCTCCATTTTTTAATTGATGAAGATACACATGCTTTTAATAAAATTTTATCTGCACGTCGGTTACCTGTATCAACAGATGAAGAAAAAATACACAGATCAGAGGCAATATTAGATGCTGATATATATGCTATTGAAATTCCTTTAAGAGTGGCAGAAACATCAATCTCTGTTCTTAAACTTGCGGAAAAATTGGTTCATGAAGGAAATCCAAATTCCGTCAGCGATGCAGGGGTTGCAGGAGAGACAGCACTGGCTGCAGTAAGAGGAGCCTGTATGAATATTTTAATTAATCTGGCAGGATTCTCCGTAGAGAGTTCCTTTGCTGAAGATACTGCCGGGCGTACAGAAAAATTGATATCCGAAGCAGAAGCTCTGCATAAAAATATATTTTCAGATACTCTCTCGGTCATTGAATCTCTATGAAAAACTCTATACATATTCTATCTGAAGATGTGCGGAATAAAATTTCTGCAGGAGAGGTTGTAGAGCGTCCTGCATCCGTAGTAAAGGAATTGATGGAAAACAGTTTGGATTCAGGGGCCACTGAATTGAACGTCACCGTTGAAAACGGAGGGCATACACTGATCCAGGTCATGGATAATGGATGCGGAATAGCAGCTGATGATCTGCCCTTGTCAGTGCAAAGATACACAACCAGTAAAATTCAATCTGCCGATGACTTATTTAAAATTAATACACTAGGGTTTAGGGGCGAAGCATTGGCAAGTATTGCATCTGTATCTGAACTGATGATTCAGTCTTTCAGTGGAAAAAATACAGGGGGGAAGATAACAGTTAGAGATGGTACTATCTCTGAAGTTGAGCCTGCCCCAGCCATTGAGGGAACACAAATTTCAGTTCGCAGTTTATTCTATAACACTCCAGCTAGACGAAAATTCTTGAAATCTCCTAAAGTAGAACTGCGAAAGATCGTCGAAATAATTCGGCAGTTATCACTTGGGAATCCCCATACCAATGTATCGCTGACTGCCGATGGTAAACCTCTGCTTCAAACACACAGTGAGGAATTACCACATAGAATTAACTCACTTTTTGATCCAACCTATGATCAAAATCTGTTGAAAGTGTCATTAGACAAAGGTGATTTTTTTATAGAGGGCTTGATTGGAAACCTAAACCTAGTTCGTTCTAGACCGGGAGAGCAATTCATTTTTCTTAACTCACGTTTCATAAAGGACCGCCTTTTGAATTCTGCTGTGTATTCCGGATTTCAATCATTGGTAAAAAGAGGAGAATATCCGTTTTTTGTGTTAAATATTACCATGCCAGTTGATCAGGTGGATGTGAATGTGCATCCCATGAAAACAGAAGTAAGGTTTAAGGATGAATGGAGAATCTATCATGTGATAAAAGCAGCGGTAACGGACTCCCTAAAAGATATTATGGATACGGTCCCAAATTTAGAAAGGGGAAAACCATCTTTTTCATTTGGAGGGGGAGGTCAAACCGGATCATTTTCGTTTTCAGCTAGATCTCCTGAAGACTACAACAGAGCTACCAATGGACATACACCTGAATCACTCATGGAAAAGAGAGAGCAGATTGAGGAACTGGAAAAAGCAAAAAATTATGCTTCAGTATTGGCTGAAAAAGAGGAAGGTGTTGAATATTTTTCTTCTGGAAGAATCTGGCAGATCCATAATAAATATATTCTATCTCCTGTGCAAAGCGGTGTAGTTGTTATAGATCAGCATGTGGCACATGAAAGAGTTCTCTTTGAAGAGGCAATGAAGGCATTTGAAGAAAACCATTTATCTTCTCAAACTCTACTGTTTCCTGAAAAAATGACATTTTCACCAGATGAATACTCAGTGCTTCTAGATCTGCTTCCATATCTGGAAAAGGTGGGATTCCGTTTGAAGAAAGAAGATGATTCAAAAATTCGCTTGGATGGAGTTCCATCTGATTTGAGTTTAGGGAATGAAAAAACAATTATCCGTAATATTTTGGATTATTATCTGGAACATGGAAAAGAACATAGTTCAACTCAGGAAAGACTAGCAGCATCTTATGCATGTCACGGCGCCATCAAAGCAGGAGATCCCCTCACATATGAAGAAATGCAAGAATTGATAAACCGTCTTTTTGCTACAGAACATCCCTACTATTGTCCCCATGGGCGCCCGATCATAGTTCAGTTATCGCTTGAAGAACTAGACCGGCGCTTTGAACGAATTTAAACTAATAATATTTTGGTTTTAACACCCTCTTCTTTACAATAACTACTTCATCAGCACCATCTTCTTGGTCTGCACAAACCCTCCTACTTTTGCATTTAATATTAAGGAACTAATCCTATTATAGCTCTATCTGTCCTGAGGATAATATTCATCAGTAGTATAATCACATATTATGAGCCAATTATTTTCAATCTTTTTGAATGCATAACTAAAACTGCCTTTAGGATTATCATCTTTTCTGATGAGTTCCCATTTTCCATCCATATTCTATTCCATTTACCCAAGAAAATTTAAACTTATCGGAATTCCAAAATCCAAGTATAAATCCATTGATATTACCATTATTCCAATATTTCTGTTGGGTGAGTAATATCTGTTTTATGGCATCAATATCGTTAGCATTTTTTTTACAGCATGACAACGTAAACAACACTAACGGTATAAGTAATAGGCGTTTCATCTCTTCATCTAACCCCACCCATTTTTGCACAAAGTAGTGCTACCTACTGTAAGTCTGTAAATATATTTCAATTAATTCATCTTTATATTATTCTTTTGTCTGAACTTATATGTTTAAAAAACATTTTTTTAAACAGATAAATGATAAGAATTATCAAACTTTTATTTGGTTGATAAACTCAGGCATTAATCCAAAATCATCTTCCAATTCTTCAGCGATGGAACGAATCATTTTTTTTCGCTGATTATGAGGCAGAAAACTGCTTTTCATAGCGGTGATGGTTAATTTACGAAAATCGTGAAGAGAAAGATCAAACAGCTCATGAGCAAGGTAAAATTCTTTGGTCAATGTGGTATTAGATATAAGACGGTTATCGGTATTCAAAGTAACTCGAATATCACGGTCATAATAAAATTTAAACGGATGCTCTTTCAAAGATGCAATAGACCGGGTTTGCCAGTTGGATGTTAGGCAGACTTCCAGTGTGATGCGGTGATCAGCAACATAATTCATTAGATCCATGTCCTCTTTCAGCCGTGTCCCGTGACCAATTCGATGGGCACCACAATAATGAATGGCCTGATGAATTGAAGAGGGACCAAATGCTTCTCCTGCATGGATGGTTGCATTCAGGTTGTTATTCAATATAAAGAAAAATGCATCCTTATGATCTTTAGCAGGAAAATTCTCTTCTGCTCCTGCAAGATCAAAACCTACCACACCCTTGTTTTTATATTTGAGAGTCAGCTTTGCAAGTTGGAGAGATATTTCTGGACTGATGCTCCGAATTCCGCAAATGATTATCCCTGATTTAACACCAAACTCGTTTTTTCCTGCTCTCAGTCCTTTTAAAACAGCATCTACCGATTCTTCTGGAGTCATCCCTTTTTTCGTATGAAGAATAGGAGAATAACGAACCTCAATGTAACGGACATTTTCTTTTGCAATTTCCTCAGTCAGTTCAAATGCAGTTCTTTCCAGACTCTCAGGTGTTTGCAGAACGCTGAGAGTGATCTTAAATTTTTCCAGATATTCCTCCAGAGAAACCCTTTTGTCACCCAGAGAAAGGATGTTGTTCAATTCATCCGGATCCTTTGAGGGGAGATTAACTTTCTGTTTCTCAGCAAGTTCAACTATGGTTTTGGAGTTCAGAGAACCATCTAAATGGCAGTGGAGTTCAACCTTAGGGAGTTTTTGAAGTAGATTTTTGGTAATTCTTTCCATTTATTTTCTTGATACTGAATCATATAACCAATATATGACTCCGATGAATGCTAATATTCCCAGCCATTCATAGCCACCAATAGAGGGCCACCAGTTTTTCACTCCGGTAATAAAAATTGGAACAGCAACTAGGATTCCCATCAGTGCTTCACCTGTAATCAATCCTGAGGATATAAGAAGTCCCCGTTTTTCTGAAATTTTTGATCCGCCTGCTTTTTTACCTAAATGATTGATCATACCGCCAATAAAAATGGGTACGGTTAATGTAATCGGCAAATAAATTCCTACTGCAACTGCCAAAACCGGAACCCGAAAATCTGACCCTATTCTTTCTTGTCTAAGATCTATCAAAATTAAAATTATGGCAATGATTCCACCCATATAAATAAAATTCCAGGGAAGGTTTCCTGTAAAGACACCATCCGCAACCGATTTCATGAGTGTGGCTTGAGGTGCAGAGAGAGTAGAAGAACCGATGGTATAGGCGGTGTGAAGTATATCCAACACTAATCCTAAAACTACAGCAGCTGAGAGTGTTCCGATGATCTGCATCACCTGCTGTTTCCATGGTGTTGCACCAACGATATGTCCTGCTTTCAAATCTTGTAAGTTATCACCGCCAATAGCTGCAGCACAGCAAACAACTGCACCAACCATAATAGCACCTGCAGCGCCTACGCCTGAGCCTGTTCCCAATAGAGCTAATAATAAAAGTGAAGAAAAAAGTATGGTTGCAATTGTTACACCAGAAATAGGATTGTTGGATGAACCAACTACGCCCGCCATGTAGGCGGCGACTGCGGAGAATAGAAATCCAAATACCATCATAATCACAGATAATAAGGCAGCAATCCCTAAAGAACCAATGATATCAAAATATAGTAGAAAAACAGGAATAAGAAGGGCCAAAAGCGCAATGCCCACAAACTGGATAGGCATATCATTTTCTTCCAAAGGAATATCGCCCTTGTTTGAATGGGATTTTAAAGAATCCAAACTTGCTTTGATGCCCTCAATTAAGGGCTTAAATAATTTTACCAGTGACCACACTCCACCAATCACCATAGCACCAACACCTAAATATCTGATCTTTGAATTCCAGATTGTCCATGCTGAGTCTAGTGCATCACCTTCAAATCCAACAACTGCAGAGTAAATTGGAATAGCAACTGCCCATGAGATGAGACCACCTGCGACAACTAAAATACCTATATTTCTTCCCACAATGTAACCTACCGATATCAATGCAGGAGATAGATCTGTACCGATTCCAAAAATGGACCGTCCAAATGTCATAGCACCTGCAACCTCTGCATGCCACATGGAGAAACCCTGTTGGCAGACCTTCATCAGTCCTCCTACCAAACTTGCAATTCCAATAGTTTTTAATCCCCCTGCTTCATCTTTTTCAGTTCCTTTTCTGGCTTCCTCTCCAGCTCGGAGGACTTCTGCTGTGGCAACACCTTCCGGATATTTCAAGTTTGCTGTTATGATTAATGCACGACGGAGTGGAACAGTAAAAAGCACTCCAATGACACCGCCAATAGCTGCAATTTTTGCAACCTCAATATAATCAAATGTGGTCCAGTATCCTAAAAGCACCAAAGCCGGAATAGTAAAAATTACTCCAGCAGCTAAGGACTCACCTGCAGATGCCGCAGTTTGGACTATATTGTTTTCTAAGATGTTTGATTTTTTAAATAGCGATAAGACACCCATAGAAATAACTGCAGCGGGGATAGATGCTGAGACCGTCATTCCTGCAAAAAGTCCAAGATAGGCATTGGCGCCCGCAAGAATTATGGAAAGAACGATTCCAAGTAAAATAGATTTTAAGGTGATTTCTGGCAATGATTTTGACATAGATTTCCTCAATTAATTAGCAAGAAAATAAACTTATTACGCTATGGAAAAACATAACAGAATTTCTTAACTTTTATCTGTTAAGGGGTGCTGTTTCGAACCCAGACGAAACGGCTGAGAACAAACCCGTTAAACCTGATCTGGATAATACCAGCGTAGGGAGCTATCGATAAACTTAAAAAATATTCTTCTTTTTATTTTTTTTACCTTTCCTCTGTTTTCCCAAATTACAGGATTTGTCCGTGACTCTGAAACAGGTAAACCCATTTCGGGAGTGAATATTATGGGAAAAACAACCGGAACTTTTACGGATGAGAAGGGTCACTTTTTCATTACAGTTCAAGAAGGAGAAGCATTAATAGTTTCCCATATTGGCTATAAAAATATTTCTATTCTGGCTGGTGTCGAGATGAAAATAAAATTGCATCCTCTGGTTTTAAAAGGAAAAGAAGTCATTGTTCATGCAGGATTAAAAGACGAATCTCTTCAACAAGCAACATCTAGTATTACAGTGTTGGATGGACAATCATTAAAGCGAGCAGATGGAAATCACTTTCAGGATGTGATGAACCGAATCCCCAATTTTAATTCGTCTGGAGGGACCAGCCGTCCAAGATATTTTCAGATAAGGGGAGTTGGAGAGAGAAGTCATTATTTTGCAGAAGGCCCACCCAATTTTTCTGTTGCTTTTATCATGGATGATATTGATTTGAGTGGACTTGGTATGGCCGGTATTCTTTATGATTTAGGGCAAATTGAGATATTTAGAGGACCACAGTCTGCTATGTATGGCCCAAACGCGCTAGCGGGGTTGATTGGGATGCGCTCTAAAATTCCAAAACTTTCATTTGAATCACATGCTCGGGTGTCAAAAGGTTCAGATAACATTCAAAGATTAAACGGAATGGTTAATCTTCCATTTGGGAAATTAATAGCGCTTCGTATTGCTTTAGAAGCAGGTTCACAGAGTGGATTCAGAACAAATAAGTTTTTTAATAAAACAAATACTAATGGACGAAAGGAATCTATAATTCGAGGGAGACTACTATTTAGCCCAAACGATAATTTTAATACAGTTTTAACGGTAATTAAAGCAAAGCTAAACAACAAATATGATGCATGGGCTCCTGATAATAATAAAGAATTATTTACTTTCACCAATCAGCAGGGTATTGATAGCCAGGAAACAAATGCAATTTCGCTACGAACAAATTTAATTGGAAACAATTTGACACTGATCGTATCTCGATCTGAAACAGATTTAGTACATGCTTACGATGGGGATTGGGGCAATGATGATTACTGGTTAAAAACTCCCTATAATTTTAATCCTGACCTCACCTATTGGAATTACGAATTTTTTGATCAAAATGATAGAAACCGGATCAATCAAACTTTAGAAGGACGATTTAGTTTTAATGATTTCACTGTAGGAGTTTATAGTAAATCTCTTGAAGAAAATGATATAGCTTCCGGCTGGTTATATGGTGGAGATGCCTCTATCGGATCAAGTACATTTAATTTTGATGCTTTTGCTTGCTATGGTCAAATGATAAAAACTGTTTCAGAAAAAACCATTATTACTGCAAATCTTCGTAAGGAAATCAATAGGATAAATTATTTTGGTACTGCACAGATATACGATTGGGAAAGAGGAGGATACATTAATTTGGAACCGGTTCAATTTGATGTAAATCATAACCTGACTGGTTCAAAATTAGCTCTGCAATATTTTGTCCAGGAAAAACTGAACGTTTACACAAGTATTTCCAAAGGGTATAAAGCGGGGGGAATAAACCAGCATCCATCCTTAGCCGATTATAATCGTCAATTTAATCCGGAATTTATGATCAATTATGAGTTTGGATTTAGAAAGTATACAGATAAAACATCCCTACATTTCACCATTTTTTCAGCGATAAGAAAGGACCAGCAGGTTTCTATTTCCAGCCAACAAACAGTAGGAGATCCTAACAGTTTCATTTTTTATACTGCTAATGCCACATCAGGATCTTTAAGTGGACTTGAACTAGATGGGACATATACATTTAACTCAGATTTTTCATGTATGGGTTCTATTGGGATATTGAACTCTCATGTGGATGCTTTTACATTTGGCTCTGATTCTGGGTCGACAACGACTTTGGGTAATAGAGAATCAGCCTATGCTCCAAAATATACTTTCAATATTGCTGTAAACTATGAAATAGATAAAGGATTATTTGCTTTAGCTAGAATTTCCGGAAAGGATAAATTTTATTTTTCTGATAGTAATGATAATAAATCTGAACCATATTATTTATTGAGTGGACAGCTAGGTTACAAATTTGGAGATTTATCTGTTAAGGTTTGGGGAAAAAATATTTTTGACCAAAGATATGCAACCAGAGGTTTTTATTTTGGACTTGAACCGATTTGGAATGAAAAATTACAGGATCATGAGTATCCAAATAAAAAATATGTAAGCTTCGGAGATCCTGCGCATTTCGGAGTGACAATGGATTATAGATTTTAAAAAACTCATAAATTGGTTGACTAAATTTTTTTTTAACATAGACCAGGTACACTAGAATATTAAATTCATTTTATCACAGTTTGAGCTAATCAGACACATGCTGTAATTTTAGCTCTATGCTCTCCTCAAATTCTGACCGAAAACGTCTCTTTCTAATTGATGGATATGCAATGCTGTATCGCTGTCATTTTGCTCTAATTCGAAATCCTCTGATTACAACCTACGGACTTCATACTAGTGCACTCTTTGGTTTTACGAATCAGGTATTGCGCCTCATGGAGATGGAATCTCCAGACTATATTGGAGCAATTTTTGATTCAAAAGAGAAAACATTCCGTCATGAATATTATCCCTCATACAAAGCGACAAGAGAAAAAATGCCTGAAGAGCTGGTGGATCAACTTCCGCACTTATGGCGGATATTAAAGGGGTTGAATATATTTTTTACATCCAAACCGGGCTTCGAAGCAGATGATATTGTAGGGACACTTGCAAAAACTGCAGTTACAGAAAATCTGGACACCTACATTGTGAGTGGAGATAAAGATTTTATGCAGCTAGTGAATGATCAAATATTTTTGTTTTCTCCAGGTGGTGCGAGGAGTCAAACAACGATTTATGATAAACAAAAGGTTGAGGAGCGCTGGGGTGTCCCCCCTGAAAGCATGATCGATTTGCTAGGGCTAATGGGAGATAGCTCAGATAATATTCCAGGAGTTCGTGGAGTTGGAGAAAAATCTGCACAGAAACTTATTCATGAATATGGGTCTCTAGAGAGTGCCCTCGAGCAAGCAGAAAAAGTAAACAATAAACGGGTGCGTAATGGATTGTTGGATTACAGGGAAGACGCTCTTTTGAGCAAAGAATTAGTTAAAATTCATACAGATGTTCCACTGGAATTTTCCATGAGCGATCTAATACAAAAAGAGTTTAATCATTCTGAGCTTTTATCTTTATTTAAGGAATTCGAATTTTATGGATTGATAAGACAGTTCTCTGAAATGGAACTGCAGGAAGAAACCCAGAAGAAAAAGACAGACAAATCTTACACCTCAGTCATTTCTGCAGATGATTTAAATCAATTTATCTCCAAGGTTAAAGACGGTGAGTGGCTCTCCATAGACCTCGAGACTACATCAGTAAACCCAATGGAAGCTGATATTGTAGGGATGAGTTTCTCAGTAGAGAAAGATTCAGGAATTTACATTCCTATTCAACATAAAGATAAATCTAAGAGTTATTTTGGTAAAGATGAATTATCAACTATATTAAATATTTTGAAGCCGGTACTTGAAAATCCTAAAATTCCTAAAACAGGTCAAAATATCAAATATGATTTATTAATTTTAAGACGATTAGGAATTATTGTAAAAGGAATTGAATTTGATACAATGATTGCAGCACACTTGCTTAATCCAGAGGTTCGCTCCTACAAACTAGATAAACTCAGTGAGAAATATTTGAATTATTCAATGATGCCTATTGAAGATCTGGTAGGAACAGGAAAAAATCAAATTTCCATGGCTGAAGTCTCATTAGAAGATATCACATTTTACGCAGCGGAAGATGCAGATATCGCTTTACAGTTAACCATAATTTTAAAGGAAAAACTGGAACAAGATAATTTGTGGGAGTTTTTTACAAAAGTTGAAATATCACTCATTCGGGTTTTAATAGAAATGGAATTTAGGGGAACTTTTGTCCAAAAGGAGTTGCTTGATAAACTATCTGAGGATTACTCCAAAAAGATTAAAACTTTGATTGCAGATATATACTCCCTTTCCGGAACGGAATTCAATGTCAACTCTACTCAGCAGCTTGCTCAAATATTGTTTGACATTATTAAACTACCACAGATCAGAAAACGGTCTACAGCAGAAGATGTATTGAAACGACTGAAAAATGACCACCCTTTACCGCAAAAAATGTTGTCATATCGAAAATTGAATAAATTGAAAAATACTTATTTAGATCCTTTGACAAGTTTTATTAATCAAAACAGCGGTAGGATCCACACATCTTTTAACCAGACAATTGCTGCAACTGGTCGCTTGTCAAGCACAAATCCAAATTTTCAAAACATTCCGATTCGAACTGATCAGGGCAGGGAGATACGGAGAGCCTTTATGAGCCAGAAAAAGGGTTGGAAAATTTTCTCAGCTGATTATTCTCAAATTGAATTGCGGATTATGGCACATTTAAGCCAGGATAAGGGATTGATAGAAGCATTTAATAATGAGGAAGACATACACACTAAAACAGCCTCATCCGTTTACGGTATATCTCCTGAAGATGTATTGCCGGAGCTCAGAAGGACCGCCAAGGTAATCAATTTTGGGATAATGTATGGTGCAGGGCCATTTCGAATTGGCCAGGAATTGGGTATCCCAAGAAATGAAGCAATGATGATAATTGAGGCGTATTTTAATCAATACACAGGGATTAAAAATTATTTTGATAAAACTATTAATTTTGCAAAGGAACATAAATATGTTTCAACTCTCCTTGGACGTCGAAGGCCTGTGTGGGAAATTGACTCTGATAACAGAATCCGAAGAGAGGCGGCTGTAAGAATGGCAATCAATATGCCGATCCAGGGAACAGCTGCTGAAATGATTAAATTAGCAATGATTGACATCCAGCAAGAATTGGAATCAAAAAAATTAGAATCAATGATGGTCCTGCAAATTCATGATGAACTTGTTTTTGAATTTCCAGAGAATGAATTAGAACCATTGAAAAACTTAATTGTAAGTAAAATGGAAAATGCTCTTTCTCTTTCAGTTCCATTGTTGGTGGATTGCGGATGGGGTAAGTCTTGGTATGAAGCTCATTAAAAAAATAAATTAATGGAAGCCAGCGTCGCCTTAAAAAAAGTAGGAAAGCTAGCAGGAGAAAAAACCATCCTTGCAGATCTTACATTTGGAATTGAAAAAGGGTCATTGACCGCAATCATCGGAGCAAATGATGCTGGAAAATCTACTTTGATGAATGTGATGGCAGGTCTTGAAACTCCAAACTATGGAGCAGTTTACATTGACGGTCTTGACCTCACTAAACGGAGAAAAGAAATCCGTAAAGAAATTGGCTTTATTCCCATGCAAACTGATCTGCAATCGGGAATGACACTAAAAGAAAATATTCATTTTATCGCATCCCTTTATTCTATTGAAAAATCAGTCATAGAAAAAAGATTAATGTATTATAGCGGTGCGTTGGATCTATCTGAAGTCTTGAATGAATATCCGGGAAATATATCAACCGGTATTCAGAAAAAAGCTATGATGCTACGGGTTCTTGTTTTGGATTCTTCAGTTATTTTTTTGGATGAGCCTAGTGCTTTCCTGGATCCGGAGTCTGCACGCCAGATTTGGACAATATTAAAAAATCTCCAACCCGATAAAACAATCGTTTATACAAGTCAAAACCTCAAGGATGTAGAACAAAATCATGATAGGATTTTGGTTCTTCATCAGGGTAAAATAATTTTGGATGGGAACTTAGATAAGCTCCTTGACTCAACACTTGAGTATCACCAGTTTCAATTAGAATTATCTGAGATTTCAGATGAAATATTTTCAAGAGTATTTGATATTCCAAATATTGTTTCTCCTAAAAAACAGGGAAATATGATCCTTTTTTTTAGTCGATCCAAAATAGCCTTTTTAGATGTATTCAAGTTAATTGATGTCAATACTGTAGTTAATTTAGATATTAAAAAACTTGGTTTAAGTGATATTTTGGATACTCATTTGAGTCATAAAAATCAGGTATGATTTATTCCTTTATCAAACGGCGCATCTGGTTATTAAAATCTCGACCATTTGTGATCATCGGAATTATTTTTGGTTTACCTGCATTGGCATTTCTATTTTTTTATACACAACCAGTTTTTAAGACAGCTATTTATTCTAATTTACATTCCCCTGAATGGCTAATGTATTTTTGGTTTGTGATCGGAGCAATTATACTGTACATCAATATCAATTATGACATCCAAGAATATCGATTTAATAATCCTAAAATATTTCAGTTAATTTTATCTCCTGTTTCTCCACGGAAAATTATTTTTTATTTGGTTTCTGCTGTGGCAGTGGAATCATTTATAATTACCAGTTTTAGTGGGGTAATATTAACTGTAGTGACAGGGATCCATCTTTCATTTAATTTGGTATTTTATGGTTTGTTATCACTCCTAATTTTTTTATTACTGCTGGGGTCGCTGTTCACAACAGTTTCATTATTATCTGAAGATAATTTTCTGTATTCTATAGTTTCTATTTGTACATTGCTGATTTGTATTGCGGCTCCCGGAATTGGGATTCTTAATTTAAATGTTTCTAATCCATTTAATTTATGGCAGTATTTACCTACAACAATGGTATTGAACTTTTTATTTTTTATTGTTTTAGCTGAACTAAAGAGATGGTCGTTATTTTTTATTCCCCTGCTGTTAACCGTGATACTTTTTATTATTAATGGTGAAATTATGCAACGGATAGTTAGAAAATGATAGCCTACTTATCGGGTGCCATGGAGAATGCGCCAAAGGAGGGTCGTGAATGGAGAGAAGATATATCAGATTGGTTAAAATGTGAGTTAAACCACGGCTCTCTGGACCCAGTTGTCATGTCTAAAGAAACTGCTATTAAAGAAAATGCAAAAAATTATAGAGCTTGGAAAACTACTCATCCTGAAAAATTTAAATTATTCATACAAAAAATTATATATTCAGACTTGACTGCAGTCATATCAGAATCTGACTATTTAATCTGCTTATGGGATGAGAATGTAATTAGAGGTGGAGGCACACATGCAGAGGTAACATTTGCATTTTGGTATAAAAAGCCTGTTTACCTAGTAAATAATTTAAATGAAATAGAATTAAGTAGTTGGATTGAAGGATGTACGGATACAATCTTTGAAAGTTTTAGTACACTAAAACAGTTTTTAAAAATTAAATATGGTAAATGAGAAATTTGATGTGAGGAGTTTATCTCAAACAAACCCTAAAGCTTATATACATTTAAACCGTTTAAGAGAAAATTATGCCAAAATAAAAAAAAACGCTGGTGATTGTTCAATAATGTCAATAGTAAAGACCAATGGCTATGGACATGGGGGAGTATTAGTCAGCCAAATATTAGCAGAGGAAGGGTGCAACTGGTTTGGGGTATTTACCCACGAAGAAGGTATTGATTTAAGAGAAGCTGGAATAAAACAAAATATTCTCATCTTGTGTAAAATGAACCTTGAGGCCATTGAAGCTGCAGTTAAACATAATTTATTTCTCAATTTGTCAAGTTGGATAGATTTTGAAATGTTGGAATGGTTTTATAGAAAAAATCAGATTCTTCCAAAGGTACACTTAAAAATTGATACGGGAATGACTCGATTGGGTTTTGACTTAAGTGATACAGAAAATGTTTTAGAAAAAATTGCAACATTTGGGGAACTGGAGTGTCAAGGGGTTTACTCCCATTTTGCGACTGCCGATGAAGGAGATTTGAGCTATGCGCGTACTCAATTAGAACGATTTAAATCCATTCTAAACAATGCTACACAAAAAGGAATTCAATTTAAGTATAAACATTTTTCCAATAGTGGTGCACTATTATCACTTCCTGATTCTCAGTTTAACATGGTGAGAGTTGGACTCTTACTTTATGGAGTTTACCCATCAAATGAAGTCCCACGTACTCTAAAGGTAAAACCTGTAATGAATTTTAAGGGCACTGTTGTAGAAATAAGAAAAATTGAAGCTGGGGTACCTGTAAGCTATGGAGGAGTTTGGATAGCAAAAAAAGAGACAAGCATTGGTGTTATACAAGCCGGGTTTGCTGATGGGATTCCTAGACCTTGGTATGAAAATGGATATGTTGAGTATAATGGAAAACAATATCCCATTGCTGGAAGGATTTGTATGGACCAAATGACTGTAGATTTTGGTGATGATACAGTTGCCATTGGAAGTGAAGTTACCTTTTGGGGCGGAAAAACTGAATCCAATGTTTCAATTGAAGAAATTGCTAAAAGTATTTCATCAACTCCTTATGTAATATTGACTGGACTTGGCAGTCGTGTTAATAGAATTCCTTTATCCTGAAAATTATTAGATTTTCTCTACGGTTTTTCATCTAAATCAGTTGTTCACTAAAATAATGTAAAACACCTTTCTAGGGTGTAAATTTACTTACTGAATTTTAACCAAATTGAATTTCAATAATGGCTTTAGAAAAATACAGTAAAATGAACAAGAGCACCACTAGGTGGGATTCAGGCGATAAAATCCAACACTTTACAATCTTAAATTTTATTGCCAGCGATCCTCTCGGAGATAACTATTTAGCTAAGGATACCCAACTCAATCGCTTAGTTGCAATAAAAAGATTTGCATTTAATGTAGATTTAGATTTTTCCGTTGAGTTGGTGAACAGATTAAAGAAAAAATTTATCGATGATGTAAAATTGTTCTCGAAGTGGGATCATCCAAATTTGGTAGCTATACATTATTTTGATGTAGATGATTCAGGAACTCCCTACTATGTTATGGAATATGTTCCAAAAACGCTGAGTCAATGGATTGGGTTATCAGGGAGTGATCCTAATGAGGAGTTGTCTTCTAAGACCGATTCGAAATCAGAGCATGAGTCCATTGATATAATTTTAGGCATTTGCAAAGGTTTAGAAATAATGCATAAGGGGGGGGTGTATCATTATCGTATTTCACCAAATAATATACTTATTACTGATGAGGGTATTCCTAAGTTAGTGGGTTTTGGAATTGAAACAGGTATGCGTCCTGATGTTACCTCTAAGATACAACAGAGATATGTAGGGATTTATTCTGCACCAGAACAGATAAGGGGAGAGCATAGTTCAGTAGGTCCCAAAAGTGATATGTATACTATTGGGCTTTTGTTTTATCAGCTATTGACTGGTATTCTTCCAACAGGTATTATTCAAAAAAAGTTCTTTAATTCAATGGGAACCAGTGAAAAAATACAAGAATTTTTAATGAATATGTTAGAACAAGAACCTCAAAACAGGCCAAAAGATCTCAAACAAATTATAAGCAAATTAGAGGTTTTGAAGTATAATCAAAAAAAACAAAAAACAGATAATTATAAAAGAATCTATATAGTTTCCATATCTCTTGCTATTATCTTCTTAGGTGTTTTTTATGGATTTAAATCGCAAGTTAGTTTTAACACAAAGGAGATTTTAGTTCAACCTTATTTTACTCCTATGATTCCGGCTTCGATCTATGAAAATTTAGAACCACTTGGAAAATACATTTTTTGGACAGATATTCAAAATATCTCATCAAAAGAAAAAAAGGTTGAGCTACAAGCAAAGTTTAAGGGCGCTCAAGATGAATGGAATAAATTATCTGTATCTGTTAAAGCTAATTCCGATACGATAATTGGCCTAAATCCATTTATAAATATTTTATCGGAAAAACATGATCTAAGGTTCAACCGAAATTATTATATTGATTGGAAGCTGACAGAGGGAGGAAATGATTACATTATAGAAAACCAAAAAACTCGTCTTATTCAAGAAGGGTCTAACCGCATTGTTATGTTAGGCATAGGTACCATTGATTGGGAAATACTTAAGAATGTCTACTCAACACATCAAAATCAAGTAAGTCCGTTTAGCTTGATTGCGAGTTGGATTATTCCCAGAGATACTAAAGAGATACTTTCAAAAACAAATGATCTTTACAATTCTGCTGTTGTTGGTTATCAAAAATCACTATTTGAATCCTACACTAGAAAAAAGGGATTAGACAATCGTGAATTAATTCGATACCAAGTGAATTTAATTTATCAGGTTTTACAGAATGAATTTAATATTGTGTATGATGGAGGTGGCATTGGTCAGACAATAAATTTCCCTCAGGAAACACTTAAATATAAGAGCGCAAACTGTATAGAACTGTCTGTGTTATTTTCAAGTATTCTACTTGAGGCAGGTATTGAGCCAGTTATTGTCATCGTTCCAGATCATGCTTTTGTTGGATGGCAGATTTGGGACAATAAAAATGAATATGATTTTTTAGAAACAACAGTAATTGGTCATAGGCAATACTCTTTTTCAGATGCAGTCTCGATGGGGAACCATCTTGCTAATGATTATGGGCTACAAGAAATGACCCAAAAAGACTTTGACCAACAGGTTTTTGGTCAAAGGGGTGTTTATCAAAGATCAGAGAGAGTTGAAGTACTCCATATATCTACCATAAGGGATTTCAAGGATAAGGAAGGACGACAAGTTTACACTGCAGTACCGGTGGGTTACGAAGTAAACTGAGTATGTCTAGCTTTAAACTAAGCAAATATGCTGAACAAGTTAGTATCTGCTACAATCAGTGTAAAGATAAATACAATTCACTTGAAATATCATTGAATAATTTTTCCAGAAAATTGAAGAAATCCTTGGAAGATACATTTGGAGAAAAAGTATACAACTCAGATGATGATACATTTCAATCCTATTTAAAAAGAATTCACACTTATGATTTATATCTTGCAATGGGAATGAGTACAGGAAATGAGAATGCATGGGAAATATTTGAAGATAGATTTGTTCCAAAAATTAATGATTTTGCACGCTATTATGCGGATGATGAAGATATAGCTGAGGAAGTATTTGCTTATACAAAAAGCAGTCTTTTTGTTAAAATAAAAAAAACAGGTAAACCTAAAATTGACTCATTTAATGGGAGAGGCTCTCTAGAATCTTGGTTAAAGGTTATAGTATATAGGGAAGTGATTCACCACCAAAAAAATAGAGTAAAAACAACGTCATTGGATAATATTGTTCTGGGAATAGAAGAAGACCATGAAACTGATGTTGAAATGGAAACAATCTCTAAAATAATGACCACAGGATTCCAATCGATAAACTCAAAGGACAAGATTTTACTAAGGGAATATTTTATATTAAAAAAACCAGAGAGAGAATTGGCTGAGAAATACCATGTTCATATCTCTACTATCAGTAGGAGACTCCATAAAATATGTGATAAGCTATCAAATATACTTATTGATCTCGCACAAACTGAATTTGATCTTGGAGAGAGAGATATAAAAAATATGTTTCGTGAGTTCAGCAAATCGTGGCATAGTAACGTAAGTGAGATCTTAGCATAAAAAAAAATAAAAAAAATGAGTGCAAATATTTTTTATAATTATCTCTTTATAACTGAACGGAAGAATATATACTATGTTAGATAATAAATTAATAGAAAAAATCATCCACGTTTCAGCTGCCAAAGATATTGAAAATAATATGGATTTGAATGAGGCTGCTGAATTCCTTGATCAATTAGATGATGAGATAAAAGAAAAAATATTTGTTAAAGATGAAAAACAAAATAGAGTTCCAAGCGGGTTGGAATGGATACTTACAAAAACACAACCAATGTTTAAATATGGAGTTGCTGCTGCAATGGCTGTATTGGTTGCGGTTTTATATGTAAACAAAGATACTCAGACATCCTATTCCATTTCTAAAGGATTTAATGATGAACAGTTGAGCAGTCAAACCGTGATGTTATTGAAAAAGGAACATAAACAATCAAAAGATATTCTTGTTCTGCAAGATAGAGTTGACAAGGTTTTAAAACGTTTAATGAGTGTAGCAGATATAGATGATAAATCAATTACAGCTCATGTGATTTCGACAGGGGATCCAGGGGCCTGGGTTTTACCGCATGGTCAGATTATCATTAGTAGTGAAATGGTTAAACTATGTATTTCTGAAGATGAACTCGCGGTCATCCTATCTCACGAGCTCGCTCATATCAAAAAGGGTCATATAAACAATCCTTTTAAAGATGAAAAATTAAAATATCAGTACAGGGGATATTTAGAACAATTGGAGAGACCCATATCAAATCATCTAGTAAGTGAATACACCAATCTTTTCCAAGGTAATGAAAGCTTATCAAAAGACGAAATAACTGCGGATATTGAAGGAATTAATATTGCTGTTTTATCGGGATATGATCCGAATGTAGTTTTTTCTATCTTTGACAAAGCAGTTTCAGCGCAGTCTTCATTAAAAGGATATCCTTCAAAAGAAGAGAGAATCAATTCAATGGAGACCCACTTTGGAAACATTGTGAAAGACGCAGAATTATTTTATGCTGGACTTCTATATTATATCAAGGGTGATTTGAACCAGTCTGAAAAATTATTTCAATCTTACGAACAAAAGTTTCCCGGAAGGGAAGTATATAATAATTTAGGTGTGATTCAATATCACCGGGGACTTTATAGAATGCCACTTTCCAGGGTACAAGAAATTAAACTGATTGGAATAGATTTTTATACCCTTGCAGAAAATATTATCTTGAGAGGTGAATCCACAGACAGATTTTCGGATTATCTTCTCCATGCTGAAAGAGAATTTAAAAATGCTATATCTGCAGATCCGGACTATGCGTTAGGACATTTTAATCTAGCGAATGTTTATTTAGAACTTCAAAATACCAACAATGCCCAGTTCCATTTATCTAAGGCGGAGCAACTAGGTTTTAATAAAGATAAATGTAGTGTATTAAATAGCTCCATTTATATACAGCAAAATAAATATGATGAAGCAATATCAATTTTGCATTCGCTCGAAAAAACATCTGAAGTTTTATTTAACCTAGGAATAATTTCTCTAAGATCCGGAGGCAATTACAAAAATTATTTTTCACAGTTTTTGCAATCTTCAGAAAATATTCCGTCTGTTTACAGAGAGTTTGCGCAAGACAAGGTAAAAAAACAGGTTAAAATAAATAGAATAGCAAATCTACCAGAGTGCGATGTGTTTCATAATTTAACTTTGGGTGATAAAAGGGAAATAATTGAGACTGAATTAGGTACACCTCAAAACACTCTAGATCTTAGCTCGAAAGTATCCGTATTAAATTATCCTGAAAAATCAATTAAAATTTATTTTGAAGGTAATCGTTCTGTTTTTTTTGTTAATACAAGTCCTGAAAATTGCAGTGAAAATATATTTCATAGTATTTTACAAAAAAGCCAGTTAGATTTAAATACTGCGTTGAGAAATTATTATTCTTTTGATGGAGGATTTATAGCGGGGGATAATAGTGGATTATCTCTGTATGGAAAGTATAGTAATTAATAATTTTTAAAAAAAAATTGCAAAAAATATATTTTATTGCATCTTTATAAGTAGAAGAGGAAATAAAAATAAAAATGAAAACTTTAAAAAAATTATCAAAACAAAATAGGAGTTTAAAAATGAAAAAATACACTTCAATAATTAGCGTTGCCTTGTTGTTTGCTTTTGTTAGTACAAGTGATGCACAACTTGGCTCAGCCAAGGGATCAAGCAAAAATTCCAAAGGTGATACAAATAGTTCAGAAATTTTTAGTTGCTTGAGTAAGGTTCGGCTCTCAAGCGCTGATTATTATATTGTAAAGATGGCTAAAGAAAATAAAAAATTGTCATCGAAGGAAGAAAATAGATTAGCTGATCTCGCTGCTAAGCATTGTGGAAAGAATGAAAAGAAATCTAAGAGTTCAAGCAATGCGGTATCTTCAGCCCGTATGGGACAGGTATCAGCCAAAGCAACTACAGATAAGAAAGAGAAAGGCA